>JAAUYI010188657.1_pt1 | contig 19305 bp, 13 predicted proteins | sample 7278041 | NCBI WGS metagenome assembly JAAUYI01 (sample SAMN14350216, study PRJNA611818) | marine sediment metagenome | isolation source: surface marine sediment (0.6m) | place: French Polynesia: Moorea | collected 2018-08
CAACCATCCGTTGATGATTGATTAACCAATTCATTTCTTGTGCTGGCACCTCCCCATCAGCTCCAGCAATAACGAGCAACGCATACCCATAGTTTAGATATGCCTCAAACGAAGCGGAAGAAAGTCCCTGACTCCTTTTCAGGTAGTCCGAACCTGCGAACATTTGCTCTTCATTGGTCGTCATAATTTGTTTCCTTTTGCTATTTGTTCAAGCCAAGTTTCCTGTACCGATAATTTTTAAGCATCACTATCAATGTAGGAAAACCAGGGTCATTAGCTATTCAGTTTAGCCTAATTTTTGTAACATACTTCCAATAAAAAATTATCTTCAAAAAGCTCTCGTTCAAAGTCCTTGATCTAGCCTTGATATACTGTAGTAGAGAAAAGTCTAACTTTTTTGCGACGACTCTCAAATTTAATGTGGAGCCTGAATTGTGGATCGATTTCGGATTGATGTGATTGCCGCAACCCCTCAACCCCAACAAGTGATTTGGGTTGCCATGCACCAGGACTATTCCGAAGTTTTTGTGGCAGATGGGCGCGATCACTGGCCTAATGAAACCAAAGCAGGAGAATTGGTCATCAAGCACCTGTTGGCTGGAAACCGGGGACACTATGGGCCATTGGAACATCCTCAAATCACCTTCAATGTAGGCTACTTTCCCCATTCAATGGTGCAGCAAATTCGGAGCCATCGTATTGGGGTTTCATTCGATGTTCAATCGTTCCGCTATACCGGACAACGGATTGTGGATGTGGCAACAGGCGATCGCAATGTTGAAGAGGTTTTCTACCTTCGCCCCGTTGGCAAGTACGACAATCGCCAAGGAAAAAAATATGAATACACCGAGAACCAGCGACAGGCTGATGTGCAATGGTGCATTGAAGCCTGTAAGCGTTATCAAGAAAGCATTAAAGAAGGATTGGTGGAAGAACATGCGCGTGGCTTAATTCCCTTTGATGCTCGTCAACATTTTGTTTTGAGTTGCAATATGCGTTCGCTCATGCACCTATTGGATTTGCGCTGGAAGCGGGATGCCCAACTCGAAGCCCAAAAATTTTGTGAATTGCTCTTTAGTCATTTTGAGAAGTGGAGTCCGGTGATCGCCCGTTGGTACCAAGACAACCGCGCCAAAAAAGCTCGCCTCTCTCCTTAATATTTATGGGAGCATCCCAAATTTTTAGCAATACCCTAGAAGGGTATCGCTACACGGGCTAAGCCCACCGACCTGGGCTACAAGTTTCTAGCCTGCGTTCGGTGAAGCCGTTGCCGTTCACCGGAGGTGTTCGGTGCAGGGTAGGCTAGGCAGGCTTGGTTTGTGTAGCCCCAGGCTACTCTAGGAGAAGCCGCACTCTCAAAAGAAGCCGAGTGACCCTCGTCTACCGCGTCTATAGCCTGCGGGCTTTTTTAAAAAACGGGATACTCCCAAATTTATTTTTTGTTGACAACTTATTCTCAGTAATTACCGATTGTTGACAGTACTGGGTGCGGAATGTGGGCTAAAAACTCCTTGCTTTCAGGCAATATTGAAAATATGAGACATCAACTTCTCCACCAATGTACCCAACCCTAAGCCTGCCAGTGAAAATACAGATATAATTACAAAAGATTGTACTTCGGTAAACTCAGCGGTTTGAAAATCTAATCTTGCTAACATAGTTGCGGAAATAATCAGCAAAATATCCAAAAATAGTCGGAACTTAGCAAGAATTAAAAACAATAAAAAAGCCCCAAAAAGAGTCATTGCAAAGGACTTGGGATTGGATTGAAACAGAATCGGAAAACGAAAATAGTCTGTAAGCATTGCCCAAGGAGTGGTTAACCCTCCCACTAATAGCAATATCCCCGCTACAGTCAAACCCCATATCCACTTCCACCAAGAAACATTGACTGTGGATATAGATATTAGCCAGCCTAGGGTAATGTATGTCAGCAGTAGCAGTATCAGAGAAACCCAAGGAATTCGTCGCAAAAGTGACATGATTTATTTTTCCCAATCCAGGATCATGCTGTAGATTGCACTACTATATTGGCGGATATAGATTTTTCCTGCTACTGCGGAACACAGATGTTGTAGCTTCTCAATAAGGGTCAGTAGGAACTATCTAACAACTTGCACTAATAACCCAAGTTGCTAGTTACTTGAGAAGGCGATCGCAAAAGCAATAAAATCCCCTCCAAGGCAAAAAACGGAGGGGAATATGCTTGATGAAATTATTGGGGTCTATGCTATAATCGATGACCTATTAAAAGCGATAGGTCATAAAGAAGATTGCCGCGAAAGAAGAACGCACAAGAAGGGGTTCCCCCGCTTAAAGAAACTAACTCCTAAGCCCTCCGGGCAGGCTGCGCCAACGGAGATACCCGGAGGGGGGTTCCCCCCGTTGTAGCGACTGCAGGGCATCCCTGCCCGTCCAAATTCTACCAATTCTGTTTGTATTGCATAGTTTACTTGTATAGTCACTTACTTTAGCTACGGATATATATTGGTAATGGGGGTGTTACCCATCTTGCCATAAGTGTCTATTACTTATACATCCTTAATTTAGTCACAAAAATATTGTCAAATTTTAACTTTTATAGAACTTAAGCAAAACTATAGGAATCCGGTTTGATTCGTGTATACCCTTCGGGCACATTACGTGAACGCGTAAGCGTGGGGCAGCCTTAATTCTTCGTGAAGATAGGGAACTCTTAATGGGGAACTCTTAACAGAAAATGTAGTGAGCTTTTTAAGCGCAAGCGCAGGCTAAGCCAACAAAAATCAAATAGGAGTCCTATATCTTGAAACCCTGATTTTTGCTAGTGGTAATTCATGTAGCTGAAGGCTATAGAATATTACACTAGTTCCAAAAATTTGAAAATTTATATAAGCGAATGTAAATTTTTTAATAAAACCTTGGAAAAGCAATCAAATAAGTTTATAAGCATAAATATTAATTCAGATGGAATCGCAATGTTTAAATCATAACTATTAAGAGTAAACACGTAAGTCAAATTGGTTTATTGCAATATTTTGTATTTTTTTATACTTTTTTTTTGTTCTAACTGGCATTTACACTATCAATAGTTCATGTATTTGAAATGTATTTGAAAAATTATGTTTAGGAAAAAATATTTACTAATAAGTAATTTTTTGGTATCAGTGTTGGGCTAATAAACTTTTCAGAGAAGGTAGATATCAATATTTTGTTGTCGTTGCTGAATTGGAGTATAAATTTAGATTTTTGGGCATGAGGAAACAAGCATTCTACCCTGGGGAAAGCCACAACCTGTTTAATGGGTGAGACTAATTCATACTTTAGATCATCAACGCTTTTTTTTAAAGGATACAAGTGACTATAGCAAGAATAAAATGAATCAGGAAAAATTAGACCCAAAACCCAAAAATATTTTGATTATCGATGATATGCCAGATAATTTGCGAGTTTTATCATCGCTTTTGAAAAGACGAGGTTATCAAGTTCGTCAAGCGTTCAATTGGCAAATGGTTGTATCTGCTTGTGAAAGCTTATTGCCTGATTTAATTTTACTGGATATTATGATGCCTGATATAGATGGGTATGAGATTTGTGAACGTTTGAAAGCCTGGGATATCACTGCTAATATACCAGTAATTTTTATTAGTGCTTTAGATGATGTTTTTGATAAAGTCAAAGCTTTTAAAGTAGGAGGAGTGGATTATATAACTAAACCTTTTGCATTAGAAGAAGTTTTAGTAAGGGTGCAGAATCAACTGGATTTAAGAGAAGCTCAGGTAGAAATATTGAAATTAAATACTGAATTAGAAAACCGAGTAAAAGAACGTACACAAGCTTTAAAAAATGCTTTACAAAAACTGGAAAATGCTGCTTATTTTCGGGACGAACTCCAAAATAAGCTGTTGGAAACAGTACTGCATGATTCACTTACAGGTTTACCAAATCGTGTGTTATTTATTAGGAAATTAGAAAATGCCCTCCAACAGTCTAAAGAAGATTCTAGTTATCAGTTTGCTGTGCTATTTTTAGACTGTGATCGCTTTAAAGTTGTGAATGATTCTCTAGGTCATTTGGTGGGAGATGAATTGCTGATAGCCATTGCTCGTCGTCTACAAGCATCTTTAAGTCCCTTTGATACTTTATCTAGATTAGGTGGCGATGAATTTGGAATTCTCATAGAGAATATAACAGATATTAACATAGCAATTAAAATTGCCGAAAGTATTCTCCAAAAATTATCAGTAGTTTTTAAATTATCTAGATATGAAGTCTTTATGAGTGCGAGTATTGGCATTAATTGGGGGAATAAAAATTATGAAAAACCAGAATATTTATTGCGAGATGCGGATACAGCAATGTATCGTGCTAAGGCTCTAGGAAGAGCTAGATACCACATTTTTGATCCGGTAATGTATAAAGAAGCAATTCAGATTTTAGAGCTAGAAAATGATTTGCGCAGGGCTATAGAACGCCAAGAATTTTTAGTTTTATATCAACCGATGATTAGCCTTGCTACAGGTAGAATTTCTGGATTTGAAGCTCTAGTGCGTTGGCAACATCCCACTCGTGGGATAATTTCTCCTGTAAATTTTATTCCAGTGGCAGAAGAAACTGGTTTAATTACTCCTATAAATACTTGGGTATTGAATACAGCTTGTAATACTTTACGTGAATGGCAAGAAAATTCAGAAATATCATTTTCCTTAAATATGAGCATTAATTTAAGTGCCAGGTTGTTTTCGGATTTGAACATAGTATCTATCATTGAAAAAATCATTAATGATACTCAGATAAATCCCAATAATTTAGAAATTGAAATTACAGAAAGCGCTATCATGGAAAATAGTGCGGCAGTCAAAAAAATTCTGCATAATATCAAAGGATTAAAAATTAAGTTAGTTATGGATGACTTTGGTACTGGATATTCTTCCCTTAGTTATCTACATAGTTTTCCTTTTCATGCACTAAAAATTGATAAATCCTTTGTCAAACGTATGCAAACTAACGAAGAAACTATGGCTTTAGTACCAGCAATGATTGGTATTGCTCACTCCATGGGAATGACTGCAATTGCAGAAGGTGTAGAAACTCCAGAACAGTTGGCTCAACTGAGAAGTTTAAATTGTGATTTTGCTCAAGGATATCTATTTTCTCCAGCTATTCCCCAAGAGTTACTACCAGAATTTATTACATCTTCACCCCAATGGTAATTTTTGTTAAAGAAACGGGGTTTCTTTTCTGAAAAATACAAAAATTTTGCATATTTTCTCCAAGAAACCCAGTTGATGTCTTAGCTTAAAATGGCTGCCATTACTTACCTCAGGCTGATTGCAAAGGTAAAAGGTACTGTGTCAAAATTCTTGTTCTTCTTCATAGAACCAAAATTCTGCTAGCAGGGTTAAGCCAATTAGCCAAAGAAAGCATAAAACCGAAACCACAATGATTCCTGTCATCGCTATCACCTCTTTTGCAATTCTATTGAGGAAAAAGGTAAAGGACTTATTCCTCACTAAATGTGGGTTTATATCTTTAAAGATATCTAAGTTTTTGTTTAACTATTTGGATATCGAAACAAAGTGTAAAGATAAAGTCATATGATTTCCGTCTACACTTACCTCCAACCCCTGTCACAAGGTAGAAGAGGCTGATTTATAAGCGTAAGATGGTGATTTAGTTGTATTTTTGTATATTTTTACCCCTTCTCCCTTGCTTTGAGAAGAAAATATAGATAGGAGGGTGTTGAAACAGATACCCAGACTAGTAAATTAGGGCTTACTAGTCGGTTAAATCTATAAGATCAGTTCTCAAAGGACAACCTCACAAGCTAATTGTCCACAAGAATCGAACGCTGCAAACACACTCCGGGCAGTTTTGCACTGGAGAACAAAGATGAAAATTAATTCCCTCAAGCTTACAGGTATTTGTTGGCTAAGTTCATTATGCTTCGCCGTTTTTCTGTCTCCCCTGGCTGGCTATGCTTTGACGGTAGAGTCAGTTCCCAATCCCCGAAAGGTGTATGGCGGTTGGGTAACTGATATGGCTGATATGCTTACGGATAATACGGAAACTCAACTCAATCAAATGATTTCCCAGTTGGAAGCAAAAAACGGTGCAGAAATGGCAGTAGTTACTGTACCTGAAACCGCACCCGCTGCCTCTCCCAAAGAATTTACTACAAAACTTTTTAATTACTGGGGTATTGGTAAAAAAGGTGAAGATAATGGCGTACTATTTTTAATTTCCCTAAAAGATCGCCGGGTGGAAATCGAAACGGGTTATGGTGTGGAAGGGATTTTACCCGATGCCAAAGTAGGTAATATTATTAACACCAAAATCATCCCCCGGTTTAAACAAAGAGACTTTGATGGTGGTACCCTTGCAGGAACAAAAGCCTTAATTGTGATTTTAGAACCATCCCTTAAAGCACAACTAAATCAGAATACACAGATTCCGGCTGCGCAAACGATTTCTGATAGTGACTCTACCCAGTCAGAGGAACAATCATCTGAATATGGTGCTGTGTTTTGGTTCATATTGCTTTTTGGGGCTGCTGCATTAGCCTCACAGATGGCAAGTGATGGTAGTGGTAGTGGTGGTGGTAGTGGTGGTGGTAGTGGTGGTGGTGGTGGTAGCGGTGGTGGTGGTGGTGGCTTTGGAGGTGGTGGTAGCGGTGGTGGTGGTGGTGGTGGTGGTTGGTAATCTCTTCACCACATTAATTCTGATGGGTAACACATCCCCGACTACTTAGCACATTTATCAGGGTAGGATAGTGATTTAATTGTATTTTTGTATATTTTTGCCCCTTCCCCCTTGCTTTGAGAAGAAAATATAGATAGGAGGGTGTTGAAACAGATACCCAGACTAGTGGATTAGGACTTACTAGTCAGTTAAATCTATAAAATAAGTTCTCAAAGGACAACCTCAGAAGCTAATTGTCCATAAGAATCGAACGCTGCAAACACACTCCGGGCAGTTTTGTACTGGAGAACAAAGATGAAAATTAATTCCCTCAAACTTACAGGTATTTGTTGGCTAAGTTCATTATGCCTCGCCCTTTTTCTGTCTCCCCTAGCTAGCTACGCTATTACGGTAGAGTCAGTTCCCAATCCCCGACAGATACATGGCGGTTGGGTAACTGATATGGCTGAGATACTTACGGATAATACGGAAACCCAACTCAATCAAATGATTTCCCAGTTGGAAGCAAAAAACGGTGCAGAAATAGCCGTAGTTACTGTACCTGAAACCGCACCCGCTGCCTCTCCCAAAGAATTTACCACAAAACTTTTTAATTACTGGGGTATTGGTAAAAAAGGTGAAGATAACGGCGTACTATTTTTAATTTCCCTAAAAGATCGCCGGGTAGAAATTGAAACGGGTTATGGTGTGGAAGGAATTTTACCCGATGCCAAAGTAGGTAATATTATTAACACCAAAATCACCCCCCGGTTTAAACAAAGAGACTTTGATGGTGGTACTCTTGCAGGAACAAAAGCCTTAATTGTGATTTTAGAACCATCCCTAGGGGCACAACTAAATCAGAATATAGAGATTTCCCCTGGGCAACCGATTTCTGGTAGTGACTCCACCCAGCCACAGGAACAACCACCTGGAGGAGATGTTCTTCCTTGGATATTGCTTTTTGGGGGTAGTGCATTAGCATTGGGTGTGGGAGGACTTGCAATCTACAATAGGCGAGTTTTTGTCAAACCAGAAGGGCGATCGCGCATAGATGGTGGTAGTCGTCCCGTCTACTGTTCTGAATGCAAACAGCCCATGGAAAAAGTAGACGATATTAGCCAATCCTATCTCAGCGAACCAGAGAAAGTCGCTCAAGATATAGGCAACATCAAATTTGAAGGTTGGAGGTGTCCACAATGCAGTCAGCAACTTACTGGTGACGGATTTCACCTGATTGCTTGGGTGTCTAACTCAGATGAATTTAGGAGATGTCCTGATTGTCAAGAATTAACTGTAATACATACAGAGAAAACTCTGTTTACACCTACGCAATACCAATATGGAACACGCCTAATTACTGACAAGTGCCAATGTTGTTCTTATCAGAGAAAGAAGGCGAAAATTATACCTACTTTGCTTCATCTACCTACCAGCCATTCACGGGGTGGCTATAGTAGCGGTGCTAGCGGTGGCGGTGGCTTTTTTATTGGCGGTGGTGGTGGCAGCGCTGGTAGTGGCGGTGGTAGTGGTGGTGGTGGTAGTGGTGGCGGTGGCGGTGGTTTTGGAGGAGGTAGCAGCGGTGGTGGTGGTGGCGGTGGGGGTTGGTAATCCTGTGGAAGTTGTGGCAATAACTGCATCAACAGAACAAGAAAAAATAAATTATCTCGTAGGGGCACGGCATCCATACGCTTTGAGTATTTAGAATAATCTTACACACGCCGTGCCCATTGATATTGGAGCAGGGCATCCACAATCTGTCTGTGTATACGGCATCCATACCCAAAGAGTATCTAGAATAATCTTACACACGCCGTGCCCATTGATATTGGAACAAGGCATCCATACCCAAAGAGTATCTAGAATAATCTTACACACGCCGTGCCCATTGATATTGGGACAGTCCATCCATACTCAAAGAGTATCTAGAATAATCTTACACACGCCGTGCCCATTGATATTGGGGCAGTCCATCCATACTCAAAGAGTATCTAGAATCATCTTACAGATGTCGTACCCATTGATATTGGGGCAGGGCATCCACAATCTGTCTGTGTATAAAGTAATTTTGCTGACACCGTCCCCCTACTAACACCCTATCCATTCCTATTTTGGATATTTTTAAATTGCAATTCCCCAATTGATTAAATCTGCTTTAATCATGAAAAATAAACAGATTACAATTCCCGAAGAAATTGCCCCAGAGGTTTTAGAATTAGCCTCTCGCTACTACGCCAATCAAATTCAAAGCTACTCACCATCTGACTTAGTAGCCGCAGGTAAAGAAGTAGACATTCCCGCTGAATTTGTTGAACAGGCAATTCGGGATATACAGAAACAACGTCAAGAAACAGCACAGCGACAACAGCAAGCACAAAAACAACGGCAAATTTTGCTCACAATTGCTGCTGGTATGCTTGTAGCCTTAAGTATCTGGAGTGTTTGGACTTATAATTCCCTAGCAAATTCTACTTCCACAGTTGAAGCTGCTTGGGCACAAGTGGAAAATCAACTCCAGCGACGCACAGACTTGATTCCCAATTTGGTAACTGTGACGCAAAACTATGCAAAACATGAGAAAGAATTAGTCTCTCTACTGTTGGAATCCCGCAAGACTTATTTACAAGCTGTGACACCTGCCCAAAAAGCCAGTGCGATTGTATTAGTCAATGAAGCCATCGGACGTTTCCGTGATTATGCAGTAGCCAATCCCCAACTGCAATCTTCTCAAGTATTTATCAATCTACAATATGAGTTAGCCGGGACTGAAAATCGCATTGCTGTAGAGAGAATGCGCTATAACCAAGCCGTACAGACTTACAACCAAAAAATTCAACAATTTCCTAACTCAGTTGTCGCCAACACTTTGGGATTTGAGAAAAAATCATTTTTCCAAGCCACAAATACCCAAGTACCTAAAATTTAGGAGATGGGCAGGTAGGGGCGGGGTTTCCCCGCCCATGAGATGGTTTCCCCGCCCATGAGATGGTTTCCCCGCCCATGAGATGGTTTCCCCGCCCATGAGATGGTTTCCCTGCCCATGAGATGGTTTCCCTGCCCATGAGATGGTTTCCCCGCCCATGAGATGGTTTCCCTGCCCAGGAGATGGTTTCCCCGCCCATGAGATGGTTTCCCCGCCCAGGAGATGGTTTCCCCGCCCAGGAGATGGTTTCCCCGCCCAGGAGTAGGGGAAGACAAGGGCGATTAATAATTCCTAACTCCTAACTCTTTTAGGGCGCAAGCATTGCATCCCTATAGGGCGCAAGCATTGCGCCCCTACTGAGTGGTAACTCAAAATTTATGTCAAGGGAACCCAATTAAATTGCCCAATTAGCTGCAAGATTTTTCATTCCCGTAGCATAATAGAAGTGTGACTTATCTGTACGACCGTTTACATGCTTTAGAACAAGGTCACTGGTTCAAACTTATCTGCGGAGCCAGTTTCCAACATCTGCCTGCGGTTAGAAGTTTAACAATCGCCTATACCCTAGCTGGTGCAGACTGTATTGATGTGGCTTGCGATCCAGCGGTGATTTCTGCTGCCTGTGAAGGTTTACAAGTAGCCGCAAATCTAGCAAAATATGCCGAAAATAAAGGCTTTTTTCCGCAAAAAACCTCTCCCTTGTTGATGGTTAGCCTTAACGATGGCGAAGATCCCCACTTTCGTAAAGCGAGATTTGATTATACCACATGTCCTGATAATTGTCATAGACCCTGCGAAAGAATTTGTCCCGCAGACGCAATTGTTTTTAACAGTATAAAAAACGACTTTTCGGGAGTTATATCTGAAAAATGTTATGGCTGTGGTCGTTGCATTCCAGCCTGTCCTTATGACAGAATTTATACATCATCTTATGTGTCAACGCCGGGAGCGATCGCGCCATTGGTACTGTCATCAGGGGTAAATGCTATAGAAATTCATACTCAAGTGGGTCGTTTGGCAGAATTTCGGCGATTGTGGCAAGCGATTTCACCATGGGTTGAGCGTTTGCAATTGGTAGCAGTTAGCTGTGGCGATGGTGAAGGTATGATTGATTACCTCCGCGCCCTGTATGAGGAGATTACGCCTAAACCCCGTGGGCTAATTTGGCAAACCGATGGTCGTCCCATGAGTGGTGATATTGGCGATGGCACCACTTTAGCTGCGGTGAAATTAGGGCAGAAAGTTTTGACAGCTAACTTACCGGGATATGTGCAGTTAGCAGGTGGTACCAATAGCTACACCGTTGCCAAGTTAAAGGCAATGGGACTGTTGCGGGAAAGAAGACAAGGAGGACAAAGAGGACAAGGTAGACAAGGAGGACAAAGAGGACAAGGTAGTAATCTTTCTCCCTCCTCTTCCCCCTCTCCCTCCTCTTCCCCCTCTTCCCCCTCTCCCCCCTCTTCCCCATCCATTGCCGGAGTGGCTTACGGTAGCTATGCCAGGGTATTGCTGTCACCAGTTTTAGAACAATTAGAAGCAAAGGAGGTGAATAACTCCAGTGTTCAAAGTACCGTCCGTTTAGAAGCCGAACCGGAATTGCTTTGGCAAGCGGTAGAACTTGCCCATTCTCTGGTTTCCCAACTCAAGTCACCCTCGTAGTTTCATGGCATTGTGCCCTACGAGTGGGTTTCTATCTCTCAAAACGTCACCATATTAAAGCATGACGATTACAGAAGAACTCCAAAAATTATTAGAAATTTTGCCCTTGGACTTGCGGCAGAAATTAGAGCAGCATCCCCAAAGAGATAGTTTGGTAGAAGTGGTTTTGGATTTGGGTCGCCGTCCAGAGGCTCGCTTTCCCAATCAAGCTGAGTATCTCAGTGAAGTATCCGTAACCCAACAACAGATTGATGATTGCATTCAACGAGTGGGAACCTTTGGCGGAGATAATCGAGCCGGAATCGAACAAACCCTGCACAGAATCAGTGCAATCCGCAATCGTAACGGTAAAGTTATTGGCTTAACCTGTCGGGTGGGACGGGCGGTATTTGGCACCATCGGTATGATCCGGGATTTGGTGGAAACCGGCAAATCGATTCTAATGCTAGGACGTCCAGGGGTTGGTAAAACTACTGCCTTACGGGAAATTGCCCGGGTTTTAGCAGATGAGTTAAATAAACGGGTGGTAATTATCGACACCTCTAATGAAATTGCTGGGGATGGAGATGTACCCCATCCGGCAATTGGTAAGGCTCGACGGATGCAAGTTGCCCATCCCCACGAACAACATCAGGTGATGATTGAGGCGGTGGAAAACCACATGCCGGAAGTAATTGTCATTGATGAAATTGGTACGGAATTAGAAGCATTAGCTGCCCGTACCATTGCTGAACGGGGGGTACAATTGGTGGGAACTGCCCACGGTAACCAAATTGAAAACCTAATTAAAAATCCCACCCTCTCTGATTTGGTGGGTGGTATCCAGGCTGTAACATTGGGAGATGACGAAGCTAGAAGACGGGGTTCCCAAAAGACAGTTTTGGAACGCAAGGCACCCCCTACCTTTGAAATTGCCGTAGAAATGCTCGAACGGCAACGGTGGGTAGTTCACGAAAGTGTGGCGGATATGGTAGATAATCTCCTGCGGGGACGTCAACCTAACCCCCAAATTAGAACCGTGGATGAAAACGGCAAGGTAAAAATTGTCCGTCAACTTACCGCCATTAACGGACGGGGTTCGCAAATGGCTAGTGAAGAATCTTTTCCACCAGCGAAACAGCCCAATGGTTGGCGGGCATCAGGACAGATGTTACCACTACCACCATTAACTACTGGAGGCGAAAATGTTTCTGGACAAAGCGAATTTGACCGTTTGCTAAATCAATCCTTGCAGGCTGCTGATAGCTTTGATTTTCAAACTGCTAGGCAAGCTGGACCAAATGGGGAAGATTTGCCATTACACATTTACCCCTATGGTGTTAGTCGCCATCAATTAGAACAGGTAATTGAGGTGCTAACTTTACCCGTGATGTTGACAAAGGATCTTGATAACGCCGATGCCATTTTAGCGTTGCGATCGCACGTTAAAAACCATGCCAAATTAAGGCACATGGCAAAAGCCCGTCATCTACCCATCCACATGATTAAAGCGAGTACCATTCCCCAAATTAGCCGTGGTTTGCGGCGATTGCTGCACATCGACGACCCCGAAGTTACGGATGAGCGGGAATTGCAGCTTTTTTTACACAAGGGTAGCGATGATGAAATGGATGCCTTAGAGGAAGCTAGGCTGGCAGTGGAACAGATAGTGATTCCCAAAGGACAGCCCGTAGAATTACTGCCTCGTTCTTCTCAAGTGCGTAAAATGCAACATGAATTAGTAGAGCATTACCGTTTGAAGTCCCATAGTTTTGGGGAAGAACCCAATCGACGTTTGCGGATTTATCCAGCGTAACCTCACCCCCATCCCCTCTCCTTACTAAGGAGAGGGGGTAAATAATACTGTTTCTTTAAGGTTAAACTTTTTTCAAGTTTATACATTACAAAAACATCACTTTGATGGATACTTACGATAGACGTTGCCAGTTAGGTGCTTCTCGACGTCGGCTTGAAGATGCTGTTATTTTACACGAACAAAAACGTTGGACAGGTGCTATTTATTTGGGTGGTTATGCAATTGAATGCTCCTTAAAATCCCTTATATGTTATGAACAAAGAAAAGATAACTTAAAAGATACAAGCACTTTCAAAAAAGGACTACAAGCTGCTAGTCTACACAATTTAACAAACTTACTAAATGCTTTGCCTACACTACAACGTTATATAAAATTAGACCGTACTGGTCGTTATAAACAAGCATGGAACCTAGTTTCATCAGTCTGGCGTAATGATGAATTAAGGTACTCAGACAAAGTTGGTGATGAAGCGGAAAGTAAGAAATTCATTGAAGCAGTAAAAGTGTTACACAGACTTGTGTTAGACAAACAAGATGAAACATCATGATAGATAGTAGTACTTTAACACCTCATACAATTCAACAGCACTTAAGTGATAATTTAAAAATTGAAGATGAGCAAGTAAAGGTTAGTGTTAAACGCACTTCTTTGGGTTGGGTAAAACTTAAAATTATTAGTAGCTGTTTTCAAGGTAAAACATTAGTTGAGCGCGAGCAAAAAATAGATGATTTACTAACTAATATTGATTCTAATTTTAACCTTGGTCAATATCCTATCGCTGGCTATGAGTTATTAACTCCACAAGAAGCAACAGAACACAAAAGCGAATATATTCAATTACCACTCTGGTCAGATATTTTGATGGCTCCTGAACCAGAACAACCAGTTGATACAGATGAAGATATTCCTGCAAAAAAGCCTTTTATTGTCACTTTTTATTCTTTCAAAGGAGGTGTAGGTCGCTCTACTGCTTTAGGGTTAGTAGCAGGAATATTAGCAACCCGTAATCGCCGGATAGTCATGGTCGATTTTGATTTAGAAGCTCCCGGTATTTCAATTATGTTTCAACAGGATATTAATAATACGAATAATGAACAATATGGAGTATTAGATTATCTACACCAACGCTATCTAACGCCAGAAGAAGATATTCCTAATATTCGTGATTGTATACGTCAAATAAATTTACAAACTCGTGGAGAATTGTTTTTAATTTCTGCGGGGGAATATGACGAAAATTATATTCATAGATTAGCAGACCTAGATATGCGTTCTTTTTATAGGTCTGGCAAAAATGCAGTTGAACAACTGATGACAGATATTCAAGAGCAATTAGAACCTGATGTAATTTTAATTGATGCTCGTCCTGGATTTAATGATATTGGTGCAATTGCACTTTTTGATTTAGCTGATACTGCTATCATTTGTTTTTCGCCAACTGACCAGAGTTTTGAGGGACTACGTTGGGTTGTACAAGCAGCACGTAAACAACAAAAATATCAAGGAAAGCCTGATGTACGGTTTTTACTAACACCTGTACCAACAGTTGCACCTGAACAGCATCAAATTTTGATCAATAAAGTTGAGAATTGGATTGAAGATAATTGGGGTTTACCAGATGAAATAAATATTGGACAACTTTATTATGAAGTTTTATACAATCCAGTGATTACAACTTTATCTAGCTTAGTTAATGATATACCTAAAAGTTTGCTGGATGCTTATCTACCTATTGCTGATACTATCGATGCGAGTTTGCCAGATATTCAGCCTAGCATTGTAACTGAAAATATTGATATTAGGAAAACTATCCTTAATGAATTAGAGTTTCAAGCAGCAACTGCTCAGGAATTGGAACCAGACAAGATTCCAGATATATTTCAAAGAACAGAAGATTTCCCCAAATTTTTAAGTAACAAAACTTGGTTAATTCGGGGCGCAAAAGGAACTGGTAAAAGTCTTTTGTTTAGGCTTTTTGTAGAGAAATCAGATGCTGCAAAAGAATTATCTCAATCTGATGTAAATTTAAATAATGTTGATTTTATTCCAGCTCATGGTCAATCTAGAGTTTCGGAAACAATTCTCGAAAGTGGTGATTTGAGAAGTTATGAACAGCAGATTGGAGAGCATGGGTGGCATTCTTTTTGGATTAATTATGCTCTTTTACAACTATGTAATTGTAAATTGGAGTTGCGTCAACTTCCTGGATTAGACCAAAAGCTAATAGCATTAAGTTCTCAAGAAAACCCCTCTCATGGCGAAATTATTTCATGGTTGGTAGAACGTTCCCAATCTCCCCAAGCATCTGACGAGTTACGCACAATTGATAAATGGCTACAACAAAACAATCAAGTAGTATGGTTGTTTTACGATGAACTAGATGCTGGTTTTGGTTCCAGTCAACCTGATTATGAACGACGTAGACGCGCATTAGAAGCTTTACTTGCTTGGTGGCTAGAAAGTGGAAATAGTCTCAAACAGATTGTTCCCAAGATATTTTTACGTGAAGATATTTGGAACCAACTTAATTTTACGAATACAGGACATTACACTGGACGTTCACTTCAATTACGTTGGGAAGAAGCTGACCTTTGGCGATTAGTACTTCGTCAAGCCCTTCAAAGTTCTCAATCTCTGAAAACATCTTTAGAGCAAAAGTTAGGAGTTAGTATTGATATTACAAGACTGAATTTAATAGGTCTTGAACAATTGCGTAAAAGCCTTTACCCTTTGTGGGGTGAACGGATGGGGCGTACCAAAAAAGCTTATACTTATAATTGGATTCGTAATCGTATAGCTGACACTCAAGACAACTGTTTTCCACGTAGTTTGATTTTGCTGCTACAAGAGGCAGTTAAACTTGAGAAAGAATTTACTACAGAGTATAGTTCTGAAATTACTTTGCGTCCAAAAGCATTAATTGATGCTTTCCCTTATGTTTCTCAACAAAGGGTGGCTGAGGTTCGCAATGAATACCCTGAACTAGAACAATTCTTAGAAAGACTTCAAGATGAACGTTCTCCTATTGATGAAAATCGCTTAAAAGAAATATGGAGGCTAGAGGATGGTGAATTATCTCTTAGGATTAAAAATATGGTGGAGGCTGGTATTTTAAAAGAACGCTCTCGTCCTAAAGATCCTCCACCTCGGATTTATGCAGTTGCTGAATTATATCTTTATGGATTAGGCATGGTTCGCAAGGGACAGCGATAAGAAAAAGTTAGATTTCCCACCTACCATCATTTACTTCCCACACCCACAAGTTGAGGCGTTTTTTCCTCCTTCCGTACAGATTCCCCAGTCAATAATTCCACCACATCGATGCCATTGCTAATTACACTGGGTACACTGGGATAACCTGCACTTGCTCCTACAAAGAAGAGATTTGGCAATTCTGTTGTATATCCTAAGCGATTTAAACCCACTTGAGTTGGAATCAAATTTGCACCGTAAACGTTTCCTTCGGGTTGTCCGAGATAGAATTCGCTGGTGGTGGGTGTACCGTAAACTTTCATGCGAGCATATTTGTCCACATCTGGAATCACTTCCCGCACACTGGTCATAATCTGCTGATAAACTTCCCGCTTCTTGGCTTTATATGCCTTCGGGTCATTATCGTGCAGTTGTTTAAATGGTTCATAGGGACAAAGAGTGCCAATTTCCAGAATATGATGTCCTGGAGGTGCTATTCCCGGTTCCTGGGATTTCATGGTGGGACAAGAAAGGAAAACCCATGGGTGACTCATATCACCTTTGAATTGATTTTCATATTCTTGGTTTAAGTCTCCTGTGGGATAGTACCAAACATTCCAGTTACCGATACCATAGCGTTCTGGTTGAAAACGACTATCTAAACCCAAGTAGATATTAAAAGCACTAGCTGAGTATTCGTAGTCTGTTAAGCGTTGATATTCCCGTTTACTCAAAGCTTGGGGATTGTGCATTAACTCTACAGTTAATTTGGGGTCGAGGTCGCTAATGTAAGCTAATCTAGCACTATAGCTTTGACCACCAGCAATCACGCTTTCAACTTTACCATCCCTTACCTGGATATCTTCTACAGGAGTGGAAAATTTCACAACACCTCCACCTGTGGTAATTGCTTCTACAATGGTGTCAACAAAGTGTTTAAAGTGATATTTGGGATAATAAGCACCTTCCGAGTAACCCCACACCAAAGAACTATGGGTTAACAAAGCAATATCCTTGGGTGGTAGTCCATAATCCCCACTTTGTCCTGCTAATATTGCTTGTAATTTGGGAGATAAACCCACTCGGTTATATAAATCTTGCAGTGTCAAATTGCGCTGGGAAAATAGGTGCCAATATTTCGGTAACTTCAGCCAGTCATACCACTTGCGATCAAACCAGTGTAACTCATGGAGGAAGTTGTAAATTTGTTGATGAATTTGCTTTATTTCATCGCAATAGCCGTTAATTGCTGCTGCTTCTTCTGGAAATGTAGACAATAAACGCTTACGGAGATTTTCCCATCCTAACGGAATTTTAAAATCGGCTTGGGGTGTAATTATCCGGTCTATACAGTCTGGATCGAGGCTGTTAAAAGGTACATCCCGTTCAATATAGTTGAAGAATTGGGAAATTGTCTTACCTGGTGCGCATTGAGAAATATAGTGGACATCAGCACAAAAACTATATTCCCCATAATCAAAGGTATGACAACAACCACCAGGTAAATAGTGTTTCTCTAAAACTAAAACTTTATACCCTTGTTTGGTTAAACAAGCTGCGGTTGCAAGTCCACCAAGTCCAGCTCCTAAAATCACATAATCGAAGCTTTGCATCTAAGCCTCCTGTGACAATTTTGATATTTATCGTTTATGAAAATGACAAAATGATCTGCGGTTATTGAGGCAGAAAAACCCCCCTACAAATTGCAATTTTTGCGGAAAATTTGCAGAGAATTAATGAAACAATTTTGTTGATCCTTTCTATTATTAGTCTATCTAATCTAGAAAGATTGATTTGCATTTTCTGACAAATCTTTGTGTTTTTTAATATCTTTGAAGAAATATAGGAAATAGGGAATGGGGAACAGGGAACAGCGAAAAGTGCGGTCTTGGGGGTTTCCCCCATGAGCAACTTTTCAAGAGAGGGAACAGGGAACAGGGAATAGGGAATATAGCGGTTTGCAGTTGGGTGCAATACAGTCGGAACCTCACCCCCTTCCCCTCTCCTTACTAAGGAGAGGGGAGTCGGTCGGACGGGGTGAGGTTTGATTGTGTACCTCACTCAACCGAAAAGCGCTATAGTGTTTCTTCTATCCCTAACGGGTAGGTGCGCTGTCTGTGGGTTGCTTTTTTTGAAGATACGGTGGTTTTTAGACTACAACTATAGCGAAGCCTGTTTTTTGGGGGTAAGAGAAAACTTTAGTCATTCAACTGGTGTTAGATTTAAGGCATTGCTGAATTAAGGGATGAATATGAGTGGTGCAGGCATCTTGCCTGCCTTATAAATACAAAAAACGGGCAGGGATGCCCGTTCCACAAAGCAAGATGCCCATCCCACAAAACCATCAAAATCATCACCCATTTATGTAATGCTAGATTAAAAAAATGAGTGAAATTTGAGTGAAAGTTACTTGGGTGATGGGATCTAGTGGTGGCTTCACAAGCCTTGGTAACTTTGAATCCAGACTCTACGCTGTTTTCGGTGCTATAATTTTGAAGCGGAGAGGGGGGGATTCGAACCCCCGATACCCGTGAAGGTATAACGCATTTCGAGTGCGCCGCATTCAACCGCTCTGCCACCTCTCCAGTAGACAGTCTATGGCTAATATAGCCTAGCATATTCAAGATATCACGGATTAGGGACTTGTTACAAGGTCTGAATTCGATAAACCATCGACTTCTTGCGTAAGGTCGGGAATAGGGAATAGGCAACAATAATTCAGAAAAGCACCATAACAGACCACTTATAAAGTAAATATTAAGTCTATGGGTGTAGTTATAAACCGGGTTTCTTCGACACTAAGTACGATAATATTTGATACTTCACTCAGAGAAACCGGGTTTCTTCGACACTAAGTACGATAATATTTGATACTTCACTCAGAGAAACCGGGTTTCTTCGACACTAAGTATGATAATATTTGATACTTCACTCAGAGAAACCCGGTTTATTGGGTCTTAAAATTTGGCGTTGCTGAATTGAGCAATGAATTATGTTTGTTTATATTTTTGTAGTTTTCCTAAAACCCTCATAGAGACGTTAAATACAACTTTTCTAGAAAACCCTAAATTTGTA
>JAAUYI010168829.1_pt1 | contig 19301 bp, 19 predicted proteins | sample 7278041 | NCBI WGS metagenome assembly JAAUYI01 (sample SAMN14350216, study PRJNA611818) | marine sediment metagenome | isolation source: surface marine sediment (0.6m) | place: French Polynesia: Moorea | collected 2018-08
AATTTCCTCAAAAGATTAGGCTAGTTTATCTCAATAGTTGTTTTTAAAATCAGCTTCTCGAATAGAAATCTCATTACTCAAGAATTTTTCAGACACTTGTCTCCCCAAAAATACAGTGACTCTTCTACCCATTAAATTCTTGTAGATTGCATGACTACCTTTCTGTCTTTGGAATTGATAGCCTAATTTAGTAATTACCTTGATAAATTCTTTCGCCTTAACTGTGGGTAAATTACTCATAGAGAAATACGAATTGGCTTAATAATTAGATTTTCTTCTGGTATAGATTCTCCATCTTCTATCAGGCTTTCTAAATATAATTCTATAGCTTCTGTAATGTTTGCTAGAGCTTCTTCAAAGCTATCTCCTTGACTATGACATCCTTTCAAGACAGGACAATATGCGTGATAACCACCATCTTGTTCTAATTCAAAAATTACTGTGTAATTATGTACTGTATTTACTGTTTGGTTCATACTTGAGGCTAATTATCCTAATCTTTTACTGTAAGATTGTATTGTATAAATCGATGTATCTTTTTGCTTGTAACTTGATCGAATATTCTTCTACAGCAATTTTGCGACAGTTTTTACTTAGGTTTCCTCTCAAATTATCGTCTTCTAACAGTTTAACTATTCCTTGACTAAAATCTTGATAATCTTCTGGTTGTGCTAAATATCCTGTAATCCCAGGGCGTACTAGATCGGGAACACCACCAACTTTAAAGGAAACCATTGGTGTACCACAAGCCATACTTTCTTGCAATACTAAGGGTAAATTATCTGCTCTTGTTGGAAATATAAATAAATCAGCAGCAGAATAAGCAATAGATTTTAATCGATCGCCATCAACATAGCCTAAATGTATTGCAGGTATATCAATATTTTCAGTTAGGCTTTCGCCACCATTTCCCATTACTAAAATTGTAATCTCTTTTTTGAGAGATGCTGGTAATTCTTGAAGTGCTTTAATTAGTAAGTCTCCTCCCTTACGAGGATCATTAAGATTTTGAGAGACAAATAATAATACTTTTTTATTTTTAGGTATGCCCAATAGATCTCTAGATTTATCCGTATCTAATTGTTGATAAGCTTCCGTATCTATTCCATTGGGAATATAATTAAGGGGCAAGGGATTGAGCATACTTTTCTTGACGTGCTTAGTTAACCAACTACTAAGAGTAACAATAGTTAGGTTTGATCGAGTATAAATCCATTTTTTTAACTTCCATTCAAGAGCAGTATTATCAATTTTTACAGGAGGATATGTATCTAGATTGGGACAGCTACCACAACCTTTTTGCCAGCGATCGCAATTATAACTATAAGCACAATGTCCCGTAAAACTCCACATATCATGCAAAGTAAATACTGCTGGTTTATGTTTAGTTAATAGAGGTATTGCTAGATAATTAAAATAGCCCAAGTGCAAGTTGTGGAAATTAATAATGTCTGCCTCCTTATAAAGACTAGACTTAGGAATATTAAAACTACTGTAAGCATTAATATTGTTAAGTCCTATATAAGAACCCAAGCTGGCAGTTATGTTATCGATATTTTCTTTTCTTTTAATCTTATTGACAAGATCGCTATCAGTTTTGACTTTAGCAACTAATAATTTAGAATCTATCCCTTGATTTAATAATCCTTGATGCAATCTATATCCTGCGATCGCAGCACCACCTACAAGATCGGATTGGTTAATCTGGAGTACTTTCATGTAGATAGTTTACTAGCTTCCATATATAGTGAGTCAGGTTTATAAATTGTGCCATCTGGTTCTGTCTCTAAATTGCAACTTGTCCAATTAGAAATGTAGCTCTTGCCTTCGCTGCACTCTGTTATTAGATGATTCGACCATAAGTATTTTGGGAGTTTTGTCAGTGATTTGACCCAGTTATGGTTAAAGTACCCAGATTGAATCCAAAATCGATCGCCTTGATGTATATTTATTTAGTTGCGATCGCATCTCGAAGAGATTCACTATAATCTTTAGATGGGATAGCAATCAAAGATAGAGTCAATACTGAGATTTAATTTCATCTAGGATGAGAACTTTGAAATGTGGAAGCTCCTGTAAATCAGTATCATTAGTTAGAAAAAATTCTGCGCTATTTTGAATGGCTGTAGCAACTTGAATTGCATCTGGAGTTTTAAGATTTTTTGTAGCTCGGAGTTGAGCAGCAAGTTCTGCAATAGTAGAGGATACAGAATACATTGTTAGATAAGTTGGATTTTGTTCTATAAAGTAGATCAAAGGAGCAGTATCTAAGCCAACAATTTTACCCCGTAGCTGATTTATCCATTCCATGACAGACGCTCTCGATCCACATATTGTTGAGCATCCATACCTTGCCAGATATCTTTTCCCAATCCTTCTAATTCCATAATGCTGCGTTTTGGTTTTAACGGAGTACGATGACGTACTATTATGGCTAATTCTTCCAACAATCGCAGTTGCTCATCTATAGTTAAACTTTCAACCTGACGGCGTATTTCTTGATATGTAGCCATACTTTTTGCTTAATTTTATTACTTGTTCTTAGTATATCTTGGTGATAAGGCGTTAAATTCATGGATATGTCGCCCTTTTGTCAGTTCATCATAAACTCCTTGAGGAATAATCACTCTGCCAATTAACCTCCTCGCCCTTCGCTACACTAAAGAGCGAATTTTAAGTTTAATTAAAGCTTGCATTTAATAGATTTACCATAATCTTTGGATAGGATAATTATCGAAAATGGAGTCAACACTTAGTATTGGTATTTTTTCGGCGATCGCTTGAGCTATCAAAATACGATCAAATGGATCTTTGTGGTGATTTGGTAATCCATCTAATGCCCAAATGTGAGAAAGTTCAATTGAAAGAATTTTGAGATTATTAACTTTTCTTTGACTATCTATTAAATCGGGAAGTGCTAGATCGAGTTTTAACTTACCAAGTTGAATTTTAATCTGCATTTCCCAGATACTAGCTATACTTAACCATAATTCATTTTGGCGATCATATATAAGTTCTTCTGCTGTCTGAGACAATTTATCTGAACCTTGGGCAAACCAGATCAAGACATGAGTATCTAAGAGTAATTTCATTCCTCTATTTTTTTAAACTCTAAAGGCTCATTAAAGTCTTCACTAATCCAAATTTTACCTTTTTGCAATCCAGCAACACGCTTTTGAGACGATTCTCTTTGAGTCAGTTGACTTTCAAGATATTTGGCAGCGATAAATTCGACAAAATCTAAAATCTGCTGCTGTTGTTCTAACGGCAAATTTTTTAATTTTGCTAATACTGCTTCACTAATTGCTACTGTTTGAGAGTTCATTCGTACCAATTGGCTTGTTTATTATAGTTATCTCAATTATAGACACTACCAGAATCAGGATTTTGATTATATCTTTCTAACTGTGTAATTGTGTATTGTATTGACTGTTCCGTTCATACTTGAGTCTAATGATTACTAATTAGTAAAAATGGAGTCAAAACTTAGTATTGGTATTTTTTCGGCGATCGCTCTAATAATTTAATATTCAAGACAATCGCTATTTTTGTGACTGATACGCTTCAGAACTAGTTATATGCTCTAGTAAACCCTCACAACTATCTAGTAATAGATCGATAACTTTATCAAACCCTTCTTGACCACCATAATAAGGGTCAGGTACTTCTTTTTCAGGGTAATTTTTGGCAAAATTGCACATTAAAACAACTTTCTTGTCATATTTCCCTTCTCGATCGAGATAAAGGATATCGCGGTAATTTTCGCGATCCATAGCTAGAATAAGATCGAAATTAACTAGGTCTGATGGTTGTAACTTGCGAGATTTCCCCTGAAGTTTTATCCCTCGTTTAGCTGCTGCTGCACTCATACGACGGTCTGGGGCTGCGCCAATATGATAACCAGAAGTTCCTGCTGAATCACAGATGATTTTGTCTTTTAAATTAGCTTCTTTAATTAAGTAATTCATGATATTCTCGGCTGATGGAGAACGGCAAATGTTACCTAGACAAACGAATAATAATTTGTAAGCCATAAAAAATTAAAAATTCTTAAATTTTTCCGTTAAACTCAATTTTAAGTAGTCAGAGTCAATGTATCATACCGTCGGGAATCGTCAAGTCTTTTTTGCTTAGTATTTATCAACTAATATTTACTAATATTTATAGTATTTAAGCTAAAACAATCTATGTATAAATCTCGCTCTCGCGAACGTTTTATTTTTGCCAAACGTAGACCCAAACGCTACCGTCAATTTTCCTCGTTGTGGCTAATTGTATCTATTTCTCTATTTTTACTTGTCATAGAACTTTTAACTCGCATTTTTATTGATATTTCTGGGTCAAAAGAAGAATTTAGCCAAACTTTGGCTGAGCCTGAACTCATTTCGGCTTATCAACTTGATTTTGTTAATGAAAATCAACAGCCCTACAAAAATTTAGACCAAAGAGAAAGCCTCCTTGCTCAGCATAGCTTATCTGTAGGTTATCAACTAGTGGGTGGGCAGAAAAATGATTATTGGCAAATTAACCCACAAGGTTTTCGTGACAGTGAACCTCTACCTTTAGCTAAACCTGCTGGTGAAATCAGAATTTTTCTGTTAGGAAATTCGACAGCTTTTGGCTATGGCAGTAGTAGTAACGAAACTACTATTAGTGAATTATTAGAAGCAAGATTAGCCCAACGTTTAGCACAACAAAAAAGCTCTCCCCAGCTATATCGTCCTGATGTGCTACCTTATGATGAGGAAAATGTCAAAAAGGCTTGGGCTAAACACCCTAAATTAAAATCAGGAACATATCGTGTTATTAATGCTGGCGTTCCAGGTTATGCTTCTGGGAATGAATTAGCACAAGTAGCCCTTTCAGTTTTACCTTATAAACCTGATTTAATTATTATTCTTAATGGTTATACTGATTTGATGCTAGATAGTGGGGAAAAAGCTACAGAAATTCCTCAATTAGAACAGTTGCTTAATAAGAAACCTCAAGGATTTCGAGGATATATAAATCAATTAATTCAACCTTTGCGAAACTACAGTCATGTAGTCAGAATATTTCAAGACAACTTACTTGTACCTAAGTCTGAAGAGGATCGAGATACTTTCTTATTTACAGAACAATTAGATAATCTTGCTCAATATTTACCAGCAGATGAAGCAGAATTAGAACGTCGTGTAGAGCGTTATCTTCAACATCATAAACAGATAGTTAGTTTGTCAGCTGGGGCGCGCATACCTCTAATTCTTGCTAACCAACCAGAATTTACTGGTCGTAATGCTAGTAAGTTATCAGAAGAAGAAGGCGCGATCGCTACACAATTGGGTAGAGACTATATTCAAACAGTAAGAGCTAGTTATCCCCAATTAATAGCTGCCAATGAACAACTAAGCAAAATATTCCCTCATAATGTTAAGGCAATTAGCCTATACAATCTTACTGATAAATATCCTACTCCTAGTTTTATTGATGCGTTTCATCTCACCGATGAAGCTAATAAGGTAGCTGCGGAACAATTGTACTTTTCTGTTTCTAGTTTGTCGAAAATGCATCAAGTACCTAAGAATCCACCACCAAAACCTAAACCTATTCCTCAAAAATTACCAACGCAATGAAAAGGAGTATTAGGTATGGGATTAATTATTGGAGCTATTTTAGTAAGTCAGTTACCAATTAAATCTCCGTAAAAGTATTAGCTTTTACCCTTCAACACTACGTCCATTGTAAAGACTCATAGCTTTTTCTACTCCTTTCTTCAGACTAAAATTGATAGCATCCTCAGCTAATCCCAATACTTCTTGGACAACTTTGGCTTCTGTAGGTGAAAACTTACCTAAGACATGACCAATAGTCTCTTGTTTCCCTGTTGATTTGCCAATACCAATACGGAGACGAGGAAAATCTTGCTTACCTAAGTGGGCAATAATAGATTTCATGCCATTATGTCCACCAGCAGAACCAGACATACGCAAACGTATCTTACCTAAAGGTAAATCCATATCATCATAGATAACTAATACGGATGAGGTAGTTAACTTATACCAATCAGTAACTGCACGAACTGATTGTCCAGAACGATTCATATAAGTTAAGGGTTTGAGTAAACGAATTTTATTTCCTTGAATTGTTCTTCCTTCAGCAAATAACCCTTGAAAGCGACTATTTTTCTGCCAATCTATTTGCCAAGATTTAGCTAAAGCATCTACTAGTTCAAAACCAATATTATGTCTGGTTCTGTCATACTTTGGCTCAGGATTCCCCAAACCGACTATCAGTTCAGGGATTAGCAGCTTAGTTATACTTTCTTGGATCATTCGCCGTCAGATAGGAATTAGGATTGTTGAAATAAGGTTTCTAAATAAACTTTGGCACAAGCACGATAGTTTTGAGAAGCAGATTGAGAATGCTCATTACTATTTTGTAACAAAAATAAAGACAAAGCTGCTGCAAAAACACGGTCTTGATCCCAATTAGGATGAGTCTCTAAGTAGTTTTTGAGAGATTGATGCAGTTCTTCGGGGATTTCCGCCAAAATGCTAACTGGGGTAGTCATAGTTTTCTTTTTACTCCAAGCAGAATATTAGGTGAGCTTTATAAAACCGAGATGCCAATTCGACTAGTTGAGTTAATTACTATTTATAAATAGTCGCGGGACTATTTTCTGCTGAGAGGGGGTATGTTTGTCAATGCTAAAAACTGTTAATAAAATTTTCTAGTGACTCAAAAGCCAACGAAAGAATAAGGGTTTAGAACGATTTTTTGTTACTTTTTTTCATAAAAACTCAGTGTGGATTGCCAAAAAATGATTCAAAGAATAAAATCCCCTAAGAGAGATTCAAGTATTGATTATTGCGTAATTACCTGTGGAAAAGTCTGGGTAAAATGTGGAAATAGTCAAAAATGGTTGTGGAAATAGTGGGGAATCTGACAGATAAATGAGGGCTGAAAAATAAGAATTAATAATTTTTGCAGTTGATTCAATTTTTATGGTTGCCTCAAAGTTGAAATCAAACCTTAATTTTGTAAGATTACAATTCTTTGAGCTATCGAGGTAAGTAATTTTACATATATCTACATATGATGATTTACCTGAATGTCGATCGAAGTCTGGAAAAAATTTTGCTATTTCAATTGAATGGACTGAACCAGGTTAACTGAGTTATTAGTTCAATATTTAGTTGCGAGTCGATTTTGCTAGATAATTTTACTTAAATAAATTTACTCAATAATTTCGATCGCTCACTTATAGTAATCTTGTTTGAGTTGTGAGAATTAAATTGTGTTGTTATCCCCTCTCTCCTGCTAAAACGTTAGAATCAGAAATTGAAGTACTCTGATGATGCGCGATCGGCTTCGCTGCCACCGAAGGCGATCGCTTAATAATAAAAGATAGTGACACAATTAAAATAAGCAACTAGATCAAAATATATAAGCCTTGATTACTAAAGAAACCTTAGAATTACTGGAATGGGAACGTTTATGTCAGCACCTAGCTACTTTTGCAGAGACTAAGTTAGGTGCTATGGCTGCACGTCAGTTGGTTTTACCAACAACAAAAGAAGAAAGCTTAAAGTTATTGGCACAAACTAAAGAGATTTATAATCTAGAGCAACAACTAGATTCAGGTTGGTCATTTAAGGGCGTTAAAGATATTGGTGATTCTCTAGAAAGAGCAAAAATAGGTAGATTAGTATCAGCTAAAGAATTCCTCGATCTAGCAACAACATTAGCAGGTGTGCGCCGTTTACGAAGACTAATTGATGCTAAAGCTGAGGAACTGCCGACTTTAAACGAATTAATCGTTGATTTGCGGACTTATCCAGAAATAGAACAAGAAATTCATCATTGTATAGACGATCGCGGAGATATAACCGATCGCGCTAGTCCTAAATTAAGTGAAATTCGGAGCCAGATTAAAAGATTAAGAGATAAAATCTATAAAATTCTGCAAAATATATTGCAAAAACAAGGTGGGGCAATTCAAGAAGCTGTAATTACCCAAAGAGGCGATCGCTTTGTTCTACCTGTTAAAGCACCTCAAAAAGATTCTATACTAGGAATTGTTCATGATATATCGAGCACAGGCTCAACACTATATATTGAACCGAAGTCGATTGTACAGCTAGGTAATCAGCTTAAAACTAGTGAAAGACAAGAACAAAGAGAAATTGAAGCAGTTTTAAGAGCTTTAACTGACAAAATATCAACTGTACAAGAAGATTTAGAAAGAGTATTAGCCGTAGCTACTATCTTAGATTTAGCTACAGCTAGGGCAAGATATAGTTTATGGTTAGAAGCTAATCCTCCTCGATTTATTGATAGTCAACAACCAGAAACAATTACTCTCAGAAATTTGCGTCATCCTTTACTGGTTTGGCAACAAAAACACGAAGAAGGTGCAGCAGTTGTTCCCATCGATGTCAAAATCGAGCCTAAAATTCGAGTAGTCGCAATTACAGGACCTAATACAGGAGGAAAAACTGTTACTCTTAAAACCTTAGGTTTAGCAGCACTGATGGCAAAAGCAGGTTTATTTATTCCTGCCAGAGAACCAGTAGAATTACCGTGGTTTGAACAAGTATTAGCGGATATTGGGGATGAACAATCCTTACAGCAGAGTTTATCGACTTTTTCTGGTCATATTCGCCGTATTAGCCGAATTATTGCCAGCTTAGAAAACGAGAATGCTACTAGTACCGACTCTTTAGTTTTACTAGATGAAGTAGGTGCAGGAACAGATCCAGCCGAAGGAAGTGCTTTAGCGATCGCGCTGTTAAAATATCTAGCAGAACATAGTTTATTAACAGTAGCCACTACTCACTACGGAGAATTAAAAGCTCTTAAATACCAGGATGAACGTTTTGAAAATGCTTCCGTAGAATTTAATGATGCTACTCTCCAACCAACATATCGTTTATTATGGGGAATTCCTGGACGTTCTAATGCTTTAGCCATTGCCCGGAGATTAGGGTTAAACTCAGATATTGTCGAAGCAGCAGAGCAACAAGTAGGAGTAGGTGCTGCTGACGATGTTAATCAGGTCATTGCTGCCCTAGAAGCGCAACGAAGAGAACAGGAAAATAAAGCTCAAGAAGCTAGTAAACTTTTAGCACAAACCGAACGTTTTTATAGTGAAGTATCTGCCAAAGCCTCTTCTTTGCAAGAAAGAGAAAAAGAACTAAAACTAGCCCAAGAAAAAGCAATTCAACAAGCGATCGATCGGGCTAAAGCCGAAGTTGCTCAAGTTATCCGTCAATTACAACAGGGAGAACAAACTGCTCAAAAAGCCCAAAAAGCAACTGAGAAGCTCAATCAAATTAGCCAGAAAGAATTAGCCAAAACCCAACCTGCTGAACCAGCCAAACCTAACTATAAACCAAAAGTAGGAGAAAAAATCAGAATTAGTAGTTTAGGGCAAACAGGAGAAGTATTAAGCATACAAGAAGAACAAGAAACCTTAACTGTACGTTTTGGCATTATGAAAATGACTGTCTCTTTAACAGAGATTGAGTCTTTGTCTGGACAAAAAGTAGAAACTCCCAGCAAACAAAAATCTACACCTGCTAAACAGACAAAAACTACATCATCTAAACCTCCTGTAACGGTGAGAACATCTAAAAATACCTTAGATATTCGGGGTAGTAGAGTAGCTAATGCAGAAATGGATTTAGAAAACGCTATTTCCAAAGCGATCGAATCAGGAGTATTATGGATTATCCACGGTAAAGGGACAGGACGTTTGCGCCAGGGAGTTCATGAATTCTTACAACAACATCCTTTAGTAGATAAGTTTGAATTAGCACCGCAAAATGAAGGGGGTGCAGGGGTAACTATTGCTTATTTAAAGTAGCTTTTAGCTACGAACCAACTAATTAAAAACGTAGTGTATTCAACTGAAAACGGCTGTAATGGAAATCCTCCTGACTTCTGATTCCTGACTTCTGACTCCTGACTTCTGACTTCCCTAAAACCGTTAAGTATCATATCTAAAAATGATTTTCAATGAGTGAAACTAGAGCAGTAATTTGTGGCTACTATGGCAAAGGTAATGGTGGTGATGAGGCTTTATTAATGTCTTTATTGCAGATGTTGCCAGCCCATGTTCAACCTATCGTACTTTCTGGAAACCCCAAAGAAACTAAAAAACGTTACGGTGTTGTCAGTTGCGATCGCAAATCTGCTTTTCCGATTCTCCAGGCACTAAAGCATTCAGACTGGTTTATCTGGGGAGGAGGAAGCTTAATGCAAGATGTTACTAGTATTGCTAGTCCCATTTACTATGCTGGTTTAATGGCATTAGCACAGCAACGGGGGTTAAAAACTATTGCTTGGGCGCAGGGAATAGGTCCTTTACAAAAGCCTTTTACTCGCTGGTTAACCAAACAGGTTTTACTTAACTGTACTGCTATTAGTGTTCGTGATAGTCGATCGGCAAAAATATTAACAGATTGGCATATTTCTCCTCTAATTGCTCCCGATCCTGTCTGGGCATTAGAATCTAAACCAGTAACAGGATTAGGAGATATACCCGCGCCCAGGGTAGCAGTCAACTTACGTTCTCACTCTCAATTAACTCCCCAAAGGCTACAAAATCTTACCCAAGCTTTAGTGCAATTTCAGCAAGCAACAGATAGTTGTATTTTACTTGTACCGTTTCAAGCTTCTAAAGATATGGCGATCGCTCGCTCTATTGAAGCGGAATTACCTGGTCAAAAACAAATTGTTACCTTGTCAGATCCTAGAGAATTAAAAGGACTATTTAAGGGCGTAGAAATGCTTATTGGGATGCGTTTTCATAGTTTAATTATGGCAGCAGCCGAACAATGTCGTTGTTTTGCCCTAAGCTACGATCCGAAAGTGAGTCAGTTAATGTCAGAGATTTCGCTTCCTGGCTGGGAATTAAGCCAATTACCAACAGATGCTAATGAAATTAGTACTGTTTGGTTAGAATACTATGCTAACGGGGATGCTCTCAATAGTACTCAAATAGAATCCATGAGCGATCGCGCCTTACTTCATCAGGAATTGTTAACTAACAATATAAGTTGAAAACTATTGTTAATAAATGTAGGCAATTGAGAGAAAAGGATATAAGCTTTACCTAGCAAAAACCAGTCACTATAAAAGTTATAGTTATAGTCTCAAAATATAGTTGACTTTATCTCTTCAGTTCAATTCTTACATTAAGCTTAATCCCTATGAGTGAAACCAATAATCTCAACCAAAATCCTAACTCTGATAACCAATCTGTAAATCAAACAGAGATTAATAATCAGGGGAATCATGACGAAGGCAAACCAGACAATCCAACCAATTTATCGCCATCTGTTTCGGAGCAGAAAGAGCAGAGTCAAGCAACCCCAAAATCACAAAATATTGATTGGCATAGATTAGCTCATAAATTAAGAGAACATAATCGCAAACTGCTCAAAAAAGTCTTTCAATTAGAGCAAGAAATAGCAGAAACTAATAATAGAATTCAAGAACATCAATTACGTTCTCAGAGTACCGATCTACTTATTGCTCAACAAGCAGAAGAAATTAATCATGCTCAAGAAGATACTGCCCACGTTATTCAAGAATTAGAAAGTGCTAAACAGGAAGTCCATGGTCAAAAAATTCTGGTAGATAACTTAACTAAACAGCTAGAAACAACCAATGAAAAGTTTACTCAATTAGAGAGTAAATATGCTTTGCTGCAAGAAAAATATAACGAAAAGAATCACGATTTGTTGATGAAAACTCAACAAGTACAAGAATTATCCGATCGACTCAGTCGTCAGCAACGCTACACTTTACAGTACAAAGCAGCTTTAGATAAATATCGAGAAGTAGCTTCCTCTGGTAAGATACCTAAGACAAACCTCGATCGGGATTTATTACAGACTCAGCCTCAACCTATTAAAGCTTGGTCACAAACCCAAACGAGTAAAGAAACTTCGACAATCAAGTCTTCTAATCTAGGTCTTAACAAAGAAATTTATCCTCTAGAATCAGAATTAAAGTTAACTAGCAAAAAATCTAAGGAAACCAATTGGCCTTCTCCTGTAATTACTAGTACTAATAGCCAAAAGAAACCCAAATCTTTAGCTGCAGTAGAATTACCTAAGTTTCAGAATGCTGATGCAGATAATGGTTCGTGATTAGTCGTTATTTGTTTGGATCTAGCTTAAAAATAGAAGTAAGGATTTCAGAAGTAGAGACGTAGAAGGCTACGTCCGTACAGGAGTCATAATAAAAACTCAAGTTGGGTTTGATTGAGACTCTAGATAATGGAGAAAGTCCATTAATTCTTGATCGGTAAGATGAAGGCGCGATCGCTTACCATAGGTTTGTAATAAAAAGTCTCGTCCTTGTTCTTTTGTCCAACCTAAACGTTTAATTTCCACATCGGTTCTACTTTTAATTTCGTTAAAATCAAATTCCACAGTTTCGATCATCTGAGTTGATGAGTTAGTGATATCTTGAGAAGTTGGTACTGAAGATGATTTTTCTTCATAAGTAACTGGCGGTGGGGCTTCTGGTAAGGGATTATCTAGTTGTTCGGGAATGGATTCTACCCTCAAATCTTGATTAGATGGAGTTACAACAGAAGTATTAAACTCTGTTTTGTCTGGGGTATTTTGTTTAGTAGCAGCCAAGTCTGTATTCACTTCATCAATCTCGTGAGGAGGAGCAGATGACTCGATAAGATGGTTATTAACTTCTGGCTCTATCTTAGCTACAGGCGTTGACGGAGAAGAGATAGATGCATTGGCAGCAAGGGGTTGTACTCGATCGGTTTTCTTTTCTGTTCTAGACTCTTGCTCTAAAGATACCTTAGCTAAATTAGATAATTTGTTAATTTCTTGAGTAGAATGATCGATAACAGTTCCTGCTGACTTAGAAAGATTAGAGATAGTATCTAAAGCTAAAGCTAATAACGCTCTCTCCCTGGCATTGTCTTCGGCGGTTTCAATTTTATCAGCAGCAGCTAAACCAGTAGACAGAACAACCCGATCGATTTTTATACTGACTTTCACTATATATTGCCCGCGATCGATATTAACTAGTTCACTAACTATGCTGCCATGAGGGTAAAGAGTGCGAAATTGCTTCAACATTATCTTGGTTTTACTAGAGGTTATGGAAAATAGAAGTTCAGGAGTTACAGTAATTCAGGAGTTACAGTAGTTCAGGAGTCAGAGATTATTCTGAACTCCTGAACTTCTTCATTCTGAACTACTTTATAGATTAGTGCAAAATTACTATTAATAGACTAATCTAAAAAGAAATTTGCCAATAGGCAAAGAGAATCTAAAATAGATACAGACTAACTGCACACTAACTTATCATCTTGGTTGGTAGCATCTTCATTAAGCTTAGAACCTAGTTGGTGAGTTAGATAGCTAGAGCAAGTTAAAAATCAAGTTAGTCGATTTTATGAATGCTCTGAAATAAAGAGCTTCTGAGCAATTTAGCTGCGATTTCACGCCACGGCTAAACAGAGGTTAGTTTTATCAATCAGTGCATTTATATCTACGTCTCGTGTAATTACTCACTTAAGTATGAAAGGAATATATTAAATGGAGTTTTCGATCGCTACATTATTAAGTCAATTTGTAGAGGATAAACTAGTTGCAGCCAAAAACCTAGAAAAAAAACTAGGCTGTGAAGATGAGGAAAATATCGACCAATTACAGATTGCTTTAGAGATTCTGGAAAAAATTGGTGTTTTACTCAAAGAAAGAGGAAAATATCGCAGAATTTATGAAGAAGATGTCGTAGAAGCCAAACTACGCTGTTCTAGTAAAGGATTTTGCTTTGCTATTCAAGATGAAGAAAATGCCGATGACATTTATGTACGGGAAAGTCATTTAAGTAATGCGTGGAATGGCGATCGAGTTTTAGTAAAGATTATTAAAGAAGGTAGTCGTCGTCGCTCTCCTGAAGGTGAAGTTAAATTAATTTTAGAAAGGGCTAATCCTTCTTTACTAGCTACAGTTACCGAAGCAGAAGAAAAATATCGTGCTGTCCCCCTAGATGATCGTCTTCTCTTTGAACTGGATTTAAACCAAAATGGACAAGATTTAGCAGAAGCAGTAGAACATCTAGTTCATGTTTCGGTAGTCCGCTATCCGATTGGACAACTTCCTCCTCTGGGTAAAGTAACCAGGGTTTTGGGTAGTGATGCTGAAGAAGCTGCCGATGTAGATATTGTCTCCTGTAAGCATGACCTCGTACAAAGCTTCTCAGAAAGTGCGCTCAAAGATGCGCAAAGTTTAGGGGGTAAAATTCCTGCTGCTGAAATCAAAAAGCGTTTGGATTTAAGGAAAAAGCTAACTATTGCCATTGAACCAGAATTTGAGTCGGGAATGAATATCTGGGTAGATAATGCTCTTACTTTAGAAAAAACAGAAGTAGGACATTGGCAATTAGGAGTGCATATCACAGATATAGCTCATTATATAGAGATGGATTCATCCCTCGATCGCGCAGCCAAAAAACGAGGAACAGGAATTAATTTACGGAAAAAAATCCTACCCATGCTACCAGAAGAAGTAAGTAGCTGCTGTTCTTTGGTCAAAGGAAAAGATCGTTTAACTATCTCTGTCTTAATGACTATCGATGAATTAGGTTCAGTAGTCGAGTACAGCATCCAACCTTCAGTAGTTAAAGTAGACCATCTATTTACTTACCAACAAGTGCAGTCCTTACTAGGAGAACAAGAACAAAAAACTAAAAAAATGGCTGCTGCTGTTGACTTACTAAACGATCTATTCTTTACTCTCAGTCCTCTAGTCAAAGCACAAAGAATCCAAAGAGGTGGTTTTGAAATTGCTACCCCAGAAATATCCAGTCTTTATAAAGATGAAGGTAGATTAGGGGCAATTTTGTCGGCTTCTGCTTTACCAGTTCATTCTCTGCTAACTGAATTAATGGTACTCGTAGGTAAAGCCGTTGCCGATCATCTACAAGCGTTGAGTGTACCTGGAATATATTGTACTCAACCAGAACCAGATGTAGAAGAACTAGAAGACTTACTCAAGCTAGGTAACAATCTCAAATTAGACTTAGATCTAGACCCAGAAGCAGAAGTTAGTTCTCAAGACTATCAACAATTAACCCAAAAATTTGCCACATCTCCAGAAAACTTAGTGCTTAATTATTTACTACAAGGTACTTTTAAACCAGTTAAATACACCACTAAGCCTGGTTCTCACTTTGGATTAGCTTACGATAATGGTTATACCCATTGTCTATCCCCTGGACAACGCTACGCAGATTTATTAGTCCAAAGAATCTTAAAAGCAGTATTTATTGACGGAAGAGATCGTCGTCATAGTAGAGTTAAACATGGGGTCGATCTTCACAGTAGTAGTTGCCACGGACAAATCAACTGGAGTGTCTTACCTCCTGCGATGCACAGCGAAATTGAAGAAGAATTACACAAGGTTATTTCTCATCTCAACGATAAAGAAAAGCTAGCAGAAGATGCCGAAAAAGACCTAGAAGGCTTGAGAAAAGCCGAAAAAATGAAAGAGCGTACCGGTAAAATTTTTGAAGGTCTGATTACTGGTGTACAATCTTATGGCTTTTTTGTGGAAATAGAAGACTTATTAGTCGAAGGATTAGTTCATGTTAGTTCCCTTAAAGATGACTGGTATGAATATCGTTCCCGTCATAGCTGTTTGGTAGGCAGAAAAAATCGTATTGCCTATCGCTTAGGCGATCGAGTAGAAGTAGAAGTAAAAAGTGTAGACTACTATCGTCAGCAAATAGACCTAGTTACCGTTGGTGGTGGTAGCGAAGCTAGTAACGCAGACTTGGAAGAAGAATAACCACGTAGAGACGTTCCATGGAACGTCTCTACGATAAAAATAACTAAAAACTAATGAATCAAACTATTGAAAAACTAATCGATTTGGCTCGCCGTCGGGGTGTAGAAGCCGAAGTTTATTATCAAGACAGTCAAAATACCAATATCGATTTTGCCAATAATCGTCTTAAATCTCTACAAACTAAAGCAACAGCAGGAGTAGCACTTAGGGTAATTGCTGATGGTAAATTAGGATTTGCCAGTTCTAGCGATCTTTCTCGCTTAGAAGAACTGGTTGATTCTGCTTTGGCTACCGCAGCTATCGGCGATCGAGTTGAGTTTAGTTTAGCAGAAAATACCAAGATTACGAGCGAGGCAACGAATACCCCTTCTTCCTCTACAGAAGAATTAGTCGAGATGGGTAATCAGTTAGTTGCACAAGTTCATGAATACAATGCTGATATTTTAGTTGATGTTGACTTTAGTGTTCGCTCTAGCACAGTAGAATTAGCTACAACCACAGGTGCTGTTGCCCAACGCCATAATCAGAGTATTAGTAGCAGTCTTTCTGGTAACTTAGTCCGAGGAGAAGATTTCCTCCAAGCTTTCGCCTTTGACGTAACTAAAGATAGTCAACCTAAACCAGACCAATTATTACAAAAATTGCTGGAAAAATATCAAAGAGCAGAGCAAGCAGCTACGATTACTAGTGGTTCGTATCCCGTGTTGTTTACTCCCTTGGCAGCAGCTTTTACTCTGGGTAGTTTGTTCAAAACTATTTTGTCTGGTCAAGCAGTACTGCAAAAAGCTTCTCCCTTAGCAGATAAACTAGAACAACAAGTATTCGATCGCAAACTAACTCTTAAAGAAGATCCTCAAATTGGTGTTAATGCTTGTGATGTTGATGATGAAGGTATTCCTACCAGTCAAAAAGTATTTATTGACCAGGGCATAATTAAACAATTTTACTGGGATTTACTTTGGGCTGCTCGTGCCAAGACTCAATCCACAGGGAATGGCTTCAGAGGTGGTTTATCTCGTCCCAACCCCAGTGTAGTTAATATGTGTGTTAGCCCTGGTTCAACTACTGTAGATGAACTGATTGCAGGAATGAAAGAAGGTGTTATCGTCGATCAGGTTTTGGGTGCAGGGCAATCGAATCAACTAGCAGGAGAATTCTCTGTCAACCTAGATTTGGGCTACAAAGTCGAGAACGGCAAAATTGTTGGTCGTCTCAAAAATACTATGGTGGCAGGAAATATTTTTGATGCTTTCAATAACCTGGTAGATTTAAGTCAGGAGGCTGATTGGGTCGGTGGTGGCTCGAATCTTCCCCATATCTTATTTGCTCAGTTAGGAGTTGCTTCTAAATAGTAGTTAGTTATTGGTCATTAGTCATTAGTTGTTGGTCAAGAGAAAAACTAGAAACTTAATCAAATTGGTTACAAGTCAGGAGAAAGTATGAATAAAGAGGAAAATAGCTATCAGTATCAAAACTCAAAAAATCCCATTCTTTACTTATTACCTTTTATTCTGTGTTTGCTGACTTTGTTGACTGGATGTGTAGACTATGATGTAGGAGTTAGTTTTGATAGTCCTTACGATGGTACTATTGTTCAACACGTTCGAGTTGGAGAAGACTTAACTAGTCTAGATCGATCGGCAACTAAAGAATGGCTGAAAAGTATTGAAGATAGAGCCTATAAACTACGAGGGAAAGTAAAACATATCTCTTCAGATGAATTGGCTGTTGTAATTCCTTTTAGTAATGCTAAAGAGTTATCTAATAAATTCAATCAATTTTTCTATGGTAATTCTGCTCCTACTGATTCATCATTACCTACAGAAACAGACGAGCTAACTTCTCTTAATTCTCAGATATCTCTGCGACAAAGTAACTTACTTATGTTAGAGAGAAATTATCTCGATTTAACTATTGATTTAAGATCTTTAGGGAATATTGCTGAGCAAAACAAAATTGTTTTTGATTCTAGTTCTTTCGTCAACCTAACTTTTCAATTGAACGCTCCTTGGGTTACTCGTAATCTTAAAGGTCGCGATCTTTTAAGTCCAGTTAAAAATATTCCAGGAAAATTGATTTGGCAATTACAACCAGGAAAAATCAATCATATTAAAGCTGTTGTTTGGCTTCCTAATTATTTAGGTATTGGTACAGCGATTATTATTGTGTTAATCATAGTTGGTTTTTATGTGAAATACAGACATTTCCCTGGAGTTACTCCTGCCAAGACTCAATCAGTTTAGTTACAGAATAAAACTTTTTTAATCAAGAGCGATCGCCTGTTTATTGGGCGATCGCTTTTAATTATGATTGATATAGTAATTAACAGCAGTTTTCAGTTGAATAGACTCAAAAATAGGTAATTGATACTAAATTAAAAGAGGGATTACTTATTGCATTTAGGATTAGGATTATTCAAACAAATCCATTTAGTGAGACGGGAACGAGGAATTAACTTGGGGCGTGGCAAAGTTGAACGAGAACGATATTTTCGGGTTCTCGTAGAATCAGCAACTTGAGCCGATGCTATTTTCGCCTTTGCCGTTTGAATAATTAGATTACTCTGCTTCTGCCAATAATAAGTATGACTAACTTTATTTGCCATTTTGATAGCCTTCTTCCAGTGTCCTGCATCCATTGCCTTCTGGGCTGATTGAATATAAATCTGATTCTGCTGCCAATCTTGATTCCACTGCTGAATTGTCGCCTCCGCCTTTTCCGCCCAAGAACTGCCAGCAGGAATATTACCCATAAGTGCTATTGCCTGAATGAGTTTGCCTTCTTGGTATTGATTGCTGGCAATGAGGAAAATTTTCTCAGACCACTGCTCTATGAGCTTCTGTGCTTCAAAATAAACATTTGTATCGGCAGGAACTTGAGCAGCAATGAGGATCGCTTCTTTGAATTTGCTTTGTTCGGCTAGCTTTCTAGCTTCAGCTAGTTCTTCTTTTGCCTGACCTTGCTGACACTCTTGTAGCAAATTTTCTACTTCAGTCTCTAAGTCTGAATAACTTTGGGGAAATGTTTCTACTTGCTGCAAGCAATCTGGATATTTTTCTGCTGCCTTTAGCACTTGAATTGACTCTAAGGCTCCCTGTGCCTGTAAGTAAGACTGCCTGTAAGCTATCTCAGTATAGTTACTAATGATGCTGAAAAGAAGAGATAATATCCCTATCCTCATTAGTTGTCGATATATGGAGCGAAATACAAAGGTAGTAGTCAGGTTTAGCTTTGGATTTTGCGGATATGCTGATGCACCTGCTGGGTAAAAGTAACTGCTTGTCTCTATCTCTTCAATGGCTATTTCTTTTATTTGTCTAGTCTTTGAAGATGACAGGCTTAGTCCATAGCGATAGTCTAAGGATTGTAATGCCTCTAGAACACCGATTCAGTAATACCAAAAACTACTTTTTTGGATATTCAGCCAACGAAATCTCGGCTTTTGAGAACTCCCGTAATCCCAGATCTGGACTGGATTCTGAA
>JAAUYI010002316.1_pt1 | contig 19295 bp, 18 predicted proteins | sample 7278041 | NCBI WGS metagenome assembly JAAUYI01 (sample SAMN14350216, study PRJNA611818) | marine sediment metagenome | isolation source: surface marine sediment (0.6m) | place: French Polynesia: Moorea | collected 2018-08
CGCGTAGCGTGCGCTTTGCGCTCAGCGTATCCGTTCGGCTTTGCCGTGCCCGAAGGGCTTAGGATTCACCCGGAGGGAGGTTCCCTCCGTTATAGTCAGTGGCGTTTGAGGGACGAAACCCAACATTCTTCGTTAGACTTGTTGGGTTTCACTTCGTTCTACCCAACCTACGAATCAGTTTGAAAACAGTCCCTAGCCCTACTTTGTTGTGTACACAAGCTACAGAAAAATAGGAAAATAGGGAGGAGAGTGAGATTTTTCGATGATTGAGCGATCGCTAATCAAAAACAGAACAATAAAAAGCCAAGAACTTTTGATATTCTTGGCTGATAAAGTTTTATAGCATTTGGTTTTATTAGTGTCGAATATGCTCGTAAATTTCCATGTATTCCTCGCCTGGGTTATTCCAAGAGTAGTCATACTCCATACCTTGTAAGGCTAACTTACGGAATTCTTCAGGATAGTCATACCATAAACCGATCGCTCGATCCATTGCTGATTCTAAAGCATGGGAATCTGTTTGATAGAATACATAGCCATTGCGTTCTTCTGGGGGTTTATGCTGTTCATAATCGCGATCGAATACTGTATTTACTAACCCACCGACTCCCCGGACAATAGGTACAGTACCGTATTTAAAACTAATCATCTGGGTTAAACCACAGGGTTCATAGTTACTGGGTACTACCATCATATCCGCCCCAGCATATATTAGGTGGGATAGTTCTTCATTGAACCCAATTTCTAAATGAACGTCAGGATTATTATTTAGGTGATGTTTTTCATGCCAGAAATGGGCATTAATTCCCGGCTCAGTTGCAGAACCAAGCAAGACAAATTGCGCTCTTTTACCGAGAGCATAGTACATAGCATGGTGAACTAGGTGTACACCCTTTTGATCATCTAATCTACCAATATAAGCAATTATGGGTTTTTCACTCTCTGCTAATAACAGCCTTTCCCGTAAAGCTTTTTTGTTATATAGTTTTTGCTCAAAATCTGTCTTACTGTAGTGGTAGGGAATATAACGGTCTGTTTCGGGATTCCAAAAGTCATAATCAATACCGTTTAATACACCTTTAAATTTATGTTGATGTAAGTGTAGGGTATGCCCTAAGCCACAGCCAATATCACTACAGTGAGCTTCCCAAGCGTGATTGGGTGAAACAGTAGTGACTTCATTGGAATAAACAATACCACCTTTCATAAAATTCAAAGCAAAGGCATTGAAATTATCCCGCAGTTTATCGTATTGGAAATAATAGGATTCGCGGTTTAAACCAGTAGCCCAAAGCACATCTACACCGGCTATACCTTGATGCTTAAAGTTATGGATGGTGTAACAAATCCTTTGGTTGCCCATGCCATGATATTGATACATTTCATATAACAGGACTGGTATTAAGCCCGTTTGCCAGTCATGACAATGGATGACATCTGGACGTTTATTACTTTGGAGTAAAAATTCCATTGCTGCTTTGCTGAAGAAAGCAAAGCGCATATTGTCATCATTACAGCCGTAATAGCAACCCCGGTTAAAGAAATTATCTCCAGAGTGGGGTTCAATAAAGAAACATAATCTGCCATGTACCCAACCACAGTAAACAGAACAATGAATTGCTCCGCCATACCAGGGCACCCACAAGTCACGGTAAGCATCATGCAATCCCCAAATATGGTCGTAGCGCATACAATCGTACTTGGGCAGAATGATCTCAACACAATTTCCCTGGAGTTCTAATTCACGACTAAGTCCATAAACTACATCGCCTAAACCTCCAGCCTTGATCACAGGAGCACACTCCGAAGCGATCTGTACGATGTACATCCCCTACTCCTTGACTTCACAAAAGTTCATGTACTATATTTTGACTCATTCTATGCAAGATTTGCTTATTGACATAAAAATTATTTTGTGTGGGTTGAGGATTTAAAGTGCGATCGCATTTTCGGAGATTAAGTTTTCTGGGATCTGATTAATGTCTACACAACCCATCAGCTCCTGGTGAGAGGCCACAGAGCCCCGACTTCTCCAAGAAGTCGGGGCTCACTCATACCCGCGATTCCTAGATAGGTAGAAGAATAAGGGGAGCAGATAATATGGTCAAGATTAAGCAAGTAGCAATTGTGGGAGGAACTCATGGTAATGAGTTGACTGGGGCTTACTTGGTCAATAAATTTGCGAATTCACCACATTTAATTCAAAGGCAAAGTTTTACTACTATGACTATGCTGGCTAATCCACAAGCATTTAAATTAGTCAGAAGATATGTTGAAAAAGACTTAAATCGCTGTTTTATAAATGATGATTTACAGAATACAAATCTCAAGACAATAGAAGAAAAACGAGCGAAAGAAATCAATCATATTTTGGGACCAAAAGGTCATTCAAAAGTTGATTTTATTCTCGATTTACATAGCACTTCTGCTAATATGGGATTGTCTATAATTCTGGTGAATCAAGAATTATTTAATCTTCGGGTAGCCGCATATCTCAGTGCTATCGAACCATCTGTAAAAATTTATAGTTGGACTGAACCGGGTCAGGAAAATAGTTTCTTGAATTCATTGTGCGATCGCGGCTTTTCTATTGAGGTAGGACCAGTTGCACCTGGTAGTCTCAATGCTACTATTTTCCAGAAAACAGAGCAGTTAATTTATCAAATGTTGGATTACTTGGATGCAGATAATCAAGGTAATTCTGGAACGGGAACTAATACTATTAATATATACGAACATTTAAGGGTGGTGGATTATCCCAAAAATTCAGTGGGAGAAATTGAAGCAATGATACATCCCCAGCTACAAGGAAGGGATTATGAACCATTAAATCCTGGCGATCCCATGTTTATTACTTTTGATGGTCAGACTATTTTTTATGAAGGTAAAGACACTGTGTATCCCCTATTTATTAATGAGGTCGCTTACTATGAAAAGGGAATAGCTATGTGTTTGACTCAAAAGAAAATTATGAAGATTAATTATTAATCTGGTTTTGTTAATTACTAATAAGATTTAGGCAAATAAACTCGGTTTTTATGGTAAATTTTGGATTAAAAAAAAAGATATCTATTCCCTGTGCGTAAATACTGACTAATACAGACTAAAACAAGCAGAGACGTTATTGTAACGTCTCTGCTGAATCCTAATTTCACGTAAATGTACCCTAGATTCACTTTACTGTTATTTATCGTCATTACTATTGAAATCTGTCGAGGAAATACCTAAAACCGCAAGTCCACCAGAAGTAATGTATTTACAGAACTGAACAAAAACAGCTTGTTCTCCACCAAAACTGCTAGGAGAGAAGGCGACAAACCCAGTAAAAGATAAAATTATGCCAATTGCAGTTGTTTTCCAGTTGCGATAAAATGCGTTTGGCTTGGGTTTAGGTGATTTAGAATTATTGGTTGTTTCTGGTTGAGTCATAGAGACAGTGGTTGGTTGAGAATTATTGGTTGTTCCTGGTTGAGTCACAGGAGAAATTGTTTTAGTGTCTGACATGAGCAAAATTCCTTTATTTTTCAGTAGTCTATTGATAGAAAATTTATTCCTAAACAGGAAATAAAGCATAATAGATAGATGAGTAAATTACGATTTTCCGAAGGAAACGCCTTACGGCGAGCATCTACTCATTTAGTAATTTATTGCTGTCATACAGCATGAGAGTTAATTGAAAATGTATTACCTAGTAGAGCTTGATTGTTTGTTCCTATAGATGTAAGCAAGCCCATCCCCAAGTATTCCGGAAAAGTTGTCAGATTTCGATTAAAATTGTTGTGTTTTTTGCTGCACGAGCTAAATTGTGATGGCAATTCTGTGGAAGCAAAAAATACTAATCCCCACCGTAGTAGGTATCTAGTGCCGCTGCGCGGAATTCAAAAGTCACCCATTCAAAAGTCAAAAGTACTGTTTTTCCTAGCTTTAACCTTTTATAAATGGTCTGTTTATTTCCGCCGACTTGTACTAGGGACTTGTACCCTTATATTTAATACTCTGGGTAAATCAAAAATGCAAAAAAAAATTATTTTTGGGTAGCAGTTTCTTACTATTGATAGTTGCTGCGGGTTGTGGAACTGTGCAATTGAATTCCGAACAAGGCACTAGGGAAACAGGAGAAGCTCAAACTATTGCTTTAACTCAGACTGGTTGTCAGTTTCTCGAAACAGAAAGTAAAGATTATCAGTTTAAAACTACGCAAGCAGAAGACTGCAAGGGTATTAATGGCAAAACTTTAGCAGATAGAAAAAAAGGATTTAAACCTTTACGGCTAAAACCTGGAAAATATATCTTTCGAGTCAGCAACCGCGATGTCCCTTATGAGTTAGGATTTTACCTTCGGGGAGAGGGAGTTAGCTCGGTAACTTTACCCAAGGTGAGTGGTGGAGGTTTAAAAAAAGGCACAACTAAGGATTACCAAATTACTCTTAAGTCTGGTAAGTATGTATTTAGTTGTCCCCTTAATCCCACACCTGATTATCCAATAATGGTGGAATCCTAGAAAGGTCTTTATCAGATAGGATGGGATGTTCAAAACTCCCATCTTTTAAAACGAGTGATGATCAAGTAAATTAATATACGAACTTTTACTTAAGATATTCGTTAAAAAAGATGCGAGAAATCAAAATCAAATTACAAGCTTATCCTTTCGCGTTTCTGGCAACTACTTTGCTAATTGGGACAGGGAACCCAGCTTCTTTAGCTTCCGATCCCATAGCCGGATGTAGTGGACCAAGCTCAACTACATCAATCGGTACTAATTCATCTACTGCTAAATTTTTGACATCTGTACCAGCATATAACTGGTATAACGGTTGTGGTCCTACAGCCGCAGCTTCTGTGTTGGGATATTGGGATTTACTTGGCTATTCAAATATTTTTGATGCAGCTGGTGATGATGTCTACCTAACACCTCAAGTTCAAGACCAAATATCTAGTCCCGAACACAACGCTAAGTACAATCCAACTCCAGATAATCCCAATTTGCCAACTCCAACTTTTACTAGCATCGCTGATTGGTTCCGGACATCTGTAGATCCCTTAAATTTTGGATGGAGTTATCTTTCCTTTGCCGACGATGCATTTAAAGGATATGCAAATTTTCGAGGATATGATTTCGATGCTCAAAACAAGAGATTTAGCAATCAATCTTCCGAGAGTTTGTTTAATTGGGATGACCTTGTATCAGAAATTGATTCTAACCGTCCTTTGATGTTCCTTGTTGATACTGATGGCAACGGTGGGACAGATCATTTTGTGCCTGTAATGGGCTACGATGACCGTGGTGCTGAAGGAAGATTTTATGGCTTATACACGACATGGAGCGAAGATGAGACCATTGTTTGGAAACCATTTCAAGATTTAGGCAATTCTTGGGGTGTGGGATATGCGACTTTTGTGAGACCACTTGGTTCTCCCCAATCAGTTCCCGAACCTTCTCTAGAACTTGGCTTATTATTTTTTGGAACTGTAGGGGTAGTTCCAATTATTAAACGCAAACTGAAATCGAAGTTTAGGTTTAACTGAATGCTTATTCCCTAACTTTGTCAAGCTCTACTCATCAAGTTGGTAAGAGTCTAACCCTCTCCTAAGAAACAGAAATGTTTCTTTACATCCATAGGGAATGCGATTGCTTTCCTCGGACGCTTATGTCACTCTGGGAAGAAAAAAATAAACGTAGGTTGGGTAGAACGGAGTGAAACCCAACAATACCAAAGTTTTTGATTGTGCAACTTAGTATTACGAGTATTCAATCGGGTGAGGTGGGCACGGCATGATTAAAGTTAGGGAGCAATGCAAGAATATTGTGGGTGCCGTGCCCCTACAGGGGAATTTTTTGTTTGGTATTTCCTAGAGGAAAAACTCCAGTTTTCAAGATGGATGAGGTTTAATTATACAAATCACAAATTAGGGCGCAAACCGCAGCGCCCCTACATATATTCGGATTTTCGTAAGTTGAAATTACTCGTCAAGTTGCCAAGAATCTAAACTTAATGGTTCATCCAGGATTCTCTTGGGACGCATAATCACTAAAATGCGACCCAATAAAGTAAATTCAGGGGTATCTTCAAACCATTGAAAATCTAATTCCCCATCATTATCTACCACAAAATAACTGCCAGCTTCCCATTTTCGTTGAGCGCGATCTACAATTACCATCACCGGCTCTGGAGCGGCTTTGGTTTGACTGGGGAAGCGATCGCTGTTACATAAAATTACCACGGGATCTTCTGCACTTAATACCACTTGCCACCCCGGTAAGGGAACCCAAGCTTGCTCCCCGGCAAATTTAACTATGCCAAATGGTTCGATTTCCTCTACTAGGGGAACAGTCTTTAAGTCCTGTGGTGTTAATGGTAACTCGCCCACCACTGGTACTATACGGGGCATTTCTGCCTCAGAGTCGGGACGGTAGAAGGGAAGAGTGGGTGCAGGGCGCTTGGGTTCGACGGTAAAATCTGTTAATAGTTGTTCTATTTGCTGTCTGGCAGTGGGGGTATGGACAAATTTTAACCCCTTAGCGATAAGACGCGATCGCACTTGTAAATCTGAGTTTTGTCGCGCCAATTTCAAACATTGATAGGCCACTGCATCCCCTGGATGGCGGGAAAATCCTTCTGGTGGGGTACGAAACCGGGAAAAATCTTTAATGGCTCTAGCGACTTCCCGCGCTTCATCACAATCAACTTGGTACTGAAAAGTCAATTCTGCGGCCGCAGCTCGTTCTTCTTGGGTGAGTAAACGCAGTTCATATAAAACATCACTCCCTCTAATAGAGTAATGCGATCGCACCGCGTCCGATACCCCTACTTTTTCCATAGAAGCATACACCTGTGACCCCACGATTACCTGATTTTGCTGAATTGGCTCAAAGCCTGTTTCCTCAAAAATTTCCTGGGGGGTATAGCCAGCTTTTTGCAGGTAGGCACAACCTTGTCCCCATTCCACCCAATTACCTTCCTTTTGCCGTAATTTGCGGATCACCCCGGCTGTTTCTTGTGTGGGTTGATTTGGGGAATTTTCAGTATTGGGTGGCAGATTAGTCATAATTGGGGCAGCAAGGCTGTTGAGTACCAAGTATTATTTTATGGTCAAATGCTGCAGGGAAATATCTAATTTTGCATCAATCCAAGATTAAGTATGGCATTCCTGCTCTCCTAGCACATTCTCCATCTTTATCATCGCGATCGCCAATTAGTAAACAATTTTCTACTGCAACCCCCAAGGTGTCAGCAGCAATGAATAATCCTTTGGGATCTGGTTTGAGTCTACCAACATTTTTATCTGTGGCACTGACAATACAATCAGGAGATAAACCTAACTGTTCTAATTTAGCTTCAGCGGGATAATCTGAAAAAACCCCAGTAGCAATACCATTAATTATCAGGTTGTTAAAGAGTTCTAATACTTCTAAACGGCGACAACCATACATATGTTGTAGGGGGACTTGAAAAATCCATTTTTCCACTATCTGGCGTACTTTTTCTGGGGAAGTTTGGGATTTTTTGGCTGCCCATTCATATTGAGCATTTTCCACGTCATCCACTACATCTAAGGCGTGTTTTTCCCTTTCTTCCATAAAAGTAGTAATAATTTTAATTTCCCTAATTTTTTGAGGATGTTGTAGATAGTATTTCATAATTTCCAGCCCCACTATTCCATACATCTTTTTGAGATGATATAATGTGCCGTCTACATCAAAAATAACTGCCTTGGTTTTTTGGCTATCAATATTTATTTTGGTATTTTTACTGACAATACGATGAATAAAATGCATTATGTAAATCCAATAATAATGGCAAGTTTTTTCAGGAAAACTGGGAAAGTAATTATTTGAATCCAATATGAATACTGCGGGTGTTTAGATCCCCGACTTCTTTAAGAAGTCAGGGATCTGTTACCTAGTCATCAAAACTAATATCCATAAAAATGCCGCCAATAGCGTCTAATTGGTTGAGAAATATGAACTCCTAAACAGAAAATCACGTAATATATGGTCATTGATAAATAACCAATAAAAGTTCGTTCAATGAAAGGATCGAACTTAAATGCGAATAACAGCCCGATAAAAAATACAAGTTGCGTCCAAAGCATAATATTACCTTGATAAGCTTTGAGAGCAGGACGAGATTCTGTCCAATTTTCTATATCCTTTTCTACAATTCTCCTCACAGATAAAAAGCCAATTCCCATACAAAATGCCCCAAACATTAATAAAATAGGCACAAAACCATCTGCTACTAAGAATGTACCCATCAGTAATCTAGTGGGCATGGTAATAGCATTGACAAATAATTCTAGATAGGGGATATTCCTGGCTATCAATGAATAGAAGAGATTAATACCAATAAAGGCAATATAGATTAGCCCAATGTTTGTACCGAAGTAGAAAAAGCCAAACAATAGTCCGATAGTAATTAGACATACTGCTAAGAGACTAGCTGACTGTTTACTAATTCTTCCTGAAGGCAAGGGACGATTTTTTTTCAAAGGGTGTTTAGAGTCTTTTTCAAAGTCTGTGATGGCATTAATAGTATAAATACCACCATAGAGACACACATTAAAAGACACGTACATTACTAATAATGAGAATATTAAACCTACATCAATTTGTGGAGCAAAGCTAGCAGCACCTAAAATTACGAAGGCAAAATTGAGGTGAAATTTGAGCCGGATAATTTCCAGAAAGTCTTGAAATGATTCTTTCTTGAAAAATGATAATGACTTCTCGATAAATGAATACATGGTATGTTCTTACCAATAGGTACGCTTTGGTTGATTATTTTCAGGGTTTACATATCAATAGATAAATAAAATATAAATTTTTAGCTCATTTATATTTGCAAAATGACAATATATACTCACCCAATCAGATAATTTAATATTGATTGATGTATGAGTATTATCTGTATTAACTAGATAGTTTATAGCAACAATAACAATAATGAATTGAATGGATATTTATATAGTCTTCGCCTTCCCTTGGAATTCAATGAATTCTCATGATAAAGACTAATTGACTGCTAATAAATATATTACTCAAACAGAAATAGAGAAATTGTTCGCGTTAATCAGATTTTAGTAAGTCAGATTAAATATATAAATTTAAATAGCTATAATTCTATTGTCTGAAGCCAGGAATCTTACAGTATGCAAAAGATTGAAGCGGATAGTCATACTCTTTGATTCAAGTTAAGGATTGATGATTTAGTGATGGTTTATTTATATTGAAGAAGGAAGAAGGAAGAAGGTTTGAGCGGGGTTTTGAGATGGGGGTTCTGATTGTTCACAAATAACTTAGGATTGCTATAGTTCCGTTTTCTAACCTGAATGTGGACTGATTAACACATATCTTGCACCTTCGATTGGGAGGGTAAGGTGGGCAATAGGTGGGTTACGGAAACATAAGGGTTTCAGGCTCTAATTTGATCAATAATTTTGTGGTGCAAGATGTGAATTAAAAGACTCATTCATTTATAAAATATCACCTTCAATAGACTTATGTAGGTAATCTAAGAAAGAATTAGCCAAAATTGCTGCTTGGGTGCGATCGCGCAAATCTAAACGATTTAAAATATTAGTAACGTGATTTTTTACTGTCCCTTCAGAGATATATAGTTTCTGGGCAATTTCTTTATTACTATCACCGGTAGCAATTAATCGTAGCACTTCCTTCTCTCTGGGAGTTAGTTCCATTAAATTAGCAGGGGGAGGGGGAGAAGACTGATGATTCTGACTATTTGCAAATTGAGTCATCAGTTTTTTAATTATTCCCGGTCCTAACTGAGTATATCCCTTATTCACAGCACGAATAGCAATTGCTAACTCTTCTGAGGGTGTATCTTTGAGCAAGTAACCCATTGCACCATTTTCTAATGCGGCTTGTACGTACTCATCATCATCAAAAGTCGTCAGCACTAGCACCTTAACCTGGGGAAATTTGATTTTAATCTCCCTTGTGGCTGCCACTCCATCCATAATTGGCATTCTCACATCCATTAATACCACATCTGGATTTAGCTCTGTCATAATTGTTAAAGCCATCGCCCCATTTTCTGCCTCTCCAACTATTTCTAAATCTGGTTCTAGTCCTAATAAAGCTGCTAAACCCTGACGAATTAAACTCTGGTCATCTACTAATAATACTTTAATCATTGTTATGATTTATTCTAGGTACAATATCTCTTTTACTTTATTCAATTAAAGGGATATTAACTATAATTTGGCAACCACAATTGGGATGACTATTTATTTGGAAATTACCTCCCAATGCCAAGGTGCGATCGCGCATACTTTGAATTCCAAAACCAGTAGTATTTTGTTCTACATTAAAACCAATACCATTATCTTCTATTTGCAGGAGTAAATTATGTTTTTTACTTGTAATTATTAAGTCTATTTGTGTAGATTTGGCATATTTACAAATGTTTGTCAATGATTCTTGGATAATACGGTAGATTGCTGTGGCAATTTCTTGGGAAATAGGAGTAGATAAAGCCATATTTAAGTTAGGTTTAATTCCTGTTGTTTGGTAAACATTATCTGCTAAATCCGTAACCGCCGCTGCTAAAGATTGATGTTGTAGAGGCAGAGAACCCATAGTAGAAACAGAATGACGCACATCTTGTAATGCCTGGGAGCCTAACTGTTTAGCATTTTGCAAAAATGATTGTGCTTTTTTCGGTTGAGAGTGCCACAATTTCACAGCAGTTTCTAATTGTAGATTTAAAGCTGTCAAAGAATGTCCTAATGAATCATGAATTTCCCTCGCAATACGATTGCGTTCTTCTAATGTGGCTTGATTTTCTATTCTCAGTGCATATTCCCGCAATTTTTGATTAGCAGATGCTAGCTTTTCACGGCTTTGGCGTTCTGCAATTAAAGTGTTCATCATTAATAAAAAAAATAATAGTGTTAATCCAAAAAAGAGTGCAAAACTAAAAATAATAAATCCCAGGCGTTCTTGCATTATGGGTGGTAAATTTATTTGAGATACACGCCAGAAGAGTGTGGCTACAAATAGAAAAAATGATAATACAGCAATTACTAAACGACCCTGCATCTGAAAAATCAGGCAGCTTCTGATGACTAAAATTAGATACAAAAAGGGAAACATACGTGCTGTTTTAATTCCCAAAAAGTTTGTAACTAAAATTAAAATTATTTGCACAATTGTATAGATAATTTTATGCTTATGCTGATGAGTTGGTAATCGCAAACCCATCAGCCCAAATATAATTAAACTACAAATAGTCAGTTCGGGAAACTGGTTAAAAAATAAACGTAATCTGAATGGTGATATAGTTGACACAATTGCTAGTGTCAACAGCACCCATTCTAAATAAAGTAAAAATTTAAATGGATAATTATTGAATTGAATCGGACGGTTCACAGGAATATACCTATTGTTTAACTACATTTCAATTTATTTTAATCATTATTATCTAAATCGCCAGTCGCATTAGACATAGGCGTGAAAATTAATTATGCGTTACCTTCATAACTTTTAGTATTCTCAATTAGCCCAGATTTCCGCCTGGGAATGAATTACCAGGCTCAAATATAAAGTCTGATAAATCAGACTGGGCAAGGTATGAGAGTGTATTTTAATGTGTTAGTTTGTTAGCCTTGAAATAAATTTCAAGGTGGGTTATCGGGCTAAACGACATTGGTGCAAGTTATCAGTTACCCGGAACCCTTATAGAGACGTAACCTTGCTATGTCTCTACTTCTTTCCCACCATATATCTATTAGTTAAATTTGCCATATGACTAAAGTCATGTATTCATCCATGACTTTAGATAGATAATAATCATCCCTACTCATGACTTTTTCCTCATGTATTGACTAGCTCTAAATTTATAAGATGAAGACACAGAAAAGAACAAATGAGGTTTGAATAAATGCGACTCCAAAAAATTACATTTATAGCTGGGACAATTGCCCTGAGTTTAATCATTACACCTTTCACTGTAAAGGCAGAAACTAACTTCCCATCTCCCCAGATAGTGGCACAAGTTGCACAAATACCTTTTCTAGAAAGTTTGGAACTAACAGAAGCACAAAAAACTCAAATTGCAGAAATTCGTCAAAATACCCGTGCTGAAATTCAAAATATTTTGACCCCCCAACAACAGGAAAAATTTCAAACAATTACAGCCAATATGGATCGCCGTATAAAAGCTTTTCGCACCCTAAATCTAAGTGAATCTCAAAAAAGCCAAGTATGGAATATCCTCCAGTCTAAAAAATCTCAAATACAAGCAATACTCACCCCGGAACAAAGACAAAAAATACAAACATTAAGACAAAATTGGCTCAATCGCCGTCCATTTTTCAATCGTTTCAGTCGTTAATTTTTGATTTGATCGATTTACCTTTTTCACCATTATTACGAGTAAGGAAAAAATATCATGTTGAATCTCAAACGTACATCTTTAATTTTGGCTACTACCCTTACCTTGGGAACAACCTTTGCGACTGCTGCCAATGCAGAGCCAACAGTTTATGAAGGAGCAAACGGAGGTAGTTGCATCAATGGTGCTGTCAGAACTGCTTGTCGAGGACCCAACGGTGCTGCTGGATACAAAGGACCTCGTCGTGGTGCTGTCCGAGGACCCAACGGTGCTGCTGTGTATAGGGGTGTCCGTGGTAATGCCGTAAAAACACGTAATGGAGAAACATACATTAAGACTCCCAATGGAGTTTATCAAGTCGATCGCCATCAGTAATTTATCGCTATTTTCATATTACTTAAAGTAATAATTGATGCCTTTTGATTTATCCTCACCCAAACCCATAAAATCCTTAAATTTATTTGCAAGGGCATAACAGGGTGAGGAATTTCTATAATTGGGGAATTACACGGGATAAATCCACGAGGCTAATCATCGTAATGAACTGCAAAACATTATCACAGACAACTGGAGCGATCGCTAATTACGCTAAGTATACCCTGACCATTCTTGCCTTCACTTCTTTTATCATCCCCCTTAGCTCTGTCCGGGCAGAAACTACATCTCCAAATTCCCTGCACATTGCCCAAGCAAAACCACAGTCCAAGTCTCCAGAACCACCCCTATTAAAGTTAACGCCCCAACAAATAGAGCAAATCCAAAAAATTAATCAAAAAGCTCGTGCTGAGATGCAAAATGTCTTAACAGATAAACAAAAACGAGAAATCAAGACTGCCATCGAGTCAGGTAAGCCTCCAAGACAAGTTTATGCCAGCATCAAGCTTTCCACTCAACAACAGTTGCGTTTACAGAGAATTTTCGTTACTTCTCAACAAGAAAAAGAAAATGTGCTGACGGATTCGCAAAAACAAAAATTAGCAGAATACCGCAAAAAGGTGCGCCAGCAACAATTACAACAGCAGCAAAAAAAGTAATTTTCTAGAAGTGAAGACAGGTTGGCAAACCAGCCAACCTGAGTACTTAATTAATAAACACTTACATATATCCGTACATACCCATCAGAGGCTTTGGCAAGCTTATCAAAGGGGGATAATTCTTGTTTCGATCCGGATATTTGGGAACCAGAGTTACTGTGGCATCTATGATTAAAATAGGTTCAAGCTAAATTTGCGATCGCATGAACAAAAAAAACATCGGTTGGACTATTTCCTTAATTGTGTGGTTAGGAACGATTTATCCTAGCTATGGAGCCAAGCCTGCCGATCCCAAAGTGTTACATGTCATTAATCGTTTGAGTTTTGGTCCCCGTGGCGATGATGTGGCAAAAGTGCAGGCGATGGGTGTGAAAAAATATATTCAGCAACAGCTAACACCCAAATCCATTCCCGAATCCCCTGGCTTAGTTAAGCAAATATCTCAATGGAAAACCCTCCAGCAAACCCCCGCAGAAATTTTCAGATACAGTAAATTAGTCAGCAAAAATCTCCCTCCAGAGATGGTAGAGGCTAGGAAGAAATATATCCGCCAAGTCAAACGGGAAGCAGTTGCAGCTCGTTTACTTCGAGCCACCCAAAGCAATCGCCAACTTCAAGAAGTAATGGTGGATTTTTGGTACAACCATTTCAATGTTTATGGGAATAAAGGTTTAACTCGCCTCTGGGTAGGTACTTACGAACAACAGGCGATTAGACCCTATGTGCTGGGTAATTTCCGCGATTTATTGGGAGCTACCGCCCGTCACCCAGCAATGTTATTTTACCTAGATAATTGGCGAAATCGGGCTGCCAAAAGAAAAGGCAGGGGTGGTAAAGTTCGTAAAGTTCTAGGTTTAAATGAAAACTATGCCCGGGAATTGATGGAATTACATACCCTGGGTGTTAATGGCGGTTATACCCAAGCAGATGTGATTAGCCTAGCTAAAATTTTCACCGGCTGGGGTTTTCCTCGTCGTCCCCGACAAGCAATTTCTGGCTACAGTTTTTACTTTAATCCCCAACGACATGATTTTAATGACAAGGTATTTTTAAACCGAAAAATCCTCGGAACTGGCATACAAGAAGGGGAAAAAGCCTTAGATATGCTGGCAAAAAATCCTGCCACTGCCCGTCATATTAGTTACAAACTAGCACAGTACTTTGTCGCTGACGATCCTCCCAAACGTTTAACTAAAAAGTTAACTAAGGATTTTTTAGATACCAATGGCAATATTAGGGCAGTATTAAAAACCTTATTTAACAGTCGAGAGTTTTGGCAGAAGAAATATTTCCATACCAAATTTAAAACCCCTTACCAGTACGTTGTTTCTAGTATTCGAGCAACGGATACATCTGTAAATAATTGGCAGTCTATATCTCGAACACTAAGACGGCAAGGAATGCCCGTTTATGGATGTTTTACTCCTGATGGTTATAAAAATACCCAAGAGGCTTGGTTGAATCCAGAAGCAATTAACAAGCGTTTGAGTTTTGCTACAGCCCTTGCAGCAGGACGTTTCCGTAAAAAAATTGTTACAGATAATCCCCAAAAACCCCGTCGTCAACCTGTAAATACCATAGCCTTAACCAATACCATAGGTAATCGTTTTTCTCAAAATACAAAACAAGCAATGGATATGGCTCCCCCCAAACTACGGGCAGCAATAATTCTTAGTAGTCAAGAATTTATGTATAAATAATTGCAGCAGATTAGCAAAGGGTGAATTTACTAACTTCCTTGTTTCCTCCATCACTTTATTGCTTATGAATCGTCGCCAATTCCTGATCACTACCGGACTCTTTTCTGCCTCCTCCTTAGTAGCTTTAGGCAGTCATGGCTGGATAAGTAGAACCCCTGCAGCTAAAGTTAACCCCAAACGGCTCATAGTTATTTTTCTGCGTGGTGGAGTCGATGGATTGAATGTGGTAGTTCCTTACAGAGAACCTGCTTACTATCAAGCTAGACCAAAAATTTCTATCCCTCAGCCAGGAGAAAAGGGGGGTGTATTAGACTTAGATGGTCAATTTGGACTCCATCCTGCCTTAGCTCCCTTAATGCCCTTATGGCAGCAACGCAGCCTCGCATTCATCCATAATTGTGGCTCTCCAGACCCCACGCGATCGCATTTTGAAGCCCAACATTATATGGAAATTGGCATACCAGGGGCAACAACTACACAAGATGGTTGGATGAATAGACTATTAGCCGTTATGTCTGAGCGCAATCCCATCCAAGCAGTGAATATTGGTGGTACGACCCCTCAAATTTTATCCGGTTCCATACCCGTAGCATCCCTAGGAAAAGGCAGAAATCCCATGAGACGCTTACCAACAGATAGACCAAAGGTAGGAGCAGCATTCGATCGCCTTTACAGCGGTAACGATCCTCTCAGTCAAGCATACCGTGAAGGTAAAATAGCAAGGGCAGAGTTAATGAAAAACTTAGCAGCCGAAATGGAAATGGCAAACAATGGTGCCCCCTTACCCAAAGGCTTTTCTTTAGACACTCAACGCTTAGGAAGGCTGATGGCACGTGACCCGAAAATACAAATGGCTTTTTTTGCCCTGGGTGGTTGGGATACCCATGTTAACCAAGGAGCCACTAAAGGCAACCTAGCTAGGAAATTACAGCATTTAGGCAATGGTTTAGTTGCACTCCAAAAAGGCTTAGGTTCTGTATACAAACAGACCACTATTTTAGTGATATCAGAGTTTGGACGGACAGTTAGAGAAAATGGCAATCGCGGTACTGACCACGGACACGGTAATGTCATGTGGGTTTTGGGTGGTGCTATTCGTGGTAGTCAAGTATACGGTAAATGGTCAGGACTAGAAAAATCCCAGCTTTATCAAGGACGGGATTTAGCAGTAACTACAGACTTTCGAGATGCGATCGCTTCCGTATTAGACAAGCAGATGGGTTTAACACAGCAACAAATCGGTACTGTATTTCCTAAATATACCCCTCAGCAAAAAATTCCCTTGGTTTAACTTGAAAATTGTTGTTAGTTGTTAGTTGTTAGTTGATGGTTGACAGCTTAGGTGTGGGAGCCGCAGTAGGGGCGCATTGCGTGCGCCCTTATAATTTTTTTCCCAACCAAGGATGAAAATACCTCTTCCCACAGTTGTCAACTCATAACTATTGTCAAGCTAATATTCAGAAAACGAGTCAGATCGGCTAAGATAACTAAGCAACTGTGAACCGAACAGAATGGGGAAACACCGGTGTAATTCCGGGGCTGTGCCGCAGCTGTGAAGGAATTATAAGTGATGATTTATAACTCTCACTCTGAGTATTTCTAAGCCAGAACGCCTATCTGTTCACTATATCCTCTCTTTCCTGCGTTGCACGGGAAAAGAGCCTTGAGTGAGAATGTCTATTATTGATAGCGGAATTATTACCCACTTGGAATCTACCAGTAGCCAACTTCCAGAACTACCCCCCTTGCCAATTAAACGCCCCTTGTTGATGATTGGGCATGGTACCAGGGACACAGAAGGAAGACAAGCTTTATTGGATTTTGCGATCGCTTATCAAAGTTTAGATCAATCCCGTCCCGTCCTACCTTGTTTTTTGGAACTAACTGGACCCACAATTCAAGAAGGGGTGGATGAGTGTATCAACAACGGCTACACCGAACTTTCCGTATTACCCATCCTCCTATTTGCAGCCCGCCACAATAAGTTTGATGTTACCAATGAATTAGACCGTGCCAGAGCTAGATATCCCCAACTCAAGTTGCACTATGGGCGGCATTTTGGTATCACCCCCAGCATTATCGAACTATGGCAACAGCGATTAGCCGAACTGGATAAACCAGAATACAATCCCCAAGGAATCTCCCGCGCAGATACAGTACTATTATTTGTTGGTCGGGGTTCCAGCGATCCTGATGCCAACAGCGATGTTTATAAATTGGCTCGCATCATTTGGGAGGGTAGTGGCTACTCCACCGTAGAAACCTGCTTTATTGGTATTACCCATCCCAGACTAGAAGAAGGTTTCCGTCGTGCCAGACTTTATCAACCCAAACGGATTATTGTACTACCATATTTTCTGTTTACTGGTGCATTAGTGAAAAAAATCTTTAATATCACAGCCCAACAACAGGAAGCACACCCCGATATTTCCATTACCTGCTTGCCAGAAATGGGTTTACATCCCCAGCTATTTTCTGTATTGCGATCGCGGGAAATTGAAACCCAGCTAGGACAAGTACAAATGAACTGCGAAATGTGTAAATTCCGTCTGGCTGCACAGGGAGATAACCCCCATCACCATCATCATCATGGACATGACCATCATCACGGACATGACCATTCCCATCCTCCTGTAGACCCCTATGCAGATATAGAACAATACCATCAACGGATTTGGCAAGCACCGTAAGAGGAGTGAAGGAGAGAAAGAGGGAAGGAGTGAGGGAGTAGAATTCAGAATTCAGCATTCATAATTCATAATTCATGATTCTTTGAAAATGTCTAAAGAGTTTGCCATTGGTAGTAAAGTCCGCGTAGTAGCTTTACCGAGCTACATTAAAACTGCTGAACCCATGCCCATGCTTCGTCCTCCCGATTTAATTCATGTGGGGGAGGAGGGTATTGTATTAGACCGTCGTCCCGGTGGATATTGGGGTATTCGCTTTGCCAACGGATCTTTTCTCCTGGATAGTGAGTATATTGAATCCGTAGAAGACACATCAGAACCACAAGCAACTGACAACGACGAACAAAACTCCATTTCCCAGGAGTAAAGTTATTTTATTACTCCCTCACTCCTTCCCTCCATCACTCCCTCACTCCTCCAAAAGCTCCTCCAAAAGCTCCTCCAATGCAGCTGCCACAACGCGATGATTTGTATCTTGTCGGAGTTGCTTTAAAGCCTCTTTTGCTGGTGGTTCATTAAATTGTTTCAGTGCAGAAGCAACATGGATTCGTATCCGCTCGGATTCATGTTCAGTAAGTAAGAGAAGTTGAGATAATGCTAGTACGTGCTGGGTGGTACCACTTAACATCCCGAAAGCATCAACTGCTGCCTCCTTTACCGTTACATCTTCTCCTTTGAGAGCTTCTAGACACACATCGAACAGTTCCTCATAACATTGCAAATCTGCTAATGCTCCCAAAATACTGCGACGAACTAGCCAATGCTCGTCCTTGTAAAAGGTTAAGACGAGATGGGAAGCTGCAACTCTGCCAAATAATGAGAGAGAATTAGAAGCTTCAGCCCTGACATTGGGATTATCATCAAATTTCATCATTTGCATCAAAGCAGCAAAAGATTCTGCGGTTTGTTGCTTACCTAAACCCATCGCCACAAAAGAGCGTACCAAAAATTCGCGATCGCGTAATTTACTGGTTAATAATGGTACAGCAACATCTGATTCATAATCTTTGAGAGCAGAAACAGCCTTGAGTCGATACTGAAAATCTGGATTCTTTAAATTTTCTTCAATTTTATAGAGTTCCATGGGGGTAATTGGGAGGTATATGTCTTCAGTTTAATATTTTCCAACAACCTTTTTCCTGTTCGCATCACCCGTTACCATACATAAATATCCATTGTAGGGGCACGGCATCTACCATATTTTTTCATATGCGATCGGTTAAATATCGCCGTGCCCAGCAACCGATTATTTTCCCTGAATGAGTATAAATATCCATTGTAGGGGCACGGCATCTACCATATTTTCCCATATGCGATCAGTTAAATCTCGCCGTGCCCAGCAACCAATTATTTTCCCTGAATGAGTATAAATATTCTTGGCAGGACACGGCATCTACCATATTTTTTCATATGCGATCGGTTAAATATCGCCGTGCCCAGCAACCGATTATTTTCCCTGAATGAGTATAAATATTCTTGGCAGGGCACGGCATCTACCATATTTTCCCATATGCGATC
>JAAUYI010220980.1_pt1 | contig 19288 bp, 11 predicted proteins | sample 7278041 | NCBI WGS metagenome assembly JAAUYI01 (sample SAMN14350216, study PRJNA611818) | marine sediment metagenome | isolation source: surface marine sediment (0.6m) | place: French Polynesia: Moorea | collected 2018-08
CAGCGATTATCACCAAACAATCGGGTTTAAAACCCCCCGTCGCTTGCTGCATTTTCTTCTCGTAGGGTAGGCTATCCTCTCCTGTCAAGGCTTTTAGGGTGGTTACGTCCCCTGTGTACCTTTCGGCATCCGTTACCAGTACCAGTCTTTTATCCTTGATGTTCGCCGTCTCAAACTTCGAGGTTTCTAACCGTTTCAATGTGGTTACATAACAATTGGAAAATCCTACTAAGGCGATCGCTAACCGAATTAAGGTACTTTTGCCTGTTCCCCCCGGACCAATCAGTTCTAGGAATTTCTGCCAGTCCGCCCGTCCGGTGACAACTCCATATAGATAAGCCCTGATTAATTCTACTAATGACTCATCCCCCTGCATCATTTCTAATAACCACTTCTTGATAGGTTCTCCTGTGGCTAAGGGATTATAGTCGTAGGGCAAAGACCAAGTAAAGTAGTTGGTTGGACTATGGGGTAATAACTCCTTTTTGGCTATGTCTAGTACGCCATTACGAAACGGAATGAGTTCTTTTTGAGCGTTACTGGCCATTTCTTTGACTAGCAACACCCTAGACAAGCGTTTCCCTATTGCTTCGACAAAGGTAAACTTATAGTCTGATATTCTGGGTAATTGTTGCTTCAATTGCTCTATTACCTCTGATTTTTCTAATTTATCCCTGTTACTCATTTTTACGGCATTTATAGCCGTTTTAATTTGTTGAGTGATCGTTTCCCCTTTATCTACTAATGCGTCTAGTTCTAGCATTAACCTCTTTTCTAACTGTTCTTTACTGATTAGTCCCCATATTCCCGGTTTTTCACTCCCATATAGATACCATTCTTTTGATTGTCCTTCATAAATCAGGCTGTCTTTGTATAATGATGCTAAATATTCACAGACTCCTTTCTCATTCCATTTGGGTAAGTTATGCTCTAACTTACTTACTTTGATCGGTGCCGGTTCTGAGGATCTGTTTTCCCATACTTCTGTGAACCATTCTCGTCCATTAGCTACGATCGCATCATCGATCCCTTTTTCTTCAGTTTCCCACGATAGAAACAAAACTTTACAACAAGCATCACGGAAACACGATGCTAGTCTTTCCCGTGCTGCTATGACACTGGCTTGGGTTTTTAGTTTTTGGTCTTGGTCAAAGATGATAACCACTTCTCGTCCTGCTGTTGCCAAGTATTGAAGCTGTGGCAATAGCGTTGGGTTTCCGTTTTCGTCTTTGGGTGAACCATTCCATATCCCAGGTATCGAAACGGCTGCTATTCCTTGGGATAGTAAGGCCCCTGCTTTCTTTGAACCCTCCACAACGGCGATCTCCACCGTTGGATTCTCCTTCACCCATTTCCAGAATAATTCGTCCTTTTGGCGCAAGAATTCCTTATAGGTTATGCCCTCAGTTAATATCCATTGTTCTCGGATTCTTTCTCGGTATTGCTTCAGTAAACCTGACTTTTTGGCTACTTTTAACCCGATACGACGGGAGACTTTCAAGCAGATTGCTTCGACCTTTTCAAAGGGTGGACACTCGTATTTTCGGACTTTTCCGTCAGGAGTGACTTTGGGGGTGTTGGGTTTAAGTTGCCCCCACAACAAGTCTTCCCCTGTTTCTGGGTTAATGGCGTTTACACCGTATCCCCCGTCTTCTAGGTGCGCGTTGGCTTTCAAGGTGCGATTGTTGATGCGACCGTCGTTACGGCGGTGAACATTATCACTGTACAACAGGAAATCAAACGTAGTGGGGCCGATTAGCGATCTCACGTTGTAATATACGATTTCGGGATGAACTCCTGATCCTGTAACCCATTCGTTGCGATGTTGTTCGTTAATACTATTCATTTTAGACTCCAGTTTTTGTAATGTACTGGAGATGCCCTATGATCATGACCACTTGGAATTACTAGGCTAAGACAACTAAGATAAAAATAGATATGTATTGGGCTGGTGTATGTTCACCAGTTCTTAGTTCTGCTTGCTTATATAGCAACAGTTCTCAAGCATGGGGCATCACCAGTGTTTCCTAATCCAGCTTAATTAAATATCCATTCATATCTATGCTTAAATTCCACAGCATAGTGTTTAGTGAATGCTTATTGGATGCTTTGTCCCCTTGGGGGGTCACGGGGTCTAAATTCGGGTGCATTGTCCTACTCCTTTCTGGTGGTTTAACAGCCCAAAAGGATGAGTTAATACAAGATAAAAAAGTCAATTTAACCAGAGTCAGGATTGATAAACCAATTCTCTGTTTATTAGTCACAATGATTATTTTTTGACACAAGGGTTGTGTATCCCGCAAAGATTCTTTATGATAGAGTCATTGCGGTTAATTACCACCGTGGCTAAAAATTCAATCTCTTTCTTATCTCATAACCTTCTCCTTTGGGTTAGTGCAGAAATTTCACAGAAAGAACCTTCTTTATGAAACGTCGAAGCCCATTCCCCAATGAAGATCGGCGTTTCAGGGTTTTTAGGAGATTCTTTGCTTGAATAATATCTGCTATACATTAATTATTCTGCTTAAAGCAATACCTCAAATATAAATCAAATCCCTACTGCAAACAAGCCTTTAGGGAAAATGGGGAAAATCTTTGTTCTTTCTCACTTCCTGTTGTTGGGGCTTTTCCCAAAAACCCCTTTTCACAACAATCTGTCTTTAAGCCACTGCTTGGGAGTCTTTCCTTTCTTGGAAACCTCGATCATCCTTATTTCCTGAGAATCGATTTTTTTGAGACATGGGGGAATAGTTCACGTCAATAATTGAGGCATTATAATCAGGAGCCTTATCTGGCGTAAACTCTATTAAATCGTTAGGAGTACATTCTAATGCGTTGCATAACGCATTTAGAACTTCTCCCGAAATTTGTTTGAGTTCATCAGTATTTTTTAATCGAGAAACACTGGTTGGGTGAATTCCTGTTAATTCAGCCAAGGTCTTATTATTAATGTTTTTTTCGGCCATCAGCACTCGTAATCGCCAACGAATCATGTATGTTTGGATTTGTTTAGTTAACATCTCCATTGTCCTTCTCTTATAAGTGTGCTGTAAATGTGTAGTTATTTCCATTCTAGCATACATTTACAGCATAAAAAAGATTTATAAATCTTAAGCTGCACTTAAATAGCAAGCTTGCTATAATTAGATCAGAATAAATGGTGAGGTTAGTGAAACATTTTTATAGGAAACTAGCTCACTTAATTCTCCTAAGGTTGCCACGTCAACAAAAAAAGACAGAAAAAACAACCTTTCTGCCTTTGGATGAAGTACATTTTTCATTTTCAATCATGACACAATTCACCTTAGAGCAATCCAATTCAGCATTGCAACCATGCCCGAAACGCTCTGATTTCGGGAAAACTAACCGTACTTTTCATCTCCGTATCCATGACGGCGATCGCACTCTCCAACAACATCTACAACACAATCCTATCGAAGTTGCAGTAACCCTATGCAGCCATGAATTGGAGATTGATGAAGATGGTGTTATTTGTCCCAAAGAAGAACGAGTCATCAGTCTTTTTGTACCTGAATTTACTCGAAAAGCAGTTATAACAGCCTTTGAACAGTTTAAAAAACAATTTTTAGGCTTTTATATCTTGGATTTTAACCGTTGTTATCGTAACGCGGAATGTTAGTCTGTGAAGGGTGGGTTTTACCCACCCTACTAAGGAATTTAACAACAATTATTACCCAGGACAAATCATGTATGACAACGAAAAAGCCATGAATTATGTTGCTAATGCTGGTAAAGATGTCAATTTCTGGCAAAACAGTGACCAACTTTCCCCACAAGAATTAAAGCGACTACAAATCATTACGCTAAACCGAATTGCTGTTGCTTTAGAAAGCATCGAGAGAATTCTTGATGAGCGCATAAATAATCCCTAACTCATCCTAAAATTGTCACAAATCTTTACATCTAAAGGGAGAAGGAAGGGGGAGAAACGCAGGAACTCCCCAAAGACAGTATGAATAGCGTTGGAACAGACTTATCACGATACCTACTCATAGTCTTCCCACTTTTCCCATAAAGATCACCGTCTCAACATCGTTCTTGCAAACTGAACTACAGAATGAACCCTAAAGTCTTAATCTGGAATTTACGGCAAAATCTCAACAAATTCCTCGGTAAACCCCCTATTGATTGCCACAAACTACATAATCCTTCTACTCTTTTTTGTTCTGGATGCGAACCAGGACAAACTTTCAAGTGTGAACAGTGTGGCCGGTTGACATCCTATTGCAATGGTGGTGATGGTGATGAGCTTTGCAATACTTGCTGGTCAAAGAATCAACCTCCTGAAGAACCTACCCCTCCTCATATCCAAGCCACTATCAATAAAGCCAGTCTGCTTTATCGCAACAACAGAGAATAGTTTTCCACGCAATTAACCCATTTCCATTATGGCTTCATCTTGGAGAAAAATATCTTATCGAGTCATTCAAGAGGTTATCACAGAGTTTTTAGGAGAACATCAACTAACGCCACCTGTTCTCCTAAACCCTGAACAGCTTAAAACCCTTAAACGTCGAATTTCTAAAGCTTATCCTTTTGTTGATAGAAAATACCATCCTTACAAAGTTTGGCTTTCTGAAGTCAAAGCTAATCTACAAGCTTTACAAGGTTTACCTATTCACGGCAGCCACCATCATATAATGTTTGACGATTGGTCATTTGACAGATTCGAAGACCTCTTTCATAATCATATTAATATAAAAAATAACCTTCTTTGCTCTGTTAAAAAAACGATGAAAATTAATGAGTCGTATTCAGAATGTATTGGGGTCGAAGTATCAGAAGTAGACATCGTTTCTATTGATGAAATAGAAATCAATACAATTAAACAGCTTGTATACCAGCATAAGTTTGTAGTTTTTAGAAATCAAAATCTTAATGAAGATCAATATTTAGAGTTTGCTAGTAAAATTGGAAAACCACAAATTTATCCTCAAGATAACTATCATCATCCAAATTATCCAGAGATATTTGTTTCCTCTAACGTAGCTAAGGATGGAAAAAAATTTGGAGTCAAGGGGACTGGTAAATATTGGCATACAGACTGTGCTTTTTTGAACAATCCTCTACCATTTACCATGTTATATCCGCAAATTTTACCAAATTCAATTCGAGAAACTTATTACATGGATATGCAGCAGATTTATAAAAATTTGCCTGCTAATTTAAAAAGTTTAATCGATGGAAAATACATGATTCACGAAGGTAAATGGCGTTATAAAGTACAAGAATGGGATATCGACAAAGCAATCATCGATATTATGAGTGACTTTGAGAAAAAATTTCCCCCGGCTAAACATCCAGCGATCATTACTCATCCCGTTACCGGGGCAAAAATTTTGTACATGAGTCGAGGTTTTACAACTGGGATAGTTGGTTTAGATCGCGAAACAACTCAACAAATTCTATCAGAATTATTTTCATTTATCGAACGAGAGGAAAATATTTATACCCATCTGTGGAAAGATGGCGATATTCTTTTGTGGGAGAACAGAACTCTAAATCATAAAGCATCTATAGTACCAGAGGGACAAGCAAGTGTTAGTTTTCGGATTGGTATTGATGATGGTTTACCTTTTTACCTAACCTCAAAAGACATGGGACAAGAGTATCCAATACTGGCGAGTTAAAATTGTAGTCATTGGGATCTCTATGCCTAACATAAATTAGTTAAAGATTTGCTACAAATAGATTGTTTTTTAAGCACACTGTTGTGATTTTAGACTGATGAGGAGTAGTTATGAAGATCTCTCAAAGATCTGTCAAGATTGATAATGTCAATCAAAGTCTATTAGATATTTTTCTCGAACCATACAAAGAAAACTGTAAGTATCTCAAAAAAGCACAATTTCAAGAACCAGAATTAGATCACAAGAGCGATTGCTTTTCTCAGGCTCGAACGTTTTTATGGTCTATCAAAGCTGATTTTGCTATTGCTGAATCTTGTTACATTGCTGATACTGGACATTTTAATTCAGTAGAATTCAATATTTGTTATAACCAATTATTTTATGTAATGATTGCTTATTTAATACAAAATAAGCTGATAGATGAAATGAAAGATTGGGATTTAGAAATTTATAAACGTCGTCAGTTAAGTGATTTTTTGATTGTCAGATTTGCTAGCACCTTTAAAAGACCAATCAATTCTAGTAATTTTCAAGGAACTTTATCAATTAACAAATGCTCTGCTCGTGGTGATTTGATTATGATCAAAACTTCCTGTGCCTTTTGCGATGACCATAATGGTTGGGCTGAAGGTGATGTTACTATTGCCGTACTTAATAGTAAGTCTAAAAATCTTATTGATACGAATCGCAAAACCATACTTGCTTAGGCATTGCATTGAAATTTCTCTATTATGTATTCACAATCAGAACAAGAAATGGATTCATCTCCAACATCGCGCCATGAACTTTTATTAAGATGGACAGAAATTGACTCTAGCGAACGTCAAATACTATTAAAAGGTTATCTTCAAGAGAATATAGCCAAAGCACTCGGAATCGATGTATCTGACTTAAATCTACATCAATCTTTTAAGTTTTTAGGAATTGATTCTTTGATAGCTGCAAAATTGAGAAATATATTAAGAACCGACTTAGAAGTTGATGTTCCTGCTGTTCAATTTTTAGACGATTCTAATGTGACTAGTCTGGCAATATTGGTAGAAGAGAAAATAGAAAATTCCTGTCTAAGCGATTCGCTGCGTCAAGGTTTGCCCCCATCTAAATTATATCCCCTCAGTTATGGTCAGCAAGGTCTATGGTTTCTTTATAAACTTGCACCAGAAAGTGCAGCTTACAATATTGCTTTTACAGTTCGCATAAGATCGCCTTTAAATATTCCCGCTTTAAAACAAGCGTTTCATCGGTTAATAGTGCGTCATCCTAGCTTGCGAACTAGTTTTGGACAACGAGATAATGAGCCTTTTCAAGAGGTACATGAATATGGAGAAGTCTGTTTCGAGGAGATTGACGCTTCTAGTTGGAATGAAGAGAAGTTGAGTGAAAAGGTAATCGAGGCATATCAACATCCTTTCAATTTAGAACGAGGATCTTTGCTGCGAGTCAATTTATTTGCTCGTTCTGTTCGAGATTATGTGCTATTACTGACAATCCACCACATCGTTGTAGATGGTTTCTCTTTTGGAATTCTTCTAGATGAGTTGCGTTTGCTATACGAAGCGGAAAATACAGGCAGATCGGTATCTTTACCAACTGTTAAATGGCAATATCAAGACTTCGTACAGTGGCAACAAAAAATTCTAGCAAGTCCTATGGGGGAAGATCTTTGGGATTATTGGCGCAAACAATTGGCAGGTGAGTTACCAGTATTAAAATTGCCAAGCGATCAACCTCGATCGCCAATTCAGAACTATCGAGGAGCTTCCTATACCTTTGAATTAAGTCGAGAGTTAACTTCTAAGCTAAGAGAAATAGCCAAAGCTGAAGGAGCAACTTTATATATGACTCTTTTGGCTGCCTTACAAGTATTACTTTATCGTTTGTCAGGACAAGAAGATATTATAGTTGGTTCTCCCATTGAAGGTAGAAGTCAGCCAGAATTTGCTGGTACAGTGGGCTTTTTTGTTAACATGCTAGCTGTGCGGTCAAATTTAGGTGGTAATCCCACATTCGCTCAGTTTTTAAGTCAAGTACGCCAAACTGTATTAGAAGCAATCACTCATCAAGAGTATCCCTCTCCTTTGTTAATCGAGCGATTACAAGTAAACCGTGATCCCAGCCTTCCAGGTCTTTTTCGAGTTTCCTTTAACTTATTAAAATTAAGCGAAATCGCCGAAGATTACGAGTTATCTGTATCTAATCAAGCTAAACCTAGAGAAAATTGGGGTGGATTAACCCTAGAGCCATTCATCATTCCACAGCAGGAAGGACAGAACGATTTAGTCTTCGACATGATGGAGACAACAGAATCGCTGCTGGGGATCTTGAGATACAACACCGACTTATTTAAGGAAACGACAATTAGCCGTATGGCTAGTCATTTTCAAGCTTTGCTAACAGGGATTATTGCTAACCCAAAACAGCCAATTGCCTCATTACCGTTACTCACAAAAGCAGAAAAAAATGACTTGCTCTGGAATTGGAACGAGAATAAAGTCGAGTATCCCCAAGATATTTGTCTTCATCAGTTGTTTGAGAAATGTGCAGAGAAAACACCAAATTCAGTAGCAGTAGTATTTCAACACAAACAACTAAACTATCAAGAATTAAACAGCAAAGCCAACCAACTAGCACATTACCTGCATTCTCTAGGAGTAAAGAAAAACGTGCTAGTTGGGATTTGTTTTGATCGCTCTGTTGAGATGATTGTCGCATTGTTAGGAGTTCTCAAAGCTGGCGGAGCTTATCTACCTTTAGATCCTGCTTATCCTGAAGAACGCTTGAGTTTCATGTTGAATGATGCACAAGTTTCGGTTGTGCTAACTCAACAAAAACTGATAGCAAACTTATTAGTTCGGGACTTACCTGTCGTTTGTTTAGATAAAGATTGGGAAAGCATTTCTCAACAAAACGAAGCAAATCCAGTGAGTAATAGCACTCCAGATAGTTTAGCCTACGCGATCTACACATCCGGTTCTACAGGCAAATCTAAAGGAGTGCTGGTTGCTCATGGCAGTTTAGTAAGCGCATTTTATGCTTGGGAAAAAGCTTATCAACTCCACTCTTTAACTAGTCATTTGCAAATGGCCAGTTTTGCTTTTGATGTGTTTTCAGGAGATGTAATTCGCGCTCTTTGTAGTGGTGCGAAATTAGTTTTGTGTCCCCGTGAATGGCTTTTAGAACCAGAGAAGTTATATAAGTTAATGCTGGCAGAAAAGGTTGATAGTGCGGAGTTTGTTCCTGCCGTCTTGAGAAATTTGGTTCAGTATTTAGAGAAATCCCAGAAAAATCTCCACTTCATGCGTTTGCTAGTAGTTGGTTCAGATAGCTTGTATGTTGAAGAATATCAACAGTTTCAGCGTTTTTGTGGTGAGCAGACACGTTTAATTAATTCCTATGGCGTAACAGAAGCTACGATTGACAGTACCTATTTTGAATTAGGGATGGGGAAATTAGAAACTGTGATGGTTCCCATTGGTCGTCCGTTTGCCAACACACAAGTTTATATTTTAGATGACTATCTGCAATTAGTTCCTATTGGGGTTGCTGGTGAATTATATATTGGTGGGGCTGGTTTAGCTCAAGGTTATTTAAATCGGGACGATTTAAATAATGAGAAATTTATCTCCTATTCTCCCCACAACTTCATTTTGTACAAAACGGGAGATTTAGCGCGTTATCTAGGGGACGGTAATATTGAATTACTGGGTAGAATTGATGATCAAGTGAAAATTCGGGGTTTCCGAATTGAACTAGGGGAAATTGAAGCAGTTTTGAGTAGTCATCCCCAAGTCCAAGCAGCAGTGGCGATCGTTCAAGAACTACAAACCGACAATAAATCTATAGTTGCATATGTTGTTGCTCGGGAACAGTCACTAACAAGTAGTGAGTTACGTAAGTTTCTTAAACAGAAGTTACCCGATTATATGATTCCCTCTGTGATCGCCCTACTGGAAACTTTACCTTTAACACCTAACGGTAAAATAGATAGGCGTGCTTTACCAAAACCCAATCTAGAACAATATCGACAAGTAGACTTTGTAGCACCGCGCACAGCAGCCGAAGAAGCGATCGCTAATATCATGGCTGCTGTTTTAGGACTCAAACAAGTAGGCATTCACGACAACTTTTTTGAATTGGGGGGACAATCCCTACTGGCGACTCAAGTTATCGCTCGATTACAACAAACCTTTAAAATTGAACTACCGTTACGCTCTTTGTTAAAATCTCCCACAGTTGCAGGGTTAAGTGAAGCACTTACTTCTTTAACAAAGACAGACTCTTTAGTTGACTTACCAACAATTGTCCCAGATCCAGAACAGCGTAATCAACCTTTTCCTCTTACCGACATTCAACAAGCGTATTGGTTAGGACGTAATGAAGCCTTTGAACTAGGAAATATTGCTGCTCATGGTTATTTAGAACTAGATTGCGATCGCCTAGATTTAACCAGATTAAATCTAGCTTGGCAAAAACTCATTTTGCGTCACGATATGCTGCGTGCCGTCATCTTACCAGATGGTCAACAGCAAATTCTGCCAACAGTACCTGCTTATGAAATCGAAGTTTTAGATTTGCAAGATTTAGAGGTGATGCGTGAGCAAATGTCCCATGAAGTCTTACCTGCGCAGGAATGGCCTTTATTTAGGATTCGAGCTACATCTATAGATGAACAGCGTACCCGACTTCACCTCAGTTTTGATGCTTTGATTGGGGATGCTTGGAGTTTATTTGTACTGATGCGGGAGTGGTCGTATCTATATAATAATCCTGAGTCTGTATTGCCACCCCTCGAACTTTCTTTCCGCGATTATGTCTTTGGCGAATCAACGCTTAAAAAGACACCTCAATATCAACGTTCTCAAGAATATTGGTTTAAACGATTAGATCGCTTACCGCCAGCACCAGAATTACCTTTAGCGAAAAATCAAAATTCCATTATCAATCCTCGCTTTCAACGTCGTACATCCCAACTGTCTCCAGAAAAATGGACTAAATTACAAAACCGCGCTCTACAATTTAACCTAACGCCTTCGGGAGTTTTATTAGCTGCTTTTGCAGAAATTCTCAGTCAATGGAGCAAAAGTCCCAAGTTTATTATTAATCTCACATTATTTAAGCGTTTACCTTTACATCCCCAAGTGAATAAGATTGTCGGAGATTTTACTTCTTTGACACTTTTAGAAGTTGATCGTTCAGTTTCTCAAAGCTTTAGCAACCACGCTCAACAATTACAGCAACAACTGTGGCAAGATTTAGATTGCGGTTATATCAGTGGTTTACAGGTTCAGCGAGAACTTAGTCGTAAAAGGGAAAGTTACCAATTTATGCCAGTGGTATTTACTAGTACCCTTGGTTTAGAATCCCTTGGTGGAGAGACATCAATATTAGATAGCTTAGGAGAAATAGTTTACAGTATCAGTCAAACTCCTCAAGTTTGGTTAGATCATCAAGTTAGGGAACAGAACGGAACGTTAATATTTAACTGGGATACGGTTGACGAACTTTTTCCCCCAGGGATGCTCGATGAAATGTTTGCTGTTTACTGCGATTTGCTCGAACGACTTGCCACTTCTGATGCTGTTTGGATTGAGAGTCAGGGAGAATTACGACAACCCCCGATTGCCAACTATCTCACCTCAGCCATTCCTGAGAAAACTTTGCACGGATTGTTCATTGAGCAAGTGCAAATCCAAGCTCATGCCCCAGCCGTCATTACCCCAGAGCGGACCCTAACTTATCAGGAATTATACCAACGCGCTCTGCAATTGGCATCTCAACTGAGAGAATTGGGAGCAAGCAGCAACAAAGCGATCGCCGTTGTCATGGAAAAAGGTTGGGAGCAAGTTGTCGCCGTATTGGGAATTTTAATCGCTGGTGGAGCTTATCTCCCCATCGAACCCGAATTACCAGCAGAACGACAAAAGTATTTACTCACCCAAGGACAAGTTAAATTAATTGTTACTCAACCTCATCTTCAGCTATCTTTGCCATCAGGTGTTCGACAAGTATATTTGGAAAGTGAACCAGAAGAAGATTTCTCACCGATAGAATTAATCCAAACGCCTGATGATTTAGCTTACATCATTTACACTTCTGGTTCGACGGGTGTCCCTAAAGGGGTAGCGATCGATCATCGCGGTGCGGTAAATACGATTTTGGATATCAACCGCCGCTTTGCAGTTAGATCGAGTGATCGCATTTTAGCTTTATCAGCATTAAACTTCGATCTCTCAGTCTACGACATCTTCGGGATGTTAGTGGCGGGTGGAACAATAGTTATTCCCTCAGCAGATCGAACCAAAGATCCGGCGCACTGGTTAGAGTTAATAGTATCTGAGCAAATTACCCTGTGGAACTCAGTTCCAGCTTTGATGCAAATGTTAGTGGAATATCTTACCAACCAATCACAACAGCCATCATCTCTGCGTTTAGCTTTGTTAAGTGGGGATTGGCTACCTCTAAATTTACCAAGACAAATCCAAAAATTGGGGTCAAATATCCAAGTCGTGAGTTTGGGAGGAGCAACAGAAGCTTCTATTTGGTCGATCTACTATCCCATTACCCAAGTCGATCCCAACTGGAAAAGTATTCCCTACGGCAAACCACTGGACAATCAACAAGTATATGTATTAGATCATCATTTGCAGCAAACGCCTGTTTGGGTGACTGGACAACTATATATTGGAGGAATGGGACTAGCTAAAGGTTACTGGGAAGATGAAGAAAAAACAAACGCTAGTTTTATTATTCATCCAGTTAATGGAGAAAAATTATACAAAACAGGTGATTTAGGACGCTATTTACCCGATGGGAATATCGAGTTTTTAGGAAGAGAAGATTTTCAAGTTAAAATCAACGGTTATCGGATTGAACTCGGGGAAATCGAAGCAGCCTTAAAACAGCATCCCACTGTCAAAGAAGCTGTAGTCACCACAGTGGCAGAAACACAACAATTAGTTGCTTATATTGTCAACGATGGCAACACTACATCAACTCCCAATTTCGGGGAAGCGTACCAACCATCTCAACAGGAAGGAGTATTAAGCGATCCTGGCGAACGCATCGAATTTAAACTCCAGCAACCAGGAATAAAACAATTAAAATCATCTCAAGTCAGTATTGATCTACCCAAATCTGAAGGCGATCAAACACTCTATCTAGAACGTCAGAGTTATAGAGAATTTTTATCCCAACCGATTTCTTTAGAACAATTTAGCCAGTTTCTAAGCTGTCTCCAGCAGATGAAATTGGGGGATTATCCTCTTCCCAAATATCGCTATCCTTCGGCTGGAAATCTTTATCCTGTACAAACTTACTTGTTTATTAAAACCAACCGAGTAGATGGAATAGAAGGAGGCATATACTATTATCATCCTGCCAATCATAAATTAATCTTACTCGATGCTACCAGCGAAATCGACGGCAGTGCTTATGGTGGCAATCAACTGCTATTTGAACGATCCGCCTTTTCCCTATTTTTGATTGGAAAACTGAGTGCGATCGCGCCGATGTATGGAGAACTCGCCAAAGATTTCTGTCTTTTAGAAGCGGGACATATGGGGCAATCGCTGATGAACAGCGCACCAAAACAAGAAATTGGACTCTGTCCTCTTGGTTATTTAGAATTTACCCAACTTCAAGACTTATTTAGACTCGAATCAAGTCACGTTTTACTTTATAGCTTTGTTGGTGGAAGAATAGACTTAGCCGATACTAAGCAATGGTCTTTACTCAAAAATAGTCAAGGAACGCATTCTATTTCTAGCCAGTTGCAGAAATATTTACGGCAAAAACTGCCAGAGTACATGATTCCGGCTGAATACGTTTTTCTTGATGCCTTACCCCTTACTTCTAATGGCAAACTAGATCGCAAGGCTTTACCTAAAATTGATCGAGCCTCATCGCGATCGACAGGTTTCGTCGCTCCCAAAACTAACACGGAAATAAAAATAGCAGAAATAGTGCAAGAACTACTTCAGGTAGACGCAGTAGGCATAAATAATAATTTCTTTGAATTGGGAATGGATTCACTCAACTTAGTCCAGTTAAAAAACCAATTACAAACTCAACTCCAAGTCAACGTTTCCATGCAGCAATTGTTAGTAGAAGCAAACAATATTGGCGAACTGGCATTAGCTGTTGATGGGCAATTAACGTTAGCAAAAATTAAACATAAGCCCTCATCTACTGAACCCGATGATAATAAGGAGCGAATACAGCTATGAATAAAAATCAACTTTTAGCTGAACTAGACAAACGAGGTGTGAAATTGTGGGTTGAAAATGACTTATTAAACATAGAAGCCCCAAAAGGAATCTTAACACCAGAACTGCGTAATTCTTTGGTAGAGCATAAACAAGAACTGATTCGTTTATTACGTCTAAGTGATACCCATATTACTTCTCTACCAAGAATCGAATCAGAGCCTAGTAAAAAATTTGAACCTTTTCCTCTCACTGATATCCAACAAGCTCATTGGATCGGACGAAATAGTATCTTTGAGTTAGGTAATGTCAGCAATCATATTTATATAGAATTTAAAGCTAATAATTTAGATTTGTCGCGGTTAACAGAAGCTTGGAAAAAATTAATCGAACGCCATGATATGCTGCGGGCGGTAGTGTTACCCACAGGCGAGCAACAAGTTTTAGAAAAAGTTCCATCTTATGAAATTTCTATCTTGGATCTCAAGGAACTAGACAAGGAAGAAGTAGACACTCACTTAGCACTCATCCGCGAACAATTATCTCACCAATCATTTTCATCCCAACAATGGCCTTGGTTTGATATTCGAGCTACTTATTTAGACAAGCTACAGATCCGACTTCACTTGAGTCTAGATTTATTGATGGTGGATGCTGCAAGTATTCGGATTTTGTTTCGAGAGTGGAATCAACTTTATCAAAATCCGGATCTGTTACTACCACCACTGCCATTATTATTCAGGGATTATGTCATTAACAAGAATGCTCTACAAGACTCTCAATTGGTCAAGCGATCGCGAGATTACTGGCTCAGCCGTTTAGATAGTTTACCTCCAGCACCAGAATTACCTGTAACCCGTTTTCCTAGCGAACTAAAAGCATATAAATTTAAACGTTGGAGTGGCAAACTAGAACCTCATAAATGGGATAGGTTAAAGCAGCAAGGGAAAAAAGCTGGTTTGACTCCTTCGATTATTTTATTGACAGCTTTTTCGGAAGTTTTAAGTTTATGGAGTAAAAATCCTCGATTTACTCTGAATTTAACCGTACTTGATCGTTTGCCTTTCCACCCTCAAATCAATCAAATTGTTGGAGATTTTACCAATACAACTTTATTAGCTATAGACAATTCCGAGCCAAATACTTTTACTGCTCGTGCTTTACAAATACAGGAGCAATTATTACAAGACTTAGATCATCTTTATATCAGTGGAGTTGAAATACTGCGGGAATTGGCAAGTCGAAACAAAATAGGATCGATCGCAGCCATGCCAATAGTGTTTAGTAGCGTTTTAGGCTTAAATTCTTTTGCCAAAGGAGATTTAGAATATAACTTTTTGGGAGAGTTGGTTTATGGTATCAGCCAAACTCCGCAGGTTTCTTTAGAACATCAGGTGACAGAACAAAATGGAGCGTTAGTCTTTAACTGGGATGCTATAGAAGAACTCTTCCCGGTAGGAATGTTAGATGATATGTTTGCAGTTTACTGTAATTTGCTCGAACGTCTAGCGCAAGTCGATGAATTGTGGAGAGAATCCATAGAATTATTACCCCCAGTTGAGATTAATCTTACTCATAAACCAATTCCAGAAACAGCTTTACTCCATACTGTGTTTTTCGAGCAAGTATCCCAACGTCCACAGCAGAAAGCTATAATTAGCGCAGATCGCATCCTCACCTATCAAGAGTTAAGCGATCGTGTTATTGAATTAGCCCGACAATTAGGCGATTGTTCGGAAACGGCGATCGCCATTGTTATGGAAAAAGGATGGGAGCAAGTTGTTGCTGCTTTAGCAATTCTTACTGCTGGTGCAGCTTATATACCGATCGATCCCCAATTACCAAAACAAAGACGAGATTACTTACTAAAAAATGGCAATGTAAAAATTATTCTGACTCAATCTTGGTTAGATAATTCTTTAGAATGGTCGGAAAATGTTACCCATATTTGCATTGATTCTCTCACACTTACTTCAAATAGCATAGAATTCCCTATACCCCCACAATCCCAAAATCCATCAGATCTAGCTTATATTATCTACACCTCTGGTTCTACAGGAATACCTAAAGGAGTAGCAATCAATCATCGCGGTGCGCTCAACACGATTTTAGATATTAATGAACGCTTTGAGGTTAATGCAAGCGATCTCCTTTTAGCTCTTTCTTCTCTTAGCTTCGACCTTTCAGTTTACGACATCTTCGGCACTTTAGCTGCTGGAGGAACGATCGTAATTCCCGATGCTGCTAGGACAAAAGATCCGAATTACTGGAGCGATTTAATTACCAAACATCAAATCACTATTTGGAACTCAGTTCCAGCTTTAATGCAGATGTTAGTGGAGTATGCTTCAAATCATCCTGAAATTAACTTTAATACTCTCAGATTAGTATTACTAAGTGGCGATTGGATTCCTCTCAACCTGAGCGATCGCCTTTTAGCTTTGTCCGAAAAAGTAAAAACTATTAGTTTGGGAGGAGCAACGGAAGCTTCTATCTGGTCGATTTTTTATCCGATTGAAACAGTTAACCCAAACTGGAAAAGCATTCCCTACGGTAAACCACTCAAAAATCAACATTTTTACGTTTTAAATCAAGCTTTGAAAATATGTCCTGTTTGGGTGACTGGACAGCTATATATTGGAGGAATGGGACTAGCTAACGGTTACTGGCAAGATGAAGAAAAAACAAACGCTAGCTTTATTATTCATCCATCAAATGGAGAAAGATTATACAAAACAGGCGATTTAGGACGCTATTTACCCGATGGAAATATTGAGTTTTTAGGAAGAGAAGATTTTCAAGTCAAAATCAACGGTTATCGGATTGAACTCGGGGAAATCGAAGCAGCATTAAAACAACATCCCGCACTTAAGGAAGCAATTGCGATCGCTAAAGAAGAAAAACTAGGAAATAAAGTGGCAATCGCTTACCTTGTTGCAAAATCAGCTAAAATTCCTACTCCTAGCAACCTGCGTTCTTTTCTCCAAGCAAAACTGCCAGAATATATGATTCCTTCTGCTTTTGTGCTATTAGAATCATTACCGCTCACAGCTAACGGCAAAATTAATCGTCAGACACTTCCCGAACCAAAACCCAACAAACCCCTGTTAGAAAAAGCTTTAACTCTACCGAGTAACTCAGTAGAAAAATTATTAATAGCAACTTGGACTGAATTATTGCAGATCGAGCAAATCGGTATCCACGATAATTTCTTTGAATTAGGCGGACATTCGTTTTTAGCACTGCAATTAGTCTCAAAAATAAATCAAAAACTTGGCACCAATATTCCTTTAAGTACACTTTTTCAATATCCAACTGTAACCGAACTAGCCAATTTTCTGATTGAAAATGCTCGTGCTTGGGCAACACCTATTTGTCTAGTGCCAATACAAATAAAGGGAACTCACCCACCTTTGTTCTGTATTCACCCAGCGGGAGGAGAAGTCATGGTGTATCGACATCTAGCAGCTTATTTGGAATCGGAGCGATCACTATATGCTCTCCAGTCTCGCGCTCTAAACAACCCGGCTAGGGAGCATAATAGCATTAAGAGTATGGCTGTTGAATACACTAAAGCTATTCGCGAACATCAACCCGACGGACATTATCATCTCATAGGTTGGTCTATGGGTGGGGTAATTGCTGTTAGTATTGCCCAAGAATTAGAACAACAAGGGCAAAAAGTTAATTTTGTCGGACTTGTGGATGCCTTTTTATTTCCAGACGAGGCAGCAAATTTTGAACGAGATTTGCTCTACGAACTAGGGTTATTGTTTGGCAGTACTTTTATTAATGCTTTCCTAACTCTGGATGCTCTCGAACAGCAGAAACTAAGAGATGAGCTAGTAGACTTAACTTCTAGCGAACGTCTGAGGCGGATCGTAAACTGGGGAACCAAACAAAATTTACTTTCAACAGCAATATCTCTCGATATACTGCAAAAACAACAAAATCTTAGCAAAATTCATAGTAAATTGCTAAAAGCTCACGAAGCACCCCAAATTTCAGCCCAACTTAATATTTGGTGGGCTTCAGAACAATTCGCAGCCCCATTAGCTCGAACCGATTGGAATAAATACACTACAGGTGCAACTCAGACCAAAATTTTAGAGGGCAATCACTTTACCCTCATGCGTCCTCCTTATATTAAGGCACTGGCACAGGAGCTACGAGAAATTCTCTAAAAATAGCTCGCATCAACCAATTCTTCCCCTCCAATTTCTTCAACTGATTGATTTTTTTTTTGAGATTTTCTATCTCTTTTTTTAGTTCTTTAATTTCTTCTGGAGTCTAGACTAAATAATCAAAACTTACAGTCTAGTATTACAATTTGAACGCATAAAAATATGATTTAGCTTGTCAGAAAACCTAAAAATAATACTAATATATTGATTGAAGTTTTTAAGAAGCCTTTTTTTTGCCTTTTTTCTGTCGAGTTACTGTCTTTTTAACTGTAGGATAACGAGGTTTTTTCTTCCTTTTTTTACCCTTCTTCCAACCTGGAGACTTTCCACGGGTTTTTGGCTTTTTTGCCGGTGTGCCAATCACGGCTAAAACTCCTGAGAAGCCCTGTGCCACTCGTCCAGGAGTTAACTTCTCCACTGGTTGAGGTTTCTGCCAAGGAAGAGGCTCATCTTCTATTATCTCACGAGATAACCATAATTGCCATGTTAAAATGGGCATTAAATGACTCCATCGCTGCCCTTTTTCTGTGCTTCCTAGTTTAGATGAGCGTCCAATGTAATCTTTGTTTGAGAAAACGATTCCAGTGTTCAATGGCAAAGCGTCTTAAGTACAATTCCCAAACCCATTTTAAAGAAGGTATTTCTTCTCCAATCCATGCCAACCACATCGGTTTTGCTGCTTTTTTAGAGAGTCCTTTTCCCTTTCGTTGAATGAGAATAATTTCCATCGGTTGGGATGCCGATTGATAGAAATGAAATTTACTCCATCTGGTGATTTCTACTATTCCCCAAGTTGGGTCATCAATTTCTACTGATTCAACAGGAATACCCCAAGTTGTAGGGTCAGATAGCTTCATTTTTTGACCATGTTTTCTGGGTCTTCCTTTCCCTTGATATTTTGGCGGTTCTGCATAAATACAACGATTTGGACTTAAACGCATCAAAAAGTCAGCATCTATTCCTTTTGTCATTTTAACAAACTTTGCACACCCGTATTCACTATCCCATACAGTAATCGGTCTTTCTTTGAGATATCTACGAACTTGTTTAACCTGTAAAATTGCTTTGACTATAGGTGTTTGGTGGGATGTAATTAAATCATGTCTTAATGGTAATGCCCAACTCCCTTTTGCTTCTGGAATGTAATTGCTCACCGCAATAAAGAATCTCTCTTGACAACATAGAGGTAAAATCGGGCATTTTTATGTATAGTGGGATTTATGACCACAAATGCCACCATTAATTCAGA
>JAAUYI010004474.1_pt1 | contig 19264 bp, 13 predicted proteins | sample 7278041 | NCBI WGS metagenome assembly JAAUYI01 (sample SAMN14350216, study PRJNA611818) | marine sediment metagenome | isolation source: surface marine sediment (0.6m) | place: French Polynesia: Moorea | collected 2018-08
ATGCACCAAGAAATTAATTTCTTGGCTAAAATATCAAGTCCGTTTAAACGGACTTAAGGTATAAGACAGAGAATTTATTCTCTGGCTGGTGAGAATGAAATAGCCCTGGTTAGAAAGCTAATCTACGACAAAATCGATAATGGAGAACTAGAAAAGATTTGGGATTGAACTAAAGCACAGAAGTATTGAGGAGAATTCAAAAACTTAGAAAATATATTTGATATTTGATGTGATGTAGGGGTGTTTCTTGAAACGCCCCTACAGTTTTTATACAGACTAACAAGAAATACTAAAAAGAATGATACAAATCACTACTGATTACTGATTACTGATTACTGATTACTTATCTCAACTCTCAAGCATTTGTAGCAGCCATTAAAGTATTTCATATAGCCTACCCATCATACCTAGACCAAAGTTAAGGAACAATACCTATCTTTAGTTAGAGTAGAACTCATAACTATTTGAAGGCGAAATCTGAACTCAAATATCCCTAGCATAGATAAATCAGAAATATCAATTAGAGCATTTCGATTTTTCAATTATATTTACTTCATCAAAAATTATTTTATTTGTCCATGATCCAGATCAATCCCACTGAAATTTCTCCCTTACGTCAAAACGACCATATTCTAGGAAAATCCACTACTGCCCTAGTTTTAATGGAATACGGAGATTATCAATGTTGTCAATCAGGACAAGCCTACTCAACTATTAAGAAATTACAACAAAAGTTAGGCGATCGCTTTTGTTTTGTTTTTCGCCACTTTCCTCAGCCTGAAATTCATGCCCAGTCTTTTAAAGCAGCAGAAACCGCAGAAGCAGCGTGCGCACAGGGTAAATTTTGGGAAATGCACTCTTTGTTATTTGACAATCAACAGGCATTGGAAGATGGCGATCTCATTGAATATGCCAACAAGCTACAATTAGATGTCCCTCGTATCTTAAGAGAATTAAGCGATCGCCTTTATCATAGTCGCATACAAGAAGATATTGATACTGGCATTGAACAGGGAGTCAAACAAACTCCGACTTTTTTCATCGGTATCCGCCAAGAAGGAACACAAAAACTAGAAGTCTTGCTAATGCAAATTTTAGAAACTATCAGCAGCTAATCTGAAGTTATTCCCGATCTAGATCGGGAAATACTTCTTGTACGGCAGGATGAACAATCCGATGATTTTTCACATTTAAACCCTTCGCTAAAGCGGAATCTTTACCTAAAGCTTCTAAGCCAAAATTAGCTAACTTTAACACATAGGGTAAAGTACTATTATTTAAGGCTTGAGTGGCTGTCCAAGGCACTGCACCAGGCATATTTGGCACACCAAAATGGACTACTCCTTCTTCTACATAAGTAGGATTAGTATGGGAAGTAGTATGCAAAGTTTCGATACAGCCACCCTGATCCACTGCTACATCAACAATGACTGAACCTGCCCGCATTTTTTTTACCAAACTACGAGAGACTAAGGTAGGAGCTTTCTTGCCCACTACTAATACTGCACCGATTAATAAATCTGCTTCGGGAACAACAGCTTCTATCTGAAGAGTACTGCTGTAAAGTAATTCTACTCTTGAACCAAATAGAGTCTCCAGATATGCCAAGCGATCGACATTAATATCAATAATTTGAACTTGTGCCCCCATACCTACGGCAATTTTAGCTGCTTCTGTTCCGACTACTCCACCACCAAGGATAACTACTTTGCCAGGACTTACCCCAGGTACACCCCCTAAGAGTACTCCTCTTCCTCCTTGCTGTTTCTCTAAATATCTTGCTCCAAATTGTACGGATAAACGTCCTGCAATAACACTCATGGGGGTAAGCAGGGGAAGTCTACCATCATCTAATTCTACGGTTTCATAAGCGATCGCACTAACTCCAGATTCCATTAAATATTCGGTCAAAGAGCGATCGGCAGCTAAATGAAGATAAGTAAATAATATTTGTTCTTTGTTAATAAATTGGTACTCTTTTGGTAAAGGCTCTTTAACTTTAACAACTAATTCTCGATTCCAAGCTTCACTGGCACTAGAAACAATTTTTGCTCCAGCATTTTGATAATCTCGATCGCTAAAACCAGCACCAACTCCAGCCATAGTCTCGACAAAGACCACATGATTGTTATCCGATAGCACTCGAACACTACCAGGAGTCAAACCAACGCGAAATTCTTGATCTTTAGTTTCTTTGGGAACACCTATTTCCATACCAAATCCTTTTTTAACTCCCTATTCCTAATACTGTCTTAACAAGAAATGGGTTATTTTGGCTTGTATATTAATCTTAAATTGATGATACAGGCAAAAAACCTGAGTTGTAATTGATTACAAGAGGAGGAGAAACTTGGGAAAGATTTTTCTGATATTCTTGTCGATCGCTTTAGAGCAAATGAACTTGAAATATCTTGGGAGGATTTACAAGCAGAAATAAATTAGAAGAATTAGATAACTGAACAGCCACCAAATTAAGTTTAAGTCTTCTGCTGCCAAATAAATAATTTTAAAATGTCGAGATATCAAATATCAATTGAAAATAATTATACGTCCAACTCTATTGAGTTTATAGAAAATAAACTGCTTGAGTTTAATTTTAGTCAAATTGGTAGTTATAAATATAAACCGTTAGTTATTTTTCTAAGAGATTCTCGGAGTAAAATATCTTCTCAAGAAAATATTGTTGGTGGCTTTTATGGTTTTATTGGTTTGGGATGGCTGAATGTAAGTACCTTATGGGTTGCAGAAACTTTAAGAGGGCAAGGTTATGGTCAAGCTATTTTAACTACAGCAGAACAAGAAGCTATTCAGCAAAAATGTGATTATGCTTATGTTTTTACTTATAGTTTTCAAGCTCCTAACTTTTATCAAAAATTAGGTTATGAAATCTTTGGTATATTAGATAATTTTCCACCTGGTCATCAAAGATTATTTCTCAAAAAACGACTTGCTCAAATTTCATAAAAATTTTACTGCCATATGTCTAGCCATCTAGATAAAATAAATTCTTGTATAAATAAGCTACGTCAATTAGTTCAAAAAAACATCCAAAATAATTGGAATTATTCTCTTGAAGATTTATTTGCAGACCGAGACATTTTAGAATTCGATTATGCTGAATCAAAGTTAAATAATTGGCAATTAGCTAAAGTTAATGAAAAAGAATATATTGTTTGGGATAAAGGTCGCCCAATAAAATGGTTGACACAAAAAATCACTATTCCTTACGCATTAGAAAATTATCCTTTAGCAGGATTAACTCTACGTTTAGTATTAACTTGGTGGGCAGAAGATGCCAAAATATTTGTTAACGGAAAGCTGGCACAACAAGGAGATTTGTTTGATTCTTCAGCACGAATTATTTTAACTGATTCAGCTATTCCTGGAGAAGAATTTTTGATTACTATTCGTTTAGTTAGTCCAGGGCATGATATTGGTGCGTTGATGCGTTCTAAATGTGTTTATGAAAAACCCGTAGGGACGTTCCATGGAACGTCTCTACGACAGGGGGATTCAATTGGTAATAAAATTAATCCTGGTTTTGTTGCTGATGAAATAGATATTTTAGCTAAATATTTAACTAAATTTGAAACAGAAAAATTACCAATTTTAGCAACAGAAATAACTAAAATAGATTGGAGTAAAATAGCAAATGCCGAAGAATTCGATCGCTCTTTAGCAAACCTCCGTCAGCACTTATTACCTTTAGCTAAAAATATTAAACAGCGTTGTTTTTATCCTTTAGGACATGCCCATCTGGATATGGCTTGGCTATGGACAACAACAGAAACTTATGAAGTAGCTCAACGAACTTTTCAATCTGTTCTTAATTTACAACAAGATTTCTCTAATCTTACTTTTGGTCATACTACTCCAGCCCTTTATGAATGGATTGAACAAAATCGCCCTGACTTATTTACCCAAATTCAAGAAGCAGTACAGCAGGGAAAATGGGAAATTTTAGGAGGTATGTGGGTTGAACCTGAAGTAAACTTAGTCAGTGGAGAATCGATCGCTCGTCAATTACTCTACGGACAACGTTATTTCCAAGAAAAGTTTGGCAAAATCACCAGGGTTGCTTGGCTACCTGATAGTTTTGGTTTTAGTTGGCAATTACCTCAATTTTTTAAACAAGCTGGCATAGACTACTTCGTTACTGGAAAATTGCATTGGAATGATACCACTAAATTTCCTTTGGGCTGTTTTTGGTGGGAATCTCCTGACGGGACAAAGATATTAACTCTCATGTCTCCACCCAATGTTACGGGAGTTATGGATACTAATCCGATTACTATGACTAACTATGCTGTAGATTGGGAAAGTCAAACAGGTTTACAGGATATCTTTTGGCTTCCTGGGGTAGGAGATCATGGTGGTGGCCCAACTAGAGATATGCTGGAAGTAGCAGCAAAATGGCGTAATTCTCCTTTTTTCCCTCGTATTGAATTTTCTACAGCAATTGATTATTTAGAAAAGGTTGAGACGGTAGGGGCAAACGGTCGTTTGCCCCTACTCATGGATAGGGAAAATGGAGAATCTTTTTTTCCGATCTGGAAGGATGAACTATATTTAGAACTTCATCGTGGTTGTTATACTGTCCACAGCGATCAGAAAAAGTTTAATTCTTATTGTGAAGGATTACTTTATCAGGCGGAGTTATTTGCAACTATAGCTAGCTTGATTGAGAAAAACTCTTTCAATCGAGAGAAAGAACGACAAATTGAGAAAGCATGGAAAAAAGTACTATTTAATCAATTCCATGATATTCTGCCTGGTACTTCTATTCCTGAAGTGTTTGTAGAAGCAGATCGAGATTGGCAAGAAGCGATCGCGATTGGAGAGAAAATTCTCAAAGACTCATTAGACAGTATTTGCTCCCAGATTACTATACCACAATCATTTAGCAGCAAAACACAACCAATAATTATTTTTAATCCTCTTAATTGGAATCGTTCGGAAATAGTATCTATATCGGTAAAAGAAACTCATTGGCAAGTTTACGATCTTGATGGCAACCAGATTCGATCTCAATATACTCAAGATAATCAATTGCTGTTTCTAGCTGAAGATATTCCTTCGATCGGTTATCGTCTTTTCTGGTTATGCCCTACTGAAGATAATCAATTAATAGAGCCAGAAGAAAATAATCATAATAATTATGTTCTAGAAAATGAATGTCTAAAAATAATTGTTAACCCTCAAACGGGAGATTTAGACAGTATTTGGGACAAGAGAGAGAAAAGAGAAGTTCTGAGTGGTTCGGGAAATCAACTACAGGCTTTTACAGATCGAGGACAATATTGGGACGCATGGAACATCGCTCCTAACTATCAACAAAATCCTTTACCTCCAGCCCAACTAAAATCAATACAGTGGTTAGAAAAAGGAGAACTACAACAGAGTATTCGCGTGGTTAGACAAATAGGGAAATCTGAATTTCAACAGGATTATATTTTATCCCTTAATTCTTCTTTGCTAAAAATTGCTAATACTGTAGATTGGCGAGAAACTCACGTTTTAGTTAAAACGTCATTTCCCCTCAATATAGAAAGTGACTATGTTACCTATGGAATTTCTGGCGGTGCGATCGAGCGAACTACTAAGCCTCAAACTCCAGCAGAAAAAGCTAAATGGGAAGTTTCCGCTTTAGGTTGGGCAGATCTCACCTGCGATCGATCTAGTTATGGAGTAAGCCTAATCAGTGATTATAAATATGGTTATGATAGTAAATCCAATCAGCTTCGTCTGAGTTTGCTACGCAGTCCTCAATGGCCAGACCCCAACACAGACAAAGGAGTACACCAGTTTACCTATGGAATTTATATTCACACAAAAAGCTGGCAAGAAGCGCACACTGTTCATAAAAGTTATCAGTTAAATACACCTTTGCAGATAGTTTTCCCACAAGAAACCATTTCTAGCCAAAAAGAATTACCAACCGTAGGCAAACTAATAGATTTATCAGCAGAAAATTTAATTTTAATGGCAGTCAAACCAGGAGAAGATAATGGTCTAGTCTTACGTTGTTATGAATGTCACGGAGATTGGGCAACAATTAACTTAACAGGAGATTTAGGCTTAAAAATTGCTCATTCAACAGACTTACTAGAAAGAAAACAATCAGAAGATAATCAATTACAACAGATTAAGCCCTGGCAAATTGCCACTTTTAAAATAAAAAAAGAGTCCAGGATTGTCTGAACTCCTGTAAGAGCGAACGGCCCTTCGGGTTCAACAGTTTGCTTATGTCGGGGAACCCTTTCAGCATTTGCTCATGGGGGAAACCCCCAAGACCGCAATGCTTCACCACCGCAACTGTCTCACCGTTCGCCCCTACGTCTGAACTTCTGAACTACTTAAACAGGAGATAATTTAGAAGTCATATTTTGAGTAGTAATTTCTTTTAATACAGCTAAAAACTCCTGTTCAATATAAGGCTTAGTCATGTAAGCAGCAGCACCTAAGTGGGTTGCCAGTTGGCGATGTTTATCGTTACTGCGGGAAGTAAGCATTACCGTAGGAATATTAGAAAGATCGGGATTTTGCCTTAGCTGGTTGAGAAACTCAAACCCATTGAGATTGGGCATTTCCAAATCACTTACAATTAATTCTACCTGAGAATTTTGTTGTAATAGATCTATGGCTTCTAAACCATCTCGTGCTTGTATAACCCGATAACCAACTTTCCTCAGAGTAATAGCCAAAGTCCTACGCATCATTGCCGAGTCATCTACAACCAGAACCATAGGAGCTTGAATAGTCTCAACACTAGCTTTAAAGGAGTTATTTTGATGGCTAGCTCCTCCTACTTTCGGTGTGGCAATATTGTTTTGTTCTCTTACGTAGGCTAGTAAAGAGGGAGCATCTATTACAGGAACTAAACTACCATCCCCTAAAACGGTACAACCATAAGTATATTCAGGAGGTGCAAGAGTACGGTTAAAGGGCTTAATCACCATTTCTTGCTCTTTACCAAAATTATCAATCTCTAAGGCAAAACTTTGTGTTTCTCCTTGTAATAACAACATCGGTAAAGTCCCGTTTTCTGCTGTTGATGCATTGACAAAATCTTTGCACTTCAACTCTTCAGAGATAGGATAGCCATATTCCAACAAATCACCCAATCGATATATTGGCAACATTTCTTCTCGCCAAGAGAGGTATCTTTGTTTGCCCATTTGTTTAAGCTGAGTACTTTGGGGAAAAACGATTTCATCGATACTTTCTGAAGGTAGAGCTATGGCTGTAGCTCCAACAGCACAAACAAGTAACTTAGATATAGTTAAAGTTAAAGGCAGAGACAAAATAAAAGCTGTTCCTTGCCCTGGAGCAGAATCGACTCTAACAGTACCTTTAACCTCTTGTAATTGAGAGCGAACAACATCTAAACCTACTCCTCTACCAGAAAGCTCGCTAACTTTATCAGCAGTAGAAAATCCAGGTTCAAAAATGAAGTTCAATAACTCATCTTTAGTAGTTACCGTCAGTTTATCAGGAGATAATAAACCTCTTTCAATTACCCGATGAGCAATCTTATTGATGTCTAAACCTTTCCCATCATCCCTCACTTCAATAATGGTTTGATTGCCTCGGTGATAAGCATGAATTTCAATTTGACCTTCTTCTGATTTTCCCTGAGACAGTCTGATATCTGGAGATTCAATTCCATGATCGAAGGCATTGCGTAATAGATGAAGTAAAGGATCGTAGAGTTTTTCTAAGATTCCTTTGTCAATTAATACTTCTGTTCCTTTCAGACTGAGGTTAACAGGTTTATTGTATTTAAAAGATAAATCTCTGATGCCACGAGGAAAGCGATTAAGAACCTCTCCTAAAGGTAACATCCGCGCCCACATCAATTCATCCCTCAATTTACCAAGGGTTTGCTGTTGATGTTTAACTGTTTTATTGGATTGTCTGGCATAGAGAAAGACATCTTCTACGGCTTCTTCTAATTGCATCATCTCTTCAACTACACCCTGAAGCAAAGAGTGCATTTGCCCATATTGATCCATTTCTAAGGAGTCAAATTGAGCAGAAGAGTCATAAGTAGCTAATTGATTTAATTGGGATGAGTCATTATTGGTAGTATTTAGAGGAGTATTAATCGGGTTGAGGATCATCTTATCCGACATATCCTGAAACTCACCCGTTAGGTATTGGAATTGTTCTAATCTTTGTCGCAGTTTACGTAAAGTCGTTTGTAGCTGCTCTTGTTGCAGAGACATACTGTTACGATCGATAACTAGCTCCCCGACATAGTTATTCATTCGCTCTAGACGATCTAAGTCAACCCGCACTTTTAAATTACGATTAGAGCCAGTTTTACCAGATTTGCGAGAGGAATTTTTTTTAGCTGATTTCTTAGGTTTAGGTGGTACTGGTTTTGCTTCAGTTGACTCCGAGGGAAAATCAAGAGAAAAGGGAACTAACCCATTTTCTTGCTCAACAATTTCTGCGGAGATAATTTCTTGGTTTTCTGAGGGTTGTACTTCCTGCCAAGACGTATCTAAGATTTGTGAGTCTTCTGTTGCTTCAGTTACTAAGGATTCGAGCGAAAAGTCTTCTGTTGCCTCAGTTACTAAAGATTCGAGGGAAAAGTCTTCTGTTGACTCGCTGAAGGATTCGAGAGAAAAAGCTTCCGTTGCATCTAAAATAAAAGGCTCATCACTAGTTTCGGTATCATCAGTAGAATTTGTCTCTGCTGAGGAAACTTCATCTGACTCTGGAGTTGCTTCTGCACCCATTAAAAGCTCTTCTAAAGAGGGTGCATCTATCTCTATATCTTCTACTAAATTCTCCTGAGAGACATCTGTAGAAAACATATTCAAAATATAGTTTTCTTCACTTTCTTTCTCCTCAATAGACTCTGATTGTGAATCGAGGATATCTGTCGGTTGTTCACTAGTGTTTTCAGTCAATGCAACTAGCTCAGCTGAAGGATTACCCCCTTGAGCGCGATCGCCTGCTAGCACTAAATCTCTAGCTTGCTGAAAATCTGCTAAAGCTAGATGCATAATCGCATCTGCTTTATCTGGACAATTATCCAAAGCAGCCAAAGCAGTTTGAGCGATCGCTCCAAAGCCTGGCAAGCCTAAAATGTCAGCAAAACCAGAAAACACTTCGGCTTGGGTTCTCAGTTCTGTTGCTATGTCATAAGCTTGCGGACTGGCTATGACCATAGCCATGCGATCTATGCCTTGAGATACATCAATCTCAAAAATAGATAACACCATATCTACTCCCAAATCACTGGAGCTAGGCATATAACTATCTGCTTCTTCTAAAGCTGTTCCCAACCGCGCTTCGATTTTTGCTAAAACGGGTTCAGCACTTGCTAAAGCTAATTCTCCGTCTAAATCATCTTCCGCAATCTGTTTACTTAGAGGTTCTTGTAAGCAGTCATATCCTTGTAGTAGCAACCTTTCCAACTCAGGATCTAGTTCTACGGTATCACTGTATAGTGCTTTAAAAATATCTTCTAAACGATGGGCTATAGTTTTAATTACATCTAACCCGACAGTAGCTGCTCCCCCTTTGATCGAGTGAGCAGCACGCATCAAATCATGGATTTTAGAAGGGTTACGTTCTTCTCTAAGACTTAATAAATTTGTTTCTATAGTTAGTAGTAGCTCTGGAGCTTCTTCTATAAAAAATTGGTATGCCTGGTCGCGAATATCTGGATCTATCATCGTCTTAACTTTATGTGAGTTCGGAGTTCAGAGTTATGTAGGTAATGAATAACTTACTTGATACTTATTACCTATTACCTAATTACTTAATTACTCCACTTTAAATTGGCGAACACTCTTCTGTAGTTCTTCAGATACTGTTTGTAATTCATAAGTGGATTCTGATACTTGGTTAGCGTCAGTAGCAGTTTGTGTTGCCATTTCTGCTATTTCAGCCATAGTTTCAGTTACAGCCTGACTAGTTTCTGTTTGTGCTTCTGTTGCCTGGGCAATTTTTTCTAATAAGGTACTAACTTGATCGCTGGAAGCTGCAATCTGATTCAAACTTTGACGAGTTTCATCTACCAATTGAGTTCCCACTACTACTCGTTGTGTACCTTCTTCCATAGCTGCTACTACTTCTCGTGTATCTAGCTGAATGCTAGCTACCAATTTCTCAATTTCATTAGTTGCTTCTGCTGACTGCTGAGCTAAAACCCTTACTTCTTCAGCTACTATGGCAAAGTTATGACCTTCTTCTCCAGCGCGAGAGGCTTCTAAGGAAGCATTAAGTGCTAGTAGGTTTGTTTGAGAAGCAAAACTGCTAATCAAGTTAACTACCTTAGAAATTTTTTGCGAAGATTCTCCTAACCGTTTTACTTTTTTGGCTGTTTCAGCCACAGTGGAGCGAATAGCAACAATTCCTTCTACAGTACGATTCATTGCCGAATCCCCCATGGCTACTGTTTTAGCCGTTTCTTGGAAGGTTTTTTCTGCTTCTTCTGCGCTAAGAGCTACAGCCTGAATTGATTCAGCCATCGCTTGAATCTGACCCAGAGCAGCAACCACTGCTTCTGATTTTTCTGCTGCTCTGTTGGACATTTCTTGAGTAACAGTCTGATTATTGCTAGTTGTTACTGCCATTTGTGTCACCACTTTTTGTACTTGCAGCACAATTTTTCGTAAGCTTTCTACTGTAGAGTTATAGGAATCTGCTAGAGTACCAATCTCGTCTTCTGTTACCGTAGCACGTACAGTTAGATCTCCTTGACTGATGGGTTCTACCTCTGTTAACAAACCTAAAGCTCGTTTTTGTAAGCTTTCTTTGGCAGCTTTTTGCTGTTCGAGTAAATTAGTCCGCTCTAAAGCAAGTACTACTTGGGAGACAATTTGAGTGAAGAAATCAACTTCTGCTTGCTTCCATTGTCTAGTTGAATCACACTGATGAAGCATCAATAAACTGTGAAATTCATCTCTGTAGGCAATAGGAGCGATCAAACTTGCTTTAATATTAAAAGTATCTAGTTGTCTGAGATGGTTTGTTTTAAACCCAGCGTGGTAAATATCAGATATTTTCCAGACGTAGCCAAGTTTATCACTTTGAATATATTCTTGAATAAAATCGAGATGAGTAACCCCTGCTTTCTTTAAGCTGGGCCAATTATTAGCTACTGCTTCAGCTAAAATTTTCTCTTTACCTGTACTTTTAAGACAATAAAATATAGCTCTATCTACTTTAAGGGCTGAGAGAATTTCTCTAACAGCAATCTGCAGTATTTCTTCATAACCCAAGGCTCTGGATAATTTGAGAGTAATATCCTTTAGCTGCTGAGAACGTTTCGCTTCTATAGCTTTGTGTTGGACTAAGAACTTTAACTGTTTCGCCATCTTGTTGATGTTATCACCCAACAGAGCGAATTCATCTTTACCTTTTACGTCTACGCGGGTATCAAGATCTCCTTGACCAATTCTTTTAACTGCTTCTGCTGCTATAGTAATAGGGCGAGTAGCTTGGTTGGCTAAGACAGCAGCGATCGCTGCTACTAGTACAGCTGCTGCTGTAGTCCCAAAAAATAAAGTCCAACGTAGCTGATTGAGAGGAACAAAGGCTTCTTCTACGGAGCGGGAAACAGCTAACCCCCATCCTGGTTGGACTAGACCTTTAATATTGTTTATAGGGGCATAGCCAACGATTACTTGTTTTCGATCATTGCGATCAAACATAATTTCACTTAAGCCCAGATTTCCTTGCTGGAAAAACTGATATTCGTCAATTTTAGACCCTAAGCTCTGAACTTTAGCCATTAATTCGGGTAAATCAGCCAAATCAGCCCCAGCAAAATGACCGATTTGCTCTATTTCCTCTGATTCAAAAATCCGTCCTTCTGAATCGATTAGTTTGTATTCCCAACCTTGAGCTTTGACATAGCGAAAGATTTTCTCTAAGTTGTTGATGGGCATATGGACGGTGACTACACCAATAATTTCTTCTGTACCTTTGGATTTGATTGGCACAGCAACTTCCAAATTCTGTCTACCAGAAGAGGAAGAAATTCTCGGATTATTGATGGCAGCGTCTTTGGTGTTTATCGCTCTTTGAAATAGCTCTTGTTCACTATAGTCTTTATCTGGATCTAGAGGATATGATGACTTAGACTGAAACAGCAAACTTCCATTAATATCTATTACAGCGATACCTTCATACCGTCCAGGATGGGAATCGACAAAGTTGTTAAGCAAGTCGATTTTCTGTTTTAAGTCAGTATTCTTTCTTAACTCAGAATCTGTCAGCAGAGAAGAAGTAGCTATGGCCTGAGTATCTTCGACAATATGATTGAGGAAAAGAGTTACTTTCTGGCGAATATCAAAGGTGCGGGTTTCTTGTTCGATAATAATTTGCTGGGCTAGAGACTTACTGGCAACTTGATAAGAAATACTACCAACGGCAGCTACAGGAATTACTCCTAATGCTAAGGCAATAACTGTAGCTTTTCGCTGTAAACCCCTTTGTCTCCACCAACCGATTAAATTTTTGCCAATATTTTTTCCTGTCTGATTCAATCCTAATTTGCCGATCGAAATATTAGCTGAGTTTTTGTTTTGCAGAAAATTTTTGTCTGTTTCTGCATTTGATAGAGAAAAAGAGTCGGACTCTTCGGTAATAATTTCCCCAGACTCATTCTGGTCAGGAGGATTTTCTAGACTATTATTTTTATTTTTATTATTAGTATCTTGGGGATCTGAATTAGAATTAAGAAGATTCGTAATCATTAATATGAACCTCACGAGAACAAATTATATTAGGGCAATTTTTACAAGTTATGAGAAAGTATTAAATTAATTGGTTTTATTAGTAGTAATCACTCCTCAAAATTTACTAGCGATTTCTGCTTGAGATATAGCTTCCCAAATAGCATCTAAATGGAAAACTGCTAACATTTCATAATCAGATTTGCACCAGTATCCTCGTAAAAATGCTTCTAGCTTGGTATTAATCGCTGCAAAAGAAATATTTTTAATTAAATTGGGATTGCAATTTTCAATATTGCCTACTTGATTTATGACTAGACCCAAAGTTTTGCGAGCATTACCTGTAGCGTCTTCTTCTTCTACGGGAGCTTCTAAAACAATCACAGTATAGTTTGAACTGGTTAAAGCCTGTTGATAAAGGGGAGTAATCCCGACTAAATGCGCTAAATCCACTAACCAGAGAATTTCACCACGCCAGTTATATACTCCCATCATCCAAGAATGCATATGAGGAATAGGCATTACTTGGGAGCAAGATACGTTTAATACTTCAGTTAATTGAGTGATTGGTAGTAAAGCACCTGTTTCCGAATCAAGGTATAAACGTAAAAATTGCTCTCCAATAAAATTGGGAGCTAATTTTCCTGCTGAGGTGGTAGCTAAACTATTTGAATTTGAGTTGCCAGAAAGTAACTTCGGATGGTTCTGCTGTTGATCCTTTGTAGCTAGTAAAAATTCAGACATTGATCTATCTCCTTTTATTCATTTTTATTCTTAGTTAACTGTTCTATAATCCCCACTAACTCTTCTGGAACTAGCGGTTTTACTAAATAAGCAGAAGCTCCTTGTTTTAGCCCCCAAAATTTGTCAAGATCAGTTCCTTTACTAGAACAAAAAATAATTGGAATCTCATTCATTTCTGGGTCTGATTTAAACTCACGACAAAGTTCAAAACCACTACGATCTGGTAAGACTACATCAAGAAGGATAATGTCTGGTTTACTGTCGTTAAGTTTGGTTCTTGCTTCTGCGCCACTTTCTGCTGTCAAAACATTAAAACCTAGTTTTTTTAGATATAAAACGAGCGTTTGCCTATCGGTAAGGCAATCTTCTACCACTAAAGCCGTACTCATGAATCTTCCTTTTTCTTTTTCCTCGACGATCGAGATGGATAGTAAGCTAGTTCTGTAAATAGTTTAAAGATTTACTGAACAATCAACAGAACTCTAGGCAACTGTTCGGTTTTGTTGTCTGAGGAGATGCTCTGTTACAGCTAACTTTTGCAGAGTACAGTGTCTAAGATGCTTGTGCAGTACGCCTAGTACTGTTTCAGCATCAACTTTGGCTTTACTGAGGAAATCTGTAGCCCCAACAATTTTGGCTCTTACTCGATCGACTACACCATCATTACCAGTCAAAATGATAATGGGCGTATTACGGAAGGTAGGTATTCGGCGCAATTTATCACAAATTTCATAGCCGTTGGTGTTAGGCATCATTAAATCTAGAAAAATCAAGTCTGGCTTGAGTGCCAATAAAGCTCCAAAAGCTCTGAGAGGCTCATTGATACCGACAAAACGATAGCCTGATGCTACTAGCAATTTTTCCATAGATTGACAAACCAAAGGACTATCATCAACACAAGCAATTAGAGGTTTACGCTCTTTCTCAGTCTTCTCATTGGAGTCAATATTGACGGGGGAAGGTATATCGGGAACATTGACAAGTTCGACTAAACCAGATTGAAAATAAGGCATCAAAGAGCGAATGACTGTTAAGACATCTCGCTTCATACGTATAGATAATTCTCTCAAGGTTGGTTGCCCTTCCAGCAGTTGATTGAGCATTTGCAACACATGAGGTGAGGTATTTTGTTGCAGTTGTTCTGGCTGTCTGATCACTGGAGCTTGGTTAGGATAGTGCTGAGTAAGTCTGGCTTCTTGCCAAGTACGCCATTGTCTTTCTACTTCGGCAACTACTTGATTACCATCGATTAAAACTATGGCTGATGATTTAGGAAATACAGATTGACTTTGCTTAAGTTCATAAGAAACTTGGGTTGCTTGGTTAATATCAAAAAGTCCTTCAACTATCACTGACCAAATCATTTTGGTTGCTTGTTCACGAGTGATTTTTTGTTGTTGTATCCACAAGGACAATAGCTCATAATGCCAAGAAATTTTGACATTTTGAGGATTGATAGTTGCTAAATCAGACTTCCAGTTGAACTTTGATTTGGGGGCAAATAGATGGGGAAATTGGGTGTTGAGATGTCTTACCCATTGTCTAATCGGATGTACACCTCCTGTGACATACATGATAAAACCTGAATGAAGATAAAAAACCCATTTACTTCCCTTGGGTTCGGTAAATACTAACTGACCACTAAATTTTATTTGCTTGAGAGTAGCAAATATTTCATTTTGTTTAAGAGTATCAAATTCTCTCACTTGAGAATTACCATTGTTAAGAGGACTATTACTTGAGCGTTCCGAGATATTATTATTCATTATCGTGACCATAAAATTGGGTTAATATTGCTGAAATTAGAGGAGGCTCTGACATTTTAAGTCAAAGTAACTCTGACCAGTACTTTTGTCCTAAAGCTAGTTCGAGGTATAATTGGATTAGTTGGTGGAGAGCTAGCTACCGACGATTAGCTAATTGGGAATTAATCTTTCTGGAAAAACTGGAACTTTTTCTCAGGGATCAAAGATAAATAATACCAAAATGCTAGATTGCCTAACGAGTAAATCGTTACATATTTCCCTTGATAGTTTATATAGTTTTGAGAATTTAGATACTTCAAGAGGGTATCATTATTGTCTCAGCTAGATTATCGGGAAACTTGAATTTCTGGCTCTATTTTTCCAGCAGCTTTGGGCTGCATTGGTTGAATTACTATTAACTAGAACTGCCCTCTGAGTTATATTTCTAAGGGGGCGTTCCTTTCCAATTTCAGGTGGATAATTCCCGTACATTAACTTTTTCATTCGTTAACTCTCTTTCTTGCTAATCAGACACCTTATAGCCTGAAGACGCTTATAAAGCTCTCACAATGGATTAATATATTTTGTTCAGTTTAAGTAAGTTACATAGTTTTATATTCTATAGGAAACAGGAAGTAGATATACTAGGGTAATATAATTAGCTATCTACTTCCTAAAAATCGTTTAATGTTCTCGATCTTGTTGTTTAGACTAAACAATGAATAGGAACAAACTTGGGACAAATAAGTAGCTAAATCTAATTAAATTTAAAATAAGGAAACTAGGTTATTTTCCTCCCTTAGACAGTTGTCTTATTTTGTCTGAAGTCAAGTGCTCTACATTAGGCAAAACGATATCTGCTCCTGCTGCAATTAATTTTTGCTGATAATCGTTTTGTCTTTGACTATTGGTCTGAACGTGGGGTGGTAAAATACCGATCGCCAGCCAAGTTCTTTCTGGCATAGCTTCTCTAGCACGAATTACCGTGTACATATCTGCCACAGTATCTCCGACGTAGAATACTGGAGTTGGCAAAACAGCTTGTGTTTCTATCTGAGCAATCGCCATAAATAACCCTTCTGGGTCTGGCTTACCAGGAGCATCTTCCATCGCTACTAATACAGGTTCGCTTAATCCTAGCCTTTGCTGAAGAATATATTCTGCTGAGCCTCTGGTTGCGCCACTAAAAAAACCCCAGCCAATGTAATTACTACTTAGCTGGACTAAATATTCCACAGATAATAATAAAGATTCTGTAGCAATATAACCATCCCAATTTACTCCCCGATAGCGGTCTTGGAAAAAGGCAACGATATTGTTATAGTTGCAATTTATTTGCTTTCTAAGTTTGCCCACAGATTCAAAATAACGATAGACTAATTCTTGAGAAGCTTGCCAATCATTATTCCAAATACCTTCTGTTTTAAGTCGATCGATATCTTCCATCGTCGGTCGCCAAGCTTGAGCCGTGAAATGTTCTACCGTATCGGCAATGGCTCGTCGATAAGAACTACTTACGTCTCTAATGACTCCATCAATATCAAAGACAACAATTGCTGTCAGCTTTTGTTTGCTCATAAGCGCAATATAGGTATAATATAAGTTGGTAAACTATGCAAAGTAGCTCTTAACTAAAGTTGGAGGCGTAATTGGAGTCAAAATTTACTTTAAAAGTTCTTTGGTTAGACAAAGATGTGGCGATCGCTGTAGATCAAGTGGTAGGAAAAGGAACAAGTCCTTTAACTGCCTATTTCTTCTGGCCACGGAATAACGCTTGGGAAGAGCTAAAAGATGAGCTAGAAGCTAAGCATTGGATTGAAGAGGAAGACCGTATTGAAATTCTCAATAAAGCCACGGATGTAATTAACTTTTGGCAAGAACACGGTAAAACCACTTCAATGATGCAAGCTCAAACCAAGTTCCCCGAAGTTGTATTTACTGGAACTAACTAAACAATCAAAGTCAGTAAATTTAGCAAAATCAACTTTAACTACACTAATATTAATATTGGTAGATACTACAGATAAACAGGGTGGAGTATTCAAGCTCCGACCCTTATTTTGTTGGTATTGAGAATTAGAGAGATACGACTCCGCCAGCAGCTTGAAACCTAGCTCTTGCTCTTTTTAAACTTTGAGTAGCCTGAATTTTAGTTAAGCGATCGCCACCCTTATCAGCTTCATTAAAACGAGTTTGGGCTTGCTCGTATTCTGCACGGGCAGTTTCTTTTTCAATAGACTCACCCATTTCCGCCCCATTAACCAAGACTTTAACTTCGTTATTTTCGACTTCAGCAAATCCTCCCATCAAGGCGATCGACTGCCAATCTTTTCCAGGACGAATACGCATTACACCAATATCCAGCGCACTTAAAAGAGGAGCATGACCAGATAAAATACCTAGTTGACCCGTAGTACTAGGCAAAACTATCTCTTCTACTTGATCGCTCCATACAGTTTTATCTGGAGTAATTACTTTTAAAGTTAATGACATTTTTTAATGATTAGTTATTAGTTGCTAGTTATTTATTAGTCATTAGTTTCAGGAAATAACAGTGAGCAGTAAGCAGATTAAATTATCACTCTTAGCTGTTCACTGTTAACTGTTAACTGAAATTACCCTTGTTTGATTTTTTCAGCTTTTGCTTTAGCTTCTTCGATATCCCCGACCAAATAAAAAGCTTGTTCAGGTAAATCATCTAATTCTCCAGAGAGAATCATTTGGAAGCCTTTAATAGTATCTTCTAAGGTTACATACTTACCTGGTGCGCCAGTAAATACTTCAGCTACAAAGAAAGGTTGAGACAAGAAACGCTCAATCTTTCTAGCTCTGTCAACTGTCACACGATCTTCTTCTGACAATTCATCTAAGCCCAAGATAGCGATAATATCTTGTAGTTCTTTATAACGTTGTAAAGTGGACTGCACAGCGCGAGCAGTATTATAATGCTCTTCCCCTACAATACTAGGCTGTAACATAGTGCTAGTAGAATCTAATGGGTCTACAGCAGGATAAATACCTTTAGAAGCCAAGGCTCTAGATAATACTGTAGTTCCATCTAAGTGGGCAAAAGTAGTTGCAGGAGCAGGGTCAGTCAAGTCATCGGCAGGTACATAAACTGCTTGAATAGAAGTAATAGAACCTTCTTTAGTAGAGGTAATACGCTCTTGCAAGTCACCCACATCTGTACCTAGAGTAGGCTGATATCCTACTGCCGAAGGCATCCGACCTAAAAGAGCAGATACTTCAGAACCAGCTTGGACGAAGCGGAAGATGTTGTCAATAAACAGAAGTACGTCTTGCTTGTTAACATCGCGGAAGTACTCAGCCATGGTCAAAGCAGATAGTCCCACCCGCATTCTTGCTCCTGGTGGTTCATTCATTTGACCGTAAACCAAAGCGATTTTCGAGTTTTCAGGATTTTCAGAATCAATCACTTTAGATTCAATCATTTCGTTGTAAAGGTCATTACCTTCACGGGTACGCTCGCCCACACCGCCGAATACAGACACACCACCGTGTTGAATGGCAATGTTATTGATCAATTCCATCATAATTACGGTTTTGCCCACACCAGCACCACCAAATAGACCGATCTTTCCGCCTTGACGATAGGGAGTTAACAAGTCAACAACTTTAACACCCGTTTCAAATACTTTAGGCTTGGTTTCTAATTCGGTTAATTTGGGAGCAGGTCTGTGAATGGGGGACTTTTCTTCTGTATTAACAGGACCTTTGTTATCAACAGGTTCACCCAATACATTAAAAATTCTACCCAGAGTAGCTTTACCGACAGGAACACTAATTGGTGCGCCAGTATCAACAATTTCCATTCCGCGCACTAAGCCATCAGTACCACTCATAGCAACGGCACGGACTTGGTTATCGCCAAGTAACTGCTGCACTTCACAAGTAACAGCAACATCTTGTCCTGCTGCATTTTTGCCTTCAACTCTTAAGGCATTGTAAATACGGGGCATTTTCCCGCTAGTAAATTCTGCATCGATTACGGGACCGATGATTTGAGTTATTTTACCAGTGTTTGTTTTATCTGTTGTGGCTACCATGCTTTAC
>JAAUYI010046058.1_pt1 | contig 19243 bp, 22 predicted proteins | sample 7278041 | NCBI WGS metagenome assembly JAAUYI01 (sample SAMN14350216, study PRJNA611818) | marine sediment metagenome | isolation source: surface marine sediment (0.6m) | place: French Polynesia: Moorea | collected 2018-08
CCCCACGTACCTCCATTGTTTGGTGGCGGCACCGCATCATTTTTTTGGGGGTTGCCCCCCTACACTAATTCATCAACAAAAATAAATTAAATCTTTTTTAAATTAAAAAATAAAAAAAAAAAAAAAAAAAAAAAAAACAAGGCATGCCCACCGCATGCCACCCGCTCCCGTTTGGAAGCGAGGGCAGAAAAAAACCCTCTCTTCCAAACGGGCGCGGGTGCCATGCGGTGGAACATGCCTTGTTTTTTTCTTTTTCCTTAATATTTGATTCTCAATGAATTTTTCCTTTTTGCTGAATTCCCCTCAAGAACCGCAACCGTGCCGGTCATTCCGTCCCACACGCCGCTGCCGAGAAAGAGTCTTGGGGGGGCTCGGGTCAGGTGGGGCGGAGCTTGCAGGGATGGGGTCCGCCGCCGCCGCACTGGGGATGGTTGTCAAGCATGTGTTTGGTTTGGCCTGCGATGATGCGCTTGTGTGGTGTTGGATGGAAAGGAGCTTGCAACGCCGGGGAGAGTGGAGCACGGCGTAAGGACAAGCCCCTCTCTGTCTGTTTTTTCGCTTTACTCCTTTTTCTTCTCCCAACTAGATTGCCTCGGTATAGCAAAAAGACGATCAGCACCGCCGAAACCGAGGGGTGGTGGAGGGTCAATGCCGCATATATCTGTTTTGAATGTGTTTGCAGTTGTCGCCGAAGAACGAGGAGGAGCAGGCGTGTTTGGTTTGGCCTGCGATGATGCGCTTGTGTGGTGTTGGATGGGAAGGAGCTTGCAACGCTGGGGAGAGAGGAGCATGGCGTGAGGACAAGCCCTCCCTGTCTACCTTTTCGTTTTTGTTTCTCCTTTTTCTTCTCCCACCAGGTTTGTCTCTGACTACAAAAAATTGTCGGTGGGTCATATTTGTTTTTTGAACGCGGTGTCAACGATGTGCGTATTCGAATGCAGCGATGATTGGTGTTGGTCGGCGAAGAGTGGGAAGCAGCATGGCGTGAGGACAAGCCCCCTCTCTGTCTGTTTTTCGTTTTACTCCTTTTCTTCTCCCAACTAGATTGCCTCGGTATACCAAAAAGACGATCAGCCGAATCCGAGGGGCGGAGGAGGGTCAATGCCGCATATATCTGTTTTGTGTCGATTTGCCAATGTGTGTGCGAATGCGATGCGCGATGTTGGTCGGCGAAGAAACCGCAAGGAGCTCGCAACGCCTCTGTCTGTTTTTTCATCTTGCAACAGACTGCCTGGGGCTGAGGCGGATCGGAAGAGAAACAAAACCACGCAGTCGTCGGATCCGGGGGGGTCAACGCTCCACGTCTTTTTACACAATTTTCTGGCGAGTTTTTCTGCATCGCGGGGCGTCATGGTTTCAACAACGTTTTGATGGACGGTTGGATTTTTTGCACAGAGGCGACTCAATCTTTTCATGATCGCTCGTTAAGCATGGGACCGTTGGAAGGCACGGCGAGGAGGATGGTCTTCTCAGGCACTGTATTTTCGCAATAAAACAAAACCGCACCACACACAGCCCTGTTTCGGTCGGATTCCTTGGCAAAAAAGCCCCGCTGCTTTTTCAGGCGTTGCACTGAGGGTCGGGGGCAGTCGTTGCTTCTCATTTTATCTCTCTTGTTGGAGGTTATGAAAGTTCAATAGGGATGTAATAAATGCGTGATGGTTTTTGCAACGGGGGAATCGTTAAGGAAAATTGGTCCAGGAAATTCTTTTGTTTTATGACTCTCTAAAGCACACAAAGCCCTCGTTAATTTTCGTTCGAGCCAACGGTTTTTTCAGGACAGAGCGCCGCGCAAGAAACAAAAGATGGGAAACCAAACGCTGAGATCTCCGCTTTTTTCCTGCCTCGGCAAGCCTGCGGAAACACCGGCGCCGCTGTCGTGGTTCTCCTCGCTCGCACCGTGGAAGAGGCGGCCCCGCCGTCCTCGCGCGGAGCAGCGGGGGCGAAGTGCGAAAGGTCGAGGCGCTTCGGCTCTCCGTTGAGAAAATTGAGGCGGCCGTAAGAAGGCTGCAAAGAAAAAGGCGGATGCGGGGAGAAACGGAAAAAGAGTCGGACTGACTGTCACCTTGTAGAGGCGGCTCTTCCGTCTGCCCACGGCCGACAGGGATCTTCCAAGATCTCGGTGCACTTTTCTTTTGGGGCGAGTGCGGCTCGACAATCGCGCTGTGGGGCGATCTCACCGGGGTAAAAAGCAGCAGCAACAACAACGCAAACAAGAACATTGTTTTTGGCCGGGTCAGCGGTCGTGTATTCTTTCAGAACAAGCGCAAGGTGCGGGTGAGAGTCGGAATGTATTCGGCTTCCTTCTTGGCGGGCTTTGCTTTTTTCGCCGCCCCTCCGTCTTCGCCTGTATCTGTCGCCTTCATGAACTTTGCCATGCACTTCTTCATCCTGGCCGTCGAGGGAGTGTTTCTGCCGAACATTGTCTGTAGAACGAACCCGAGCTGGCCGTAGCGCTCGCCGTCGACCACGACCACGCCTCCCTCATCGAGCTCGCACCGGGGAGATTCCAACAAGTTTTGGAGAAACGCCGCCGCCTCCTCTCTCGACTCGGCCCCCCGCACGAAGGAAACCAGGTCCTGCAGGTGTGTTTTCACCTGAGCGTCGGTCGGCGAAGGCGGCGGCGAGGGCGGGGACTTCTCTGGCGCTGGTTCTCCCTCTTCTCCGCCGTTCTCATTGGTCGACGCCTCTTCTTCTTCTTCTGCTGTTGCTTCTTCTTCTTCTTCTTTGGGGGCGTCTTGCGCCGTTGCAGGGTCGGGTGTCGGAATCGTGCACGGTTTTTCGCCTCCCTCTGTCTCCTGTTCCTCCTCTTCCTTCTTCCGCTGTTCGCTCCACTCGAGATAAGCCCGATAGTCGGCCAGCGGCACCTGCATGCTCATGATGATGTCAGCCCCTTTCCGCGTCGAAGAAGAAGGGGCCGTGCTCGAGTTCCTTGAAGATGGCGGTGTAGCAGGAGTATCTCCTCGGGAGTCTTGTGTAAGACTGCGTGTTGCAGTAGATGTAGGGCACCTTAAATCTCTCCCAGGCGTGGTCCAGCGAGCGCGCCAAGAACCCCCTGTTGTCCGGGTAAAGGCGAGAGTTCTGCGTCGCCATGACGGTGCGGTCGTTGTGGTTCATGAAGAACAACTCCCCCGTCTTGTTTCTTCTCAGCGTGAGCAGGTCCAGCCCTTTGGCCTTTTGGGTTGGGCTTTGGTAGAGGTAGACCGTGCTGATGCCCAGGTGGTGGGCGTCCATCGAGCCCAAGCGCCCGACTCTGCTCAGGTCGGAAAAGTTGGTCAAGTCGTCCAGCGCCAGCAGCACGTTCTCGTCTCGGTAGCCGTCGACAATGTGCGACACGTCGGGGACGTTGCCGCACACCATCAGGCGCTTGCCCGCCGCCGCCTTCTGCAGCCTGGCGATGTAGTCTTTGTCCTTGCTGCCGATGTCCTGGTCGTCGAGTCTGGGCGCCGCGTACACCACCGTGTCAAAACCCTCTGCGAACGCGTGTTTGTCGTGCTCCACCATCTTGAGCAGGGTCTCGGACTTGCCCGACTGGCTGGCGCCGGTCATGTGGACTTGGCAGGGTTGGCGAACCTGCCAGAGGTGCTCCAACTCGTCCATCTTCACGTCTTGATGAGGGTCACAGCCAGAGTGAGCCCTTCCAGGTGTTCTTGCGCCGATTCCGCCAGCGAGAGTCCGCCCCCCCTCACGTCGGTGAGGAGGAAGAGGATGTCCTGCTCGCCTCCGGCCAACAGTCGGAAGAAGTAGCTGTTGGGGTCGAACGCGACACCCCCCTTTTTCTTCAGGGCGAGGGCGGGGAACACGCACAGCGGCTCGAGAAACGCTTGGTTTGCCCCGTTGGCGACCTTGCCGCATCGAACGTTGAAAAAAGGCGGCGGCGAGTCGGCCAACCACTGCAGATGCGACCTGTCTTCCAAGAAGCGCGCCTGGACGAACCAAGTCCCTGGCGGTTCCGAGCTGAGAAAGCGCAAGCGTTCCCTTGTCAGGAGGAAGCAAACGTGTTTTCCGGTGGGGTCTTGGAAGGCGCCGTCAACGGCGAACGTGTGGCCGAAGGCGGTCGTCACCGGAGAGGCCGGCACGGCGAACATGGCCCGCGCCCTTTTCGGGATCGACTGAGCAGGTGGGGGAGGAGCGCCTCTGTTTTAAAAGACCTTTTCACCCCCCAAAAGCGTTTTTCGAAGGCGGCCTCGCCCGCGCCCGCGAGGCCGCCGAGCCCATGGGGGGGCGACACCCCCCGCCCCGCCGCGCCCCGGGGCGGGGGGCCAGTCGAATCAGGACCGTCGCAAAGGATGGACGCGTTCGGCACCGGCGCTTCCGAAAAAAGCTTTGGGGGCAACGCGACGCCCTCCCTGATCCCCTCGCTGCTCTTTGCGTGGGCCGCCATCTGGCTCCTCTGCCTCTGCCTCTGCCGGCCACAACGAACGCCTCGGCAAGACGCCCCCGACCTCGCCCCCGGCGCACCCCTCCTGCAGGGGAGGAGGAGGAGGAGGAGGAGGAGGACGGCAACGACGACGACGACGACGACGACGACGACGACGGCGGCGACGAGAGCCCAAGAGGACCTGGAGTGGGCGGAGCAGGCATAAAAGACCCCGCCAAACTCGCCGCCCCCTCAGTGTCCTCATGGACGGCGGCAAGGCGGGACGTCCTCGCATCAAGGGAACTCGCGCAGGGTTCGGCACGCGAGGCTTCTTCTCCCGCTACGATCGCTTCGTCCTGCCCAAGGACTGGCGGGCGGCGCTGTCCAGGGAGACGACCCTCCAGAAACAGCTTGAGGGACTCTCTGCCAAGGAAGAGTCCAAGGTCAACACCTTCCAGGCGCCCGTGGAAGTAAAGCAGGCAACGTCGGAGACGACAAAGCGACTGACCGAGGCCGCCAAAACCGCGGAGGAGCAGAGAAAAGACACTTCTCGACTGCTGGCCAAGCTCAAGAAGGCGAAGGCAGGCGAGAACGAGGGAGGCTCGGGCCTGACCAGAGCCAAGCGCGTGAGAGCGACCTCCACCATCTTTGACTAGACCGCCATGGCCGACAACGCACCCCCCGTGCTGATTGACGCGGCCTCCTCGGAGGCCGCCATCATGGCCAAGCTGTCGGCCACCGACGGTATTTTCGCGGCCAGCCAGCGAGACAGCACGTGGGCCAGCAGCTTCACCCTCAACCTGTCTCCCTCCGAGATGGTGTCCAGGTCCACAGGCGGCAGGGTGGTCTTCAACATTGAAAAGACGCCCGCCCACACCTATCTCTTCCTCCAAGACGTCAAGCTGGTGCTCAACATCAAGATGACCTTCCAGAACGGGAAGGCGCCGCCCACCACGATGCGGGTCGCACCCATCTGCGACTTTGCCAACACCATGTTTGGCGGCCTCACGGTCTACATCAACGAGTCCAGCATCCCGAGCTGCAACAACGGGTACTACCACTACCTCAACTACTTCAACAAGGTGTTGAACAACAACACCGACCGTAAGAACACCATCCTCACCCCGTCGGGGTACTACGAGGACCTGGCGGGGGACAAAGGCACAGGGTGGTTCGAGTACGACAGCACCCTGCCCGGCAGCGGGTGGAAGAAGAGGCGAGAGATGTTTGGCCAGTGGGTCCCTGCCCCAGAAGCGGGTGGCGAGCCCACCTTCCACTACCTGGAGCACGAAGTGACGGTCATTGGAGAGCCCCAGCACGAGCTGAAGAGCCAGCGCGTGCCCCTGCCGCCCGGGGTGGGGGCTCGCCTGGAGTTCATTCCCCTGTCGGCAGGCCACGCGATCCAGTCGAACCAGGAAGACGCCGAGGTCTGCCAGCAAAAGAACCTAGACCTGGAGGTCACCAAGGCCACGCTCATCGTCCCCTACAAGGTCATGGAGGCCAGGCTCAGCCTGGAGGTGGAAAAGATCCTCAAGAAACACCCCCTGGAGCTCAACATGAAGCGCGTCGACATCAGAACCTACGCCATGGCGGCCGGGCAGCAGAACTTCTACCAAGATCTGACGGTGAGCAAGACCGGCGTCAATCCCGACAGGATCCTCGTCGCCATCTGCAACGGACACCAGATGTCCAACCCCTACGGCGTCTCCCCCTTCTTCTTCGCCAACTACATCCCGGGCAAACCCGACGCGACCACGGGAAAACACGACGACAGGGCCTTCCTTACCAGCACGCGCCTCAAAGTCAACGCCACCGACGTGGATGCGTGGGAGTCTAGGGGCTCGCCTACGGAGGTGTACCTCAAGCACTACCTCAACCTCTTCGAGACGTTGGGCCTCTCCAACAGCGAGACGGGGCTGAACCTCCCCTACCACGAATACCTCAACGGCAAGTTCTTCATGATGTACGACCTCACCAAGAGCAAGAGGGCCGCCACCTCGGGCGATGTCCGCCCCCAAGCGACCGAGGGCATGGTCAGGCTGGAACTCTACTTTGATCGAGAGCTCCCAGCCTCGGCTTACATCGTGGTCGCCTCAGAGTACCACACCCGGCTCCAGATCGACTACAACCGCAACACTTTCTACACCCCCATCTGAACAGCGCCTCCCGTTGAAAAAAACTCGTTTTTATTTTTTTCGCGGATGAGAATACACGATCAAACGAGGTAGGAGTGAATGAACTTGTGCTTCTTGGCCCTCTCTTGCAATCGCATGAGCGCCACCGCCGTGATCGCTCTCTCTTGCGCCGACGGATGCTCCAACCCTCGCACGTTTCGCCGCCCCGTGATGTGGCGCCTCAGGGCGGAGTCGTGTCCCATGACAAGTCCCACAAAGGTGCGGATCTCTTCATACTCGAGGCACCTTGGGAAAGGAAAAAAACGGGTCATTGCAGCCTTTTTGCAGCCTCTCTCTTTTTCGTACGGGAAGCCGCTGGCAAAAACGACCGCCGGGTAGGTCCTGCAGAATGCCACAAGGTCCTCGACGAAGGGCCACAGGGGCGTCTTGACAAAGTTCTGCCCGTAGAGTCGAGGCAGCCTTTCCGCCAGCAGGGCGAGGAAGTCGCACTCGACAAAGACGCACCCGTGATCGCGCGCGTCTTTCATCTCCAAGACGTACCAGTCGCAGCAGCAGCAGGAGCGAGGAACCTTGTTGTTGTAGCCGTAGAGCCAAAGATCGTGTCTCCGCCTCCTGCCCGTCACGTGCTTGAAGAAGCTCACCTTCGACTCCATCAGGCTCAAGGAGGAAAACAGTTCGGGAACCAGGTTCTCAAACTGGCCAGTTGAGAGAAGCAGGGAGCCGCCACCTCCGCTGAAAAAAAAGGGAAAAAAGACGCGGCTGCTTCCTCTCCGTTCTTCTTCTTCTTCCTCGCTCGCCGCTTACCTGAGCTCAACCGTTCCTGAAGCAAAGACGTCCGACATGTTCGAAACCAAAAAGAGGAGTGAGCTCGTTTGCTCGCTCGCTCGCTCGCTCGCTCACTCGATGCTAGTCTTCGCCATGGCTTTGCTAGAGAAGCAAGTGCTCAAAGAGCTCAAAATCATGTTCTCCCAAGACGACGTCGACGAGGAACTGCAAGACAAAGCAATGGCGCTGCTCAAGACCGGAGAAGCGCGGTTGGAAGAAGGGCGCCAGACGCTTCTTGAACAAGCCCATGCCTTCCTGCGCGCGCTGGACGCGACCATTGTGCAAAAGAACGCCAGGCTTCAGGACCACAAGGAGTACGCCTTCGAGCAGAGGAACAGGCCGAGGCTCAAGCGCCAATTCGAGGAAGAAACGTGAGTTTTCTTTTTTTGCGCAAAAAACAGCCAGAGAGAACGAAAGTTGCGCCCGTTGTTTTCAGAGCGCGGCAGGAGGAGGTGGTGACCTCTCTGAGGGCGGCTCAGGCCCTTCTGCATTGGGGGCTGGAAGCCTACGAGACCCTCAAACTCAAGAGCAGCGAGCGCAACGTCCTACTCGGGGAAGGATTCCTCCGGATCGTGGGCAGGAGGGCGCACGACATCTGCAACGCTTGCAACGAAATGATCCTGCAGAACCCGCATTGCTTCGATTTGTAAAAAACCCGCCGTGTTTCAATAAAGTCGACAGTCGGCCAAATCGTGCTGCGTCACTCCAAAAGGAAGCGAGCAAATCGTGATGCTTTCCGCCAGCACCGCTCTCTTGTCCATGACGTCGTTCCTGTAGGTCTTGACCACCTGCTTGTTCTTGATGGTCCTCTCCAAACGGTTGGGAACGAGGCGCCTCTCCTCCGTCTCCACTACGCGCTTCTCGCCCTTGACAAAGGCGCCGACCATGTCTCTCATGCGCTGGTGGGACAGCTTCTTCTGCACGTTCTCGTCGCGGACCGAGAACCCCCTGCACTTTAGCACAGACTCCCCACCCACCGTCTCGAAACTGTAGTTTTTCGGACCCAAAGCGACAAACGAGGCGATGTCGGAGGCCGTCTCAAACTTGTAGAAGCCGTACGCCGACGATCCGAAGCGCATCCGCTCGTCCAACACCTCCCAGGGGCCGTCCCGAGCGAGAGAGAACACCACGGAGTCGGTATCCGCTGGAAAAAGGAAAAAAGACCCTGATGTGGGGCGCTAGGAAAACGAAAAAACAAACTCACTGTAGAAAAGTTTGGCACCCTGCGCCATGAGGAAGCGCATGTCTCGCGCCATTTGACACCTGGCAAAGGCGGTGACAAAACTGTAGATCACCGCGTTGGTGTTCCGGTGCGCCCCGAGAAATTCTTCCTTCGGCTCCAGGGAGACTTCCGCAATCTGCTCTGTCAGAGGCGTCAGCCCCTTGACTCTGCTCTTGGGCGATCTCAAGACGAGCTGCGCGAATTCTCCGTAAGAGTGCACGTAGCGGTGCTCGTCTCGCCCGTCCGACTGTGAGAACTTTCCCAGTCCGGTGTTCGAGAGCAGCTTCGCAAACTCCCGGGCCCCGGGGTTCTTCTCCACCTTGCTCGCCTCCAAACCCAATCCCGGCATCAGATCGTTCAAGTTGTCCACGTGGCGCTGTCTCTCCTCGGGCGTGTTTGCGCCTGGAGGGAACCCTTCCGCCTCCAACTTTTTCCTGGCCAGCATGAGGTAGAACTCCCTGAACAGAGGCTTGCACTCCCTGTAGATCCACGCCTCCCAGATGCGGCAAACTTCGTATCCGCACTCCAGGGCGAAGCACAGCTCGGCCGAGGTCCACACGTCGGTAATGGCTCTTTGGGCGGACGTGTGGCGGCACAACGCCTTCGAGCGGGTCTCCATGCAGACGCGGCACAGACCGAACACCAGCTTGTTGCCCGCCTTGGTGGGAAGCACGGGCAGGAACAGGTTGCCCGGGGGAAGCACCGTCGCCTGCAAGAGCCCCACCACCTTGGCGCCGTCGTGAAACAGCCCCTCAGGCGTGAGAGCGAGTTTGCTCAACCCGGCGCCGATCAGCAGCTCCCCCCTGCCCACGGGGAACTCGTTCACGATGCTGCTGTGGGGGTAGAGACTGTTGACGTCGATGTAGACGAGCCTCTCTGCCGGCAGCGCTGTCTCGGAGTACAACATGCGAAACACTTCCGTCCTGCCGCCCCTCAAGCCCTGCCTCAACTTCAGCCGCTCCAGGGGCCTTCCCTCGGCGTAAAACACCTCTTTCAAGAACCGGGCAAAGGCGGGATCGGAGTCTTTGAGGGCGTTCGCTTGACACTCCCACACCGGCTTCACCACCAACCCCAATCGCTCGTAGTAGGCCTTCTTCCTCAGCCAGGCCGCGTAGACATTGTGGCACTCTGCGCCGAAGGGGTTCTTGTCGTTGGGGGCAAAGTTCTTGGAGATGGGGCAATCCTCCTCCTCGCCCCGGTGCCAGTGGACTCCGCAGCCCAAGACCTCCACCACCGTGTTGGACTGAGCGCTGAAACCGTCCGGCCAGTACCTCCCGATCTTCTTCTGTCCCTCGGGAGAATTCATAGCGTGCACCAGGTCGCCGTACGCGCCAGAGTGTTCCAAGAAGGAGAGGTACTCGATCTCGCACCGGCTCGTCTTGCGCGCCCCTTTCTGATTAGAAAGGAGGAAGATGCTGCCCTCTTCCATGGCGAAGGCCCTCCACAAGGCGTGAATAAATGTGGAGACGGTGAAGAACGGGGACGAATAGGGGTGGAAGTAGACCTTGTCGTCCGCCCCGCGCTGCAATTCTTCCTGAAAGTCCACAAACTCGAGCAGCAGCTGCAACATCCCGCCTCGGAGCACCCTCACGTCCTGCATCATGTAGAGGTGGAGCTGTTCCTTGAAATTCCAGCTCGAACGCCCCTCCTCTCTCCAACTCTGTTCAAAAACGCCGTATTGGGTCTTGGCGCGTTCGGTCTCCGGGTCGAGGAAAAATCCGCTGATGCCCGGAAAGGCTCCGTCGTAGTCATAGTTTGCTGGCTTGTTCATGAAGTGAGGGAACGCGCCTTTTCCCTCTGCCTCGCCCTCCGCCTCAGACGCTGCGTCCAGGTGCTGCCCTGCCGTCCTCATGCGCGGAAAGCGCTTTGTAAATCGCGCGAGAGGAAGCTTTACGTAGCGGATGGAATCGATGAACCTGATGCGGTGTTGGGTCAGGTTCAGAAGGAAGATCGAATTTCCGTCGAACAAAGGCGTGCAGGGGATCTGCTTCTCCATAAAGGCCTTGAGGAGGAGGATGCCGTCAAAGCGGCCAGAGTTGTGACAGAGAAACGCGTAGTCCTTGAAAACCGCACTGGCCACAAAATCGACAAACTTGGAAAGGGCCAGACCGTGGGCGGCATGGGCGTGGCCGTCGCAGGGGTTTTTGGGAACGACGATTTTTGAGGGCCAGAAGTTGAGAGCAGCCCCCTCCTCTTCCTCCTCCTCGTCCTCCTCCTCCTCACCCTCTCCCGAATCGTAAGACGCCTCGCTCGCAGCATCGTCCGCCCAAGCAGCACCGCCGCTGTCGCGCCGCGCGCGTTTCCGCCTAGAAAAAAACTCTAAATCCGTGTCGCCAACGCTTTTTCACTGCGCGCTCACCGCCGCCCTGCGGCCTCCTCCCTCTTCCGCTTTCCCTGCCTCGCTGGTTTTGACCAGTGCTTTTTGGCGTCGTCGTTCCAGTAGCGGAAGGAAAACGCGGCCTCCCGGAGCGCGGCGTCCTCGGAATGGCGGAGCTCGTCGTCGAAGAAGGCGATTTCGTGGAACACGCCCCGGCGTTCGCGGTCCTCAAAGGAGAGACCGACTGCGTTGACGCGATGCTCTTCTTTTCCGACCTCCCCGAATTGAACTGCGGGGCAGAAGAAACAACATCAACGCGCTCGCGGGGAAGGAGGGCGACGCGTTTTTACCTGTCTCGAAGTCGTAAAAGGCCAACTTGACCGGGTTGGCATTCGGCTTGGGCTTGGCCATGACGCAGACGTGACCGTCCTTCTTCTCCCCCCCAAAGGAGACTCTGGGTACTTTCTTCTTACACACGCCGCACCAGACCGTGCCACACTGATGCTCCTCCTCCTTCCAGTAGGCCCCGCCGCATTCCGCGCAGCGTTTGTGCCCTTCGTTGCAAAATCGTTTGTGAATGGTGCGACAACGCGCGTCGCTCCATCGTTTCCTGTTGCAGTGATCGCATTTTTCCTCATACCCCTCGCCGCCGGGGCAGAAGAACTTGTTCACCTGCTCGTCCAAATACGCCTCGGGATGCACGAGCTTCCTCTTGCAGGCCTGACATTTTTGAAAAGCAGGGTTGCAGAGGTGGGTGAGCAGACTCTGGTAGGACACCTTCCGACCGCAGAAGGGACAAGAGGATTTGAAGCCGTTGTCGTACAGCGTCTTTGCGTCCGGATTCCTCACGTAGGCAGCGTGCATGTAGTTGGCCTCAAGAAGCGTAAGACTCAGGACCACGATGCGCATTCTCTTCCACCCGAGTTCTTTAGGGTGTCGGAAGACCGTCGCATAGGAGGAAGCGTCTGACACTATCTCCAGAGAAATGCCGAGCTTGTCCACTTCCCTTCTCAACAGCAGTTCTTGCTCTTCGTTGTCGGGTCGGAACTTGATCCTCTTCCAGGCATCCACATCGAGGTCGAACTCGGCCTTCGCCGTGACCAGCAGCGTGCGCAGCGTGATGTTGGCCGTGTCGCGGTCTTTCCTATGGCCCGCTCCTGCTCCGGGAGAATTGATGCGCCTGAGCTTCGACCAGTCGCCCGTGTCCTGACCCTGCAGAAGCTTCCTGTGGGCCATGCCGAAAACAACCGCGGCCAACAGACAGCAGTCGGCGAAGGCGGGATCTCTTGGGATGTCGGGCATGATGAACGTGTTCTTGCTACCGTACGCCATCGGAGCAGAAGTCTTCCACTTGGGGGGAAAGTTCAGGGTCCAATGTATTTGCGACGTGAAGGTCTTCAGACCGGCCAGGTAGAAGAGCTCTGGACGGTTGGGATCGTCGACAATCGACGCCTCAATGCCAAAATCCTTCTCGAGATCCAGCTCCTTCTTGGACTTTAGAAGGGTCTCCAACTTGTCGAAGACATCGGCCACAATGTTGGCGTTGTCCAACGACGCTGTGGACGACATGACGGGGTACTCGAGGTCGGGATGTGTCAACACCAGACGAATGAGCGCAGCACCACGCCCGCGGCGACGGTGTTCCCGACGAAGCTCCTCCAACACGGCGACGAGAATCTGCCTGAGGGCCTCTTCAAGTGCCACGTGAGCCTCGATCGTAGCGGCAGAAAGGTCTCTCGAGAAAATTGCCTTGAAATGACGGCGGCTCGATCTGAACGTCCTCCATCGAAGATTCACCCCGGGCACAACGCGGACCGACAATGCACCGTTCAAAACCAAAATCGGCGCTCCTTCCTCTTCCGGAGCTCTCAGACGCCGCGCCACGCGCCTTCCGACCGGCGCTTCGAAAGAAGGGCCCCCGACGGACATCCGCAGCGTGCGGCCTGCTCGACGCATGGTGGCGAACTGCACCGCCAAGAAACCGCCACGCAAAAAAGAAACAAGGCAAGAAAAAAGCAAAAACGTGTCAGGCGCGCTCCGGCGCATTGCATTTTTTCGTTCAGCGCCTCGAAAAGAAAAAGCGCCTCAGCGCAGCGTCCTTGTCCCAGGCGTTCTTCTTCTTCTTCTTCTTCCTCTTCTCTTTCTTTTCGCCCTCCTGCTCCGCCGGCTCCGCCGGCTCCGCCGACCTCGCCGCGGTCTGGGAGACGGCGAACGAAACGGTCTCCTGTCGAAAGAGCCCGTCCACTCTTGCCCTCGCCTCTTGAGCTGCATCGACGATGTAATTCTGCTCGCCCAGGCTTTCGTCCAAGACTTTGAACCAACGATCCAGAAAGTAGGCGCCGCGCACGCCGCCCGCCACCTGCAAAAGGAAAATGAGCGATGAACGGCGGCAAAAAAGAAAAACGCAAGAAATACCGGTTTGACAGGCGGGAGGTCGTCAGGAACGAACACTCCGATGCTCAGCGCGTCCATGAAAAGAAGCTCCGCGAGACCTTCCTTCTCCGCTTGAAGTTCCTCGCTGAGCGGCGGCGGCGGAGAGCGGCGAAACATCTGAAAAAAGTACAAAATCACAAATCGCCCTAAAACCACAGCCTTGAAAGAATCACAGCCTTTTCTATTCTTTGCGCATCATCACCATCGTTATCACACACAGAGTCGAATCACACACATTTTTTGCTTCCAACAAAGCTCTCAGGGTCCGTCAGACACGCAATCGCAAAGTCCGTTCTGATTCGTCATTGCCTCCTCCGTTGAAAGTCTTTTTTCACTCTGCACTCCCCGGCTTCGCCTCAGCCAAGAGAAAACCTTCTCGGCCTGCCCTGACCCCTTTTCTTGAAAAACTGTTCGTGCTCCGCCACAGTCGCCGCGATGTGAACCCTCTTGCGAATCGCCTCCTTTGCGCGCTCGCGCCTCATCAACACCCTGTAGGCGGCGTTGACGAGTCGGGTTTTGCACCTCTCGTTTTCCAGCCTCGCGATGTAGAAGTTGTAGTGGGCCGTTATGTAGTGGAGTTCGGTCAAGTGTTCGGTGCCGTAGAACCACTGGGCGCTGCGCCGCTCTTGCTCCAGCCTCTCCCTGCCTCCTTCGGGCTCCTGACAAATAACAAAGCTCAGAAAAATGAAAAAACAAAATGCGGGGACGGCGTCAGACTTGCCTCGACCCCGCCCTCGGGTCTTCGGAGGAAACCCTGCTCGAAGAGGATCCACTCAGTCTGGTCGGCGTTCAGGGAGAGCTCCCTCTGCTCTTCCTCCGGTCGGCGACGCTTGATGTCCCCAAGCTCCCAGACGGAATACGCGTTCTGCAACTTGCACTGCCTGTTCAGAAAGGCGTGTTGCTCGAGGGCATACTCGAAGGCGATGCCGGCCTGGATCTCGATCCTATCCTTTCGCTCCGCACACCCCCTAGCGCACGACAGCTCGGGCGGGGTTCGCGGATAGAAACCCGCGTCCACCATGTCTAAAATCGCAAAAAAGGCGAGTCAAGCAGGAAACGAAAAAGTCTGAGAAGACGTCTTACCCAACAACGTGTAGGCGTGTCGCGTGACTTTGAACGTGTCGGGAAAAATCTCCCAAAGCCAATCAGGAAGTGGCTCGTCCTCCATGTCTGAAACGAGAAATGTTTTTGAAAAAACGCTTTGCAAAAGAAGCAGTCGGCTGAAAAACTGTATTTTCAGAACAGGCACGGCGTGTCAGAAATTGCCAAGGCGAACTCCGTCTTCTCCGCTTCTTCTTCCAAAGTTCCTCACAAAAAAGCCAAAGGGGTCGCTGGGCTTCGAACACCAGGCACCCGCTGGCTTGACACCGCACACAAACCACAATGCACTCGTCAAAACGACGGCAGACGCCGCCACTGCCGAAGTCATTGCCGCAAGGGTCGCAAACGAGGGCGCGGGGTTCTTGATCTCGTTGGCTGCCGCGCGCGTGTGGAACGCCTTCAGCCTGAGGACCTCTTCGTTGAGCAACAGCTCCTCGTTCGTGAGGTTGTGAAAGACACCTCCCCTAACGTCCCAACTGATGGAGGTCGACACGATGGGAGAGGAAAGCATCACGTACGGCGCGCGGATGGAGAACAGCTTCGTCGTGGCCGTGCAACCAGGGGGAACCTTGACGATGCTCGTGCCTGGACTCAGGGTGAGCGAGGCAGTCGACTGAGCCGGCGTGGAGTAGCAGTGCGTCTTAAGATCCGTGTATTCCATCACCGTGACGGCGTACTGCTCTTCGGGCGCCCGACGAACGATCCACGGCTTGTGGGACTGTTGGACGGAGCACGTTCGCGAGGCACACTCCTGGTTGCCAAAGTAGAGGCAAGGCAGGCAGTCATACGCCAACTTGGACTGTACTGGCGCAGTGCAAATCCTGTCCCCGCCCAACTTCACACAGGTCTCGAGCTCTTCGGCCGTGGGCACGATGATGGAGTCGCCCTCGTCAGAAACGCCGATGAGATTGGGCTCCGCGTCAATGAGGAACAGAAGGGGTTCCTGGGTCTGGTCTGCCAGCACGATGGGAACGGGAGCGGCCTTGTAGAGTTTGAACGCTTCCCCCACTAGAGGCACCAGCACGTGAACCGTGAGCTGAGTAGAGTTTATGCTGTAGGTGGTCGGAAGCTCCAAGATGGAGGAGGGCGAAGAGAATGGAACCTCTGTGCCGGTAGACCGCGCCGTCTCTTGAGCTTTCCTGTAGATTTTGCCAAGCGTCTCCCGATTCACCACCCCCAAGGAGAGCTGTCCTCGCTGCAGGTCGGAAAGGGCGGATTCCAGCTGCATGAGTTTGGCCCTGTTGTGGTTCCTGACGGCGGTCATGCGCGACACCTGGTGGTCGAGCGTGGTCTGAAAGTGGGTCCACGTCAACTTCGTCCCGTGGTACAAAAGCTCGTGACTCTGGCCCTCCAGCATGGGCAAGATGAAATCGCTCGAGGGCTCCTCCACCCGGAGCGAGGCAACCGTTTGCTCCAAAATCCGCGCGAGAGCAAATTGAAAGACGGTGCCTGCCAAAAAGGTGAAAAGCACTTCCGACCCTCGCTTCACCACGTCCATCGGAGACAGAGAGTCGATGAGGCGGCAGTCCTCCGTGTAGTCGCGGTAGAGGTCGTTCACTTCTCGATAGGAAGCCACCAAACGCGCGCCGAACGTCTTCCTCGGGACGTCGTTGTGATTGTCCCTTCCAAGGTAGTGGGCATCGGAACCGTGTCTGAAGTCGCCGAGCGTGGCGTTGTAATCGTGGGGTTGAGGAATGCCGGCGCTCAAATCGTTCCGCTTCAGGATGCCCCAAAGCTTGCTGCTGTGGTAACCCACCTCCTCTCTGCCAGCGAGGCACTCTTCGTGAGCTGCCGAAAGGTCGATGACAACGTCGGCGCGGTGATAAAGCACAGTCTGGTACAATCGTCCGATGCGCTCGAAGGTGGCTGTGAGGTGGTCGGGGGACTGCGTCAGCGTCTTGACGGGCTGGTTGGTATGCGTCTGGTAGGTGTTCGGGCGCGGCGTCTGATAGGTGTTCTGGTACAGCGCCTCGGCGACACCGCGCCACTGCTGCTGCTGCTGTCTCTGCTGGTGGTGCTGCTGCTGCTGCAGCTGGCGATGTTGGTGCTGTTGCTGCTGCCAAAGGTTCGGAGGCTGTTGCTGAAGAAGCTGCGATGCCGCCGACGAAGCGATGAAGACCCCCCAGAAGCCGAACAGCAGAAGTCTCGAAAGCGTGTTCCTCGAATCCATCTTGAAGGGCGATTGGAAAGAAACGGGGGTGGCGATGGGTTTTTATCCTGCGCGTTATCTCCTCGAGTGCGAATCAGCGACAAGGAGACAATTAACACCACACCCCCCCAAAAAACGGACATGGCAACAGATTTTTTTTGACCTTTTATTCTAAAATCCAACAGAAAGAAACTCAATTCGCCTGCTTGTCCTTGGACACGATTGGAATGGTCTCATCCCAATCAAGCAATGGCACAGCTCGCACCGAAAAGCGACAATCGCACGTCTGGAACATGTTGGCATGGCGAATCCTGTTGCGTTCCGCCGGCTGCTGCTGCTGCCGCTGCTGCTGCTGCTCCTGCCGGTGATGATGGTGATGGTGGTGATGATGATGATGATGATGATGATGGAGATCGAGAGGAGGGGGTTGAAACGGCGCCTCCTCATTCGAAAGAACAGCCCCCTGCTCGAGATCGAGCGAAGGAGGTTCCTGCTGCCGCTGCGACTGTTGCTGCTGCTGCTGCTGCTGCTGCTGCTGCTGCTGCTGCCCCTCCGACAGGCGCGCTTGTTTTGCCGGCGGCGGAGACGAAGGCGGCGAAGCACGCCGCTTCAAACCCCTTGCGCCCGCAGCAGAATGGCGCATGCGATACTCGAGCAAGGCCGCCCTCTGGCCGTCGCCCACGAGAGCCTCTGCCTCCATGGATTCTAGTATGACGCGCTTGAGCTCTACTCTCGCGGCTGGAGACAAGATGTCCAAAGCCCTCGAAGCCATAACAAGCACTGAGGCAAAAAAGACTTCAACGCAACTTTTATCCAAAACTCAAGAAACACGATTTTCCTCTCATCCCGAGCGCGACGTTGTTTTATCTAGACCAAGCTGGAAGGCGCTGTCCTCCTCGGCCCCCTGAAAAAAGCCTCAAACCCCACCATGCAAAAAATTCGTCTTTGGTCTTTTTTCCTCTGCTATTTTTTTCTAGGATCGCGTCTAAAAAGACAGCTTCTCTTTTTTTCACACGTGCGAGAGTTGTCGACTCGCCGCCACTTGGGAACAACGCGGGGTCGATTTCTCCCACCAACCCACAAACTAGAGCACACAATCCAAAACCTTTTAGCATCTGTGTTCTTATCGCGCGGAGAGCGCAAAATAACACCCATTAAAACATCGGAGGCGTTTTTTCCTTTGTCATTAAGAGAGGAGGATCTTTTAACGATCAATGTCACGCGGAAAACAACGCTTCCCACTCAATTCGAAAAAGACCACGTGTCAATTTTTTGTACAGTCAAGACCTCGCTGACCCCTATTTTTTCCTACGAAAGAGCAGGCTCGCAGGGACTTTGCCGAACCGCGCTGTATTGGACTCAAAAAAAAACCACGTGTCGAAAAAACAATTGCCACACACACACACACACACACACACACACCTGCAAAAGCAAAGAAGAACCTTGGGGCGCCAGAACATTTTTTGTCCTTAAGGCAGGTTCTCTTCAAAACACTGCATACATTACCAGCATCCCCGAATACTTGGAGGCCTGGAGAGACGTAAACCTTTTTTTCTTCCAAACGCATAAAACCCCCAAACAAAACACTCATGCACAAGCGAATGCGGAACTTTTTTACCTAACAATAGAGGCGGATTGAAGGCTCTTTTCAAAACCAATCGTGAAACCCATCCGTCGCGCTGCACGAAACTCTTTTTTCACGTCGCTCTCTTCTCACCGGAACAACAATTGACACCCACCCCCGACTTTTACGCCCCACTCCGAGAAAGAGCGGCATCTAGCGAGAATTCCTTTTTCAAACCCTCTCCCTTTTTGCAAATCGAACGCAAACCGCCCCTAACAACCACCTTCTAGCGAGAATCCTTTTTTCCAACCTGTTTCTTCCTGACGAAACAAAGAACCTTGGTGCCGGAACATTTTTTTCCATAAGGCAGGTTCTCTTCAAAAACAACATTACCGGTCACCCAAGTGACGCCTTCGAGAGCGAGCACTTTATCTTCCAACTTCCAACATAAATACCCGGAATAAAAAACACATGCGCAATCGAACTTTTTTTAGTTTGAAGAAGGCGGTTTTAAAAATCATTTTCAAAAACATTCCTGAAGACCGGCGGGGGCTGCTCTCTGCCCCAACCTTTATTTTTTTCACTTCGCTCGGTTCCCAACAGACCCTTAAAAACAACCAACAAGCCACAATCGCCTAACTTTTTTCACCCCCCCGCTCTCCGAGAAAGAGCGCCATCTGGCAAGAATTCTTTTTTTGTTGCAAAACGACCGCAAACCATCTCTCTTTACCGACTACCCTCTCTTGGAACTCCTAAAAACACCGCTCACCTTCCCCCACGAAGAGATACTCTCAACCACCTTGCTTAAAGCGCGTCTCCCTCCCTCCCTCCCTCCCCCAAAACCTTACCCCCCAGGCTCGTTCTGCAAACGCGTCTCTCCCCATGAAAAGACAACCCTCGTTCTCTCCTTCCTTTTCTTCCTTCGCCAAAAACCACCATAACACAACGACACAGAACACAGCGCCGAGCTCCACCCCCCGTTCTGCGAGCCTGGTCGCAAAAACCGAGCAAAAACGCTTCTCAACCCCCCGCGCGCGCACAAACACACAAACGCGCGCGAACACACAGGCAGCGCAGGCAGAACCATGCCGTGCCGGTACGACCAAAATTTCCGCCTGGCTTGCCCTACCCCCAGAA
>JAAUYI010175250.1_pt1 | contig 19168 bp, 12 predicted proteins | sample 7278041 | NCBI WGS metagenome assembly JAAUYI01 (sample SAMN14350216, study PRJNA611818) | marine sediment metagenome | isolation source: surface marine sediment (0.6m) | place: French Polynesia: Moorea | collected 2018-08
CTAGTTACGCGATCGCCAATTAATTAAGGGTCATAAAAGTAATAAAATCCCCTCCAGGAAGAAAAACGGAGGGGAATATGCTTAATGAAATTATTGTAGTATACGCTATTAACCAAAGTTGCGGGTTATCAAATTCGGGGCGTATCTTTATCATTGATTCAGGAACATATAGTAGAATGTCTGACCATTGAGTTTAAAAAAATCCGATACTATGCCTACCTTCCCTGTATGGTTAAGGCGATGGGGTCAGATGAAACGATTCCTAGCTTTATTTGCTGTCTGTTTATTCTTAGTTGTTAGTTGCGGTACTCGTCCCCAAACAACTACAACAACCACATCTCCTGGGGGGGATGGACGTATTACTATCGGTACCACAGGCAAACCCCGTACCTTCGATCCGGCGGATTCCTACGAATTGTCTTCCCTAGGAATTATATTCAATATGAGCGATCGCTTGTATGTATATGAACCAGGAACCACAGAAATTAAACCCCAACTGGCAACTGAGATGCCTAAAATTAGTCAGGATGGTTTAACTTATACTATCCCTTTACGTCAGGGCGTTGTGTTTCATGATGGTACGCCCTTTAATGCCAAAGCTATGGCATTTAGTATAGAACGGTTTATCAAAAATGGTGGTAAACCATCTTTCCTACTAGCAGACACCGTAGAATCAGTTAAAGCCACAGGGGATTATGAACTAACCATCAAGCTGAAAAAACCCTTTGCAGCCTTCCCCGCATTATTAGCATTTTCCGGGGTATGTCCAGTGTCTCCCAAGGCTTACCAATTGGGTGCAGGGAAATTTAAACCAGATACCTTTATTGGTACTGGTCCATATAAATTAGCTAAATATGGTACAGATTCAATCCGATTAGATGTTTTTGAGCAGTATTGGGGAGAAAAACCAGCCAATAAAGGTATTAATATTCAAATTCTCAGTAAACCAGCAAATTTGTTTAATAGTTTCCGCACCAATGCAGTAGATATAGCCTATTTATCCCTAGAACCGATCCAAATTCAGAACTTGGAAAAAGATGCTGACAAAGGAGACTGGCAAGTAATTACAGCTGCTGGTAGCGTAGTTAGTTATATTACCTTAAATCGCAATCAGAAGCCCCTAGATCAGCCAGAAGTACGTCAAGCGATCGCAGCTATGGTGGATCGTCCTTTATTAAACCAAAGGGTGTTATTCGACCAAGCAGAACCACTTTACAGCATGATTCCCACCACCTTTAATGTATCCCAAACATTATTTAAAGATAAATATGGTGATGGCAATGTAGATAAAGCAAAACAGTTATTAACCGCTGCTGGTTTCTCTCCAGCAAACCCCGCCAAAATTCAAATTTGGTATCCTTCCAGTTCTCCTACCCGTAGCTTAGTTGCCCAAACCCTCAAAGCCTATGCCGATAAAAAAATGGAGGGGATGCTACAATTTGAAATCAAAACCGTAGAAAGTGCCACTTTCTTTAAAGAAATTTCCAAAGGTTTATATCCCATATCTTTAATCGATTGGTATCCTGATTTTTTGGATGCAGATAATTATATTCAACCATTTTTAGATTGTAAAAAAGGCTCAGAAGTGAAAGGCTGTGAAGATGGTGGTAGTCAGACTCAAGGATCTTTTTACTATAGCCAAGCCATGAATAAATTAATCGATCAGCAACGCAAAGAACTTAACCCAGAAGCACGGGCAAAAATCTTTGCCGAAATTCAAAATATTATTGCTGAAGATGTACCCTACATTCCCTTATGGCAAAGTAAAGATTATGTATTTGCCCGCAAAGGCGTAAATGAAGTAAAACTCAATCCAACTCAAAATTTAATTTACAAAACTATCAGAAAATAGTTATCAATTAGGCTAAGGTGGGCTTCTCCCATTGGTATCAACTTAAGTTCAAAGCCTTTGCAAATCTCGTTTCCAGCCTCTGGCTGAAAATGCGTATTCGGAGGCTCCGCCTCCTTTGATGATGAATTGAGGCCGAGCCTCGTAATCTATGCTCCCACGCAGAGCATGGGAGCGATTCAAAAGAATTTAGTCTAAACTCCAATAATCTTACCCTCTCCTTAATAAGACCTCGTCCTTAAGGACGGGGTTTAAATAAGGAGAGGGTGCCGCAGGCGGGTGAGGTTTTATAAGTATTCATCCGCACATGATATTACTCCGAACTCCGAACTCCGAACTCCGAACTCAAATATGTCTCGCTCGAAAGCTTTACAGTATTACATCACAGTCCGCTTGCTGTTAGCACCATTGATGTTGTGGACTATTACCACTATCGTCTTTCTACTATTAAGAGCAACTCCTGGAGATCCAGCAGATGCTATTCTTGGTAATCGTGCCACAGAAACTGCCAAGGCAGAATTACGCAAACAACTGGGGTTAGACCTACCCCTATGGTTACAATACCTAAATTATATGGGGCAGTTATTGCGCTTGGATTTAGGAACCTCCTTAACTAGCCAAGGACAAAATGTTTGGGATATCATTGGGCAATATTTTCCCGCTACTGTGGAATTAGCCATATTTAGTATGGCAGTGGCGTTGATTGTAGGTATTGGGGTTGGTACACTTTCCGCATCCCGTCCCGGTACTATTTTTGATTTAGGGGGACGCTTATTTGGGATCATCACCTACTCCCTACCCATGTTTTGGGTGGGAATGCTCCTACAATTGATTTTTGCTGTACAACTAGGTTGGTTCCCCAATTCCAATCGCTTTCCCCCCAGTATTCCCACTCCTACCCACATTACCGGCTTGTATACGGTGGATAGTTTATTAGCGGGAAACTTGACCCAATTTTTCGCTGCCATCCATCACCTTGCCCTTCCCAGCATTACTTTGGGAGTGTTACTAAGTGGAATTTTTGAACGGATAGTACGGGTTAATTTGAAACAAACCTTACAAGCAGACTACGTGGAAGCAGCGAGAGCCAGGGGGATTCCGGAAGGAAAAATTTTAGTATCCCATGCTTTGAAAAATGCTCTAATTCCCGTGATTACCGTTTTGGGTTTAACCTTTGCCTCTCTTTTAGGTGGCGCGCTTTTGACAGAGGTCACATTTTCTTGGCCCGGATTAGCCAACCGTCTCTATGAAGCTATTTCTTTAAGAGATTATCCCATTGTCCAGGGAGTACTGGTGTTTTTTGCTGGTATTGTGGTGATTGCCAGTATTATTATTGATATTTTGAATGCTTATGTAGACCCACGAATTAGATACTAATAAGACTTACCCATTGAGAATAAGTGTCAAATAAGCATAAGTGCAGAAACCATATGTATCGTAGGGGCACGGCATCAGTCAGATAATTCTCTGAGCCAAAGGTTTTTCCACGCCGTGCCCATGCCGTTAAAACAAAGGGCACAGCATCAGTCAGATAATTCTCTGAGTGAAAGGTTTTTCCACGCCGTGCCCATCCGGTTAAAACAAAGGGCAGAGCATCAGTCAGATAATTCTCTGAGCCAAAGGTTTTTCCACGCCGTGCCCATGCCGTTAAAACAAAGGGCACGGCGTAGTTAGTATGATTGAATATAGAAGAATATCCTGGATGCCGTGCCCCTACCAACTCACTCCTGTGGCTATAATTGGAAACAAAATTAACCACCAGCAACGGCAGGGACAATACTGACTTCATCACCATCTTTGAGAGATGTCGCCGTACCATCTAAAAAGCGAATATCTTCACTGTTGACGTAAAAATTCAAAAATCGCCGTGGTTCTCCTTTTTCGTCACACAACCGACCTTTGATTCCCGGACAAGCTGTTTCTAAGGAGTCAAATAATTCGGCCATATTGTTACCACTACATTCTAGGGTAGCTTGGTTGTTAGTAAATTTTTGTAGGGCAGTAGGAACTAAAACTTTGATGGACATAGTGGCAAAATGAAGTATGAATTATGGGGTGTGAAGTGTAGAGCATGAGATTTCAATGATATCAGCCTCTATACTTTACATCTTCACCCTTTAAGGGACTGACAAATCAAAAAATGTCCCAAAATTTCATAGTGGTACAGGCATCCTTGCCTGTATCAGGATGCAGGCAGGGATGCCTACCCCACAATATGGGATAATTTATTTCTTGGTATTCCCTAAACAAGAACTTGTTGCCATTCCAAGCGATCTAAAGTACGAGAACGCTCTAATGCTCGCTCGAAACTATCAAGTTTGGCCTCAATGGTTAAAGGCTCTCCAATGTAGCCTTGGACAGCTTCTTGGGTTTTCAAACCATTACCAGTAATATAAACCACGGTGGTTTCATCTGGGTCAATTTTGCCAGCTTCTACTAATTTTTTCAGTACGGCAACGGTTGTACCGCCAGCAGTTTCGGTAAAGATGCCTTCAGTTTCTGCTAGGAGTTTCATACCTTCGATGATTTCAGCATCGGTGACTGATTCAATATTACCCCCGGTTTTCTGAGCAATTTCTGTAGCGTAGATACCATCTGCGGGGTTACCGATCGCAATTGATTTAGCGATAGTATTGGGTTTAACTGGCTGGATAAAGTCCCTTCCCTCTCTAAAGGCTTGGGCGATGGGGGAACAACCTTCTGCCTGTGCCCCACTAAACCTGACTGTCTTGTCTTCCACTAACCCAACTTCCACAAATTCATTAAAGCCTTTGTAAATTTTAGTAAACAAGGAACCAGATGCCAGGGGAGCAACTATATGATCTGGCAACTTCCATCCCAACTGCTCGGCAACTTCAAAGCCTAAAGTCTTGGAACCTTCGGAGTAGTAAGGACGCAAATTAATATTGACAAATCCCCATCCATGTGTATTGGCAACTTCCGAACACAGGCGGTTAACTTGGTCATAGTTACCTTCAACTGCCATGAGGGTAGGGCTATAAATCAAGCTACCCATTACCTTCCCGGCTTCTAAATCAGCAGGGATAAATACACAACAATCCAAACCAGCATGGGCAGCGATCGCAGCGGTAGAATTAGCTAAGTTACCAGTGCTAGCACAGGAAACGGTGCTAAAACCTAATTCCTTTGCCCTAGTTAAAGCTACGGATACCACCCTATCTTTGAAACTGAGGGTGGGCATATTCACCGCATCATTCTTTATATATAGATTCTTCAGACCCAGGCGACGGGCTAAACGTTGGGAACGAACCAAAGGAGTCATCCCTGTACCCACATCAATGGGATTTTCACTCGCTACAGGTAAAAACTGACGATAACGCCAAATGGAGTTCGGTCCAGCTGCAATGCTTTCGCGGGTAACTGTACGACGGAGGTTGCTGTAGTCGTAGGTTACTTCCAAAGGACCAAAGCATAATTCACACACATGGCTTGCCTGGAGTTCGTACTCTGCACCACATTCCTTACATTTGAGATTTTTGAAAGTCGCGGTGGAACTTTGGTTTAGATTTGCGATCGCCTGAGTCATAATCCGTTTTCCCTGGATGTCCGTCAACTGTCGCTCGATAGTATCACGAGTAAAAATACCAGTCAAACATACCCGACCAAAATAGTCGGGATTTTTTTTGTCGTTGTCAAGCTGTAGTCAAACCCTGAGGCAAGAGTTGAAATAAAGTTTTCCGGCAAAAAAAAATCGGTATAAATTCTGAGGCTGAAGGAATTCTCAGTCCAATAACATAAGAAGCGAAATAAAACAATTACTCAGTAATTCTCCCAGTTTTTGTTTGTTGACTGAAGATTTTGTAAACGTACTACCAGTTTTCAACCTCATTTGTCACACTAAATATGTGCGAACGAATGTTGGTTAACTGGGTAATTTTGATAGAACTGCTTGAGTCAAAATAAATTTATCTACCTTTAAAATTATATCGATTCATTTCATTTTGGTGTATCGAAATTGTAGTTTGATAGTTAATTTGTCATGAAAAATTATCACACTACAAGAATATAGTGTCAGGGTTACTGTTGACGAAAACGATATCATAAATAGCTGAAAATTACCATACTCGTTATCTCAATAGGGTGTGATACCGAATGTTCCTTGACCAATTAATTCATAATTATTAATTCATAATGCCTCTTACAGAGGGGCTGCGCGAAGATAATTAATGGTGCATTAGCCCCTAAATTTATTTATGGAACACGGATTTTTGGATTACACGGACAGTGGAATCTGTGTAATCTGTGATCGGATAAATTTTCAACTTTGCTTGGTTCAAGCAAGAGGATTTATCCTTGTGTACTAATGCGCGAATTATGAATTATCAATTACCAATTATTTTGACCTAAAAGTAGATCAGCATGAAAGAAGTTTTAGATTTGATTGAACAGAAAAAGCAAGAATTTGCACAATTACCATTTTTTGATTACTTGCTTGACACAGGTATAGACCCTAAACAAAGGCTAATTTGGTCAAATTGCCTTTCATATTTTGTCATGTTTTTTGGTGAATTAAATAATGATTTTCTCCGTCAAGAATCTACAGATAATCCTTTGCAACAGTTAATTAATCAACATGCTTATGAGGATGAGCAGCATTGGTTATGGTTTCTAGAGGATTTAGAAAAACTGGGTTTTAATCCTCAAATTAAGTTTACTGATGCCTTAAGATTTCTTTGGGGACAAGAGACTAAAAAAACTCGGAATTTATCATACGAGATTATGACACTGTGCAATATTTATCCTGACCCAGTCTTAAGGTTAGTAATTATTGAAACTCTAGAAGCAACCGGCAATGCAACTCTATCCATTACTGCTGAAGTTAGTCAGGAAATCAACAAAATCACTCAAGATGAATATCGATATTTTGGCAGCCATCATGTAGATTTTGAAACTGGTCATTTAATTGGAACAGATGATGTGTATTACCAGATTGAAAATATACAACTTGCACCAGAAAAAAAACAAGAAGCTTTTCAGATAGTAGAGAAATTATTTGCTGCTTTCAATGAGTGTACTTACGAGTGGATGAATTTTGCACAAAATCACGACCTTCAGTCCAACGTAAATGTATTTTTTTCTCCCCAGAGTGACGGAAGAGAGCTATGCAAGCAGCCATAATTCATGTTTCTGTTTTCTGGAGAGTATCGCAAATTTTCATAAATCATCTATCCAATACCCTAGAAGGGTATCACTACAAGGACAAAGTCCAGAGATATGGGGTATAAAACCCGCTTAATGCTCCCTTGTGTAGTATCTGTTGGCACAGCAGGTGCTACTCTGACAAGAAGCCGCTACATTTTTCCTAGACAAAAGGGCATACTTCCATTTGTTGGCAAAGGATTTTAAAAATTCAGTTAAGTAAATGTTTGAAAAGTTATCAAACGGGGAATCCTAGAGATAGTCACATATTAATGTTTAAAAGTCTCATAGGAAAAGTTGTGCAATGCTTACATCTACCTTGGTTCCTGGATATGAACTAAGTCAACAGATTCATGAAGGCAGTAATACCATTGTTTATCAGGGTACATCTAATTTAGAACAACAACCCGTAATTATCAAAATCCTCAAAGGTGATTATCCTACCCTGGATGCGATTACTCGCCTCAAACACGAATATAAAATCACTGAAAATCTTGATTTAGAAGGTATTGTTAAACTGTTAAGATTAGAAACCCATCAAAATCGTCTTGCGCTGGTATTTGAAGACTTTGGTGGTATTAGTCTCGATAAATTTCTTCACATTAATAGTAAACATCAAGGACAAGGTAGAGAAATATCTCCCTTGTCCTTGGAAACATTTTTCAGTATTGCACTACAACTTGCTAAGGCTCTAGTTTCCCTAAATGATCATCAGATCATTCATAAAGACATTAAACCTGCCAATATCATCATTAACCCACAGACAGGACAGGTAAAGCTGACTGACTTTAGTATCGCCTCACGTCTTGCTAAAGAAACACCGCAACTATCTAATCCCAATCAACTAGAAGGGACTTTAGCATATATGTCCCCAGAACAAACTGGGAGAATGAATCGTATTCTAGACTATCGTACTGATTTTTATTCTCTCGGCATAACTTTTTATGAACTACTCACTGGAGAATTACCGTTTCAAAGTAACGATCCCCTAGAGTTAGTTCATTGTCACATCGCCAAACAACCACCTGCAATTGAACAATTATATCCCCATATTCCCAGTGCGATCGCTTCTATTATTATGAAGTTGATGGCAAAAAATGCTGAAGATCGTTATCAAACAGCTAAAGGGATCTTAGCAGATTTAGAAATCTGTAGGGAGCAGTTGACAACAACTGGCGAAATAACCGACTTTACCCCAGGACGTTTAGATATATTAAGCCAATTACTTATACCCCAAAAACTGTATGGGAGAGAAACCCAGATCAATCTACTTTTAGAAGCTTTCGAGAGGGTGAGTAAAGGAAGCAGTGAACTGATTCTAGTCTCCGGTTATTCGGGGATTGGTAAATCGAGTGTTGTCAATGAAGTTAATAAACCGATCGCTCGCCAAAAAGGCTACTTTATTAGTGGTAAGTTCGATCAATTTAAGCGCAATATTCCCTATGCATCATTAATTCAGGCTTTTAGTTCTTTAATGCGACAATTGCTTACAGAAAATGCCGCTAAGTTAGAAGAATGGCGCGAGAAAATTTTAAAAGCTGTCGGATCAAATGGGCAAGTGATCATTGATGTCATTCCTGAAGTGGAATTAATCATTGGTCAACAGCCAGAAGTAGCAAAATTAGGAGGTATAGAGTCACAAAACCGATTTAATCGTGTTTTTACGGATTTTATTCCAGCTTTTTCCAGTAAACAGCATCCTTTAATTATCTTTCTAGATGACTTGCAATGGGCAGATTCAGCTACATTAAAACTAATGCAATTGCTGATTGCTGACCCATCCAGTAAATATATCCTATTGATAGGGGCTTATCGAGATAATGAAGTCAGCCCCACTCATCCGTTAATTCAGACAATAGAAGAAATTGAAGAAAGCACTAAAGTTATTAATAATATTGTTTTACAACCATTAGCTTTAAATCATATTATTCAGTTAGTTGCAGAAACATTAAAAGATAATACAGAACGAGTTAATGATTTAGCAGAATTAATTTGTAATAAAACTGGTGGTAATCCCTTCTTCCTTACCCAATTACTGCAAACCCTTTATCAAGAAAAACTTTTAAAATTTGACTTTAGTAATTGTCAGTGGCAATGGAGTATTGAAGAAATTCAAGCCCTTGGCATCACTGATAAAAATGTGGTAGAGTTAGTAGCTACTCGCATTCAGAAATTACCGGAATCTACTCAAACAATTCTGCAATTAGCAGGTTGTATAGGAGATAAATTCTCCTTAGATGTTTTGTCAATTGTCAACGAAAAATCTTTAACTAAAACAGCTTATACTCTTTACTCAGCATTGCAAGCAGGTTTAATTTTACCTTTAAGTGATACTTATAAAATACCTTTAGTATTTGATGAAGATATGGATAATCACAAAACATCTTCACAGTCTGACTTAGAAAATATCACATCCAAAATTTCTGGTGTTGGCTATAAATTTTTACATGATCGGGTGCAACAAGCAGCATATTCTCTCATCCCCGAATCAGAAAAACAATCTACTCATCTTAAAATTGGTCAGCTACTTCTAAAGCAGACACCATCTGAATCACTGACAGAAAATATCTTGGATATTGTTAACCAGCTGAATGTAGGTATAGATTTACTCAAACAGCAATCAGAAAAAGACGAACTGGCAAAACTTAATCTTATAGCTGGTAAAAAAGCCAAGGATGCGACAGCTTATGAAGCTGCTGTTAGGTATTTGAATGTAGGTTTAGGATTGCTGACAGCAGATAGTTGGAAATATAAATATGAACTGACACTGAATTTACATATAGATACAGCAGAAGCCGAGTATTTAAATGGCAATTTTAACAAGTCTGAGAAAATTGGAGAAATAACGCTGAAAAATGCGAATAATCTTCTGGAACAGGTTAAGGTTTATGAAATTAAAATTCAATCATATTTAGTACAAAATAGACTAAATGAAGCCTTAGATATTGGGGTAAAAGTCTTGAGAAGGTTGGGGGTTAAGGTTCCGAATAAACCCAATATTTTACATCTTGTGGGAGGAGTATTACAGACAAAATTAGCTTTAACAGGGAAACCAATCGAAGATTTATCTTCTTTACCAGAAATGACTGATCCCTATAAGCTAGCAGCAATGCAAATATTGCTTTTAATTACTCCTGCTGCAAGTCAGGGTGGTTCCTTGCATTTTCCGCTTGCTGTATTAGCTATGGTTAGGTTATCAGTCAAATATGGTAATTCAGCTGCTGCTGCTTATGGCTATGCTCTCTATGGCGCATTACTATGTAAAAACTTTGGTGATATTGAGGGGGGTTATCGCTTTGGACAAGTGGGACTTTCTTTGGTTAATCAAATGAATGCTCACTCTCTCAAATCTAGAGTCTATTTTGTATTCAATGGCATGATCCGGCATTTCAAAAAGTCGGTAAAAGAAACAATTACACCCTTGTTAGAAGGCATACCCATTGGCTTAGAAACAGGAGATTTGGAATTTACTAGCTATAATGCTTGTTTTTTAAGTACTAATTGGTTGAGTGGTGGTGATAGTCTAGAATACATAGATAAAAAAGTCAAAAATTATGCTGATCTGGTTAAAAGATTAAATCTAAAATCTGTAAGTTTATGTATAGGATGTATCAGTCAGGTAATTTTAAATTTACAAGGTAAATCACTGAGCAAAAACATTTTATTAGGTGATTCTTTTAATGAAGAAAAAAATCTATCAGAATTAGGTAATAATGCTTGCTGGCTCAGTATATTTTACATTATAAAATTGCAACTTAATTACTTATTTGATGATTATCAATCAGCAATTAATGCATCAGTTTTAGCTATCAAATATCAAAAGACCAATCCAGGTTTTATGATTTATTATGCCAGCAATTTTTATTACTCTCTATCAATGCTGGCTCTGTTAAAAAAAGCCTCTAACATAGAACGAAAACAATACCTAAATAAAGTCGCTGCCAATCAAAAGCAAATGAGAAAATGGGCGCATCATGCACCCTGTAATTATCAAAATAAATATGACCTAGTAGAAGCAGAAAAAGCACGGGTATTGGGTCAAAAATTACAGGCAATGGATTTATACGATCACGCCATTGCTGGAGCTAAGGAAAATGGCTTCACCCATGAGGAAGCATTAGGGAATGAACTAGCAGCTAAATTTTACCTGGAGCAAGGGAAAGAAAAAGTTGCCAAGACTTACATGACAGAAGCTTATTACTGCTATGTGCGTTGGGGAGCATTAGCAAAAGCAAAATACTTGGAAGAATGTCATCCTAATTTAATTATTCGTAGCCAAACTTCTCCAGAGTCGGCACAACAAGATATTACTAATACGATTGTTGGCAATATCAACCCCGTTGCTGAGAAAACTAGTAGCAATCATGGAGCATTGGATATGGCTACAGTTATGAAAGCTGCGGAAGCCATTACCAGTGAAATTGTTTTGGATAATCTACTGAGAAAGCTGCTGACGATTATTTTAGAAAATGCGGCGGCTCAAAAGGGTTGTCTGATTTTGTTAAAAGATGAGCAATTATTCATTGAAGCAATTGATACCTCACAAGAAGAATCCACTGTTGTGCTTCAGTCAACCCCGGTGGAAACAAGTCAATATGTGCCAGTATCTCTAATTCACTACGTTACCAGAACTCAACAACCTCTGGTATTGAATAACGCTACCCAAGAGACTATTTCCCAAAAAGACCCATATATCCAAAAAGCACAACCCAAGTCTGTTTTGTGCGCTCCCATTTTATACCAAGGTAAATTTACTGGTATTGTTTATCTGGAAAACAATCGAGCTTTTGGTGTATTTACGGAATCTAGGTTGGAAATTCTCAAACTACTTACCTCCCAAGCTGCGATCGCGATTGAAAATGCCCGTTTTTATGCCTATCAACAAGAAAAATCCCAGGAGTTACAGCAGTCTTTAGAAAAACTGCAACAAACCCAAGCACAACTGGTGCAAACTGAAAAAATTTCTTCTCTAGGACAGTTAGTGGCTGGGGTAGCTCACGAAGTTAATAATCCTATCAGCTTTATTATTGGTAACTTAGATCACGTCAGTCAATCCGTTGATGATTTAATTCATCTACTCGAACTGTATCAAAATCACTTCCCCTCTCCCCCTTCAGAAATTGCAGAATGTATAGAGGATATTGAGTTGGAGTATTTGTTAGAAGATTTACCCAACATGATTTCCTCCATGCAAGTTGGAGCAGATCGGGTTCTGGATATTATGGAATCTCTGCGAACCTACTCCCGGGTTGATAGCCCAGAGAAAAAACCTGCGGATATTCATCAAGGGATAGAAACTACTTTGATGATTTTGCAGAACCGCTTGAAGGCAAAGAAACAACGTCCTGCAATTCAAATAGTGAAAGAATTTGGAGATTTACCAGAGATTAAGTGTTATCCTGGTCAGCTAAATCAGGTATTTATGAACTTGTTAGCTAATGCAATCGATGCATTGGATGAATCGAACCAAGATAAAACCTATAAGCAAATAGAGAAAAGCCCGAATATCATTACAATTCGCACCACAACGGTAAGCGATCGCGTTATCATTAGTATTTCTGATAATGGTCCAGGAATGACAGAATCAGTCCGGCAAAAACTATTTGATCCTTTCTTTACTACTAAACCAGAAGGTAAAGGTACGGGGTTAGGGCTGTCAATTACTACCCAAATTGTGACTGAAAAACATGGTGGTACCATAGAGTGTATTTCTGATATTGGGAAAGGTGCTGAATTTATAATTCAAATTCCTTTGGTAACTACTAATATCAGTTAGCAATCTGGAAACTAATCAAATCATTAGCAATTGAATATTTCAAGATTTTTTACTGATATTTGATAGCTAGTAGTTAAGAGATTTTTGGGTAATTTTTTATTACCAAGACAAAAGCAATAAGATTCATGAAAATAAATGATGTACCCACAAGCATCAAGGTTTGTTAACACTACATATTTGTTTACTTAGTCATCCATCTTAAATTTGGCTCAACCACCGATTAAGCTATGTACTCCCTATGCAATATTGACAAAATATTCCCAATTATATTGGAATATACTCCTAATGCTGTCGCAGTATTTGACCGCGAAATGCGTTATCTAAATCACAGCCACAGTTGGTTAAAAGATTATGATTTAACAACAGAATATCTAATTGGTAAATGTTATTACGATGTATTTCCGAAAATTTCAGAAAAGTGGAAAACAATTCATCAAAAATGTTTAAATGGCTCTATAGAACATGGTGAAGCAGATAGTATAATCTGTGCTGATGGCAGTATAAAATGGGTGAAATGGAAAATAGTACCTTGGTATAATTGCAATCAAGAAGTTGCTGGAATCATCTTTTTCTCAGAATTACTTAGCAGCCAGAATCAAATAGAATTACAAATTATTAAACTTCAAAAAATAGCAGCATTATCACATAAAAAAACAATCCAGTTGCAAAAATTAGCAGCAAATTTACCGGAAATGATTTTTCAATTAGTCATGTATCCGGATGGTGAGCAAAGTTTATCTTACGTCAGTCCCGCTTGTCGAGAGTTATACGAAGTAGAACCAGAATATGCAGAGAAAGATATAAACTGGATATATGCATTAATTCATCCAATTGATTTACCTGAATTTGAAAAATCTATATTGATTTCCGCTCAGACATTACAACCATTGTTTATAGAACACCGCATTATTAGCCCTTCAGGTAAGTGGAAATGCTTACAAGTAAGAGCCAGGCCAGAAAAACAAGAAAATGGGAATATTATCTGGGATGGCATAGTAATGGATATTACAGAGCGCGAACAAATTGAAGAAGACTTGCAGAAGTTTGTCTCTTTGGTGGACAATAGCTCTGATTTTATTTGTATTGCTACCCTTGATCATAAAGCATGGTATATCAATGAAGCTGGTCTGAACCTGGTTGGACTCAATAATATTGAGCAATTCCAAAAAACATTGATGTTTGATTATCATAGCCCAGAAGACTGGGAATATTTTCAACAGGTAATTGCACCAGCAGTGATGGAAACAGGACGATGGCAAGGGGAATATCGTCTAAAGCACTTTCAAACCGGAGAACTGATTCTTGTTGACTACACCATCTTTTTAGTTAAAGACCAAAAAACTAACAAACCAATCGCTTTTGCGATTGTCACCAGAGATATTACAGAGAGAAAAAATGCAGAATTAGCCTTACGGGTATCAGAAGCAAAATATCGAGAAATTGCATCCAGGGAAAAACTTTTAAATCGATTGAGTAGTCAAATTCGTGAATCCTTGGATTTAGATACTGTTTTGGACAAACTAATTCAGGAACTACGTGAGTTATTACAGGTGGATAGTTGTAGTTTTTCCTGGTTGCAGCCAGATTCAAATTCACACTGCTGGAAGACAATTAAAGAGGCAAAAACCCTTGATGTACCAAGTTTACTAGACGATGTTTCGGAGGAATCGCCTTACGGCAAACGCAATGTTGCTCAATTTGAATTTGTGATCTATTTCTTGTTAAAGCAGGAAATATTCAAAATTGATGATGTAAATGATTGTAGCGAACCTATATACCGGCAATTTTTAGAAAATTTGGGGATTAAATCAGAAATCATGCTGCCGATTAAAACTCGTTCCCAACGAATTGGGGTAATTGTGTGCAGTCACTGGAGTCACATTCGTCCTTGGAGTGACAGTGAAGTAGAATTACTAGAAGCGGTAGTAGATCAATTGGCGATTACAATTAATCAAGCCGAACTTTATTCCCAAACTCAATCAACTGCGGCAGCAGCTCAACAACAAACCAAAGAATTAGAAAAAACCTTACAAGAGCTGCAAAAAACCCAAATTAAGTTGATACAAAATGAAAAGATGTCGAGTTTGGGGCAGTTAGTTGCTGGATTAGCCCATGAAATAAATAATCCTGTGAATTTTATATATGGCAACTTAGAGCATACCACTGCATATATTGAAGATATTCTGGGACTGCTCAACCTTTATCAGCGAACTTATCCTCAACCGCAGCCGGAAATTACAGAGCTGATAGAAGAAATAGACCTAGATTATATAGTTTCAGACTTTCCCCAACTCATATCCTCCATGAAGATGGGTTCTGAACGGATTCAAAAAATTGTGCGCTCATTAAGAACTTTTTCTCGTCTTGATGAAGCGGAGATGAAAAAGGTAGATATTCATGAAGGGATTGAAAGTACATTGATGATTCTGCAACATCGTCTTAAACCCAAGCAGAATTATCCCGGCATTAAAATTATCAAAAACTATAGTGATTTACCACATATAGTTTGCTATCCCGGACAACTCAATCAGGTATTTCTCAATTTATTAACCAATGCCATTGACGCTCTAGAAGATGCCGTTACTCAAGATGAACTGTTGATCCCTACCATCACTATTGAGACTAAATTAATAGATAATCACCACATTGCTATCCACATTGCCGATAATGGTTTGGGCATGACACCAGAGGTGAAGCAGAAATTATTTGACCCGTTTTTTACTACCAAACCCGTTGGTATGGGTACGGGTTTAGGATTGTCAGTTAGCTATCAAATTACTGTTGAGAAGCATCACGGTCAAATATACTTCTCTACTGAAAGGGAGAAAGGCTCAGAATTCATCATTGAAATTCCCATTTTGTAAATATTCTTGCACAATCTGTAATATTCTTTCTGCTGCATGACCATCTCCAAAGGGATTGATAGCATTGGCCATGGTTTGGTAAGCTGTTGTATCACTAAGCAATTGGGCAGTGGTAGCAACTATTTGTCCTGGTTCAGTGCCCACTAACTTGGCTGTACCAGCAGCTACCGCTTCTGGTCTTTCTGTTGTTTTTCGTAGAACTAACACTGGTTTGCCCAAACTGGGTGCTTCTTCCTGCAAACCACCAGAGTCTGTTAATAAAAGATGCGATCGCGCGATCGCTCCTACTAATTCTCCATAATCTAAGGGTTCTGTGAGAAAAATCCGGGGATGGTTGCCCAGTAATGCTTGCAATGGTTCTCTTACAGTAGGATTACGATGTAGTGGTAACAACAAAGCTGTATCCGGGAATTTATCTAATATTTGCAGAAAACCCTCAGCAATTCCCTGTAACGGTTCTCCCCAATTCTCTCGCCGATGAACCGTTGCTAACAAAACACGATATTTACCCCACTCTAAACCAGGAACATTACAAGCTGGTTCTGTGGCTGCAACTTTTAATAAAGCATCAATGACGGTGTTCCCCGTCAGATGAATCTCCCCCAATACCCCTGATGCTTTCAAGTTATCCACCGCTAGAGGAGTTGGTGCGAAATGTAACTGAGTCAATTGGGAAATTAACCGTCGATTAGCTTCCTCTGGAAAGGGATTAAATAAATTATCGGTTCTTAAACCCGCTTCCACATGACCTACGGGTATTTTATGATAAAAAGCAGCCAAAGCCGCAGCAAATGCGGTAGTAGTATCTCCCTGCACAATGGCTAAAGCTGGTTGCTGCTGTTGAAATAACTTTTCCAAACCCTGCAAACTCCGGCAAGTAATATCCCCCAGAGATTGCCCATGTTGCATAATTTCCAAATTGCGATCGCTACTCAGGTTAAACAGTTGCATCACCTGCTCTACCATTTCCCGATGCTGTCCCGTTAAAATGACTTGTGTCTCTAAACCAGAAAAGCTTTGAAACACCTGAATCACCGGAGCTAATTTTATTGCTTCCGGACGAGTGCCCAAAATAATGTAAACTCGTTTTTGCTTAGTCATTAGTAATAGGTCATTTGTCAGTAGTCAATGGTTAATAGTAACTCTAAACAGCCAATAGTCAATGGTTAACACTACAGCCCAGTTTTTTGGTATTTTCACCTTGACTGGATTTTATCGGCAACACAATATTAAGAAAAGTTAAATTTCTATTTTTAGTATTTTTTGATACATTATCCATTCCCAATAACAAATAAATAATATATGACCGAAGGTCTTCGATCTTCAAGTCAGAAGGAAGAAGACATATTCCCTTTTTCCTTCTCATAGGATACAAGCCCCGCCATTCATGAGGACACTGCGTTGGGCGGGTCTACCGACTTGTAGCAAGTGTCCGTTGGCGGTCATGGTTTGGGAGGAGTACAAGCTTCTGACCAACCATGAAAACCTTCTTCCTTCTTCCCTCTGACTTCTGACTTCGCTTTGACATGAAAAAACCCGGTTTTACCGGGCGGATGCGCTGTTTGTCGAATTTAGTATAAATTTCTATTCTATGTTACAGGTTAAAGGACAAGCTGCATAAACGGTTGCTTGCATTTCTTCTGACTCTCCATGTAGCCAGCTTAACCACTTGACTTCCTTGGGATGAATTCCTTTCGCAGTCAAAACTCCTGCTCCGATCACCACAGCTAATACATTAAATGATATTAAACCACCCGCCACCAGCAAAACAGCACTCATCGGCATTACAGATTGTAAAATAACCGTCAACAGGCATCCGACCGTAGCCATCAAAACAACTAAAGGAAAACCGACAACCAGTAAGCATACTGCCAATGTGAAAGTCCAGATCAAAAAGCTTTTGATCGTTAACAAGGAGTAGGTATTGCCTAAATTAGATGTTTGAGACAAAGCCATCATTAATTTCCTCCCAAATTGATAACAGGAATTTTAATTGAGAAACATCTCTCTGGTGCTGATTTGCATCGGGATCAATGTTTAATGATGTCCAGTATATAAAAACCTGTTGGGAATAGGATCATTTATTTAATAAAATTAACACTTCAGATCCAGAAAACTTCAACTAAAGTCCTGCTAAGGATTTGGGGTATAACATAGTTTTGTCATCTATCTTCAGAGGGAGAGAAGATAAATAGGGTATACCCTACTAAGATGATTGCAGTATTCATTTTTTCCTAGAGCGGTAAAACTAGCTAGATAAGGGCAGAAATCAGATAAGCTAAGAATTACGGGATAAATAATGGTGCATCAATGGCAAGAAAAAGCCTCAAACCAGAAGCAACATCTGACGGGGAAGATATAAACATACCTTCTGCGATCGCTTCTCCATCAGAAGTAATTACAGTTCCAGATCCCACCCCTGAAAACCTCCTATGGTTTGCTAACGTGGCAGTCTCTCCAGCACTGCTAAAATTAGCTAATGACTTAATGAAAAACCCTCGTAAAGCAGGATTTACGAGGGTTAGCGACGAATTACAAGTTGTCTGATGCTTGCTCCGTCTTACTTCTATTCATAATAATTCTCATTATTAGTTTGGTTTGGGATAGTTTATTTTCTGGAAGTCCCTTATAGTGCTTGGGCTAAAATGCGACGTGCGTTGTTTGAGTTGAAGCTTTTGGTGTTGAATGTGCAGCAGGCAGAATTATAAGAATTCTTTTTATACATTAATAAAATTTATTCCCTTTAGTGGAGCATAATTATGCTGCTCGCTCCAAACTACTACAGTTGCTTTTTATTTAAGCGTATAATTTTCGCTAAACGATTTACTATTATTTAGTTTCTGTCGTCCACACTGTCTAGGATTCCCACCAGACAACCGTGGGTATCCGCTTTTACAAATTCTATGCACCTAGTAGCTGTAACTAGCATTGATCGCCGCAAATCAACTAATTTGAAAAGCTGTGTATACACTTACAAATGCATTTATAAAAGTATTAATATATACAACTAACAAATTAAATGAATCTGTAAGAATATTTTCTGAGTAAGATTATTGAAAATTTTACTACCACTTCATTTTTATTTCACAAAATAAAAAATATTCTTAAATTACTTTCAGTAGTTCAATCAACTCTCTTGAACCCGAAAAATTACGATAAAAAGTAACACTCTAGATAACTGTGGAAAGGTTAGGTGGTAATTTTATCGATAAAATTGATCTAAATTCCCATAAATAAAACCATGTGTTGTAACAGGATTTGTCTTATAACCCTATTCCTCGGAATAACGTTAGCTATCGGATATTTTGGGTTAAATTATTCAGGGTTCTGCTTTGCTCAAATGCGTTATCTAAGTGATGAAGAAAAGATTCGTTCGGTTTTCGATTATCAAAATGCACGCTCAGAATTACCAATAAATTTTAAATATTACGAACATATTAAGTATGAAAGTTTTGATGAATACATTAAAGAAAATCCAGACTGCTGCAAAATTAATCCTCCCAGAGGTTCCGATCTTCC
>JAAUYI010109323.1_pt1 | contig 19119 bp, 18 predicted proteins | sample 7278041 | NCBI WGS metagenome assembly JAAUYI01 (sample SAMN14350216, study PRJNA611818) | marine sediment metagenome | isolation source: surface marine sediment (0.6m) | place: French Polynesia: Moorea | collected 2018-08
GTCAAGAAGATCACGATCGAGGAAGGCGGGCATCATGGAGGCGCGTGGAAGGTTGCCTATGCCGATTTCGTGACGGCGATGATGGCGTTCTTCCTGCTGCTGTGGTTGCTCGGTTCGACCACAGAAGACCAGCGCAAGGGGCTCGCCGACTATTTTACTCCCACGCTGGTCAAGATGCGCCAGCAGAGCGCCGGGTCGGACGGGATGCTGGGCGGCAGTTCGATCACCGACGCCGACAATTACCCCAATGCCGCCGGGCAGACGGGCACGCAGGCGATCACGATCCCTCGTTCAGCCAAGGGTGGTCCGGTGGAGGGCGGTGGTCGCGGTGAACAGAAGGCCGACCGCATGCAGAAGATCCGCGAAGAAATCGAACAGCGGCTCAAGGAGAAAGAGCGCGTGCGGCACCTGGTGCGCCAGGTGAGGGTGCGGGCCTCGCCTGAAGGCATTCGGATTGACCTGGTCGACGATGCCGACTTCTCGATGTTCACGCTCGGCACCACGATCCTCACCAACGAAGCGCGGTTGCTGCTTGAGGTGGTTGGCGAGACGCTGGCCGATCAGTCGGCGCAGCTGATCGTGCGCGGGCATACGGACTCGCTGCCGTGGCGTAGTGGCGTGGTTGCGAACAACTGGTCGCTGTCGACCGGGCGGGCCGAAGCAACGCGGCAGGCTCTGATGCTGCAGGCGATCCCGGAAAGCCGCTTCGCCCGGATCGAAGGGGTGGCCGATCGCGAGCCGCTGATCGCGGACAATCCCACCGATCCACGCAATCGCCGGATTTCGGTGCTGATCCTTGACCAGAACGCCAGCCAGGCACCAATGCGGCGGACTCCGCAGCTACGTGAAAACACGCAAGGGGCGGCTCCAACCCCGTAAACCATGTCTGTTTAGCCGTGCTCTCCGAACACCGAACGGAGAGCGCGATGACCGATACGATCCTGCCGCACGAACTGCCTGAAGCGCTCGAGCGCGCACCGGAGGGCGTGAAAGTCCTGTCACTCGACTGTTTCGATACGCTGCTGTGGCGCGATTGCCACGCGCCGAGCGATGTCTTTGCCGAGCTGACCGCGCTGTTGCCCCGCCAGCGGATGGCGGGTGAGGCGAATGCGCGCAAGGCCGAGGCGACGTTGCGCAATCGGAGCGAGGTTTCACTGCCGGCGATCTACGGGTACGCGATGGGGGGCGTAGATCGCGAAAGGCGAGAGGAGGCGATCACCGAGGAATTGGCAGCGGAAGCGCGCGCTTGCTTCGCATTTGAACCGACGGTTGAATTGATGCGCGAGGCGAAAGCGCGCGGTCTCAAGGTCATTATTGTCAGCGACACCTATCTCGACGCCAGGCAGCTTGGTGGGTTAATTGCTGCCGCAGCGGGAGATGAAGTTGCTAGCCTGATCGACAAGATTATCGTTTCGTCGGAAGCGGGAATCTCGAAGGGACAGGGCCTGCTCGCCCGTGCGCTCAAGGCGGTGAAATGCCGCGCTCACGAAGTGCTGCATATCGGCGACAACTGCGCTGCGGACTATGATGGAGCGAGAGCGCTTGGCATCCCCGCGCTTCATCTTTTGCAGTTCACGGATATTGCAAGGCAACGCCTGCGTTTCGAGCGTGCATGCCAGCAAATCGCTGGCGAAAACGACAATGGTATTCGTGGATTACAGCCGCATCGCGCTCTGTTGGCGCGCGACGAACCGGTGATCGAGGACTCCGCCAAGACGCTGGGCTACACCGTGCTTGGCCCGGTCTTTCACGCTTTTCAACAATGGCTTAGAGCCGAAGCGGAGGAGATCGAAACGGAGCGTAGCGGCACCGTCCATTGGCTGTTCCTCTTGCGCGACGGGCACTTGCCCCACCTCGTCCACCAGGTCGCCGGCGAGGCCAACAGCATCGCGCGGGTCGAAATCAGCCGCTTTGTCGCAACCGCCGCCTCGCTGACAACGCGGGAAGAGTATGAAAAGCACGTCGCGCTCGAACATGGTCTCAATCCCAGCACATTGGCGCGGCAGATGCTGTTCACGGATGACGAAATTGCGAGCGTGGTGGGCGATCCCCAAAGCGATGCGGACAAGACCGAGGCCTCGCATCGCCTGCTTGCTGAATTGCGCAAGGGCCAGCGTCAGAAACTCACGCGTCGACGTGCTCGTGCCTTGGCCGATCGCCTGGTCGCGCATGTCCGCGCATCGGTCGATCCGCAGCCGGGCGACACGCTGATGCTGGTCGATCTCGGCTACAACGGCTCCGCGCAGAACCGTGTCGATGCGCTGCTCTCCGAAACCTTCGATGTGCATGTCGCGGGACGCTACCTATTGCTGCGCGAGATGACTGCGAGCGGTCTCGACAAGAAAGGCCTGATCGATGCGCGCCACTTCGCGCCCGATTTCCTCGAGGCGATGTGCACCAATGTCGCCGTGATCGAGCAGCTGGCGACCTGCGAACTCGGCTCGGTCGTCGACTATTCCGACAAAGGCCAGCCGATCCGCAAAGAGAGTGCGGTCAAAGGAAAACAGAGCGCGGTTCGCACGCTGGTGCAGGCGGGCGTTGGCGAGTTTGCCAAATCGGCGCTTGGGCCACCGATTATCCGGGCCCAGAACCATCACGAGGAGCGCGGCTGGCGTGTCGCGGCGGCAAGCGTGCTCGCGCGCTTCATGTTCCTGCCGCAGCCGCACGAGCTAGACGTGGTCAAGAGCTTCGAGCACGACGTGAATATGGGCAGTGAGCGAATGGTGCCGCTGTTCGATCCGGCGCATGCGCGCGAAGGCATGCAACGGCGCGGGCTGTTCTACATGAAGGGATCGGAGCGGATGTACCTGCCTGCCGAACTCGCCCAGGAAGATATGAGCACGCGGCTGTCATTGCTGGTGCAGATGCGGTTCGGCCTGGGCCTGACCTATGATGATTTCGCTCTGCGCGGCCTCGAGATCCCGGTGCTCTATGTCGGCGCGCAAGACAGCGCGCGGACGCTCGCCAGCGCGATGGCAACCCATGATGGATACTATGCCGTGCGGCTCCCGGTCGGCGATGGCTGTCGTGCAATCGCGCTCCAGATTGGGGCGGTCTGCAACTGGATCGAGCTTGCCGGGGTCACGTCGTCACCGGTGGCCTCGCTCAAAGGCGGAGCGCTCAACGATCGGCCAACGGTGCCGATCGCCGTGCAGTCCGACGCAATGACCGAGCGGGCACCGGGAATGTACGAATGCAGTAGCGAGAATTCATTGATCCTGATCCCACCCGGCACAATTCCGCCGAGCGACGAGCCGCAGATGATCGAAGTAGTGTTTCGTCCCTTGCAGTTGCGCGGGAAGAACCAGGTCATGGCGCAGCCAAGTCAATCAATGGCCGGTCAGGCAGCCGCCTGAGTCCGCAATCGACTCATGCTCCGTTCGCCTCGAGAGTAGTCGAGAGGCGGGATTGCACACGTGTCTCGACTGCGCTCGACACGAACAGAGCTCTCGCTTTGGCAACAGCAAAAGCCCGGGACCTTTCGGCCCCGGGCTTGTCTGCCAGCCCCCGGTCAAGGCGAGTGGCGTAGGTCCAGTTACCGCAGCAGCGAGAGGACGTTTTGCTGCGACTGGTTGGCCTGGGCGAGCATCGCGGTAGACGCCTGCCCAAGGATCTGGGCCTTGGCGAGGTTGGTCGATTCCGCCGAGAAGTCGGCATCCTCGATCCGCGAACGCGCGTCGGTCAGGTTGGCGGCCGTCGTGGTCAGGTTGTTGATCGCCGATTCGAGGCGGTTCTGGCCGGCACCCAACGAGGAACGCGTGGTGTTCACGTCGCTCAGCGCGGCGTCGACATTGGTGATCGCGGTCGCAGCGTTTGTGTCGGACGACACGTCGAGCGCGGCAGCGGTCAGGTTGTTGCCGTCGATCCCGGTGCTCGTCAGCGTCACGGTGCGGCCGGCATCGATCGCGATGTTCACCGACACGTCGGTGCCGCTGGTGGTGCTGAACAGAGCGACGCCGTTGAATGTCGTATTCGACAGAATGTCGCTGATCTGAGCAGACAGTTCGGTCACTTCGGTATCGAGGAAGCCGCGGTCTTCCGCATCGAGCGTACCGTTCGACGACTGGATTGCCAGTTCGCGAACGCGCTGTAGCATGTTGGAGACTTCGTCGAGCGCGCCTTCGGCGGTCTGGGCGAGTGCGATGCCGTCATTGGCGTTACGAATGCCCTGGTTGATGCCGCGAATGTCCGAGGTAAAGCCGGTCGCGATCGAAAGGCCCGCAGCGTCGTCGGCGGCGCTGTTGATGCGGCGGCCGGTCGAAAGACGCTCCATCGCATCGCCGAGCATGCGGTTGGCCTGCATGCTCGAGTTCTGCGCACGCAGGGCCGAGATGTTGGTGTTGATTACTGACATTGTTCAAACTCCCGATTTGGTCCGTGCAGTGCGAAGAGGGGCCGCAGCTGCTGGCACTAAGAGCGACCACTCGCCGGAATGTTTAAGGGCGCTGTTTTCCCAGACCGATTTTCGCCGCGCTGGAGATGAGGCACGCGCATATGCGTGCGAGGATTAGGTAGTCCTACGGGGGCTTAAGTTTCCGACATTTTGCACGCCGCAGCGGCAAATCGCTTCCACAACAGGGCAACGGGGTTCGCAAATGACTGGGGCATCTAGCAATTTGAACATGCTTAACGTGCGCGAGGACGCCGCGACGGAATTCGCCGTTGCGGATGCGCTTCGCGCGCGCCACCGTGCTTTGCTCGATCCTACGCTGCCGCTGCTGGCGACAAGTTGGCAACAAGGGCGCCTGGCATTTGGAGAAGACGGACGGTTCGAATGTCCGCACGGCGGGCGCCGAGACGACACGATCGAGCTTGATCTGCGTCAGTCGGAGGGCACCTCGCTCGTCTGTCTCAGCCAAAACCGCATCATCATGTCGTACAATTCGGCTGCGCTCGAGGGCGCACGCGCCGCGCTGTTGGCTGCTGCTGCACAAGGCGGCTGGCCGATCGCGGGCGACGGAAAGAGCCTTGCCCTGCTGACGCTGGCCGAGCGGATTGCGAAGAGCGAAATCCCGGTCCTGTTCGAAGGGCCGACCGGCACGGGCAAGGAAGTGCTTGCCCGCTTCGTCCATCGCATGTCGAAGCGCGCCAACGGACCCTTCGTTGCGGTCAATTGCGCGGCGATGCCCGAGGCGATGCTCGAAGGCCTTCTGTTCGGTCACCGCAAGGGTGCATTCACGGGTGCGAGCGATACGCGCGAGGGCCTGTTTCGTGCTGCCGATGGTGGAACCCTGTTGCTCGACGAGATTGGCGAATTGCCACTGGCGCTTCAGGCGAAGCTGCTGCGCGCTCTGCAGGAAGGTGAGGTCCTGCCGCTGGGCGCGACCAAGCCGATCAAGGTCGATGTGCGGATCGTCGCCTGTACCAATCGAACCCTTGCAGATGAAGTCGAAGCCGGGCGGTTTCGCGAGGACCTGCTCTACCGCCTCAACGTCTTCCCGCTGACGATACCGGCCTTGCGTGATCGGCGCTGCGATATTGCTCCACTCGCTTTCGGGATGCTGCTGCGCCACGCATGCCGCAAGGGCCAGCCGCAATGGTTGACCGGACAGGCGCTGGCTTTGCTCGCAACCCACAATTGGCCAGGCAATGTCCGCGAGCTGGAAAACGTCATCCGCCGCGCGATCCTGCTTGCAGGCGAAGAAGCGCGGATCGGATCGGAGCATATTGTCTTTGACCAGCCGGTGCGCGGGGTTGCCGAAGACGGCACCGTTGCCGCTTCCACCGCAGGCGAAAGCGCCTCGCTGTCCGATGTCGCCTTCCAGTCCGAGGTGCAGGCGATCCTTGCCGCGCTCGCCAGCCATAACGGCCACCGCGCCAAGACAGCCCGCAGCCTCGGCATCTCCGAGCGCACCTTGCGTTACCGCCTCGCTTCGATGCGCGAGAGCGGACTGCTCGCCGCAGGAGGTAAGAATTGAGCACGATCCGACCCACGAACGGCCTGCAGGATATCATGGCCCTGCGCCAGGAAGTGCTGGCCCGCAGCCAGGCGCTCAAGGATGTGCGCGACGGTGCCGAGCAGGCGCAGTCGGCGAAGCCGGCAGCCCCGGCGGCCAATTTCGGCGACACGCTCGGCAATGCGCTGCAACAGGTCAGCGTGGTGCAGCAGCGATCGAGCGACATGCAGGCCGCCTACGAGCGCGGGGAAGTGACGGATATCGCGCAGGTCATGCTTGCGCGGCAGGAAGCAGGCGTGGCGTTCGAAGCGACCTTGCAGGTCCGCAACAAGCTGCTGACGGCGTATCAAGACATCATGCGAATGGGGAGCTGATAAGTGGCTGATCCAGCAGTTCCTGCCCCCGCTGACGGAGGGGGGTTTCCGATGACGCAACCCGATCCGATCGGCGTTTCGCAGGCCGGAAATTGGCGCGCGCGGTTGGCTGAGTTCACCAGCCAGCCTGCCTTCCGCAGTGCCTTCCCGGCAATCGTCGGGGTTGGCGCGATTGCCGCCGTCGCGGCGTTGTATCTCGCCATCGCGCAAGGCCCGCAGCGTATCCTCTTTTCCGACCTCACTGATGCCGAGCGTGCGAAAGTGGTCGAGACGCTCGAGCGCAGCGGCATCGGTTACTCGGTCGATTCCGGCACCGGGGTCATGACTGTTGCCGAGGACGACCTGTATCGCGCACGTTCGCTCGTTGCGACCGATGGCAGTCTTCCAGCCCCACAAGGGGCGAGCGAAATGCTCGACTCCATCCCGCTTGGCAGCAGCAGGACTCTCGAAGGTGAGCGGCTGAAGATGGCACGCGAGCGCGAGCTGATGCTGACGATCCGCGAGATCGACGGGATCGAGAGCGTGCGCGTGCATCTCGCCACGCCCGAACGCTCGGTGTTCGTGCGCGATGGCAGCCCGCCCAGCGCCTCGGTGATGGTGCGGCTCGCCAGTGGGCGCTCGCTCTCGCAGAGCCAGGTCGATGCGATCGTGAACCTCGTGTCTGGTTCAGTACCGAGCCTGACGCCTGATGCAGTGCGGGTGGTCGACCAGAATGGGCGGCTGCTCTCGTCCGAACGCGAAACCGCGCTCGACGGACTGACGCTGCAGCGCGAGTTTGAAGCCAAGCTGCGCGAACAAGTCACCTCGCTGCTCATCCCGCTGCTGGGCGACGGCAATTTTTCCAGCCAGGTGCAGGTCGAGCTGGACCAGAACGAAATCACGTCTGCGCGCGAAAGCTATGGCCCTGACAGCGTGGTCCGCAGCGAAAGCGAGCGCAGTTCCACGCGGGTTGCAGGCACCGGACCGGGCGGCATTCCGGGCGTGACCGCCAACACCCCGCCGCCCGATGCCGAGCTCGTCGATGGCGCGCCCGATCCGAATGCGGTGGAGGGCGAGGAGGACGCGGCCGCAACTACGCCGACCGACACCGAAACTTCGTTTCAGCGCAACTACGAGATGGGCCGGGAAGTCGCCGTCACAGCGACGCGGCCGGGTGGGTTGGTCAAGCTGTCCGTCGCGGTTGCCGTCAGTGAAGCGGCCCTTGAAGCCGCCGCCCCGCTTACGGCCGAGCAAGTCCAGGATCTCGTCAGCGCTGCTGTCGGTGCGAGCGAGGATCGCGGCGACCAGGTGCAGGTCGTGGTGGGCGCTTTCGAGTCCGTCGAGCTGGAGCCGCTCGCATTCTATGAGCAGCCTTGGTTCGCTATGGCGGTGCGCTATGGCGCTGCGTTGCTGGCTGTGCTGCTGGTCCTGATCCTAGCGGTTCGTCCGCTGATCAAGCAGGTGAAGACGGGCAAGAGCGACGCTGACACGGACGAAGACGCTCAAGCGAATACGAACGGAATGCCGATTGCTCAGACAGTCGGGGCGAGCGCGCCGACGCGCGATCTGCCGCAACAGGTCGAACTCGCTCGCCGCCTTGCGACGACCCAGCCGGACCGCGCGGTCGAAGCCTTGCAGCGCATGCTCGAAGCGCCCGGCAAACCCTCGCCCGACGGAGCGGCGTGATGATCGGCGACGACACCATCGACACTGATGATCAGGCAGCAGACAACCGCGCACCGCTGATGAGCCGGGTGGATCGTGCGGCGGTGTTTCTGATGCTGCTTGGAGACGAGGAAGCCGCCAGCCTGTTGGCGCGCCTCGAACCCACCGAACTCGAGCGGCTCGGTAGCGCGATGGTCGCGATGGGCGATGTCGATCAGGATCGGATTGCCGAAGCGCTGCAGGACTTTGTCGAGGAAGCCGACCGCGAAATCCTTGCCGCGAAAGACCGCAATTCGCAGGTTCGCTCCCTGCTCGAACGCTCGCTCGGCAACACAAAAGCGGAAAGCATGATGCAGCGCATCGAACCCGAGGCCCGCCCTCGCAGTATCGAAATGGCGCGCTGGCTGGCGCCTAACGTTCTGCTCAAGCTGGTCGAAGACGAACACCCGCAGGTGATCGCCGCTTTGCTGCTCATGCTCGAGCCGGAACCGGCGGCCGAGGTGCTCTCGGCCTTGCCCGAAGAGGTCCAGTCTGCGGTCGTGACGCGTATCGCGCAGATCGGGCCCGTTTCCTCGCAGGCGATTGCGATGATCGACAGCCTGCTTTCGCAACGGATCGGCGCGAGCTTCGGCACCACCACGCTTACCCTTGGCGGGCCGCGCGAAGCTGCGAACCTCATCAACCTGGCCGAAGGCGAGTTGGCGCGCACCGTGCTGCCGACCATCGCCCAGATTGATCCGGCGCTGGCAGAAGCGATCGAAGACCAGATGTTCACCTTCGAAATGCTGCTCGAACTCGATCGGCAGGCGATGGGTCGCCTGCTGCGCGATGTCGACAACGAGGTGCTGGTCGATGCGTTGAAGGGCCTGAAAGACCCGCAGCGCGAACCTTTCTTCGCGTCAATGTCGAGCCGTGCCGCGGACGGGATCAAGGACGATATCGAAATGCGCGGACGGCTTTCAAAGAGCGACGTGGAGGCCGCGCAGCGCAAGATCGTCGAGGTGGCGCGCTCGCTGGCCGATCAGGGCGAAATCTCGCTTGGGAATGACGATGGCGAATTCGTCTAGCTGGATCGAACAGGTCGGCTCTGTCCCTTCCGCACAGCCTGGCTGGCTGGCTGCGCTTGAAGATCGAGGCGGGTTCCAGCCGGGGTTGCCGAGTAGTCATCCTGCCACCGAACCGATGGTAGAGCCAGCGGAGAGTGGCCCCGCCGACGATGCGATCACGCAGGCCCTTGCTGAGGGCGAGGCCGCGGGCAAGGCAGCGGCCCAGGCCGAACTCGCCCGGCTGCGCGAGCTCCGCGCGAATTTCCGCGCTTTCGACCAGGCGGCGCTTGACGCTCTGGCGAGCGAACTGTGCGATACCGTGATCGCCCTGTGCGAACAGGTGCTGGAAGCCAGCGCCATCAATCGAGACGGGTTGATCGAGCGCTGCCATTGGGCCGCGAGACGGCTGGGCGGCGCAGCGGCGCAATCGACCCTCCACCTGCACCCAGAGGATATCGCCCTGCTCGGCGAGGACAGTCTTGCAGACTGGCAGGTCGAGCCCGACCCGACCGTCGCGCGCGGGTCGCTGCTGCTCGAAGGACCGGACGGCGCGGTGCGCGACGGTCCTGCCGAGTGGCGTCGTGCTATTGCCGAGGCGGTGCGCGGATGATTGCCGAATTGCAGCTTGAGCTCGCGCGCATGCGCTGCGCCGGCGTTGCGGCGGGTCCGGTCCTGACCGGCCGCGTCGTCGCCTGCGATGGCGGGCTGGTGGAAGTGGCGGGCCTGCCGCTACCGATTGGTTCGCTCGGCGCGATAGAGACCGACGAGGGGGATGAGAGCCTTGCAGAAGTGATCGGCTTTCGCGCTGGTCATTCGTTGATGATGCTCCTCGGCGACACGGTGCTGCTCCATCCCGACGCGCCCGTCCGCGCCTGCGGGGATCCGGGGATGATCCGGGTCGGCGAAGCCTTGCTGGGTCGCGCTGTCGATGGCCTTGGCAAACCGATCGATGGGGGGCCTTCGCTCGATTGCGGTACCCAATGGCCATTGGCTGGCAGACGCGAAGGAGCGCTCGAACGTGCGCCAGTATCCGAGCCGTTCGATTGCGGGATCCGGGCGATCAACGCGCTCGCGACAATGGGTATCGGTCAGCGACTGGGCGTGATCGCCGGGTCGGGTGTCGGCAAGTCGGTGCTGATCGATACGATTGCCGGCCACGCGGTAGCGGACATCACCGTGGTAGCGCTGATTGGCGAGCGAGCGCGCGAGGTGTCCGATTTCGTCGCGCGCCACATGAGCGGATCGCAGCGCGGAAGGATGGTGGTGGTCGCGGTCCCTGCCGATCACGCACCCAATTTGCGGCTCCGCGCGGCCCAATATGCGACCAGCGTTGCCGAGTACTTCCGAGCGGAGGGTAAGCGTGTCTTGCTGATTCTCGATAGCCTGACCCGTGTGGCGCATGCGGCGCGGGAACTGGCGTTGTTGATGGGCGAACCGGGTGCCGCTCGCGGCTATCCGCCCTCGGCTCTCGCTTCGGTGACCAAGCTGGTCGAGCGTGCCGGCAACTCGGCGCGGACCGGCGGGGCGGTGACCGGGCTTTACAACGTGCTAGCCGATGGCGACGACGCGCAGGACCCGGTGGTCGACACCGCGCGCGCGATCCTCGACGGACATATCCTGCTTTCGCGCGATCTTGCGCAGCGCGGGCATTACCCGGCCATCGACGTGCCCGCTTCCCTGAGCCGGGTGATGGACGACCTGGTTTCGCCCGACGCTGGCGAGGCGGCGCGAAAACTGCGGGCGCTGATCGCCACGCGCGAGGATAATCGCGACCTGGTGATGATGGGGGCCTATCGCGCCGGTTCGGACCCGATGCTTGATCGCGCACTCGAATTGTCGCGACCGATCGATGCCTTCCTGCAGCAGCCGCGCGGGGCCGCGGTTAGCCTTGCCGAGGCCCAGGCGCAGCTGCGCGATGTGGTGCCGGATGCGTGAGAAACGCCGCCTGCGGCTGACCGAGCGCCAGACCCTGCTGGCACGGATCGCCCGACGGGATGCGATGATGTCGCTCGCTGGTACGCTCGATGAAGAGGCCAAGAGCGCCGCCCTTGCAGAACGCAGCCGCGAAATGGCCCGCGAATATGGCCAACGCCCAGTAACCGGAATTGCTGCCGATCTTCACCAGCTAAGCGCACTTTCAGCTGGTCTCGCTCGCCTTGCCAAGGATGCGGAGGATGCTCGGCATGATGCGCGTCAGCAGGCGGAATGGCAGGTCGAGGCCCTCGCCGAGACCGAGAACCGCCTCAAACGGCTGGAGGAACGCACAATAGCCGCGCGGCGGGCAGCCCAGATCGTCGCTGAAAGCCGCTCGGCTCCGCTTGAGGGCCAGCCGACCGGCAGAATGGCACGCAAGTTGCTCAGTCAAAGACAATCCGACTGATTCCCTTTCGAAGGACCTCGCAATGATCCCGGTAATCCCCGAACAGATAGCCCTGAATGCTAGGCCCAATCGAGAAAGCGAGATTGGCTCCTCACCCATTGGCACGGGGGCGGGATTGAGTGAGAGCGTAAATGGGGAAAGATTTGATGGGGATTTCAATGCACTGGTCGAGTTCTCCTTGCAGGCTGCCTCTGATGAGAGGCCACCCGCCAAGCCTGAGCTGCCGGTTGTCGAGATCGCCGAACTCCAGCCAACGGCAATCGATACGGCCGGCAGTGAGTTGCCTGTTTCCGGCAAGGACCTGCCGACGCGGAGGGAGTTCGCCCCGCCTCACCTTCCCGCGGCCGGAAAGGTGGCGAGGCCGGCGATTTCGGGTGGCGATCGCCCGGAGTTGGCAAGATCGGTTCAGGCAGCGCGCGATCCGCAACAGATAGCGGAAGACCCACCGCTTCGCGCCGCAAGGGCAACACAGGTGACAGAAAGTTCAGGGCCATCGTCCGCAGAAGCGTCCCCGACTGATCGGGAGCGGCCAAGTGTTGTGACGAAGATTGCCTTTGCCGACAAACAACCGGCTCCAACGGTCGAAAAAACGGCAGTTCGCGAGACAAAGAGAGCAGCATCTGCAGCGCAGCGGCCGCCCAAGCATGCTGCGAGCGAAGGGATCGTTAATCAGGCGGTTTCTGCAAAGAAGGAGCCGGACCAGCGTGAGCTGAGTGCCGCGCCCGCACAAACCAGGGCGGAAGTACAGCGTCCTGCGATCACCGATGAAACCCGGTTGGTCGCAACGCCGCTGGATCCAGTTCATAGTCGGGCCGATCTGCCCATCCCGCATGAGGTCGTTGCGGCTACGGCTTTGCCAAAGATCGCCGAGCGTCCATCATCGCCGAAGCTCCAATCTGAACTGGCCAAAGCGCAAAAGCCAGGCAGCGAAGCTTCGCTCAACATAGCGACCACGATTGATGCTCCCGTAGCGACGAAAGGCTCCACTCCGGCACTATTGGTCCAGTCGCCCATCGAGCCCATACAATCGATCCAGGCCCAACCCGCTTCACCGCCCACAGCAAATTCGGTTGTATCGAGCGCTCCGAACTTGCCTTCGCCGCTCGCCGATACCCGTGTCGAAGCGCGCGTGATCCCGCAGATCGAGCAGGCGATCGACGCGCTGACGGATGCGCGCGAAGCGGGACGGGTTTCGCGGCCTGAAATGGTGCTACGGCATGGCGAATTCGGGATGGTCAACATGCGGCTGGAAGCAGTCAGCGGCGATTTGCGCGCCATCCTCTCGAGCCGCGACCCAGGGTTCGTTCCTGCGATCCAGGCCGCACTCGGTGAACGGGCTGTATCGGCGTCGAGCGAACCCTCAACCAATCACAATTCCCACCGCGGACAGGATCAGAACGCAGGCACAACGGCTCACTCAGGCGGAGGAAATTCGCCCAACTACGGGTCTTCCCCAGGGTCTTCGCAAGGCTCGTCTCAACCACGTTTGCCCCAGCACGAAGCGACACGACAGGACGCTGATAGCGGCGATCGCGAGGAAGCAGGGGGAATGCCCCATCTCGGCGTCGGCGCCAGTGGGCTGTTTGCTTGAACCAAGACGGGACGCTCAGGAGGTAGGGATCGATGGCCAAGGCGAAAGACAAGGCCGAAACAGATAATGAAGACGCCAAGCCCAAGGGCGGTGGTGCAATGAAGCTGGTCATGGTCGCGTTGCTGATGCTCGTTGTCGGCGCGGGTGGGGCCTATGGCGCGTTTGCGGCCGGCCTGCTTGGCGGTGGCAGCGAAGAGGCTGGTCCAGACGTGCCCAAGCTGATTCGCAAGGGCGACGCCGATCCTTATGCTCCTGCCGGGGGCAAGAGCGACGCGGATGCGGGCGATCCGATCTATGGCGAAGGCGGCAGCGAATTCCGCACCGCCTATTACAGTTTCGAAGAGAGCTTCACCTCCAACCTCTCCAACTCGCCGGGCCTGATCCAGGTCGATCTGGCAGTGTCGACCCAGCATGACGGACGTGTGCTGCAATGGGTCGAGAACCACGAGCTGGCGATCAGATCTGCGATCCTGATCCAGCTCGCGGCCACGCCCGAGGAAGATGTCTACACCCCCGAAGGCCGCACAAAACTGTCGGAGCGGCTTACCAAGGCGGTCAATTCCGTACTCGAGGAGCACGAAGGCTTTGGCGGCGTCGACAAGGTCCATTTCGAAGCGTTCCTAGTCCAATGAAGATGTCGCAGAACTTCGAGGCCGAACGGCCGCTGGCGCAGCATTGCGAAGAGCTGACCATGCGCGGGCCGCGCCCGGAAGAGCGCGCCGAAACGCTCACGGCCTGGCGGAAGGAAATCTGCAGCGCCCTGTCCGACCGGCTCGGTGGGTTGCTGGGCGGCGGAAAGCTGTCTGTGACCTTGGGCGAGCCGGAAACGCTCGTTGGTAAACAGATATTCGAGCGGATTGGTCCGGTGGCCGCCAACAGCCTGCTGCGTTGCGGCGGCCCGGACCAGACGGTGCTCTTCTCGATCGATCTGGGAACGACCGTCGCCCTGACCGACCGGTCCTTCGGTGGACCCGGAGAAGTGCCCGAGGGACCCTTCGATCAATTGACGCGCTCGGCCGGGTTGCTGATCGACCAGGTGGCGACGATCGTGGCAAAAAGCGTCGCGGCCGCGAGCTGCGAACTGGACGACGGAGCCGGAAACGTAATCATCCATCGCGAAAGCGTGACGCGATTGAAGCCATTCGCACCGGCTGCGTCGTGTGCGATGTTTGCGATTGAAATCGCCGAACCGGACGGCCCGAGCTGGAAGGCGCTTCTGGCGGCTACGCAAGAGGTGCTCGACAGCCTGCTTCCTGAATTGGGCGAATCTTCTGGCGGACGGCGCAAGCCGAACGGACCTGCCGATGGCGGCGCGGCGCCATTCGGCGCGATCCCAATGCCGATCGAGGCGGTGCTCGCAGAATTCGACTTGTCGCTTGGCAAGCTTGAAAGGCTCGCTCCGGGTGACCGCATTCCCATCGCCGTGCCGCGGGAGGTTCCGGTGCAGATCGGGTCGCGCCTTCTGGGTCGAGGTAGTGTTGGCACGCTCGAAGACCGCATGGCAATCCGCCTCACCAGCCTCAGTCAAGGAGGGCCAGGCCAATGACCGCATTCAATCCCGCGCTGCATCGCTTTGGCGATGTCACCGTGCGCCTGTCGGTCGAATTGGGACGCACCGACATGCCGCTCAAGGACGTGCTGGCGCTCGGTGAAGGCAGCGTCGTGCCGCTCAACCGGATGACCGACGAATTGCTGGATGTTACTGCCAATGGCCGGGTGATCGCGCATGGTGAAGTGGTGGCCGAGGACGGCAAGTTTGCGCTGCGTATCGTCAGCCTGGCGGGCGATGATGGGGCATCCGCTCCCATGCCTCAGACTGCCGAGACGCCTGCTGTCCCGCCGCTGGACGAAGCGAGTGCGCCCGAATGATGGTCGAGTATTTCGTGCGGCTGGCACTGCTCCTGCCGCTGCTGGCGCTGCTGATCTGGGGCAGCCTGAGGCTGACCAAGTATCTGCAGGGCCGGGTGGTCGGCGTGCAGGGCGATGGCCGCTCGGTCGAGCTGCTCGAGACGACGCTGCTGTCGCCGGGATTGAAACTCGCCGTGGTGCGGTTTCATGACCGGGAAATCCTGCTCGGCTGCTCGCGACAGGGGCTGGTCCGGCTGAGCGACACCGAGGCGCGGGCGCGGGACCTAACCGAGCAACCGGAGAGGGTCTGATGCGTCGGATCTCTACAGTATTGGGTGCCTTGGCGTTGGCAGCGTTAACCATGTTTGCCGTGCCCGAAGTGGCTCTGGCCGCCCCGGCCGATGACGGTCCCGGTATCGGCGGCGCCATCGAGCGTGCACTGGGCAGCGACGACGGTGCAAGCGAAAGCACCCCGTTGAGCTTCTCGTTGCAGCTGCTCATCGTGATGAGCCTGCTCACCATTCTGCCCGCACTGGTGCTAATGATGACAAGCTTCCTGCGGATCCTCGTCGTGTTGTCGATCCTGCGGCAAGCGCTCGGCCTGCAGGGATCGCCCCCGACCCAGGTGCTGGTAGGCCTGTCGCTGTTCCTGTCGCTTTTCGTGATGGCCCCCACCCTCTCGGAGGTGAACGCCGCTGCGATCGAGCCTTATGCCAGCGGCACGCTGACCGCCGACGCTGCGATCGCCGGCGCCGGAGAGGAGTTTCACTCGTTCATGATCCGCCAGACGCGCGAGGCGAACCTGCTGATGTTCGCCGATCTCGCGGGGGTCGGACAATTTGCGCAGCCTGCTGACGTGCCGTTCTCGATCCTGCTTCCGGCCTTCGTTACCAGCGAGCTCGAAACCGCGTTCCAGATCGGCTTCATGCTGTTCCTGCCGTTTCTCGTGATCGACCTGGTGGTGGCCAGCGTGCTGATGAGCCTCGGCATGATGATGCTTTCTCCGACCATTGTCTCTTTGCCGTTCAAACTGCTGCTGTTCGTGCTGGTCGATGGTTGGGCGTTGCTCATGGGCAGCCTTGCGATGAGCTTTGCCTGACGATGCAGGAAGACGCCCAACTTCTCGCGCTTGCGGACCAGACTTTGTGGGTCACCGCCCTGATCGCCGGGCCGGTGCTGATCGCGGCGTTGGTGGTCGGCCTGATCGTCGGGATCATCCAGGCGGCGACCTCGGTCAACGAACAGACTCTGACCTTCGTCCCGAAGCTGGGAGTCGTTGCTCTGGTATTCGTGATCCTCGGAGGCACCATGATGGCGCTGCTGGGCGATTTCCTTCGCGAGATTTTCGCCCAGATATCCAGCCTCGCCATCTAGCGGGAGCGTAGGATGAACATCCTCGATCCCGCTTTCGGTCCGCTCGACCAGCAATTGTGGCAGGTCCTGTTCCTGTCGATCCGTGTGGCAGCGGCGCTGCTGGCCGCGCCGGTGCTGGGCGGAATGACGGTGCCGTTCCAGCTGCGCGCGCTGCTGGCGATAGCCTTCGGCGTGTTCATCGCGATCTGGGTACCCCTTCCCGAAGCGCCCGATATGATGAGCTTCGCTGCGATCCTCGCGGTGCTTCAGGAAGTGGTGATCGGCACCGCGCTGGGTTTTGTCTTGCAGATCGCCTTTGCCGTTCCGCTGATCGCTGCCGAGCAGATCGCGGGTACCATGGGCCTTGCCATCGCCACCTCGATCGATCCCACCAGCGGCTCGCAATCGGGCGCCTTGGGGTCCTATTTCGGCCTACTGCTGACCCTGCTGTTCTTCGCCATTGGCGGGCATCTGCTGTGGTTCGAACTGGTAATCGAAAGCTACAGGTTGCTACCCGCAGGCACGTTTGCGCTGGGTGGAGCGACCGGGCGCGAGATCGTGCTGTTCATGGGATACGGCTTTGCAACCGCAGCGGCGATAGCCTTTCCGGTTGTTCTTGTGCTGCTGCTGGTGCAGACCGTTACCGGCGTGATTTCCCGCTCGGCTCCTGCGCTCAACCTGTTCGCGCTCGGCCTCCCGGCAGGCGTGCTCGCCGGCATCACTGCGCTGATAATCGTCATGCCGATCGTGATCGAGCAGTTCATCGCCTTGCTCGAAGCTGCGCTGGTGCAATCGGCTGACTTGCTCGGAACCGGCGGGGTGCCCGCATGAGCGAGGAAAGCTCCGGCGAAAAGACATTCGAGCCGACGGAAAAGAAGAAGTCGGATTCCGCCAAGAAGGGCGACGTCCTTCGCTCCAAGGAAGTCGCCACCGCTGCGGCTATTGCGACCGGTGGTCTGGTTCTGCTCGGGGCCGGGCCGTGGCTGTACAGTGGGCTGGAACGCGTAGCGCGCGCCAGTTTCATCTTCGACCAGCGCACGCTTGAAGGGCTTCAACCGGGAATGCTGTTCTCTCACGCCGCCGAAGCGCTGTTGCCGCCGATCTTCGCGATCGGCCTTGCCGTGATCGCTATGACAGTCGCGGCGCAATTGCTGCTCGGCGAGGGGCGCTGGGTGCCGGAGAACATGGGCTTCAAGGGCAAGCGGATCAATCCGCTCGCGGGGCTCAAGCGAATCTTCGGGATTCAGGGCCTGATCGAGCTGGGCAAGAGCATCCTCAAGCTGGTGCTGCTTGGTGGAATTGCCGCATACTGGGCTATCGGCAATGTGCCGGACGTCATGGGCTTGGGCCGCGGTTCGCTGGAGGCGCAGGTCGCGTTCGGTTGGGACGCCGTGGTGACATTGGTCGGCCTGCTTGTGTTTGGCCTCGCGATAATCGCGCTGGTCGATTATCCGCTCCAGCGTTTCCAGCGAAACAAGCGGCTTAAGATGAGCCACAAGGAAATGCGCGACGAGACCAAGCAGACCGAAGGGTCGCCCGAGGTCAAGATGGCGCGGCGTCAGCGCCAGCGAGATCTTGCGCGCGGCAGCGTCGGCAAGGCAATGAAGGATGCGCAATTCGTAATTGTGAACCCGATGCATTTCGCGGTCGCGCTCACTTACGATCCGGCCCTCGCTCCCGCCCCGGTGGTGCTGGCCAAGGGCCGCGGCGAAACCGCCATGGCGATGCGCGAACTGGCGAGCGAACAGGGCCTTCCGGTGCTGCAATATCCGACGCTTGCTCGCGCAGTCTACTATACCACCCGCGCCAACCAGATGGTGCGCGAGGAACTGTATGTCGCCATCGCTGCATTGGTTGCTTTCGTCCTGTCGCTGAAGCGCGGCGAGCATCCGAAAATGCCGGTTGTCGACGTGCCCGAAGAGCTGCGGTTCGACGCCGATGGAAAGCCCGAAAAGACCGCTTAAGCATCGGCCTCGATCGCCGTTCTAGGAGCCATGGAAACCAACGGCTCACGGATTATTTCTGCACTCGGTGCAGGCAGCGGGATCGATTTCACGCAGCTCGCCAGCGACCTGTCCGAAGCGTCTTTCTCATTCCAGCGCACCAATCTGGAAACGCGCAATGAGACGCTCGAGGCGCGCATATCGGCGGCGGCGTTGCTGCGCAGCACGCTCAACGATCTGGCGAGCGCATTGGGTGACCGGATCCGCACTGGTGACCTCTCGCCACAGGCCAGCATTGGCAATTCGGCCGTCGCTACTGTCACCACCCCGGCAGGCACCAATCCCAGCGGGACCTACTCGCTCGAAGTGTCGCAACTGGCGCAGAGCCAGACGCTCGTTTCGCAAAGCTACGGAAGCGCCGAGGACCTTGTCGGTGCAGGCAGCCTTACCATCCGCTTCGGCACCGTGTCCGGCAGCACCTTCACCGAAGACACCGCGCAGACCGCGCTCGACATCACCGTCGAGGCAACCGACACGCTGGAAACGCTCGCGAGCAAGATTTCCAGCGAGAGCGGTGGCGCGCTCGAAGCCTATGTCGCCAATGGTACCTACGGCGCGCAGCTGGTGATCAAGGGGCAGGACGGCGCGGCGAACGGGTTCGTGCTCGAAACCGCCGCCGGGTCCGGGACGCCGGGCGACCTGTCCTTTCTCGCCTGGGCCCCTGCAACCGACGCGGGCGAGTTGCGACAGAGCTCTCAAGACGCGTTGTATTCGCTCGACACGGTGCAGTTTTCGAGCGCGAGCAACACCGTCACCGGCTTGCCCGAAGGCATGACTTTGGAACTGACGGGCACCAACACCGGGGCACCGACCACGATATCCTTCTCGAACAGCAGCGTAGCGATCACCGACGTAATGACCGACTTCGTCGCCGCGCTTAACGACATATCGCGGCTGCTGGACGAGACTGCCGCGGCGCAGGGCGGAGCGCTGGGCAACGATCCCGGCGCACGCGAGCTGAAACGCGATCTCGCGCGGCTCAC
>JAAUYI010219327.1_pt1 | contig 19089 bp, 21 predicted proteins | sample 7278041 | NCBI WGS metagenome assembly JAAUYI01 (sample SAMN14350216, study PRJNA611818) | marine sediment metagenome | isolation source: surface marine sediment (0.6m) | place: French Polynesia: Moorea | collected 2018-08
CAGAGCGTCGAGCCGGCGGATCGCCTCGGTGCACAACGCGCGCAGATGGCGATTATCACCTCGCTCTTCCATGACGCCGGCTACATTCGCCACCACGAACGCGACCAGAATTTCAAGAACGGCGCCGAGTTCACGCTGTACCACGTATCGCGCAGCGCCGATTTCCTGCGTCGCTACCTGCCGGAACTCGGCCTGGCGCGCGACGTTGGCGTCGCCAGCATGATCGTGCACTTCACGGGCTACGAACTCGACCTCGACCACATCGAACTGGACGACCCGCGCGACATCATCTGCGGCCACCTGATCGGTACCGCCGACCTGATTGCCCAGATGGCGGACCGCTGTTACCTCGAGAAATGTCGAGATCGCCTGTACAACGAGTTCGTCCTCGGCGGCGTTGCCGTCGAAAACGCCAAACCCGGCGAGTACATGGTGCGTTACCGTTCCGGGGAGGACCTGTTACAAAAGACCCCCGTCTTCTACCAGGAGGTCATGCGCGACCGTCTGAACAAGAAGTTCAATCGTGCCTATCGCTACATCGAAGTGCTGTACGACGGGCAGAATCCTTACATCGACGCGATTCGCAACAACATCACGCACCTCGTCAAGATCATTGCTTCCAACAACTGGACACTGCTCCGCCGCGAACCGCCTTATTTCCTCGGTCTCGCAAACGCCGTCAATGACATCGAGTCGCTCGTCCGGCATCAGCTCGCATCGTTCAAAGGTCGGGCAATCGAACCCCAGAACGGGCTCTTGATGCCGGTCTGATCAGCGCCCGGGGTGCGCGCTGACCTCCATGTAAATCCCGTTCGGGTCGAACATTGACACGGTCCTGAGGTGAATCGTCGACTGTCCGTCCGGCGTCGGCACCTCCCAGTCGACCGGCGTCGTGACCACATCGGCACCGGCAGCGACCGCGCGCTCGTACACTCCGTCAACGTCATCGGTCTCGATCACGAGGATCGGCTCGCCCATGCGGACCTTGTCACGTGACGACCGCACCCCGGTGTCGAACGGTGGATCGAGGTATTCGAGCAGTCCGAGCTTGCCGATCCTGGGGTCTGCAGCTTCGAGGATGACCAGGCGGACGTCGGCCTTGTCCGGCGCGCCCGACGGCGGAAAACGATGATCGGCCGCAACGATATTGTCGTACCACACGCTCCAGCCGAATACCTCGCGGTAGAACGCCGCCGCCTTTTCGGCGTCGCGCACGATGAAAGTTGTGCGTTTCAGGATATCGATGGTCATCGTCAGGACTCCTTCGCATCGCCGGGCCGTCGACAGTCCGCCCGCCGAGCACTATCTTAGCGGCTTGGGACGAACACCGAGCCACCATGTCGCACGGCAACATCAATCGGCAATGGACGGTCGCGAAGCGACCGACGCAGGATCTTGCACACGAGCACTTCGGCTATCGCGAGGAAGCCGTCGGCAGGCCCGGCGACGGCGAGATGCTGTTGAAGACTCACTACCTCAACGTGGCACCGGTCATGCGCATGTACATGATGGCCGAAGGCGGCGGCGAGTCCACCGAGCGCGTGCTCGACATCGGCGACGTCATCCACGGCCGCGGCGTCGCCGAGGTCGTCGAGTCGAACCATCCGGACTTCTCAGCCGGCGACTTCGTCCACGGCCAGCTCGGCTGGCAAACTTTCAAAATCACCAGCGCAACACCCGAAGAGAAATTCGTGCGCATGCAGCGTCGCGGTGTGCCGGCCTACTATGGCCTGTCGGCGCTGGGCATGACCGGCTATTCCGCGTACTGCGGTTTCGTGACGCGCGGCGAGCCGCGCGCGGGTAACGCCGTGCTCGTCTCCGGCGCCGCCGGAGGCGTCGGCTCGCTGGTCGTGCAGATAGCAAAAGCGCTGGGCTGCGGACCCGTCGTAGGGATCGCCGGCAGCGACGACAAGTGTGCACTCGTTGTCGAGCTCGGCGCCGACGCAATGATCAATTACCGGGACGACGACGTGCCGCGGCGGATCGCAGACCTGTTACCAGACGGCATCGACATTTTTTTCGACAACGTCGGTGGCGAGATTCTCGAAGCTGCATTGGACAACCTGGCGTTCGGCGCGCGGGTCGTGTTGTGCGGCTCGATCTCCGAGTACACCCGCGACGAGCCGTTCGGGCCGCGCAATTACACGTCCCTGCGTAAACACGAAGCCGACATGCGCGGCTTTTTCGTCTACAACCATGCCGCCGAATTCGAGCGGGCCGAGACCGACATCGCGGCGTGGATTCGCGACGGCAAACTGCGTGCGCTCGTCGATATCAGCGACGGCTTCGAGAACATGCCGGACGCACTGATCGGGCTCTACACCGGCACGAATCGCGGCAAGCGCATCGTGCGCGTTACACCCGGCGAGGACGTCGTTTACTGACGCCGTCGAGCTCGAGGTCCGATCGTGGCCGGAAGTCTTGGCGGCAACGCGTACCCTTGTGGGACTTCAACGAGGAGTTGCGCAAATGGCATTCAAGATTTCACCGCTCGCTGCTTTCGACTTCAGCCACCTTTTCGGCAAGAGCGCCGAAGAGCTTGCCACTGCGGGTGTCGTCCGCGTCATTGCAGACACGAAACCGGGCTACCCGTGCCGCGTCAGTCTGGAGGATGCCGAGCCCGGCGAGTCGTTGCTGTTGGTGAACTACGAACACCAGGACGCGCCGTCGCCGTATCGTTCGCGACACGCAGTATTTGTCCGCGAAGGTGCCACCGATGCATCGCCGGACGTTGACGAGGTGCCGGAATCGTTGCGCCTCCGGATGCTGTCGGTCCGTGGCTTCGACACCGACGGCATGATGGTCGACGCGGACCTCGTCAAGGGTGCCGAACTCGAGGCGCTGATCGACTCACTGTTCGACAATGACCGCATCGACTACCTGCACGTGCACTACGCGAAGCCCGGCTGTTTTGCCGGGCGCATTGACCGGGCTTAAGCGTCGCGGCGTTCCCGCCACGTGCGGTACGCCAGGTACTGTACGCGGTTGAGGCGACGATTCGCGTAGAACGCGGCAATACACGCTGCGGCCAGCGCGTATATCGCGTCCGCTGCCGTCATGACTTCGTCGAAGAACACCGGCCACGTCAGCGAGCTGACCCTGCGCAGGATCGTCAGCGTGCCGGTATCGAGTTCGCCGGCCGTAAACGCTGCGGCCACGACGATGTTGCCCACCAGCGAGCCGATCACCGTGGCGACCGCAGCAATCAACGGAAAACGCCAGTCGAGGCCGCGCCCGGCGCGCCGCACGGCCAACCCGAGCAGGACACCGAGCACGAGCGTGAACCATGGGAACAGCTTGCCCAGCAGGGTCGACAACATCGCCCACAGCGTGCTGAACACGACGATCACGACCAGTGAGGCGACGATCGCATCGCGCACGGACTGAGCCTGCCAGAGCCGCCGGCCCGCGTCGGGGTCCGCGCTCACATCGGCCTTTTGTGCGTGTTTCTTCGGCAGGCGCAGTACCTGCCTGGGTTGGTCAGAGCCCATCGCGTATCGTCGTCCGGCGGGGTTGGGGGACCCCGTGTAGTGATAGACTGGGGTCCTGTCTGGTTGTCAGTGAAAGATACCGGAGCGACAAGCCATGAGTCACCCCGTCACCCTCACGGCAGCGATCCTGCTGCTTGCCATTGTCGGGCTGCCGGCGGCCGCAGTCGCCGACGATGCCGCGTCCTTCCGCACCCGCGTCGCTGCCGCGAGCGCTGAACTCAACTACGAATTCCGCGAATTGCTGCAAACCGAGATGCGGCTCGACAGCGAGACAAGTGAGAAATTCTGGGACGTATTCGACCGCTACAGCGAGGAACGCCAGTCGATCCAGGATCGCTATACCGGCCTCATCGGCGGGTTTGTCGACAAGTATTATCGTGGCGCCATGACCGACGACGATGCCAACGACCTGCTGGACAACTACCTCGACAATCGTATCGAACTCCTGAAGCTTCGCCAGAAGTACCTCAAGCGATTCCGCAAAGCGATGACTGGCCGCCAGGTAGCGCGCTTCTACCAGCTCGAGAACAAGGTGCAGGCCCAGGTCGACGCGGCGCTCGCCGTTGCCATTCCGCTGGTCGACATCAACTAGGCGCGCGTGACCACCGGTAGTGCAGACCGGGTTGTCCTGGTCACCGGCGCTGCAGCCGGCATAGGGCGCGCCATTGCCGAAGCCTTCCTGGCGGACGGTGCCGGTGTGCACGTCTGCGATATTTCCGAACCGCATATCGGCGAGTTCCTGTCCGCGAACCCCACGGCCAGTGCCACCCAGGCCGATATCTCCGACCCGGCTGACGTCGACCTCGTTTTTGCCGATCTCGCGCGCGAATACGGCCGGCTCGACGTATTGGTCAACAACGCGGGTGTTGCAGGGCCAACCGGACTGGTCGAGAGTATCTCGATCGACGACTGGCTCGACTGCATGAACGTCGACCTCAACGGCATGTTCTTTGTCACACGCCGAGCCGTGCCGCTGCTAAAGGCACACCAGGGCAACGCCATCATCAACATAGCGTCGACCGCCGCACTGCATGGCTATCCGTTGCGGTCACCGTACGCGGCGAGCAAATGGGCGCAGGTCGGGCTGACCAAGACCTGGGCCATGGAGCTCGGGCGTTATGGCATTCGCGTCAACGCGATCAGTCCGGGCAGCGTGGCCGGCCCCCGAATCGATGCCGTGATCGAGCGCGACGCCGATGAGCGCGGCCTGACGCCGGACGAAGTCCGCAATGTCTACCTCCGGCAAACTTCGATGCGAACGTTCATCGATGCTGAAGACGTCGCCAACATGGCCGTGTTCCTCGCGTCCGACAAGGGCGCGAAGATCTCGGGCCAGGTCATCTCGATTGATGGTCATACGGAAGGTCTGTCAAACTGGCTCGACAAGTAAACAGAACAAGAGGGGGCAAACCAGATGCGTGCTGCATGGTTTGAGGAATTCGGCGCCGCGCGTGACGTCCTGAAAATCGGCGAACAGCAAACACCGGAACCCGGCCCGGGCGAGGTGCTGGTACGCCTGCACACCAGCGGTATCAACCCGTCGGACGTCAAGAAACGTGCCGGCTCGTTTCCGGATTTGCTCGACAACGGATTCGTCATCCCGAACAGCGACGGCGCCGGCATCATCGAAGCGGTCGGCAACGGTGTCGACCACAACCGTATCGGCGACCGGGTTTGGGTCTACCAGGCGCAATACGGGCGACGCTTCGGTACCGCCGCGGAATACGTCACGGTCGAGGATCACCGCGCACCGGTCCTGCCCGACGCGGCCGGCTTCGACGTCGGAGCCTGCCTCGGCATACCGGTCATGACTGCGCACCGCGCGGTATTTGCAGACGGCAGCGTCTATGGCCAGACGCTGCTCATTACCGGTGGCGCAGGCCGCGTCGGCCATTACGCGATCCAGTGGGCCCACCAGGCCGGCGCAAACGTGATTGCGACGGCGAGCAATGACGAGGACGCGGAGTCCTGCCGTGCTGCCGGCGCCAACCACGTCGTCAACCACCGCGATGCGAACTTCGCCGAAGCGGTCCTGAACGCGCATGGTGGCCAGCCGGTGGATCGCGTCGTCGACGTCGAGTTTGGCGCTAACCTCGACACGTCTGTCGATGTACTTCGAACCGGTGGCACGATCGCAACGTATGCATCCGTTGCCGTGCCCGAACCCAGGCTGCCGTTCTTCAAGATGATGTACAAGGACCTGACCATCCGCATGATCATCGTGTACGCGATGCCGGAAGCGGCGAAGCAGCACGCGATCGACGATATCAACGCGTCGCTGACCGACAACTCGCTGACTCACCGGATAGCGCACACACTGCCGCTTGACAGCATCGCCGAAGCCAGCGAGATCGTCGAGACGGGCGGAATCCGCGGCGCGGTCATCCTCACCATCGACTGACAGCCGGTATGGACCAGAGCCGGATCGACTGGCCGAGCTTCATCGCCTGCGCGGTGATCATCCTCGGCGTCTGTATTCCGCTCGCGGCCAGCCCTGAATGGGCCGGCCAGGTGCTGCAACAGCTTTACGACTACATCGCGCGCGAGTTCGGCATCCTGTACCTGCTGGCCAGCGTAGCCGCCATCGGTTTTCTCGTCTGGCTGGCCTCCAGTCGTTTCGGCAGCGTCAGGCTCGGCGACGCTGACGAGCAGCCGGAATTTGGCCAGCTGAGCTGGGTCGCCATGCTGTTTTGCGCCGGCGTCGGCGCGGGCCTGATGTACTGGTGTGTGACCGAATGGGCGCACTACTACCAGGCGCCGCCTTTCGGGGTTGAGCCGGAAAGCGCGGCAGCGGCGGAGTGGGCATCAACGTACGGACTGTTCCACTGGGGTTTCACGGCGTGGGCCTTCTACTGCCTGCCGACCGTTGCGATCGCCTATCCGTATTACCGGCGCAGGCTGGACATCCTGCGCTTCAGCATCAGCTGTAACTGGTTCCTGCAGGGGCGTGAGCAGGGCGCGCCGGCACGCATCATCGACTTCCTGTTCATGATAGCGCTGATCGGTGGCGCCGCTTCGTCGCTGGGCTTTTCGACGCCGATGATTGCCGCGTGTTTTGCCTGGATGCTGGGTGTCGAACCCACTTTCACACTCGAAGTCGGCGTCGTCGTTCTCGCCGTGATCATGTTTGCCGGCAGTGTCTGGCTCGGATTGAAGAAGGGCATCAAGAGACTGAGCGACATCAACCTCGCGCTGGCATTCGCGTTGCTCGTTTTCGTTCTCGTCGTCGGCCCGACAGCATTCCTGCTGAAGACCAGCCTGAACGGCGTCGGCATGCTGACACAGAATTTCCTGCGGATGAATTTCTGGACCGATCCGTTCACGGAGTCGCGCTTCGTCGAAGACTGGACCGTATTCTACTGGGCCTGGTGGATTGCCTACGCGCCGTACATCGGCCTGTTCGTAACGCGCATCTCGCGCGGACGCACGATTCGGCAGGTGATCGTCGGCATGCTGCTGCTCGGCTCCCTCGGCAGCTGGGTCTTTTACATGATCCTCGGCAACTTCGCGCTGTTCCAGCAACTCTCGGGCAGCCTCGATTTTACCGGTCTTCTCAATGACGTCAGTGGCAACGCCGCTATCGTCGCGACGCTCGAAACGCTGCCGCTGGCACCGCTCGTCGTTGGCGTTTTCGCGATCGTGGCGCTGATTTTTTCGGCGACGACCTACGACTCGGCTTCGTACACACTGGCCTCGGGCGCAACGCTGCACCTGTCTGCCGGCGATGACCCGGCCCGCTGGCACCGCGTCTTCTGGGCGTTCGCACTTGGCCTGATGCCGATCACGCTGATGTTCATCGGCGGCCTCAAAGTCCTGCAGGTCACGCTGCTGATCGTTTCGCTGCCGATCCTGCTGGTGTTGATCGCGGCCGCAGTGTCTCTGGTCAAGTCGCTGAAGGCTGACGCTGCAAGCTGATGCGCCGCGTTGCGCTACTGCTGCTTTTCCTGTCCGGCTGCAACGGTGAGCCGCCACCGTCCGTCAATATCTCCGGCGAGGAGCTGGTCGGTATCAAGCTCGAGGATTCGCGCGTCAGCGCTTTTCTGGGCGTACCGTTCGCTGCGCCGCCGCTTGGCGAACTCCGCTGGTCCGCGCCGAGGCCGCACCGGCCGACTGCGACTCGCCGCAATGTCGTTGCGTTCGCGCCTGCCTGCATGCAATCGCCCCGCATCCTCGAGTGGTACCGCGACGTTGCCGAAAAATTCGGCGCGACACGTGATGTCTACGACGACCTCGACGTCAGCGAAGACTGCCTGTACCTGAACATCTGGACGCCGACGTTGGATCCGCATGCAAAGCTACCGGTCATGGTGTACATCCACGGCGGCAGCAACAACAGCGGCTGGTCGTACGAGCCGAATTACCACGGGCACGCACTGGCCGAACGCGACGTTGTCGTCGTCACGGTCGCGTATCGACTCGGCGCATTCGGTTTCCTGTCGCACCCCGAGCTTGGCGGCTCCGACGCCGTCGCAAATTTTGGCCTGCACGACCAGCTCGCTGCGCTCGAATGGATCAACGAACACATTGCGCGCTTCGGCGGCGATACGTCGCGAATCACGCTCTTCGGCGAGTCGGCCGGCGCCGAAAACATCCTCGCGTTGATGTTCATTGACGAATCCGGGGGGCTGTTCCAGCGCGCCATCCTGCAAAGCACGGCCGGATTCGGCCTCGATGGCGCGCCGACGCTGGAGAATGAAGAGGCGCGTGGCGCTGCCCTCGCGGCAGCGTTCGGACTGCCGGTCGAAGGGTCGCTTGAGACACTGCGCCGGGTTGCCGCCGATGACCTGCTGAAAGTGTACGAAGCCAACTTCGACGACCACTATCATTCACCCGCTGTTGACGGCCAGCTACTGGACGAGGCGATATGGCTGCCCATCGTCCGCGGCGAACTTCCGGACATCCCTGTAATCATCGGTACCAATGCCAACGAATGGCATGAAGCCGTCGCTACGGACCCGTCAGATGACGACGTACGTGAGGCTGCCGCGAAGCTGGCGCATATCGACGAACAGGTTGCGCTGGAAGCTGTCCGTGATGAGACGGACCTGCACTATGCGCTCGACCGGCTGGCAACGGCCGACCTGATGTTGTGCCCGTCGCAGTTCCTGGCTTCGCAGCTCACGGCGAATGGCGGTCACGCCTGGGTCTACCAGTTCACGCGCGTTCGTGACGGGCCAGGTGGTGACGCGATGCGTGCTTACCACGGTGCCGAGTTGCCATACGTCTTCGACACCCACGACGACTGGTTCACGACCAGCGATGTCGACCGCGAGCTGACTCGCGCGATCACGAGGTATTGGCTAACGTTCGCGGCAACCGGCAACCCGAACGGCGCGACGACACCGGCCTGGCCGGATTTTGTCGCACAAATGCGTTTTTCGATGCAGGAGCTTGGCGACCAGGTTCAAATGGTGCCGCGCATTGAGGCCCGATTATGCGGGAGCTTCGACGCGAACGTCAGCCGCCCATAGGTACTACCGCAATCCGCTTCAGCGGAGCCGGCGAAAAAAGAACGCCGAAAAGCTCACACCAGATCACGACACTGCCATAGTCCTCGAGACTGGTACCCGCCGGTATCGGGTAGTTCTGGTTGCCGACATTGCCCTTCAGCTTGCCGAGGCTGACGAATCCACGATCCGTTACGTCGGCAGCCGTTTTGGGATCGCGGTGTTTTGCAAGGTAGACGACCAGGTCCGGGCCGTTGGTCGTGCGGAAGTTTTCGAAGCGAACCAGCGAATTGCCGTCCGGCAACTCGTACAACGTCGCCGTTCCACTGCCCTTGTGAACTGCGTCCGCATCCACGAACTGGCCGATTGCGACGACCTTCGGCGCAACGTTGAGCCTGTCGTCGACCTGCTCCACGTCCGGCGCCTTTGCAGCCGCATCCATGATCTCCTGCTTCATCTCCTGCCGCTTGTCCTCGGGCATGGCCATGACCTTGTCGATATCCACCGTGCCGTCAGCTCCCATGTAGTCAAAAGACTCGTCGACTGCCTTGTCGATGAACAACGGTGAAACGAAAAACCAGGCCGCTGCGAGTAACGCGACGACGATTATTGCGATTGCTGTGTTCTTCATATTATCTCCGGTTTGCAATCATCGGGGCTGGTACCTGAGCGTCACCTGGAACGATACGTCCGGTGCCGTGTTGACGATGATATCCTCGCCGACGGCCAGGCTCAGCAACGTGCGTTCACCGAGGCGGAAGTTGCCGCCGAACGTAATCGTGCCGGCAAGGTCGCCCAGGTTACGTATGTCGGAATCGTACATGGCCGAACGTATGGTTCCCTGCACCCGCAGGTCCATCCAGTTCGTGACCTTGATGCCGATACCGCCGGCCAGGTGGCCGATGAATTCGTTGTAGCGATCAGCGAGAAACTCCGGTTCGCCGACATAGATGACGTTGGCGCGATAGAACCCGGTCATCCTGCCGGTGCCGCCCAGGTCGAGGTAGTCGGCGGCAATGCCGACACTGACGTCGGTGCCGCCGCTGCCGAGCAGGTCCTCGGCTGCACCGGTCGGCAGCTTCACCGACAGGCGAAGTGCCGTACGGCGATTCGTGTTGCTCGACAGCTGCCAGCCACCGTAAAGCCGCACGTCGCCTGCGCCGTTCGCGTTCTCGTCGAAGTCGACCAGCGGCACGCCGGTATCCTGATAGGAAAACAGGAGTTCGTCCTGTGGCAGCTGGTCACGTGATCCGTCCGGCAGACCGAAGATGTCGTGCCAGTTCTCGATCAGGGAGTCGAGGTTGCCCGATTCGTGCGATAGCAGCGGCGCTTCGATGCCGATTTCCAGCCGGTCACTGAATCCGTAGCGCCAGTTCAGCGTCAACCGTGTCGTCTCGCCATCGAGCGTCAGGCTTTCGCCCAGCTTGTCGTCGACGATCGCATGGCTCGACGTCATCAGCGTCACGCCGAACGCATGTCGGCCATCCGCCAGCAGCATCGCTCCCTCCGTGCTGTCCGGAATGCCGAAGATTGCGCTCAAAGGACCGTTGTCGTGGTCGTTGAGCGCCTCGGCCCTGGCTCCAGCCGCCACCAGCAACAGGGCGACACCCGCCAGCCGGGCGCCGATTCGTTCGGGGCAAAAACGCATGATTCTCGAAATTCGGGTGGAAATCGTGAACTGTATGGCAGCATATCCCGCGTGTGTTTGAAAGCATTACGTTTGCCCCAACGTTCGTCGAGACCAGCCATGAAACGCCTGCTTGTACCGATCGTCGCTCTCCTCGGTGTCATGCTGATGACACCGCTCCTTGCCGAGCCCACGCGTGACGCACTTGTCGAAGCCTGGGAAGCCCACATGGGCTCGCTGCCGGGAACGGTAGAGTTCGAAGCAAGCGGTGACGAGACCTGGCGAATCAAGGATGAGAACCTGCCGTACGAGGGCAATCTCGAGTTGGTCGGCGTCGTTGTGCGGCCGGCTGAAGAACTCAGCGATTTTTCCGATTTCACTCACACCGGCATAGTCGAGTTTCGGCTGACCGAGCTTCCCGAAGGGCGCACCGAATCGCAGAGCTACTACTACTGGCTCAGCGATCGCCAGATGATGTACTACGACGGCAACCGGGGCGAGTGGCTCAATACAGCCGAGTACCGGGATTCGTTCGACGACATGTACGACGTGCCGGGATCCTGGGGACTGCTGTCCTTTATGCTGAACTACGGCATCTGGATCGTGCTGTTTGCATTGTTCATCTGGATATTCACCGGCCTCAACAAGCAGAACAAGAAGGCGCGTACATTGATGGACGACGGCGCCGACATCAACCGGCTGGCGCGGGAGAACCTCGAGCGCAGCGCAAAACTGCAGGATGAGCTGCTCGAGTCCGCGCGAAAGTCGCAGGACCTGAATACGCAGGGTAACGAGCTGCTGAGAGAAATCCTGGCCGAGCTCAAAAAGGGGCGTTAACCGTTGGCCGGTGGCTTCGGGCCTGGATGAGTGAACAGCACGAGGCCAAACCAAAGCGCAAACACCACATAGACGACGGCGCTGCCGACGAGCAGGCCGGATGCCTGCACGATGGCCGCTTTAACCAGCGTCGCCGCACCGACGGCGAAGTGCAGGAAGTTACCCATCGCGAGCGGCCGACTGTAAATACCGCCGATGAGCACGCCGCGCGCCGACCAGTTCAGGATCGCGAAGCCAAGGTACAAGGCGCCCGTGATCTGAACCACGACAATCGTCAGGTTGTCCGCCTGCGACCCGAACGTTTCGAGGAATTCCTGCGGCACGAATGACGCCCCGAGACCCATCGCCGCGAGGAACGCCGCACTGGCAGCCATCAGTATCCGGGTTTGCATGGCGGCGATGCTAGCATCCGGTCGTTGGCCTCTCAATCGAGCACTGCCGCGTGTTACCCTCGCGATGTCGCGGCCGCGACCAGGGAGGACCACGCGCGTGCCAGGAAAGTACCCGGACCGGATCAAGACACTCAAGCTTTATGACGGCCGATTCGATGCCTACCAGCTCGACGCCGCCGGCGCGAAAGTCCTGTTTGCGTCGTACCCCGCCGGCACCGTCATCCCGCCGCATACTCACGAGACCGACAACTACGGCGTCATCACGCGCGGCGAACTGATACTGACGGTCACCGGCACAACACGGCGTTACGGGGTTGGCGACTGGTACCACGTGCCCGCGAACGCTGAACACGAAGCAACCTTCGAAGTCGAGTCCGACGAGATCGAGTTCTGGTTCGAGGCTGATGGACAGGCTGACTAGCGCTCGCTGTTGGTTCGCCCTCGTAGTCTGCGGATGCCTCTCCGCGTGCTCACCCGAAGAGATTATCGAGGGCATCGTGCCGGACGACGAAACGGCATTTGTCGAGGAGTACTTCGAGCGGATCCGGGACGGCGATATCGATGCCGTGCTCATGCGCACTGACCCGCAGCTGGTGATTACAGGCGTTGAAGACGACCTCAGGAAGATCGTTGCGATCATGCCCGACACACCGCCCGTAAGCTTCACGACCATCGACTACGGCAGGACAGTTTCCGGCGACGGTACCTTTTCCACGATAATCCGCGAGTACGAGTTCGCAGATACGTGGCTGCTGGTCACGTTCAATGTCCGGCGCGCCGACGATGCCCTGACGATGGCGAGCTTCAACCTTCGAGGCGGCGCGCAGTCACTCGTCGAAACCAACGCTTTCTCGATCGACGGCCGCGGCCCGGTCGGCTACCTGGTCTTGCTGCTGGTCGTCGCCATCCCGATCGTCTGCATCGTCTCGTTTATTGCCTGCCTGATGACGCCAATCCCGAAGCGAAAATGGCTGTGGTGCCTGTTCACGCTGCTGGGTTTCGGCACTTTCAGCATGGACTGGACCAGCGGCCAGGTGGCTTACCAGGTCATCTCGGTGCAACTTCTCGGCGCGGGCGCCGTGCAGCCGTACCTGTACGGGCCGTGGATCTTTTCGTTTGCGTTGCCGCTTGGCGCAATCATCTTCTGGACCCGCCGCCCGGAATGGCTGCGCGCTGCGGCGGCATCGGCAACTATCGAGGCAACTGTCGAGCCCGACCGTCGCGACGACGACCTTACTTGAGCGGCTCGCCGTTCCAGGGGCAGAAGCGCCACGTGACGTGCGCGGCTTTGCCGTTCGGGCACACCCGCGGCACAAACAGCGAGTCGAGCGGAACCTCGAGCTCCAGCACGGTGGGAGCCTCGCCCTTCCTTGCATCGAGTGATACGCGCAACGTGCCGTATTCGTACGGCGAAATGATGCGTTTGCCCTTCGCATCCGTATCCGGCAGCGGGAAAAAATAGAAGTTTTCGCCGAGGTTGCCCATGGCTGCCGACAGGATCGGTCGCATCTGGTCGAGCATCAGGCGCATGTCCGGATCCGATACCGACTTGTGAGAGACATTCACGGAGCGGCCGTTTTCGCGGATGAAGGTGATATCCAGGCCGTTCATCACGCGCTCGCGATCGTAGAAATTGAATGCGCCAAACGCCGAGATGTCGGCCTGTACGACGGCAAGCACCGAGTACGGTTTCAGCACTCCGATGATCTGCTCGACCTGTGAGGCGCTGACCGATGGATCCTGGCTCAGGGCGGCCTGCCAGAACTCGGTCGGGATCCACCAGATCAGGTCGATGGAGTCACTGGCGTTGCTCATGACCTGCGTTTCTGCGGTGAGATCCGCAGAGTTGATCTGCTCATAGGGCTTGCGATCTGCGGCCACCGCGGACAGGCTCAGCGACAGCACGACCAGCGCAACTAGCGGTTTCATGGCTCGTCTCCCGAATGCAACGGCTTCACAGTATCACTATAGCGGCTACGAAAACCGTGACGAATCACCGGTTTAGGAGCCTCTCAGGTCAGGGGACACTCCCCTGACGGGGAATGTCCCCGCTCCCCTGCGCTCAGGGGACAGCTCAGGGGACACTCCCCTGGCGGGGAATGTCCCCGTTCACCCCGGGGAATGTCCCCAATCAGCTTTTGGGGATGCTGATCGACGATGCGACGATGTGGAACTCGACCTTTGCGGCCGCATCCTTCGCACGCATGTCACCGAGGTCCTCTGCGAAGTGCTGCGCCTGTTCTTCCGTCACCTGCTGACGAGACATGACGCCTTTAATTACTACGGTCTTGCCGCTGGAGTCGGTCGGGATGAAGAACCCGTAATCCTTGAAGCTGACGCGCGCGTAGTGCTGCCCGTCTTTGGCGATGAAGAAACAGCCCTTCTTCTGACAGACCTTGGTAATGCGAGTTTTCATGAAAAACTCGCTATCCATATAGCGATCACCACCGGCGATCGCGTCTGAGAGAGAAACCGGTTCGCTCGTCACGTCGAGCGGCGCGCCGAATACTTCATGGCTTTCCGTAACCGCAACGGGTTCGGACAGGCGAATGGTCTTCTTTTTGCCCTGGGCGTTGTGCCCGTCGGCATGGGCAACTGCCAGGGATCCGAGCAGCGACAGCAGGGCAATTGTGCGCAACGTTTTCATGGTTGGAGTTCCGAAGCCTTTGAATTGTGGAAATGATAAGCGGCGAGGGTAGTCGACTTCCAGTGGGCCTGCCTCGACGAGGATCACGAACATGAACCAACGGACACAGGCGACTGATTTCGCCTGAAAACCGAAAATGGCTGATTGCAGCAATCCGCCCGGTCGCGCGGAATCGGCTTTCCGGGGCATAGGTAGATTCGCAGCTTGCATCCTCGCGGGCCGCGCCAGATACTGCGTGGCCCGACCAGAGACCGCCGAGGCAGGCCCGGTGGACCGATTCTTCAAGAAACTTCACAACCGCAGCGAGCCGCCCGGGCTCGAGCGTGTGATCCTGCGCAAGTTGCCGGCGGCAATGGTCTGGTCGACGCTGCTGCCGATTGCGCTCGCCGTCATCGCGCGAGTCACTATCTCGAATGACAACGAGATCGAGTTGGCCAAGCAAATTCGGCGAGTGGATATCTTCGCGATCGCCGCGGGCGTCACGGCCTGGACGGCGATCTTCACAATCGCAATCGGCTGTGTCGTCGTCGTCATCATGAAGGGGCCGGCTTACGTCGCGGACGCGTATCACCTGGAAGACCCCGATAACCCGGACCGGACCAAGCGCGAGGATGTGGACTGACCGTCATCGCGGGTCGCGCGCATGCACTGTCTCGTCATAGGAGGCACCCGCTTCATCGGCCCGAGAGTCGTTGCGGCGCTCGACACCGCCGGATGGCAGGTGACAGTCGCCCATCGCGGCGAACATAGAACGCCTCTGCCACCCGGGGTGCGCGAGCTCACGGACCCGTCCTTTGGTATGCCGGTCACGCAATACGACAGCCGCACAACCAGTCTCGAGCCGGATGTCGTGCTGCTTATGATGGCGATGGGCGCAGCCGATGCGGAAGCAGCGATGCAGGCTTTCGAGGGTCATGCCGGCCGAATCGTCGCCGTCTCCAGCGGCGACGTTTACCGGGCCTACGGACGATTGCAGTCCACGGAACCCGGGCCAATCGAGGCCATGCCGCTCAGCGAGGATTCACCGCTGCGCGAATCCCTGTTTCCCTACCGAGCGATCGCGGAATCCACGGACCAGCTCGAATACTGGTATGACAAGCTGCTCGTCGAACGCGCCGTGATGGCGTCGGCCACACTGCCGGGAACAGTCCTGAGGCTGCCGAAAGTTTACGGGCCGGGCAGCAACGACAACCTGGCCACCGTGTACGCATACCGACATCATCCCGACTGGCGCTGGACGCATGGGTACGTCGACAATGTGGCACACGCGATCGCCATCGCGGTCGAGAACGATGCGGCGCGGGGTCGGATTTACAATGTCGGCGAAGAACCGACACCTACCGTCGCCGAACGCCTCGCCGTGTTGCCGGACCGCGACTGCGAACTCGCCGACACGGAATCGATGAACATGAAGCAGGACCTCGTCTACTCGACCGCCAGGATTCGAAAGGAGCTCGGTTTCAAAGAGGTCGTCGATGAGCTTGCCGCAATGCAGGCACTGGCAGCGAGAGACTGAGCGGGCGATGCCTGAAGCAGGAAGAATTGCGAGACAAGAAGCTGGCAATATTTCTCGCTAGCGGCATCGCCATCGAGAATCCGGCAGAGTCACCTGATCGAACCGCTCAGGGCTCTTCGATGACCAATCTCCAGTACTCGACCTCGGGGACGTAGGTTTTGACGTCGGCCGAGCTGTTCGGGACGTTCCGATAGACGGTCAGCACGTACTCGGGACCGTTACCCTCGCTGAAAAGGTACTGCATCAGGTCACGATAGTGATCTTTGTGGAAGCTGCGCGGCCGCCTGATCGACTTTTTCATCCAGCGGTCCATGAAGATCTTGTTCGTGCTCGTGCCGTCGATTTCGACCAGCATGAGCTTTTCTTCGAACCCGAGTTCCTTGAAGTATTTGCCGTATTCCATGAACAGGATGCCGGGAGGCCAGGAATCGTCTTCCAGCCCGCCGAGCCTGGCGGCCGGGTCGCTGCCTCGCTGTGCCGACGGGGCGACCGGCTTTCGGTCGATGGCGGCAGCCATTTCTGCGGGCACCGTAATCGTGCGGGAAATCTCGGCCGGAGCCGTGTCCGATGTGCAAGCAACCTGGGCGGCCAACACCAGGATCGTCAGCAGCCACAATACTGTTCGAGTCGCGCTGCCACCGACGAAGGTCGCGTCATCTGTCATGCCTGGTCATTCCGCTTGCGGCGTTTTCTTCGCCGCGCTCCAGTAGGACAGGAAGTCGCGACCCGTCGAATTGGTCAGGCCTTCGAGCGTTTCACCCTCGAGAACGGCCGCATGATGGTAGTCACCTGACCCGTCGGCCGTGACGAACGCGATGCGAATCTTGCCCCACGTCATGTTGATGCGGGCCTCTGTAACCGGTGTGCCATAAAAGCGGCCTTCGAACCGATTGCCGTCTACCGACGTGACGACCAGCTCCTGGAAATAGGGCTCTGCGCCCGGCGTCGGGCGCAGGTCGACGGTCCAGGTGCCGAGCAGCATGCTGGCATCGAGCACCGGCGGACTCTCGCCGGTCGCGGGTACGACCATGCCGGTCAACAAGAAGCCGATCATCAAAAATCGCCAGCGACGACGGCGGGTCATGTGTTCATCCATTCGAAACAACTCCGCTGCGTTACCCGGATGGCACTATAGCACTCGCTACGAAATCCACTCGGCGGGTCAGTTATCGAAGAACAGTCGGACGTCACTGAAGTCCATGGCAGCGAGCGCGTCTCGCTTGACACAAAAATACAGGTTGCCGCCGTCACCCCACAGGTAGTCCGGTTTGTCGTCAGAGCAGAGCTGGAGTAACAGCGTCCACTCGGAAGCGCGTTCGACAAAACCCGGGTATTCCGGGTCGTCTTCCATCGGGAACACGAAGTCACCAGCCTCGCAGACAAACTCCGGTGGTGTGAACTGGACGAGGGTCGGGTAACCCAGCAGTTGGTGGCCCGGGTTGGCACTCTGCAATTGCTCGACCATCTCGACGTAGTCGGCGCGTTCCGCAGGGTCCAGGTCAAGCGCCATGCTGGCCGCGCTCTGTTCATCGGGGAACGCCTTGCCGCCCGCCTTCATGCGCATCAATGCAGGATCAAAAAGCTCGGGCAAAGGCTCGTCGGCCAGCTCCATGCGCACCAGCGCTGCCGGGTCGGGCGAATAGACGACCTGCAATCCCGGTTCCGCACCCGCCGGCCGGTCTTGCGCGAAGTCCGTCATGTAACGCTCGCGGTCGTCATTGTCCTTCGTGTAGGTCTCGCCACTGCAGCCGACGAAGAAACTGAGCAGCCCCGAGTTCGGCAGTTTCAGACCCGGCTGCGCTGCGTGCGCGTCGGCGAGGTTCACCTGCGCCAGGAACGCCATGGGTCGGCCATCGGCGACGGGCCAGCTCGCTTCGGCCGGCAGGTCCGGCCAGCCGCCGAACCGGGATGCGCCGAGTGCCGGCGCGTGCTGAGTGCCGGGCTGTGACCATCCGCGCTTGCCGAGCTTTTTGCTCAGCATGACAGCGGCCGGTGAATGCAATGTCAGCAGGCGCTCCTTGTGGTCGGTCAGGCGGGCCTTTTCGATCGACTCGGCGACCGGCGCCTTGCGGCTGACGCGCACCGGTCTGCGTGCCCCTTCGCGACCGGCCTCGGATACGAAACGGTCACTGTAGTCAGCTGTGATTGCGGAAAGTTCGCTGACCTGGCCATCCTCGGCTAGCGCAACCCTGTTACCCAGGACTGCAATTTTCGACTCGATCATTACGGACGTGTCGACAGCGTCGAAAGGCTCCGTCTCGTGCCTGACGGCCTTCGGCGCTCCCAGCGGTGCAGAAGAACCGTCCAGCAACGAGGTCAGCACGTAGCGGCCGCCAGCCTCGCTGACGAAAAACTCGCCGTTGGCAGCAACCTGCACGGTCGCCCAGTCATCCTTGCCGGCCCCGATATGCGGCGCGAACTTGCGGATCTTCTTGCTCTGCATATCGACGACCCAGACTGCGCCGCCGATAAAGCCGAGGATCATCTGCGCGCCGTCCGGCGTCACGGCCATGGATATCGGCTCGCGCGCCAGCTCGAACGCATCGATCTGCTTGCCCTTATGCAGCGAATAAACGAGCACCCTGGCCTTGGGCTCCGAATTCGAATACATCACCCAGGCATCGGTGCTGCAATCGACGAGGCCGGCGCGCGTGTGGCCGATTGGCGGCGACTTGAAGACTTTTGGAAATTTCTTCGCGACCTTGCGTTCCCGGACGAACAAGTTCGGCCTGTGTCCGCCGCCGCCGATCGCCTGGACAAGTAACGCGCCTGCCTTGCGGTCGACACCCAGGAACTGCGTGAACTCCTTCGGCTGGGTCGAAGAGAACAGCCCGCCCGGCTCATGATCAAGCATCACTTTGCCTGTCCTGCAGTCGACCTGGCGTACGACAAGGAAACTGCCGTCCTCGCTCTCGATGCAGACGATGGCCATGCCATTCCGGCCAGTCGCAACGCGGCTCGGCAAATATCGCTGCTCGGTTTCAGCCAGCACGGCCGAGTACTCGCCTTTTGCCGCGCACGCGCGCATGTAGCGGACCTGTTGTGGACCGCCCTTGCCGGACTCCGCCAGCCTGCGCTGCCCGGCCGCCACCTTGCGGCGACTCCGGGCTTCGGCACCCGAAGGGGGCCGTC
>JAAUYI010053109.1_pt1 | contig 19058 bp, 12 predicted proteins | sample 7278041 | NCBI WGS metagenome assembly JAAUYI01 (sample SAMN14350216, study PRJNA611818) | marine sediment metagenome | isolation source: surface marine sediment (0.6m) | place: French Polynesia: Moorea | collected 2018-08
GGCATTGATGGGGCACGGGGATTGCTTATCAATATTTCCGCCACCGAAGATAGCTTTGCCATGTCTGAATTCATGGAAGCTTCTGCTCTTATCCAGGAAAAAGTGGATGATGATGCCAAGGTTGTCATCGGTGCTCTCTACGATGAAAGCCTGGGAGATGAGCTTCATGTTACGGTAATCGCCACAGGCGTAGGCAGTGCCGCTGAATCAAGCAAGACTATAGCCCAGGTTGAGGATCTGCCCAGTTCACGCAAGCAGCAGGAAGCCGTAAAAGTACAGTTGGCTCAGAAAAATCCTCGACCAGCCGGAACCATGTTACCGAATTCGAACTTCGACGGTTTGGATAATTCCGGTGGATCAGGAGATACAGCCGGTCAGCATGACAGCTGGAATGATGAATACCTGGAAACGCCCACATATTTGCGTAAGAAGGCAAATTAGGGCAAATTAGAGGATAAGAGAATGAACCTGGTTCCAGCAGCACCAGAGGAACCAACCGGCATGTATCAAAACTGGGAATTATCGACTGGATAGGAAGAAGCCATACTCCCCGCTGAACCGTCAGCAGAAACTCAAGCTTGAGCGAGGCGGGTTCCTCAAGAAATGGAAAAATAAGACTTCGATAGCATTGGTCTATCCCAATACCTACGAAGTCGGTATGTCCAGCCTTGGATTTCAGGTTGTTTACGCTTTGCTCAATGAGCGTGAAGATATTGTCTGTGAGCGCTTTTTTCTTCCCGAAGGAGACGAGGACTATCTTTCCGTAGAATCAGGTCGCCTTCTTACCGATTTTTCATTTGTTTTTCTCTCGATCAGCTTTGAGTATGATTACCTCAATGTTGTCAAAAGCCTTCTGCTTGCAGGTCTGGAACCCTTTGCTGAGAAAAGATCTGGCCAGTCTCAGAAGCAACCGCTGGTTGTCTTTGGTGGGGTAGCCTGTTTTTTGAATCCTGAGCCCATCGCTCCGTTGGCCGATGTGATAATCGTGGGAGAGGCAGAGCCTCTTCTTAGTGATTTTGTAACCTTTCTGCAGACTTATGAGGGCAGGGTTGAGCGGCAAATCTATCTCGCAGAAGCGATGCTACAATTCCAGGGGGTTTACGTACCCAGCCTCTACACTCCTGAGTATGATAACAGCGGCAGGTGTTGTGGCATGACTAGCGTTTCCTGGCTTCCCAGACGAGTTGAACGGGTGAGCCTTAAGCACTGCGATCAGGCGGGGCATTCGGAATTACTAACTCCTGCCGCAGAATTTGCAGATTTATACTTAACCGAACTAGGTCGCGGCTGCTCACGTGGCTGCCGTTTCTGTGCCGCAGGGTTTATTTACAGACCGCCACGCTTGTGGGATGGTGATGCCGTAGTGGAGGGATTGCAAAATCGAGCTGACGATGTCTCCAGGATTGGTCTGGTTGGTATGGAAATGGCTAGTGATTCAACTCTTGAACAAGTTTCGACCTATCTGTTGGAGAGCGGTTGTGCCCTTTCTTTTTCATCTTTGCGGGCTGATCGGATAAATCCACAGCTTTATGAACTCTTGGCACAATCTGATTTAAAGAGTGTCGCCATTGCCCCCGATGGCGCATCTGAACGGTTACGCAAAGTAATCAATAAGGGGTTGGATGAAAAAGATCTGCTCCTTGGGGCTACTAGGCTTGTTGAAGCCGGTATTTTTAAGCTCAAGGTTTATGTGATGGTTGGCTTACCCACTGAGACCAATGAAGATCTCCAGGAATTCATTGATCTGATTGGCAGGATGAAGCATAAAATTGATGAAATCGGTAAACGACGAGGGCGGTTGACGGAAATGTATCTTTCAGTAAACTGTTTTGTGCCCAAGCCCTGGACACCTTTTCAATATCATCCTTTTGGAGTTTCCGAGGTCTTAGAAAAAAACCAAACCATTTCTGTAAAGGATGCTCTAGAGAGAATCAAAAAGAAGATTGTCTATTTGAAAACTGGTTTACGCGGTTTGAATAATGTCCATTTTCAGGCGGATAAACCCGAGAATGCTCTTTTCCAGGCCGTCCTCTCCCGTGGAGATAGAAGACTGGCCAAGGTTCTTGTGGATATGGTGGCAGCGGGGTTGACATGGAAGAGGGGGCTCAAGAAAAACAATCTTTCCGCCGAACAGTTTGCAATCTGCGGTTATGACAAGGACAGTTATTTTCCCTGGTACATCATAGACCAGGGGATATCCACTCGTTACCTTTGGCAGGAATATACGAAAGGATTGCAATCAGCAATTACAGAACCATGCGATACCAAAGTTTGCCGGCGCTGTGGAGTGTGTGATGACAGCTAAGAAGAAATCATTTGAGGTGCTTGACTCCATACGACAGCAGAAAATTGATGCCGGGCTTCAGCCTTTTCTGCTGGTCAAGTATTTCTCATTTTCCAGTCTGGGAGTAATTCTTGTGTTCACCCTGTTTCTGTCCTGGGCAATATCAAACAATGCCAGAAATATCATGCTGGAGCAGAGCGAAGAATACTCGGTTGCCTTTGCCGAAAATCTCAATCAGCAAGTTTTCAGACGTTTCGTGGTCATTACCGCTCTACGTTATGGTGTGATAAAGCTCAGCAATCCGGAACAATTTTCAACTCTTGATAGGATAATCAGACAAATTATCCAAGGCATGAATGTGGAATCGGTGACAATTTACGATTCAAAAGTCAACATCATATCCTATTCCACCATCAATGAAAGAGTTGGAAAACAAGATGTGGGTGGCATCGAATACCAGAAGGCCCTCACCGGCGAAACGAACTCTAAAATCATTACCTCCGGATCAGTACTTAATCTCCTTCCTTCAACTGAGCCGGTAAAATGTAGGCTGAAAACCTATATCCCTTTTCGCCAGGTCAGTCCAAGCGGAAAAAGCGGTGAGATTATCATGGGCGTTATTGAGGTGGATAAAGATCTCTCCAGCGACTATAAGGCTATCCTTCGCCTGCAGGCCAGTATTATATTTGTTTCCAGTGTGGTTATGATGGTGCTTTTCCTGGTTTTGCGAGTCATTGTCATGAATGCCACCAAAAAATTGCAGGAGCGTATTGTCGAGCGTTTGCAGCTTGAAGAAAAGCTCAATCAATCCGAACGACTGGCTCACCTTGGTTCCATGGTTGCTACGGTGTCTCATGAAATTAAAAGCCCACTGGGAATAATTCGCTCAACTGCCGAAATCTTGGAAAAACGCATCAAGAAGGTTGCCCCGGGGAATGAGCATCTAGCCAAAATCATTATCGATGAGACGAGCAGACTTAACACTATTACCATGGAGTTTCTCGATTTTGCCAGACCTCAAGAGCTCAAGTTACAACGTGCCAACGTCAACGAGGTGGTCAAGAAGACTCTTGATTTTATTAAACCCAAGGCCAATGAGCAGAATATCAATATACACAATGAAATATCGACGGGATCGCTGCTGGTTGACCATGATGAAGAACTTCTATACAGGGCTCTTTTAAACATATTGGTGAACGCCTTACAGGCTATGCCTAATGGCGGAGAGCTGCATGTCATGACCCGCAGAGGGCCGGACGGTGGAGTTGAAATTGAGGTTCGTGACACTGGTTGCGGTATGTCGGAGAATAAATTGGAATATATTTTTAATCCATTTTACACCGATAAACAGAAAGGTACGGGCCTTGGTCTTTCCATTACTAAAAATATCATCGATAGCCACCAAGGTTCTTTGAATGTTAGCAGCGCTGAAGATCAGGGAACGACATTTGTGGTGGCTCTGCCTTGAACCGATCTCTTTTTGCAATCGAAAATCTTTGCTATCTACAAAATGGCCCATACAGCTTCACCATAGATGAGCATGAGATAATCGGGCTGAGCGGAGCTTCAGGAGTTGGGAAAACGCAATTGCTGCGAGCCATGGTTGAGACTATTCTCTACAGTGGATCACTCTACTTTAAAGGCCAAAAACCGGAAAAATTTTCTCCCTCCCAATGGCGAAGGCTGATAAGCTTGGTACCTGCTGAATCAATGTGGTGGGGGGAATATGTCAGCGATCATTTTCCCGATGAAGAAACGGAAGTGATTCTGGCTACGCTCCTTGAAGAACTCGGTTTTACTCCGGAAATAGTATCCTGGCAGGTAGAGCGCCTATCGACAGGAGAGCGGCAGCGGTTGGCCCTGGCAAGAGCGCTGGTTCTGCAACCAGCGGTGCTGCTCCTTGATGAGCCCTGCTCAGCCCTGGACAGTCAATCTACCGAGTTGGTTGAGACGTTATTGTTACGTTACCGGCAGCGTTCTGAAACGGCCCTTATTTGGGTGAGTCATGACGAAGAACAACTCAAACGAGTAGCCGATAGATGCTTCCAGGTGGATCAGCGAGGTCTGCATGTTCGCTGGTAACTGTTAAAGTTACGCCAAGATCTTTCTTTACACCGAAAAAGCGCAGAAAAGTACGCGCTTGCGGTGAGAGCAATCTCATCTCTTCGTAAACAAAGCTGAACAGGCCTATGCAGGTTATACCCCTTAGCACAATAGATCTTTCTATAGCAGCCGCTCTTGTAGTGTTTTTAGCATTGTTGAGCAATAGGCTGGGACTTGGATTATCAAAACGTCTACTCATCTCAGGTCTGCGCATGACTGCCCAATTGATGCTGATAGGTTTGATTCTACGCCAGCTCTTTGCCAGCTATAACGTCTGGCTGATTCTTATACTCGCCGCAGTCATGATTCTCATTGCCGGGCGTGAAATTTTAACCAGACAGAAGATCCGCCTGCGAGGGATGTATGGCTATGGGGTCGGGGTCATCTCGATAACCATCTCTTCTTTTACGATTGCCCTTTTCTCACTATTGGTCATCATAGAGGTAGAACCATGGTATACACCACAGTATGCTATACCGCTCATCGGCATGTTATTGGGCAATACAATGACTGGCATTTCTTTAGCCACGGACCGACTTACCACAGATATTCATACCCACAGGAACCTGATAGAACAACGCCTTTATCTAGGTGAAACCTGGCAGCGCGCCAGTGAGGATATTCGCAAGAACGCCATGCGGACTGGCATGATCCCCATCATCAATGCCATGGCGGCAGCCGGTGTGGTCAGCCTGCCAGGTACTATGACTGGTCAGATTCTCGGTGGCTCTCCACCACTTGAGGCGGTAAAATATCAGATTCTTATCCTCTTTCTCATTGCAGCCGGAACCGGATTTGGAGTAGTAGCTGCCATTTGGTTGACCAGCCGCAGCCTGTTTGACAAGCGCTATCGCTTATGCCTCGAAAAGCTGAAAAAAGTTCAATAACTTAATCGGCAGGTAGAGCGTTTTGCAGGTAGTAAGTTTTGCAGAAGAGGACAAAAACGCTTGAAAAACAGTCTTTGTAGTGTTCATATGTCAACAATCATTTGACAATTTACAGAGAAAATAGAAGGAGCAGGTAATGACGGAAAAAATAGTAGTTGTTGGTGGAGTTGCTGCCGGTCCCAAAGCGGCGTGCCGGGCAAAACGATTGATGCCGCAGGCCGAGGTGATTCTCATCGATCAGGATTCGCTTATTTCCTATGGTGGGTGTGGTATTCCCTATTACGTGGCCGGAGATGTAGCAGATGAATCGGCGTTGAGATCAACCAGTTTTCATGTCCTGCGGGATGAAGCATATTTTGAAAAATATAAAGGGGTCAGAACTCTAACCTCTACTAAAGCTCTGGCGATTAATCGTCAGAAAAAATCCGTTACCGTCAAGAATTTACATTCAGGTGATGAGGAAGATATCGACTATGACAAGCTGGTGCTGGCCACCGGTTCTCAACCCTATGTTCTGCCTATTCCAGGGGCGGATTTGGAAGGCGTATTTACCATAGCCAATTTGCATAAAGCCATAGAAATCAAGGATCGCATTGCCAAGGGGATGGTTGGCAAAGCAGTGGTAATTGGTGGTGGGGCCATAGGCATAGAAATGGCTGAGGCATTAACAGACCTCTGGGGAGTGGAAACATCCCTGGTGGAGTTCAAGGATCAATTGCTACCAGGTATTGTTGATTGGTCCCTTGCTGCTATGTTGATCAATCATATGCGGGGGAGCAATGTTGATGTGTATCTGGGTGAAAGTGCTTCAGAAATATTGGGTAAGGATGGCAGCGTGGTTGGGGTGCGAACGACGAAGCGGACACTCGATGCTGATCTGGTGATAATGGCTGTAGGTGTTCATGCTCAATCTCAACTGGCCAAAGATGCCGGTTTACGGGTATCAGAAAAAGGCGGCATCATTGTCAACAGGCGAATGCAAACCTCTGATCCGGATATTTACGCAGCCGGTGACTGCGTTAAACTCACCAACTTAATCACCGGTAAACAATTCTATGCTCCTTTTGGTTCCCTCGCCAATAAGGAGGGTAGGGTGGTCGGTGATAATCTTGCAGGCATTCCAACGACCTTCGATGGTGCGGTTGGCAGCTTTATTATGAAAGCTTTTGATGTCTGTATCGGAGCCACGGGTTTGAGCCTGGAAATGGCTAAGGCTGAGGGCTACGATGCTGATTTTTCCTTAACAGCGCCGGCGGACCGGGCTCATTTTTATCCTTCTCAGGAAATAATCACCTGTGTCATGGTTTTTGATCGAAGAACACGTATGGTACTTGGAGTTCAGGCTTTTGGTCCAATGAACGATAACATTTCTGCCCGCATCAACGCCGCCGCCGCCTATTTGACCATGGGGGCGACTATCGAAGATTTTGCCAACATGGAAATGGCCTATGCACCGCCATTTTCAGCAGCTATAGATACTATTAATGCCGCTGCCTATGTAGCCGGAAACCTCTGTGATAAGAGGATGCGCCAGATTTCCATGGAGGATTTTTATGATTGGATGGCTGATTGTTCCAGTCAGCCCGACTGGGTTGTCCTTGATGTTCGTCATGAGAAACAAGCACAACCTTTTATTGAACGATACGGTTCAGAATTATGGTTGTCCATGTCGGATGATCATTTACGGGAGAGGTATGAAGAGCTTCCCCGAGACAAGATGCTGATAATTTTCTGCAACGCCGGGAGCCGCTCCTATGAAATCCAGATTTTTCTCGATTCGGTTGGCTTCACCAACAATCTGGTGTTATGTGGTGGATTTAACGTAATAAAAAGGATCGGTGCCGATTGGCTCCCTGGTTAATTTGTATAGATTGTCGGATAAAACACATATGGGCTATATTGTCCGCGCTTGCCAGGTAACACTAAAGTAATGGAGTCCACTAGACAACTCCTTTATTATTATGCTATTGTCAAACAACGACGATACTGTTTGATAGTAATTATTGATTGCATTTAATAGGGGAAGATAAGGCATGGCGACGTTGAACTACGCCCATATGATAGAAGAGATTAAGGCAAATATGCAAACAGGGGACCTGATGAAGGCGAAGCTGGTCCTCTCTCATATCGGCGAAGTCGATACCAAAACGAAAAACCGCCTACTCTATGAGATATCTCGGGCACCTATAGAATATGCCGTACCACTCCTGCTGTTTCTGCTAAATGAACATGCGGAAGTGACTGAGGCAATGCCTGTTATCAAAGAAACGCTGCTGTCAAGCATGCTGGCCTATCCAGAGAAACTGATTGATTTTCTGAGGGATCCTGAAATCCGTGATAAAACCGAACTCATCAGGATTGCAGCCGATCTAAAATACGATGAAGCTACACCTGCCCTCATTGAAATGGTGGAAAACTCTACCAACGAAGCTGATATTCATCAGTTGATCGAGGCACTTGGGCAGATAGGTGATCCGGAAGCCACCAATACCTTGACCGATTTCCTCTATGCGGCGAACCGCGAATTGATTATTGCAGCAGTCCAGTCGCTTGGTATGGTGGGTACACCAACTGCCATGCACAGGTTGGCTGAACGCATGGGTACAGATAATGAAATAGATTTTCTCATCCTTTCCATCTTTGCTGAAGTCCAAGATCAGATCTCCCTGGAAAAGCTGAACGAGACACTGGCTTCGCACTATGCCCACATGCGCACCTATGCTAAAAAGGAGCTTGTGCGTATTGGCAATAAAGCTGTTCCTTTTCTTATTTCGAATCTGAGCAGGCAGGATCCTGACTTTCTCATCCATACCCTGAATGTGTTGGGTGACATAGGGGATGAATCAGCGGTTGTGCCTATCCGAAAACTTCTGCAGAACGAACCAAAAAGTGCCAATGTCCGTTTTGCTGCCTATGAGGCACTTGCATTGCTGCCTCTGCGCAAAGGTGCCTATACACTTACTGCCGGTCTCTCCGACAAGGAAGATCACGTCTGTGTAGCAGCGGCACGGGCTATTGATCAGAACTTTTCAGACATTCTCGGGGCTGGAATCAAAAATTTGCTTCGCAGTAGAAGCGATGAAGCAAGGCATATTACCAAAATTATCGTCAATGCCCAGGTAGACAAAATCTTTCTCTGCCTCGCCTGCGAAGACTATTTCCAGGAGATGGCTCTTGTTTATCTGCCACATGCCCATAAAGATACCCGACAGCACTATCACAAGTTGCTTCTTGAGCATGATATAGATGATTTTGCCGGCAAGATATTAGGTGATGAGCAAGAAGAGTCAAAGCCCAGAATTGTAGCCATTGATGACTCAAGAATGATCCTCAATATTTATAAAGCAACGCTTTATGAATTGGGTTTTGACCCGGTGCTTTTCGAATTTCCAGCCTCTGCCCTGGAGTGGCTCCAGAACGAGAAACCTCTAATGGTACTAACCGATTTGAATATGCCTGATATCACCGGAGTTCAGGTTGCTGAAGAGATACGCAAAAAGTACAGCAGCACCGAACTTCCCATCCTCATGGTGACCACCCAGAACGAGGCAAACGACAATGAAGCGGCAAAGAAAGCGGGTATCGATAAAATTATCCACAAGCCATTTAATGCCAAATCGCTGCGAGCGGCAATGGATGAATTCCTGAAATAAAGTATGGCTCGCCATTATCTTCCGTGGAGAGCTGATAGAGTCCAATAGAGATTTCTATTGAAGTTGAGCCTGGCGAACGATTTCTGCCAATTTCTCGAAACCATGGCCAATATCCTCAGGTCTGTGGGAATCTGAGCCGGCAACCAGAGTAAGTCTGCGTTGAATGGCCATGGTCAGAATTTTTCGGCAGGGAAAGACTTCTCCTCGTATGGCCAGGCCGGAAGTGTTCACTTCAAGACCTACGTTATTGTTCTGCATGGTATCAAGCAGAGCTTCAATAAGATGCCAGGGAGGCTCAACTTGGTCCCGCCCTGGATAATAGCGCAAGACCCCGTCAAGATGACATATAACTGCAGCAGGGATTTTTTCCACGGCATCGGTGAGATTGGCATAGTACGCTTCTTCTATTCTTTTAGCTTGCTCGAGGGGCAATTGTTGCAGACGTATATCACTTTTGCTGACCAGGTTGAGATGATAGTCTTCTCCCACTGGCCGATGAAAGTGGTAGGATAGACCGATTCTGTCCCAGCTTCGTTGCGAAAGCCTTTTTTGTAAAAGATCAACATGATCAGGGTTGTAACCAACCTCTACTCCGATTTCGATCTTAATCTTCTTCCCGTATTTCTCTTTGAGCCTCTCACCCTCTATGAAATAGACAGCAAAATCATCCTCGGTCAACCATGTTGTCCGGTGGCTGTCGATTCCTTCTTCCATGTGCTCAAGAAAGCAAATTTCCTTCATTCCGGCCTTGATAGCTGCGAGCACGTAATCTTCCATGCTGCCGGTGGCATGATGACAGAGAGAAGTATGGATGTGGCCGTCGGAAAGTGGGTCGATAGACATCAATACACCTCAACTTGGAGGTGGAAAGGGTGGGACTTAGGCATTCCCTTTAGGAAAAAAATGGAGGACTCCGTCTATATCGGAGGTATCACAGATGTGACCGAATTCGAGTTCAAAATCGAGATAATCCTCAATCCCATCCGCTTTCAGCGACAGCGTCTGGCCGTCAGGCAAGTGATAAATAATCGTTTGCACGGATGAGAGATCAAAAGCGGGTTGAAAAAGTTTCATACAGTAAACCTTCCTAATAACAATTTTACCGGTTTATTTTCACTGTAGTGATATACGAAAAATTTTGGGAAACTGCAAGAAATAACGTCGGTAAAGCGGTTTTCTGGTGCTTTAATAACTAAAGTATTTGAGAAATCAACCTGCTAGTGGTTGCGCACGGCAGGAGTTCTTCTGGATAGCTGAAATGAGTTTGACAGTTTGGGAGAAGAAGTATAAACTGCTCTGCTATTTCTAAGATTAACTGAATATTTCCTCCATCAATTTTTACCATATAGGAAGTAGTAATGAAGAAGAAAAAGGAAACATCTGCAAAAGAAAAAGCACTCTTTGGCGATAAGCTGAAGAATCCATCGAATATCCTGCCCCAGAAGCTCACCATGGGCTCAAAAATAAAATTCAGGTGTCATCCCGGTGTCCGCTGTTTCACAGCCTGCTGTGGCGGTATCAAGATTGTCCTTACCCCATACGATATCTTAAAGTTGACCAAGCGCCTGGAAATGCCGGCCCATGAGTTTCTCCATAAATTCACCGAACCTACCTATCTGGAAAATACGGATATGCCTGGGGTACAACTGAAATTGAGGGAAGAGGATAATAAATGTCCTTTTGTCACTCCAGAAGGTTGCACAGTCTATAGTGACCGCCCAACAGCCTGCCGATACTATCCTGTCGGTATGGCCGACTTTCATGAAGGTGGTAGCAAAGATGCAAATGGTGAGGAAATAACCAGCGAAGAGGAGAAGTTCTTCTTCATCGTCAAAGAGGATCACTGCAAAGGTTTTGAAGAAGATAAGGAGTGGACGATCGAGGAGTGGCGAGCTGACCAGGGTGTCGATGTTCGGGATGAAATGAACAAGGAATGGCTGCGTTTGGTAATGCGGCGTAAATCCTTTGGTAATCAGGCATCCTTGTCCGATCAGGCTAAGCGCATGTTCTTTATGGCTTCCACCGATCTTGAATCATTCCGTCGTTTTATTTTCGAAAGCTCATTTCTCGACACGTATGAGGTGGATGAGGAAACCATAGAGAAAATAAAACATGATGATGTGGAGTTGATGCACTTTTCATTTATTTATCTGGCGGCTACTCTTTTTGGTGCCCAGGTTATGAAAATCAAGGAAGAGAAAATAAAAGCCAAAGTCAAGCAGATGAAAGAACGACAGGACGAATCTTTTCAGAACGCTGTAAAAGAATATAGTGATATAAAGAAAGAGCGGGAAGAAAATAACGAATAACGATTTAGTTTAGAGACCATAGATACTCAAAAGGAGCGTGAACCTCAAGGTTCACGCTCCTTTTTTATTTTTCTGCCTTCAGGAAGAAGGCAGAGCTTAAGTCATTCTCGTTATTTTTCATCCTTGATTGGTTCAAGGGATTGCTGCAGCCCCTTAATGAACCTCCAGGACTTAAGTACGTCCTTTTGCGAGAGTTCCATTAGCTCGTCAGCCTCGGCAGGGTTGACTCGCTTGAGAGTTCTGTAGCGGTTCTCTCCAAGAGCGTATTCGGCAAAATCGATGGATGGATCTTTGGAATCGATAATCAAAGGATTCTTGCCGGCATCCTCAAGATCAGGATTGAACCGGTAAAGTGGCCAGTGACCACAGGCGACAGCTTTCTTTTGCTGCTCCAGACCATTGGCCATATTGATACCATGATTGATGCAATGAGCGTAGGCGATGACCAGAGATGGACCATCGTATGCCTCCGCTTCGGCGATAGCTTTGATTGCCTGGGTTGGATTGGCACCCAGAGCAACTTTGGCCACGTAGACATTGCCATATGTCGCAAAGATCATACCCATGTCTTTCTTGGCCATTTTCTTACCGCCGGCAGCAAACTGTGCTGTAGCTGCTCTAGGGGTAGATTTGGACATCTGACCACCGGTATTGGAGTAAACTTCGGTATCCATTACCAGGATATTGACGTTCTCACCGGAGGCCAGGACATGATCTACGCCGCCGTAACCGATATCATAGGCCCAACCATCACCACCAAAGGCCCATACAGATTTTTTCACGAGAAAATCTGCCAGAGCATAGAGGCGTTTGGCGATAACATTCTTGCTGCCTTCAAGCTTCGCCTTGAGTTTGACAACTCGCTCACGTTGTTCTTCGATTTCAGTTTGGCTGGCTTGGGTCGCCTCCTGAAGATCAGTCGCCATCTTCTTGGTGATAAGTTTTTCGGCAACGGCTGTGTCGAGCAGTTCAATTGCCTGGGCGTTGAGTTTGTCAACGGTGGTTCTCATGCCACTGGCAAATTCAGCATTATCCTCGAAGAGAGAATTTGCCCAGGTGGGACCACGACCATCATCACGCTGACAATATGGTGTGGTAGGCAGGTTACCGCCGTAAATGGAGGAACAACCTGTTGCATTACCAACATAGAGTCGGTCACCAAAAAGCTGAGAGATCAGTTTGACATATGGGGTTTCACCACAGCCAGCACAGGCACCGGAGAACTCAAAAAGCGGCCTGAGTAACTGGCTGCCCTTAATGGAAGCCGGGTTGATGTCTGCTGGATTGATTTCTGGGAGATCCAAGAAATACTCGACATTCTTGCCCTCTTTCTGCCGAACTTCCTCGGTGTTGGGGATCATCTCCAGTGCCTTGGTCTTGGCAGGACAGATCTCCACGCAAAGGGTACAACCACAACAGTCTTCGGTAAATATCTGAACGATGAACTGTTGGCCTTTAAAAGCCTTGCCGACAGCCTCTTTGGCAAGAAAATCAGCCGGAGCACCTTTTACTTCCGGAACTATCTTGATGCGGTTGGCTGCATGCGGGCAAATCAGCGCACACTGGCCGCACTGAATACAGTTATCCGGTAACCACCTCGGTACGGTAACGGCGATGTTGCGCTTTTCATACTGAGTGGTGGCGGTTGGCCAGGTGCCATCGTCGGGAATCTGGGAAACCTTGAGCTGCTCACCTTTGCCTTCCATCATTTTGGCAGTGACGTTCTGGACGAAGTCAGGGGCAGCCGCTGGAACGGTCGGCGGTACGTCATGACCGTCGAGTTTATCTTTAAGAGGTACTTCGATGATATTCTTCACCGCGGCATCGACGGCATCATAATTCATCTGTACGATCTTTTCGCCCTTGGTGCCATAGGTTTTCTTGATAGCATTCTTGATGGCATCAATGGCTTCCTGCTGGCTGAGAATACCGGAAATCATGAAGAAAGCTGTCTGCATGATCATGTTAATGCGAGCCCCGAGGCCAAGTGCGCGACCGAGGGAGATGGCATCGATGATGTAGAATTTGGCTTTTTTCTTGATCAGGTCTTCCTGAACCCTCTTGGGAAGTTGTTCCCATACCTCATCTTTTTTGAAGCTGGAAGTGAGCAGAAAAGTTCCCCCTTCTTCAAGGTTGCTGAGCATGTCAACAAGATCAAGGAAAGTGAAGTTATGGCAGGCAATAAAATTAGCCTTGTTGATGAGATACGGCGCTACTACCGGATTTTTACCGAAACGCAGGTGACTTGTAGTGATGGAGCCCGACTTTTTGGAGTCGTAGACAAAATAGCCCTGTGCGGAATTTTCAGTTTCGGTGCCGATTATTTTGATAGTGTTCTTGTTGGCACCAACGGTTCCATCAGAACCGAGGCCATAGAACATGGCGCGGTAGACATCTTCACCTTCGATGTTGAAATCGGCATCATAATCGAGACTGGAAAAGGTGACATCGTCGTTTGGTCCAACACAGAATTTATTCTTCGGCGACATGGCACCCATGTTATCAAAAACCGCTTTTACCATGGCGGGCGTAAATTCTGCTGAACCGAGGCCATATCGACCGGAAAGGACGATCGGCGGATAGACGGAGCTGTTGGTATCAATGGCTTCACCTATGGCGGCACGAACATCGAGGTAGAGTGGATCGCCAGGTGCTCCAGGCTCTTTAGTACGGTCAAGTACAGTGATACGTTCTACTGACTTCGGCAGAGCATTGACCATGGCTTTGCAGTCAAAGGGACGGAAAAGACGGACGATGATCATACCAACCTTTTCACCCTGAGCGACCAGGTAGTCAATGGTGGCAGCGGCGGTTTCACATCCTGAACCCATCATAACAATGACATCTTCAGCGTCAGGAGCACCATGGTAGTCAAAAAGGTGATACTGCCTGCCGGTAACCTCGGCAAATTTGTCCATGGTCTTCTGAACAAGCGATGGACAAGCATTATAATATTTGTTTACGGTCTCGCGGCCAGTGAAATATACATCAGGATTCTGGGCTGTACCGCGAATAGTTGGTCTGTCCGGAGTGAGTGCTCTTAGGCGATGCTGGTCAACCAATTCCTCGTCGATGACGGCATTCATATCCTCATAGCTCAGTTCCTCGATTTTCTGGATCTCATGAGAGGTTCTGAAACCATCGAAGAAATGGACAAAAGGGATTCTTGAGGCCAGTGAAGCCTGGGTGGCAATGAGTGACATATCCATGCACTCCTGAACATTTTGGGAGCACAACATACCCCAACCTGTCTGACGGGCGGAATAGACGTCGCCATGGTCACCGAAAATGGACAATCCCTGGCAGGCAATAGCCCGGGCGGTAACATGAAAGACGGTGGGAGTAAGCTCACCGGCGATCTTGTACATATTGGGGATCATCAGCAACAGTCCCTGTGAAGCGGTAAAGGTGGTGCACAGGGCACCGGTGGTCAGCGATCCGTGAATCGCTCCGGCGACACCAGCTTCAGATTGCATCTGTGTAACTACAGGAACAGAGCCGTAAATGTTTTTCTGCATTGTTGCGGCCTTTGTGTCCGCTTCAGCAGCCATCGGAGAGGATGGTGTAATGGGATAGATGGTAATAATTTCACTTGTGGCATAGGCGACATGAGTACAGGCCTGGTTGCCGTCAATAGTGACCATTTTCCGAGACATGAGATTTTCTCCTTGGTTATAGGTAGTAATAACAATACCATAGGCCGAACATATGCTTCACATATGCTTTCGGCCCAAGCAATAAATAGCTCTACATAATGATTGAAAAATAAGATAACTGTACCAACTCTATCTCCATTATTGCAACGTTTGGAATAAAGGTACAGTTACATCGATTTTCGCTCAATCTTTTTCACGAAGATATGTATTTATATCAACGAGTTATTTTGAAACTATACACAGTTATAATTTGCGTTCGGTGATAAATAGATTATTGCCTGTAGTAGACAACTAAAAATCAATTTGAGATATGGTTTCCCAATAAGAATCCTGCTGGTCCCAAAACTAAAAAATATCTACTCACACCGTGACGTAATACTCTGGACAATTATTGACTTTCCTCAAAATCACAGGCTATTGAACGTGGAATAATTCTTTAACCTTTTGCATAGTTGTGCTAGAAACCACTGCGTACAAACTGTATATATTCAAGAGAAGGGTGGGCTACTATAGATTATTTTGGCGAGGTGTGCAATATTCTCTAGGATCGGCATGGCTCTCAAATACATAAAATCAGCTTTTTCATCTTCATTTTTTATATTGTATTCAAATAATTAAGCAAATAAAAAGTTATCTGTCTCTTTTCCTCAATAATTTTGATGAAAACCATTACTTTTAATACATTAAATGCGCTTTATCATTATTTTGGTGAGTGTGAGAATTTCATCTTCCTGGACAGTTCTAAAACAGATGCACGTAACACACGTTCACTCTTGTTTCTCGATCCGCTGGAGCGCTTACAGTTTCGCTATGGAGATGATGAACGGCAGTTTCTGGAAAAGATTGAAAAACATCAAGTACAGGGGTGTTCTATCGCCGGTTGGTTTGGTTATGAATTCGGCTATCTACTGGAACAGTCCTTAAATAGGCAGGTAGGGCTCAAGGTTGCCGAAGGAGAGGTATTGGCAGATCTTGGGGTGTTTTCCTCTCACTACACTTTTGATCATCGAACCGGTAAAACCAATTTTCCTGCTTTTGCTAACTCCACTGGGCATGCAGCATATCAAATCGACAATATCAGGCTGTCGATTACTGAAGAGGAATATCTACAAGCTCTGCAGAAGATCCTTGCCTATATCGAGGCAGGTGATACCTATCAGGTCAATTTCACACTCAAGCTTTTTTTCGATTTTTGCGGATCTCCTGAAAGCTTCTATGCCGCTCTGCGCCACAACCAGTCAGTGAGCTATGGCTCCTATATACGTTGGCAGGATGAACGGATCATGTCATTTTCCCCGGAGTTGTTTTTCTGGAAGAAAGGGGGCGAAATTATGGTCCGGCCGATGAAAGGAACCATGAAGAGGGGTAGAACTATTGCAGAAGATGAACTGCAGAGGCAAAAGCTCAGGTCGGATATTAAAAACCAGAGCGAGAATGTTATGATCGTCGACCTTCTTCGTAACGACCTTGGGCATCTAATGCATCAACTGCCTGAAGGAGAGGTAAAGGTTGACTCGCTCTTTGATGTTGAAACCTATGAGACTCTTCTGCAAATGACCTCTACCATACAGGCTCGTTCTGCGAAGTCCAGTCTCGAGAAGGTATCTCTTTATTCGTTGCTGCAGGCCATGTTTCCATGCGGCTCTGTCACTGGAGCCCCGAAAATACGAACCATGGAAATAATCAATGAATTGGAGAAGCAGAGCAGAGGCGTTTATACCGGGGCAATTGGTTGCCTTCTGCCGGAAGGGGAGACCATCTTCAATGTGCCGATTCGCACAATCGTTCTCAACGGAAAGTCTGGAGAGATGGGGATTGGCTCAGGTATAGTGCACGACTCTGATCCCAGACAGGAGTGGCAGGAATGTCTTCTCAAAGGACACTTCCTCACCCAACCGCAACAGCGATTTCAGCTTATTGAAACCATCCTCTGCCATCCAGAGCACGGTCTATTTCTCCTGGAAGACCATCTTCAACGGCTCCATGAATCGGCAAGGTATTTTCTTTTTCACTGCGATTGTGATGAAATTAGTACCGCCCTGAAGCACCGGGCCGATGAGTTACAGAATAGCGCGGGGCGCCTGCGTTTGGTCCTCGAGAAGGATGGCACTTTCCAGATAGATGCGCAGGAGTGCGAAATACCGTCATCTCTTGAGCTGCCCCAAAAACCTCCACTCACCAAAACTGATAATTATGTTGGCCTGAGCCAGCAACGTATCGACAGTGATTCGCTCTGGTATTACCACAAAACGACCAACCGTCAGATGTATAACAAGACCTATGCTCAAGCCGTTGAAAATGGTTTGTACGATATCGTCTTTGAAAATCAAGACGGTTTGATTACCGAGGGGTGCATCACTAATATCTTCCTCTACAAAGATGGTGTCTATCGTACCCCACCAAGCAGAGACGGCCTTCTACCAGGAGTCATGCGTGCTCACCTCCTGCAACACAGCCAGGTTCCGATAAAAGAGCAGTCGTTAACTGTTGCTGATCTTCAGCAGGCAGAAGCGATATACCTTTGCAACTCGGTACGGGGAATCGTGCAGGTTGCTTTTGAGCAAACAAGTTAAAACAGAAAAACTTGACAGGATGGCAAGAGTGTGATTTCCTCAACGATAGAGGGTGTCTAGTTTCCTGGAATCAATAGCTATTTACTTGGCAAGATTCTGACCGGGTAGCATCTGGATGTTGTTTTCACTTATTTTTGAAAACCACAGCTCGCATGCACAGGGAGGAAGGATTATTGATACGGAAATATCAGCGTATTGTCCCCGAAAATCTCTGGAATCGACTTTCTCGTAATCTCATTTATGATTCCAAGCAGGTTCTTCTCTATTGCGGTGTAAGAATTCCCGAGAGAAAAAAACACGGTATCACCGTTGATTATTCCGGCTTTATTGAAAAAATAACCAGGGGAACCAACTACGGCATTCTGGTTGATGTGGTCACCAATCGCATTCACTTCCAACCTGAGTATATCCAGGATATCATTGAACAAACAACCCGCTTTGACTTCCCGGTGTATGACAAGTCTTTTGGGCCCGGGGGAATTGCCGGTTATGTTCACCAGCAGGGTGATTCTCCAAAGGGTCTGGAAGACCCCTCACTCAATCACATCTTGCAACAGGCGGTTATCGCTAAAAACAATCATATGCCCTTTGGTTTTGTGTGTGCCAGGCAGCTATCGAAATTTGAGGTTGAACAGTTTAGCGTAATGACGCGTATTTTTGATGGTCCCATCTTTTTCAACGTTAACAGCCATGAGGGAGTAGAGGAAGCTCAAAAGCATATCCATAATGATAATTATGTCATAACCAATCATACCCTCTTTGATTCACCGCTTGCTCTTACCTTTAAAGAAAAGCTTGATGTTTTCAGCGATTGTGTAGAAAGAGAGATACCGGTCATGCTGGTGACCCAGCCCATGAGTGGTCAAACCGCACCCATGACACCTTACGGCTTGGCTTTGTTAGCTTTCTCCGAATTTCTGGCGGGCATGGCCATGGCCTACTCCATTAATCCTCAGACCAGGGTAATTAACGGGGCCTATCCGACGATGTGCACACCTGGTAAGAATCCCCGTTTAAAGATAGGGACGGTCGTTCATAATTTTGTCAACTATCTCGTAGCTTACACGGCAAGGCTTCTCGATATTGCCTCCATCCAGTCCGGCTGCACCATGGAGGGTGGGTTACACGAAAAGACCACCTTGGAGACCGATTATGAAACCGTTCGCGGCATGTTGCTCTGGGAGAGCATGTTTGAGGGCTGGCATATGATCCGCCACTGCTACGGCTTTGTCTCCGATCTGATTACCTTCTCGTTTGAAAAGGCCGAAGCCGATATAAATGCGCTGCATCATATCCAAGGATTGGATGAAAACGGCATTCTGGCCATCCTAGCTAACAATATCAAACTGAATCGAGATTATAACCGGGCGGAGGAGATTTATCGCAGGCCGACCCTGATTTTCGATCGTGAGGGCGGCAAAATAGTTGAGGTCATTGCCGAAACGATGGAGTTATTCGGTAGTGACTTCAGCAAACATGACCATACCCTGCAGAATATTCCTCAGGAATGGTTTTAAGCCAGGATGTATCTTCTTCGGCCAGGTGTTATTGAATAAGTGAGTCGTCTTCGGTATTGATCTGCACTGGGGCGAC
>JAAUYI010080099.1_pt1 | contig 19046 bp, 14 predicted proteins | sample 7278041 | NCBI WGS metagenome assembly JAAUYI01 (sample SAMN14350216, study PRJNA611818) | marine sediment metagenome | isolation source: surface marine sediment (0.6m) | place: French Polynesia: Moorea | collected 2018-08
CGCATCAGGTAGTGGTTGAGGAACTCCCAGTTGCCGAGATGGGGCGCGAGCAACACCGTGCCGCGTCCGCTGGCGATCGCGGCCGTCAGCAGATCTTCGCCGACACTCTCTTCCTCCAGCTCCTCGAGCCGCTTGATCGGCCAGCGCCACATGGCCCCGAGCTCGAATGCTGCTTTGCCGGTCTCCTCGAGACTACGCCGGGTCAGCAGTCGTCGCTCGTCCGCTGCGAGCTCGGGGAAACAGAGCCTGAGGTTGAGGTCGGTGACCTTGCGCGGCTCGATCGGCAATCGTCCACAGAGGGTGCCTAGCAGCCCTCCCAGGCTCCTGGCCCGCGACATAGGCCAGCGCGCACTCAGGTCCAGGATGGACCGGGCCAACCGGGCGCGACCCGGTGAAGACTTGACGGCTTTACGCTCGCTCATGTGTCGTCCATCACTAGTGCCCGCCATGACCTGCCATCGGTACCAGAAGCGAACGCGCCAGCATGAAAAGCCCGATGCCGACCAAGAGAGCTGCCGCAAGGCGTGTGCCCGCGGCCCGCAGCCGGTGAGGTACCAGGCGGCCGGCGAACACCACCGCCGACAGTGCCGGCAGGGTGCCGACGCCGAAGCAGATCATGCCCAGAGCACTGTAGAGCGGGTTGGGCAGGGTAGCGGCGATCAGCAGCACGGTGTAGACCATGCCACAGGGGAGGAGTCCCATCACCGCGCCGAGCAGCAATCGGCCGCTGCGACGCGGCTCGTGGAGGAAGGTCGCGAGCCACGAACCAGGTTTGAGAGGCTTGAGACAAGTGCCGGGCGATGAGAGCTCGAAGCGCAGGCCCGGGATCAGCCCCAGGGCCGCGGCGCCGCTGCCGATCACCAGGAGCGAGACCCCGATCGCCAGCGGTCGCTGCCAGCCGAGATCGATCGCTCCTTCCCGCAGCCCCGCGCCGGCGAAGCCCACGATCAGGCCGAGCAGGCCGTAGGTCCACAGCCGGCCCGCATGATAGTAGGCAAAGTCCAGGTGCGGACGCTTTCGATCAGCGTCGAGCACGCTTGAGAAGCCGAGCAGTAGCGGCCCGCACATGCCGACACAGTGCAGGCTACCGGCAAGGCCGGTGAGGAAGAGGGACAGCAGAGCCGCCCCCTGGGTTGCGGCGTCCATTCCGTGGGTCACCCGGCCCCCGGGGCGGAACCACCCAGCGCGGGCGTGGGCACCTCGGGTGCCGACTCGGCCGGGCGGTCGGTGTCGGGCCTGCCGCTCAGCCGACCGGCGCGGCTCGAGATCCGAACCACCGTCAGACTGGACAGGACCATCGCCGCGGCGGCGAAGACCGGCGTCAGCAGGCCAGCCGCAGCCAAAGCGATGCCCACCGAGTTGAAGCTGAAAGCCCAGATCAGATTGGTGCGGATGCGCCGGCGCACGTCGCGGGCGATGTGCAGCAGCTCGGGCACCCGCTCCAGCCGATCGCTCGTCAGACGGACATTGCCCGAGCGCCGGGCCAGATCGCTCGCCGAGCCGAGCGCGACGCCGACGTCGGCGGCGGCCAGCACCGGTGCGTCGTTGAGGCCGTCGCCGACCATCGCCGCTCGGGCGCCGGTATGGCGGGCATCGGTCAGGTGCCGGACCTTCTCCTCCGGCAGCAGGTCGCTTTCGGCCGCGACGCCGAGTTGCTCCGCGGCCCGACGCGTCGGCCGCGAGCGGTCGCCAGAGAGGATCCGTACCTCAACGCCCATATCCTGCAACTCGGAGGCTGCATGCGCCGCGCCGTGCCGCAGCTGCTCGGCAAGCTCAAATCTCGCCAGAATCCGCTCCTCATCGATCAGAAAGATACCGCTCGCGGCCTCCGGCGCTTCATGTGCGAGCCGCTCATTCTCGAGGCCATAGTGCTTCAGCCAACGCAGGCTGCCGAGGCGCAGGGTGCGCCCGTCGAAGCTACCCTCGACGCCTAGCCCGGGAACCGCGGTCGCCGCTTCAGGCGTCGGCGGTTCGAGGTCGCGACTCTCGGCCAGTCGCAACAGGCCGTGGGCGATGGGGTGGGTGCTCGACGACTCCAGTCCGGCGGCCCACGACAAGGCTTGTTGGGGCGTGATGTCAGGGGCGGTCTCAATCCGCTCGAGGGCGAGCTCGGGTCGGGTCAGGGTGCCGGTCTTGTCGAAGTAGAGGCGGTCGACGGTCGCGGCGCGTTCCAGCGTCGGGGCGCCGTCGACCAGGATGCCGCGCCTCGCCGCCCGCCGCAGGCCATGCCAGCAGGCGAGCGGCGCGGCCAGGCCGAGGGCGCAGGGGCAGCTGATCAGCAGTACGGCGAGGCCGTCGAGCAGGCCGATCACGGCCTGTTCCTGCCAGGCTCGGATACCGAAAACGGCGACCGCCGTGACCACCACGATCGGCACGAAGACCGCGGCGATGCGATCCGCCAACCGTTGGGCCTCGGGACGCTGGGCGCGGGCGGCTTCCAGCGAACGCTCCATCAGGGCGAGTACCGTATCGTCGCCGACCTTCTCGGCGTCGAGCCACAGCTGGCCGTCTAGGCTGACGGCGCCAGCCAGCACCGAATCACCAGTTTCAACGGCTCGGGGGCGCGATTCGCCGGTGAGACTGGCCTCGTCGATCCGGCTGGCGCCGGAGGCCACCTTTCCATCGACCGGCAGAACCTCGCCGGGCCGTACCTGGATCCTGTCTCCTGGACGGATCTCCTCTACAGGCAGCTCGTGGATCGTCGCGTCCCGCCGCACCCGCACAGCCGACGGCAGGGCCGCCAGCAGGTCGCTGGCGGCGTCGGCCGCACGCCGTTTCGCTCCGGCCTCCAAGTAGCTACCCAGGGTCACGATCACCAGGACCATCGCGGCGGTGTCGTAGTAGAGACTGCCCTCGCCGCGCAGCGTGTGGACGGCGCTCAAGCCGTAGGCGGCGAAGACGCCGAGAACGATCAGCGTCTGCGCGCTGATTCGCGGTGTTCGGAGAGTATCGGCGAGCAGCGGCAAGCCGAGGATCGCCATCAACAGAGTGCATAGGAAAAGCGCCAGATAACTGAATACCGCCGGCAGGATTGCGTCGGCGCCCGCGGCCTGAGCGGCGGCGCCGTAGATCTCCCGCGAATAGGACAGCCAGCTCGCCACCATGATGTTGAGCGCCAGGAAGATGCCGAGCCCCAGGCGTAGCAGCAGGGTACCGGCGGCCGGTGTGCCGGCGGCCGGTGTGCCGGAGGCGGCGCCAACTTGTGAATCCGCCGCCGGCACTGCCAGCTCGTGGGCGAAGCGGCAGCCGAAACAGCAGAACCACGGCAGGGCGGGCCCTCGCCGTCCAGCTGGGACCGGCAGGCCGCAGTGGTGACAGCTCGGTTCCTGCTCCGTCATGACCTCGGACCTACAGGTGAGTTTAACGCGCGCGACGCAAGAGGTGGCATTCAAATGGAGCACCCAGAACCCTATTGGATAAGACCGAGTCGTCCCTACTCAGGGCCTCGGCTCGAGCAAGGGACTTCCTTACGGTATCTGAACGATTTCCTAGTGTTTCCATCAGGAAACGCCTTGCCGGAGGTGGAAACCTCAGGGATGGGCGAATGTCGAAATCCGACCCAAGCCACGATCCCAAAGGAAGGAAAAGAAAATGAGAACCATCCATCGACCTGCTTTCTATTTCTTGCTGCCCTGCCTCTGCGCCCTGATCGCCGCGCCCTCTGCCTGGGCCGGCGGGCCTTTCGAGGTTTACGCCTATGCCGGCCCCGGACCCTTCCCCGGCACCGGCGGCCTCGAGCTGGTGCCGGCGCGTTGGGACGATCGCTGCCTGCCGATCCCGTTCACCCTCAATACCTTCATGCTGCCGAATTCCGACCCGCCCCTCGACGCGGCGACCACCGCGGCGATTCTGGAGCAGGCCCTCGACGTCTGGAACGACATCCCGACCTCCTATATCGAGATGCATCTCGTCGGCGAGAGCCAGCGCCCCCCGGGCACTTCACACCGCCTCGACCTGATCAACGAGCTCAGTTTCTTCCTCGGGGACGGCAGTTTCGTGGCCGCGGCGGAGATCGACGCCCTGCTCTTCGACAGAGAGGCGATTCCGGGACTCGACATCGATGGCGACGGCGACGCCGACGTCTTCGACCCGGCGCCGGGCCTCGAGCGCTGCGTGGATATCGACGGCGACGGCGATTTCGAGCTGCCCGCAGGATTCTATCCTGCGGGAACGATCCTCGACGTCGACATCTACTTCGACAACTCCTGGCTGTGGACCACCGGCAGCCCCGACGCCAGCTTCGGGACCGTCGACCTGGAAGGGGTCGCGGTCCATGAGCTCGGTCACGCCCTTGGGCTGTCCCACTCGCTGATCAACCAGGTAACCACCGACAACGGCGTCGGCGTCGTGATGGCGGTCGAATTCGATCGCGACGACCCCGTCTCCAAGCTGGCGATGCGGGACCTGAAATCCGACGATGTCGCCTGGGCCTCGTTCCTCTACCCCGAAGGCAGCGCCTCGTCCGGTCTCGCCGCCCTCCAGGCGGACGACATCGCCTTCGACCAGGTCTACGGGATCATCCGGGGCGAGGTCACCCACGGCCGCACGGGCTGGCCCCTGGTGGGTGCCAGCATCCAGGCAGTCGATCGCGACAGTGGCGAGGTGGTCGCCAGCCACTATACCGGCCACGCCCGTATCGCCATCGACCTCACGACCTGGCAGGAGATCCTCGATCCGCGCCTGCCGTCCTTCCACCTGGCCTCGGGCAGCTACACCCTGCCGGTGCCCGCCGGTGAGTACCACCTCGCCGTCGAGGCCATGGACGGCAGCCCCTGGCCGGCGGCGGAATTCGCCCGCGACAGCTCCGCCGAGATCGGCGACTTTTTCGGGCTCCAGGACTTCAACGAGGAATTCCTGCTGAAGAGTGAGGATTCCGACTCCGATTCGGGCTCGGATTCAGACTCCGATTCCGGCTCGGATTCTGAGCTCGAGCTTCTGGAAGTCGAGGTCGAGGTCGGCGAGGTAGTCGAAGTCAACCACACGACCGGGGTCGACCTCAACCTCGACCCCTTCGACCTGGTAGGCAGCGAGCCTGGCCGCGACATCGACTTCCTGGGCAACGTGCCGGCGGGCTCGATCGTTGCGGTCCGGATTCCCGCGGCGGAGATGGCCGAATTTCTGCTGGCGGGGGCCCCCTGGGCCCTGGCCTTCCGTACCGGGGTCGAAGACCGCTCGCAGGTGCCGGTCTTTCCGCAGGCGGCCCTGGCCACCGGACGCGTCGAAGGCGCAGGCGCCTCACTCGATCTCGAAGACCCGCTGCTCAAGGCAACGAGCTTTGTCGGGCAGGATGACGACTTCGCTCCCCTGTTCGTGCCCGAGCCGGCGGATCTCGCGGAAGACCTGTGGGAGGCGATCGACGAGGATGGCGTCGACGACTTCTTCCTGGTGCTGGAGAGCCCGTAGGCCGGCGGTGGGGCGAGCGGCCTTCCGCCCGGAGTCGGCGTCGACATCGGGCAGGAAGCCGGGGTCCTCGACCGTTCCTACGTCTCCTTCGACGGCGGCGCCAGCTTCGAGCCGGCACCCCTTCCCGTCAACGTCATGTTCCGAATGATCTTTCGACCCTGATCAGGAGCCGTCCGAAACGCTCGGAACTCGTCGAGGTCCGGGCGTGCGCTATCGCGTGCTCCGCCGAAAGCCGAGCCGTGAGAGGATGGCCCATGCCACCTCCGAACGGTCCGCCGGGAGCCTCTCGCTTCCACACCACCCGTTGGAGCGTCGTGCTGGCCGCCGCCCGGTCGACAGCCGGGTCTTCCAACGCACTCGAAGAGCTGTGCGCCATCTATTGGCGCCCGATCTACATGTTCATCCGCCGCCGCGGCCATTCGGTAGAGCAGGCGCAAGACCTGACTCAGGGTTTCTTCGCGATGTTCCTGGAACGGCGCGACGTCGAGGCGGTGGATCCGTCGCGCGGACGCTTCCGCTCCTACCTGCTGGCGGCAGTAAAAAACTTCCTCGCCAACGAGAAGGCGCGCATGCTGGCCCTCAAGCGTGGAGCCGGCGCCATTCCGCTCTCACTCTCGTCGGAAGACGACTCGGGTCTCTCCATCGAGCCGGTCGACGAGCGTACCGCCGAGGACGACTTCGACCGTCAGTGGGCACTGGCGATTTTGCGCCGGGCACTGGAGCGCCTTCGTGAAGAACAGAACGCGAAGGGAAGGAGCGAGATCTTCGAGCGCCTGAAACCGACTCTCGCCGGAGAGCGAGTCGAAGGGGGCTACGCGGCGGTGGCCGGTGAGATGGGATTGACCACGGTCGCCGTCAAGGTCGCCGTTCATCGGCTCAAGAAGCGATACGGTGAGCTGCTCCTGGAAGAGGTCGCGCGAACCGTAGACCTACCCAGGGAGATCGAGGACGAGATGCAGGTCCTCCTCCGGGCGGTCGAACGCTGAGGTCTCGCCAGGAGTCTGTTCTGCATTGCTTCTCGCAGCCGGAGGACGGAGGCTGGCCGGGTGCGTGTAACGCGCCCGACCTTGCCGAGGAGTCAGCTATAACGGTTGACCAAGCCAACCTCGGATCCCTCTTCAAGAGAGCTGGCTGGACGATCAGGCTAAGCCGCAGTTTCCGTCCGGTTCCTCCGGACGGAAACTGCAAAGGAGGGGTTGGGCCAAGAAAACCAAGCCGAAGGATTGGTTTTCTTGGGGCGGTAACCTTCGCGGGTGCTCTCTTCTTTCAGGGAATGAGGGGAGTACCATGCCCATCATGGCCGACGACGACTCAACAGAGGGGATCGAAGGGCTCGAGCCGGTGATGCTCTTTCGCACAGTGCTCGGCGAGCCTTCGGGCGATCCGCAGGTCGTCCAGCGGGCAGCGGAGGAAGAGCGACGGATCCGTGCCGAGATCGAGCAGCGGCTTCCTGACCTCGAGTTCCTCGAGCTACTCGGGCGCGGAGGCATGGGTTTCGTCTATCGCGCACGGCAAGAGAACCTCGACCGCGAGGTGGCGGTCAAGGTGGTCGCCTCCGAGGCCGAGCGGCAGGACGAGTTCGCCAAACGCTTCGCGCGGGAGGCCCAGGCGCTGGCCCGTCTGAACCACCCGAATCTGGTCACGATCCACGACTACGGGCAGGACGGGCCGTTGGGGTGGCTGGTGATGGAGTATGTCGACGGGTCGAGCCTGCGCGATCTGATCCGTGCGGGAAGGCTGGAGCCGTCGGAGGCTCTGACCCTGATTCCGAAGATCTGCGACGCTCTACAGTACGCTCACGACCAGGGCGTCGTGCACCGCGACGTGAAGCCCGAGAATATTCTCGTCAGCGGGGAGGGAGGTGTGAAGATCGCGGACTTCGGCCTCGCCAAGCTGATCGGCACCCCCGCCGCCCTGGTTTCCCTCACCGGCAGCCGGGAGGTCCTCGGTACCTTCCGCTACATGGCACCCGAGCAACTCGAGCGCCCGCTCGACGTCGATCACCGCGCCGATATCTACTCGCTCGGCGTCGTTTTCTACGAGATGCTCACCGGAGAAATCCCGATGGGGCGTTTCGATCCCCCGTCGGCGTGCTCGTCCGCTACCGCCGAGGTGGACGACGTCGTGCTGCGCGCCCTCGCGCGGGAGCCGGACCGTCGCTATCAGTTCGCCTCCGAGCTGAAGTCGCACCTCGAGTCACTGAATAGCGACACGCGTGCACCCAAGGCCGATGGCGGCGCTCGCCTTTCCATCGCGGCCGCGGTGTCCGCCGCCGTCGCCGGCGCGGGCCTGCTGCCCTTCGCTATCTCGGCCGCGGCGTTTGCCTCGGGAGCCACCGACGGCGACGAAACCGGTGAGGCTGCGGCCTTCATGGTCGGTTGTCTCGGCTTCGCCATGATGGCCGCCGGCGGCGTCCTGGGCTTCAGGGCGCTCAGGAGGATCCGCGGGAACTGGCCCCGGCAGTACGGGGCTGGCGCGGCCGTGTTCGGAGCCTGGACGGCGATCCTCATCTTCCTGAACGGAGCCGTGCTCGGCAGCCTGCCGCTCTCGGACGCTGCCGCCGGATTCCTCACGCTCCTCCTGCTCGGCGGCGAAGCCTACTTCCTGGTGCGCTATCGCCGTCGGTTCCTGGAGCGCTGCGCCGACACGGGATCGTCGTAACCTCCGCGATCAGTTTCGTCAGTAGTAGGTGAGCGGACTCCGGGCGCTGTCGCCGCGACCGCGAAGCAGGGATTTCAGGAGGATCCGAGATGACCATCGCCAAATCTGACCCCACGAGCAGGCAGACGCCGCTCCGGCTCTGGCCCGGCGCGGCCGCTGTCGCCTTGCAGAGCTCCGTCTTTTACGGCCTGCCCCGTATCATTCCCGGAACCCAGTCGCAGATGATCGGCACGCTGGTCTCCTTCGTCTGCGCGCTGGTCGTCATCGTCTGGTGGACGTTTTTTAGTCGAGCTCCACGGGTCGAGCGCTGGGGCGCGGTCGCCCTGATGATCCTCGCGATATACGCCACGGCGCGTCTGCTCCACGAGTCGATCGCGACGGCGGGCATGGGCGTGAAGTTCTACATCGACGCCGTCCCGATCCTATGCCTGGCGTTCGTCGCCTGGGCGGCGGTCGCCCGCGGTCTCACGACCGGCCACAGGCGCGCCGCCATGGTCGTCACCATCCTGGTGGCGTGCGGGGGCTGGACACTGCTGCGAACCGAAGGTGCTTCTGCCCAGGGCGCGGACTACGAGTGGCGCTGGTCCCCGACCGCCGAGGAGCGGCTGCTGGCTCGGGCCGGGGATGAGCCGCCGGCGTTGTCGGCTGTTGCCGCGCCGGCGGGAACTGCCGACCTATGGCCCAGTTTCCGCGGACCGGATCGCGACGGTAGGATCCCGGGTTTGCGGATCGAGGTCGATTGGTCCACAGCACCCCCGATCGAGCTGTGGCGCCGGCCGATCGGTCCGGGTTGGTCCTCGTTCGCCGTCCACGGGGACCTCATATACACACAGGAGCAGCGGGGCGAGGATGAGATCGTCTCCTGCTATGACGCGAGGACTGGAGAGCCGGTTTGGAGGCACCGCGACGCGACGCGCTTCCAGGAGTCTCAGGGTGGCGCCGGACCGCGCGCGACGCCGGCCCTGGACGAGGGGCGCGTGTATACGCTGGGCGCGACCGGAATCCTCAACGCGCTCGACGCCAGGAGCGGCTCTCTCGCGTGGTCGCGGGACGTCGTCTCCGATCTCGGTGTGAAGGTCCCCTACTGGGGATTTTCGGGTTCGCCCCTGGTCTTCGACGGCCTCGTCGTCGTTGCTGCCTCCGGCCGGCTGGCGGCCTACGACGGTGTGTCCGGCGAGCCGCGCTGGACCGGTCCCGCGGGCGGCGTCACCCACAGCTCACCGCACCTTCTGACGCTCGGCGGCGTCGACCAGGTCGTGCTGATGAGCTCTGCCGGCGCCACCAGCGTCGCGCCGGCCGATGGCGCTGTGCTCTGGAAGCATCCGTGGCCCGGCCTCCCCATCGTGCAGCCGGCTCTGACCGCGGAGGGCGACCTCCTCATCAGCGCCGGCGACGAGCACGGTCTGCGCCGCCTGGCGATCGGTCGAGAGCCTGACGGCGGGTGGACCGTCGAGGAGCGCTGGACGTCCATGCGGCTCAAGCCCTATTTCAACGACTTCGTCGTGCATGGGGATCACGCCTACGGTTTCGACATGAACATCCTCGCCTGCATCGACGTCGAGGACGGCTCGCGTGCGTGGAAGGGTGGGCGCTACGGCTACGGTCAGCTCGTGCTGTTGCCCGACCAGGATCTACTGCTGGTGGTATCGGAGCGAGGCGACCTGGCGCTGGTCGAGGCGACACCACACAGGTTTGTCGAGCGCGCCCGGTTCAAAGCGTTCGCGGGCAAGACCTGGAATCACCCGGTACTGATGGGCGGTCTGCTGCTCGTGCGCAACAGCGAGGAGATGGCAGCGTTCCGGCTGCCGTTGGCGAGCGGCTGAAGGAAGTCACGCTCCGGATGGCGACCATCGCGCTCACATGGAGCCCGCTCCATGTGCGTCACGGATCCAGCGCCTGGACGGCGGTGACCAGCGACTCACATGGAGGCACGCTCCATGTGCGTCACGGATCCAGCGCCTGGACGGCGCTGACCAGGGCCCGAATCTGGCTCTGGCTGACGCCGATGCTTGCCCGGGGATCGTCGGAACAGACCTTCCGCAGGCAGCGTTGGAGGTCTTCGACGTCCAGCCCACACTTCGCGAGCTTCTTCCGGACACCGCCACTCCGGAGTAGACAACTCAAGAGCGCGCACCAGTCGGGGCGGCTATCCTGGCCGTCACCGCCGGGCGAGTCCGGATTGTCCCCGCGGTGCCAGAAGACAGCGGTTCGCACCTGTTCGCGCCGGAAGGGCAAGTCGTCGATCGTCCTCCCCGCCGCCACGATTCGGAATCGGTAGACGCCGGTGGCCCCGGCGACCATCTTGGCGGTAAAGGAGCCCTCGTCATCGGCCGGCGCCAGCGCCAGGTCGGCGGTGGTTCCGTCCGGTCGTCGCAACTCGGCCCGCACATTCGCGTTGCCCCGGAAGGGAGCACCGTATTCGGTGAGCCGCGCCTCGATCGACAGGGCTGTGCCCGGCTTGAAGGACTGCTGATGCACGGCCGCCGCCATGCGTAGGTTCGAGTACGCGTGAACGTTCGCGGAGTAGCGCACCCCTGCGAAGTTGCTCGATCCCTGGTCCCAGCGGGCAAAGGATGAAAGCCGGCGGGCGTGCCTGCTATCGACGGCGAGCAGCAGGTGCCACCGCCCGGCGTGCGCAGGCTCGGTGCCGGCGAGCAGCGGCAAACCGGCACGCATGAAGAGCGACCTGGGAGTTCGCGAGGTCTCCACCGACGGATTAGCGGCGTCGATGGTCTGTCCCTCCGGCGTCTCCAGAGCCATCTGCAGGACGTGCGCCGGGCGTGCCAGCACGATGCCTGTGATCTCGACGTCCGATTCCGAGACGTCGAAAGGAATCCGCTCAATGCTGTTAGGCCGCACCAGGCCCTCGGGATCCAGCACGATCTCGTTGTTGTTCACCCCGGCGAGGATCTGCAGATAGTACTTCGACAGCAAGAACGTATCGTCGCTGGAGAGGTTGCCGGTCATCAACAGGTAGCCGTCAGTCCCGGCGGTGAGCGCCGCCAGGGAAGCGGGCTGGATCTGCTCGCCCGTCCCCATCCCGATCGCGAAGACTTTTTGGTTGATGACGGTATCCGCGACGTGGTGGATACGCTTGTCCGCGGTCTCGATCCCGTCGGTGAGGACGATCATGGCTTTCTCGTCGTAAACTGCGGCGTCGAGCTTCGACTTGGCGAGTTCGATGCCGTCTCCGATCGCGGTCGCGCCCAGGGGGTTCGCGGCGAAGCCGGCGATCGCGGTCAGGGCATCGTCGCGGCCGCCGCCGCTGCCGGGCGTACCCGCGACATCGATGGGCATGACCTCGTGGGGATCGTGATCGTAGGCGTTGATCCCGATCCCGTTGTCGTCGTAGAGCAGATCGACGAAGATGCTCGCCGAGTCCTCCAAGACCTGCTCTTTGGTCCGGCCCTCGTCCGTGAGATCGAGCATACTGCCCGATTGATCGAACACCAGCTCCGTGACCACGCTCGGTCGAGCGATGCAATTGCCGGTCAGCGTGACCTCGAAGTCTTCCCCAGTGTCGAGGCAGCGAATGATAGCCATCTGGGGTGGGACCGCTCCGATCGCGTCGCATGTGAAGCGGAACCAGAAGTAGGCTGGCCATGGGGTCGTGCCGGACGGCGACGCGACCATCACGCTCGGGCTCTCGTTGGTGAACGGCGCCAGTGGAGGAGTGGTGAGCTCGAAGGTGACCGGAAAGCACGAGTCGACCATGAACCGCGCGGCGCGGACCACGGTCAGCTCCAAGGGAACGTCATTGAAATCGATCGTCGTTTCGCTGAGGGTCACTCCGCCACCCGGTGCCGGCACGGCGAACGGCGCCATCGTGTCCAGGATCTGCTGGGTGCATACTGGGCAGAACGGCGCGGACGTGGTCCGCATCATGCACGTATACGCCGGTCGATAGAGGCCACAGTGCCAATACCTGGCGCCTTCGAAGGTGCCGACGGTTCCCCCGGGCACAGGGCTTGGATCATCGTTCGTGGTGGTGCAGTCGGCGTTGGCCATGGTGGGGTCGGCCCCGCCCGCGGTCACCAGCGCCGACCATTTGACCGCGGTAGGGTCGGACTCCGTGGAGACATTCGGCTCGCCCGGCTCGGCGCCCGCATAGTTGTCGCCGGAGTCGTAGCCGTACTCGTCGGCGAGCCCGAAGGCCGAGTGGCCCATCTCGTGGATCGCCACCTCTTTCCAATCCGAGCCGCCGTTGCTAGTCCACGCCACGGCTCCTCCGGCGCCACCTCGCTCCGGATCGTTGGCGATCACGAGAATCTGGTGCCATTCGGGCAAGAACGTCTCGACTTCCGCCTGTGCCAGGGCGCCATTTCCGGACAACAGTCGCTGGGTGTTGCCGTTGGCGCAGAACGTCGAATCGAAATACGTGTCCTTGGTGCTGCCATCACCTCCGCCGTCACCGCAGTTGGGCTTGTCGGCCCCGGCTTCGTCGGACACCACGTCGAGGCGGTAGATATTGATCGCGCAGGTGAGCTCCGGCGAATCGAAGGGCGGCTCGGCGAGGAGTCGGTCACGCACGTCCTCCGCGTCCGAAGCAAAATCGGCCTGATCGGCTGCCCGATATCCGTCTGCCACCATCACCAGGTTCCAGCGAACCGACGGTGGCCCCGAGTCGAAGATCTTGGTCATTCCGATGACCGTGCCGTCTGATGTGCCCATTATCCTTCCTCCTTCCCATACGAATCTTCGAGATCGACCGCCAGCACTTCCCGGGTCTGGAGCGATTCCCTCTTGGCCCGGCGCGACTTCCGGCGCCGCCAGCTCTCCAACAGGACGACCTTCGTCGCGCCCGGTACCGCCGGTACGAGGAGCACTGCCAGCCGCTTCATCTCGCCGGCGGGCGCCTGGGCGAACGGGCGATCGGCATCGCCGGTCGGGACTTCGACGGTGCTGGGGAATAGATCGTTCACGACGCAGCGATACAGGACCTTGTCCTGGGCTCCGCGCAGCTCGGCGAAATGACCGATTTCGGGCTCGAAGCTCCTGTCGGTCGGCAACACACGAGCGTTGGGGACTCGCATGGAGACTCGACGAACCGAGGTGACGGTTCTCGTCTTGCCCGTGTATTCAATAGTGATTCGAACGGCTTCATCCATGGCGATCTCCTCTCGATGGTGGGCTCATCGAGCCCGTAGATCAAAAAATGTGGGAGTCGAGCTGGCCTTGGCTTCGAAGATCTTGACGCTCTTCCATTTGTCTGTGCGGTCCCGAAAAGACCTCACAGGATTAGTCGCCGTCCGAGTTTTTCTTGGGCGCCCTCTAATCCAGCGTGCCGTTTCCGAGATCGTTTAGATCACGGAAGCCGTCCGGGCACGTCATAGACCTGCCACACCGCCAGTAGGCTCCGCGGGCGCGACCGGCACGGGTGGCGTGCTGGCGCTCGTGCACAAAAGCGAGGAGATGGCTCTACGCCGAGTCGCCGGATGACTCGGCTTGCGATCTGTGATGTCGATGATCGGCGCGCAGCGGACGGTGACACGGACCGATGACGCCAGCGATGAAAAGAGCTTTCGAGATCGGTGTCGACTATTCAGGCGATCAACATCATCGTCGAGCCCGAGGAAATGCGGGTTGCGCCGCGCTGGGCGTGGCTTCAGGGCGTTGATTGGGAGTGTCGATGATCCGGCTGAATGCCTCGATCATCGCCACGTTCTTGGCTTATCGCCCGATGACGATCACAAAACTCGCTAGTTCCTCGCTCGTGAGATCGTTTCAGGGTACGTCAGCGTCATTCCCTCGCTCCTGACTTCATTCCCACCGCGTCACTCGGCTGTTCGCTGTTCCCGAGATCGATTTCGACCGCAGCAGCCTCTCTTGTAGGGCAGCAACGGCTTATGTAAGGCCTGTTTGCCCAATTTTGACCGCGGAACAGACGCTTGTTGTGCCTGCGAGCGCGATTTTGACCGCGGAACAGACGCTGTTTGTGCCTGCAAGCTTGACTTTGACCGCGGAACAGACGCTGCACGTACCTGCAAGCTTGACTTTGACCGCGGAACAGACGCTGCACGTACCTGCTAGCAGCAACTTGACCGCGAAACAGGTGCTGATGTGATCTAAAGGAACCCTCGAGTGACGCGGACTAACCCGACGTCTGATCTCCGGCTGAGTGGCCCTCTTCCGGATCTTCATCGGAGATGCCGAATTCCATCAGCTCGACCGGCAGGCCGTCCCCTTCGTCGATTCGCAGGGTGCCGCAGTCACAGACGACCTGACAGTGGACCGGCGTCGGCCCGCCAAACGAACGGTGAGCGAAGAGGCGCCGCTGCCCCATGATGTAGCCACAATAGGCCACGTTCGAGGTATCCGTCGGAACGGGGGACGGCGTGCAGCCCCGGTATTGCATGGTCATCGTGTTCGTTATGAAGTTCAGCTGCGCGAAGCAGGCCCGAACCGTCATTGTTACCATGGGGCCGGTATAGTCGTAGCAGAAGATCGGGGACATGAGGTGGGTGGGGTAGTCGCACTGGGCCCGGGCTGGGGCGGGAGCCAACAGGACGGTCCCGACGAGCAGAACACCAGCGACGATCAGGGCGCAACGACAATGGGGGGACATGGTGCCTCCTTTGTGACCTCGAGTGGCCCCTCGAGGTCGCTCTGAGAGTTCGACCGCAGCAACGCCTTGGAACGGGGTAGGACGCCGTCGCGCCACGAGCTCCTTCGAGTGAATGGGAACTACGACCTTACGACTCTAATTCGTCCGACGCTAATTCTTCGTGCGATGCTAATTCAACAGTACATTTCGGACGAAATATATCAGCCCGCAGACGAAGAAAGTGATCCACATCACGGTCGCGTACCAGGGAAAGGCGTATCCCTGGTAGGAAAGGTACTTGTGCCGACGGAATTCTTGCTTTTCGCCATTCTCAGCCATGGGACTGTGCCTCCAACAGGGCTTCTTGAGCGTCGATCTCGCGCTGCATCTCCAACATTCTATGCTTGGGGCCTTCCAAGTCGCGGAACTGCCCCGAGAAGTAGGCCCACAAGAAGAGGCAGAAGAAACCGGCGGCGACCAGCAGGTAGTTGAGCACCGGGATCAGGAACGACGCCAATGCGTCACTGCCCGAGCGGGTGGCGGTGGAGAAGAACTCGATCAGCTTGAGCACGAAGGCCGTACCGGCGGTCAGCACCATGGCGATCGAAAACGCCCACAGGAAACGACGAGCCTTTGGTGAGGGCTCGGCGTAACCCTCTTGGGCTGGGGTTAGGGGTCTGGGGCCCGTCGCCCGGGAGGGGCGCCAAGGGGAATCTGTCGGGTGACTCATGATCTTTATTCTCCCCAGAAGTCGTCTTCCGACGCCTCCTCGGTCTCCTCGGCCACCGGGGCGTCCGGGTTAACCGGCAATGGGATGTCGGAGGGCGGGTAGCTCGCTTCTATGTTCGGGATCTCGTGGATGGTCTCGTCCAGACTCGGCACCCAACTGCCCAACCACTGGACATAAGCGATGATCGACAGGCCGGTCTTGTTGGGCGTCAGGCCGTCGTCCTCGTAGAACCAGGGGTAGCTCGGCATGACGCTCGCCGCGACGACGTCCGGCGGATTGTAGAAGTGGGCGACGTGCCAGTCGTTGGACTGCTTGCCGCCGCGCCGGATGAGGTCCGGGCCGATGCGGCGGGTGCCCCAGAGCGGCGGCATGTTGAGCTCGTTGTGGTACTCCTCGGGAAAGCTGCGGCGTCCGTAGCGCGCCTCGTCGCCGCCCCAGGGGCGCACTTGCTGACTGTGGCAATGCCAGCAGGCTTCGCCGATGTAGGTCTTGTGACCCGTACGTAGAGCCTCGGCGAAGGCTGCCTCGTCGCTCATGCCGCCGAAGGCCGCGGCGAAAGCCTGGGGGTAGTCGTCTTTGAGCTCCAGGAACTCGAGCGGCGGGACGGACGCCAGCTGCTCTACCGTGCGGACTTCCAAGTGCTGCACCGGCAGCATCGGGATCCAGGCACTGACCGCGAACGCCAGGGCGAAGAAACCCAGGCCGGCGACCAGGAAGACAAAATTAAACCGCTCCAATGGCCACCTCCTCGTCGTCGACCCGCTCGAAAGGCGCGTAGTCGGTATCCACGTGCGCCACTCGGCCGGCTCTCGTGGTCATCACCATGTTGGTGACCAGGCAACTGAAGCCGGCGAAGATCGCTAGACCGGTGAACGTTCGCGTCAGCCAGAACGGTCGCAGGGTCTCGAGGATCGTGGACCGGGGCACCAGGTGCAGCGACATGAAACCTTCGGCCAGACCGCCGGCAGTAAGTACCAGGAACATGCCACCCAAGCCGAGGGTCATCAGCCAGAAGCTCCAGCGCCTGAGCGAGACGGAGTACCATTCGTGGCCGGTGAGCTTCGGCCATAGATGCTCGATCATGCCGAAGATCCAGAAACTAAAAACACCGAACATCACCAGGTGGGCATGAGCCACTACCCAGTCGGTAAAGTGGATCACCTGCTGAAAGGTGAGGGTCACCTGAAAGGCACACTGCAGACAGGTGATGAAGTAGCACAGCGCTCCGACCCAGAACCAGCGCAGCGGGATGTTGGTTTCCAGAGAGCTCTTGCTGCCGCGCCAGGTCATGAAGAAGTTGATGATCACCGTGGTGACAACGATCTCGACGGCGATGGTCGAGATCACCGCCGAGTATTGAGCGAACATCGGGATCGGCGAGCCCAGGAAGTGATGGACTCCCTGCAAGGGATAGAAGAACGCCAGACCCCAGAAACCGACCAGCGACAGGGCGTGTGACCAGATCGGTGTGCGCAGAATGATCGGCACGAAGAAATACATCATGCCCCAACCCATGGGGGTGACCCACAAGCCGACCAGGTCGTGGATGTAGAGCCCGAGCAGCGGCCCGGCGGCGTTGCCGGCGACCAGGTACTGCGGGAAGAAGTTGCCCATGATGTAGGTCAGGCCGAGCCAGATGAAACCGGCGGTGAAGTACCAAAGGGTGACGTAGAGTGACTTCTCTTTGGTCTTAAGAATCGGCCTGTACATCTGAATCCACACCAGGATCGCGCCGAGTACTACCAGCGGGTCGATCCATGTCGGCGTCTCGCCCCATTCGATGGCCTGGGCCTCGCCCATGTGAAGGCCGACCCAGGTGCCGAGAATGATCAGGTTCCAGGCGCCGAAGATCACCCAACCGAGCGCTCTTGAGGCAACGCGTTGGCCGGTCAGGCGAGGCACCGTCCAGTAGAGCATCGCCAGGAAGGCGTTGGTCAAGAAGCCGAAGGCGATCAAGTTGGTATGGATCATCCGGATCCGGCCGGGCGACAGCACCGCAATTTTGGGCAAGGGCCAGTGCTGCAACAGCTGCAGCGAGTAGAACAGGCCGGCCAGCATGGCGACGCCGAGCGCCGACATGGCGGCGATCAGGTGCCATTTCACCAGGCCTTTGTTCACCAAGGGTGGCTGTGGCAGAGCCATCGCGGCAGCGCCCGAGCCGGAATCGAGTTGGGGAGGCATATACGATCTCCTAGGGTCCGAGCACTGCCGCCGCGGTCGACGTCGAGCGCCGCAAGGACATGATGTAGGCGACCAGGTCCCAGCTGTTGCGCGCTGCCAGGTCGAGCCTTTCCGAGTCGCTCATCTCGCTGAAGACGGCGTTGCCGTCTGCCGGGTAGTCGGTCAGCACCGCGGCCAGCCGGTCGCTCTCGCCCGGTTCCAGCTTTTCGGCCAAGGCGCCGAAACCGTCGGCGGTCACCGCCGCCAGGGTGTCGCCGCCGAATGCCGGCATGATGCTGCGCAGGCCGGTGTGAAAGGTGCGGTAGATATCTTCCGGGGCGTTGCCACCCTTGAGCGCGCCGCGGGTAAAGTCGAACGGTCTTTGGGGATTGCCCCAGGCGTCGACGTACTCGGTCTGCGTGGCGCCGGTGCCGCGGCCGTCGGTACCGTGACAGCTGTCGCAGCCCATCTGCAGGTAGACCATCCGACCGCGGGCTAGGCGTGCCCCGGTGTTCAGGTCCTCGGGCGGTCGCGGGATCGGCACGATCAGGCGCCGGTCTTTCTCGGCTTCCCAGGCGGGGTAGAAGGCCTTGATGTATTCGATCACCGCCAGTTTCTCGGTCTCCGGCATCAGCGGGAAGCCGGGCATGCTGACCCGGGACAGCCCGCGGCTGATGGTGCGGTGGAGGTCAGCCTCCAGCGGCAAGCTGCCGGAATCGGTGGAGCGGAACTTGTAGATGCCGCTGGTGAAGTCGCGCGGCTGGGTGATTAATCGGGCGGCGGCGACGCCTTGGCCGTCTCCGTATTCGCCATGGCAGCCGACGCAGTATTTGAGGTAGACCAGATGGCCGCGCTGAACCAGGTTGGCGCGTTGGTTGTAGATCGCGTTTTCCTCGGGCGCGACCGTTTCCCACTTCGGGTACTCGAGCGGATCGGTGGCGGTCGCCGCGTCCTCGGTCACGGTGTTTTCGGTCGTAGCGTTTTCCGGCAGTGGCTCGACGCTGCAGCCCGGCAGGCACAGCGCCAAGGCCAACACGAGGGACAAGAGGGTGTTTTTCTGCATAGAGCTGACTCGTTAACGGCCGCGATAAGGCTCGAACTTGCCCCAGCTCTCGGCGGCCGCGACCGTCCAGGCAAAGGCGAGGTGGGTCAAGGCGCCGACCCACGGCGGCACCAGGCTGACGATCCAGTTGCCTCCCAGGAGCATCGGCTGCAGCCAGCTCAGGATCAGGTAGAAGTTGACGATCCACAGAGCCAGCCCGATGCCGCTGGCGACCAGGAAGCGCTTGCCGAGAGGTGCGTCGGCGAACTTGAGGGTCAGCACCAGGTGGATCAGGATCCCATAGAGGGCGCCGGTCGCTAGGTAGAGCACACAGCCGATGGTCAGCACCGAGGCTTCGTCGAGATCGAGCGCCCGGGCGCCCATCGGGAAGGTCAAGTAGACGCGGATCAACTCCAAGGCTCGCTTGCCGAACAGCGGTGCGGCCAGTCCGTTGGCGAGCAGGCTGACCGCCGCGCCCAGACCGCCGAGGGTCAGGCCGACGACCA
>JAAUYI010050223.1_pt1 | contig 19018 bp, 27 predicted proteins | sample 7278041 | NCBI WGS metagenome assembly JAAUYI01 (sample SAMN14350216, study PRJNA611818) | marine sediment metagenome | isolation source: surface marine sediment (0.6m) | place: French Polynesia: Moorea | collected 2018-08
GGAGTGGCCAGCGAATTCCTTCGATCATCTCGCCAATTCAAGGAACCGTCTCATGCCCTGTATCCCGACCCGCCGCCTGACAGCGATCGCCGTGGCTGCGGGAGTCGCGATCTCGGCCCCGCTGGCGGTTAAGGCGCAGGAAGAGGGGCGCGCGCCGCCACCTGCGGTCTCGGATGATTTCTCCGACCTTGAGGACTCAGAGCCCGAAACCACCGAAATTGCGCCCGAGATTCAGGCCGCGCTCCAGGCGATGGGCGAGGTTATCAACGCGCTCGACGGTGAAGCCGAGCGCAACGGCAACAACTGGCAGTTCACCGTCCAGGAGCGGATGATGCTGGCTGTGACCGACACCAATGCCGGCCGGATGCGCGTAATCACGCCTATCGCTCCAGTCGATGCGCTGCCTGAAGATGCGATGATGCGGCTGATGCAGGCCAATTTCGATACCGCCCTTGATGCGCGCTACGCCGTGGGGCAGGGCCTGGTCTGGGGTGCCTACATCCATCCGCTCGACAGCCTCACCACCCGTGACTTTGCCAGTGGCGTGCTGCAAACGCACACGCTTGCCGAGACTTTCGGCACGACCTTTTCCAGCGGCGCGCTGAATTATGGCGGCGGCGACAGCGGGGCGATCATCGAAGAGCAGTTGAAGGAACTGCTCGAAGAACTGGAAGAGCGGTCGACGACCTGAGGAAGCGCGATATTTCTAGGCGCTGCGCGTCGCCCGATCCTTGGCAATTTCCCGGGAGGACGCGGATACCGTCGCAAACAACCGCTCGAACAGCGCTTTCCACGCCGGGAGGCGGCGCTCGGAAATCTCGGCCAGCACGAAGCACAGCGCCAGCGTGACGAGCCCCGCGCCGAGGTAATGCGCCGGGTTGGCCGCGTCGTATCCAGGTAGGGCATAGAGCAGAGTCAGCAGCGGGTAGTGGAACAGGTAGATCGAGAAGGTTGCGCCCGCGAGCCAGCGGATCGATTTCTCCAGCGCGGGACCAACCCATTCGGCGTTCTTCGCGAGGCAATAAACACCGAAGAAATGCGCGGTGAACAGCAGCGCGAGCAGGTAGTTCCAGAGAAACTCGTCGGAGAACCCGAACATCGCGTTGGGATGGATCTCGCCGCCCCCGATGGTCGCAAAGGTCAGCGCGGTGAGAGTCCTGGGCAGGCCGATCGCGAGGAAGAACGCGTAAATCGCCCAGGGCCCGATGGCGTAGGTCCAGGCCGAACCCGGCCGTATGTCGGAGAGGTTCGCCCGAGCGAGAAAGGATTGCAGAGCCACGCCCGCTAGCCAGCACGGGGCCAGCATCAGGATCGGCAGTCCCGCGATCAGGATCGTGATCAGCAACAGGCCAATGCGGCTCCACCCGCGGGCAAAGACGGCGATGCCGAAAGCGAGGTAGTACCAGGCTTCGTAAGCGACCGACCAGAATGGGCCATTGGTGCCGATCCGCATCACGCCGCCGCCCGCATGCGAGGTGAAGGTCAACGCGCCCCAGACCTGTTGCAGCATGGCTTCGCCATTGAACCACCACCCGTCATACGCCGTCGGGTTGATCGTGCGCCCCAGCAAATCGCACAGCAGGGTGAAGACGATCGCCGGGATCACGACGCTGTAAAGCCGCGACATCCGGGCCTTGGCGTACTCCGCCGCCGCGCGGTTCTTCGCATCGGTCGTGTAGGCGATAACGAAGCCCGAAAGCACGAAGAACAGGATCACCGCATCCGATCCAAGGTTGAGATCGCGCATCCACATGAGGTCGCCATTGGAATAGCGCGGATAGGCGACGTGCGAGAACAGCACGAGCGTCGCCGCGAGGAAGCGGATCGCATCCAGATAAAGGGAAAAGCCCCGGGTCACGCGTGTCCTCCGGCCAGCTTTTTGTCGCGTCGGCGAGACACCTCTGCTGCCTCTTCGAACGGGACGAGGTAGGCTTCCCTGAGTGTGCGGTGGACTTGCGGCTGCGGAGTGCCCTCACGGTCCGCGACACCGAAGGACAGGTCCTCTCGCCCTTGCGGGACGTAGAGCGTGCCGAACATCCAGTCCCAGATCGCCAGCGTCAGTCCGTAATTCTTGTCATGGTGGCGCGGGGCGAGCGAGTGATGGATCTGGTGCTGCGCGGGGCTGATCAGGATGCGGTCGACGACCGGCCCGAAATCGATCCAGACATGCGAATGGCGGAACGCACCGCCGGTCAGGTTCATCAGCGCGATCAGCGCCGTGAGACCGAAAATGGTCGCCAGCTCGACAACACCGAACAAGCCGAAGACGAGGCCAGCTATCGGCGCAGTGATCAGGACGGTAACCAGCGCGAGTAGCAGGTCGAAAACTGGATGATTGCGCTTGGCGGTGATCGGAGTGAGCACTTCGGCCGAATGATGCAATTTGTGAAAGGGCCAGAGCAGCTCGGATTCGTGCGACAGGCGGTGGGTCACGTAGTAGCTGAAATCGAGCAGCACCGCGACGATCAGCGCCGCAGCCACAATCACGCCGGTGCTCGGGTTCGCATCCTCCATGTTCCCGGCAACCAGTCCGGCGCATGCACTCATGACCACCGCGTTCATCGGCACGGAAACCAGCGCGATCAGCGGCTTGACGATCCGCCCGGCGAAATAGACCTTCACATCGACCCAGGTCGATTGTGTCCGGTAAAGCGCGGCGGGAAACAGGAATGCGAAAAGGTTAGTTTGGCCCGCTCCAGCCCGCCGCTTCTCAAGCAGAAAGGCGACGAGCCCTAGGACAACGAACGCCACCAGGCCGGTCCAGTGCAGGCGTGAATCGGCCCCAAACGGAGAAAACAGGACAACAATCCCCGCCAGCCAGCCAGCAACGCCTGACATGTCCAGTGGGAAATCCAGCCCGTCCATCACCCTTTCGCTCCGCGCATATGCGGGCGTGGGCCTAACGAAATAGTCCTAACATGAGGTTTTCGTCAGGGCCGGTCTACATCAGTTGTAGTCTGGTGTGTTGGGCATCATCATGAAAGATCTGAATATTTCCAGAGGATTGCTCGCAGGGTTGGGAGCGGAACTGTCATTCGCTAAGATGGCTTCCGCCAGTTCTTTTGCCACCCGATCTATCGCCTCGTTTGTCGCTTGCTTGTTCTCCAGAGAGACCAGTTCCATCAATCCGTTGCGAATAATGGTTGCAAGTGTTGCGAGACCATCAGCGCCCAACGGTGTAAAGAGTGTCGCAAGACCGCGTACGGACTCATAGAAGAGCTTTTCGCGGTCGCTAAGTTGGTCCGAATAGTCGGGGGGCAAGTGATCTTCGAAATTGCCCTGGAGGTTTGTCTCGAATTCCGGCATCGCCAAAAGGCCTTGATCGAGCAAATTAAATTCAGGTTGGCTCCAATCGACTCCGCCTGAAACGATGCTGACTTCATAGTCTCGGAGGACGCGAAATCCTCGTATTGCGGTAACTGACATCTAAAATCCTCGCAAATCACTTCACTCTTTTGATCGACCCGTTCAAGAATCGACATTCGGCTGAAATATGCGAGATTCGTCAGTCCTCCTTGGATTTCAGCGACATTCTGGCGAACTCAAAGAATTGCATCAGACCTAACCCATCAATTCCCGCACAAACGGGATGAGGCCGGTCTGCCGCGTCCGGCGCATGCGTTCGGCATCGAGCACTTCGCACACCCGTTCGAAGCATTCGTCGACATCGTCGTTGATCACGACATAGTCGTATTCGGCCCAGTGGCTGATCTCTTCGCGCGCACGCTCCATGCGGCTGTCGATCACTTCGTCGCTATCCTGCGCCCGAGCTTCGAGACGGCGGCGCAGTTCCGGCAAGCTCGGCGGCAGGATGAAGACGCTCACCACATCCTGCTGATCCTTCTGGTAGAGCTGCTGCGTGCCTTGCCAATCGATGTCGAACAGGAAATCCTGCCCGTCCTTCAAGCCGGCACGGATCGCTCCCTTGGGGGTACCGTAGCGGTATCCGAACACTTCGGCCCATTCGTAGAATTCGTCCTCGGCGACCATCCGGTCAAAGCCATGCTCGGAGACGAAGTGATAGTGGACGCCGTCTTCTTCGCCGGGACGCGGCGGTCTGGTGGTTGCCGAGACCGAAAGTCTTATGTCTGAATCGGAGTCGAGCAGCATGCGCGACAGGGTCGTCTTGCCTGCGCCTGAGGGGGAGGAAAGGATGAACAGCAGCCCGCGACGGTGCAGCTTGTCGATTGATTTCGGTTGGTCGCCCATAAGCCCCGTTGCCGCAAAGCGCGGGCGAAAATCAAGGGCGGGCGATCAACCCTGGTTCAGTCTTCCTCGGTTTCGCGCTCCTTCCGTGCCAGCTGGATCGCCCTGCCACGATCGTAAAGCGTCTTGAGGACAAGGCCACCGGCGACCAGCGCGAGCCCGGGGGTGGACTTGGAAGCCAGCTTGCTTGCGCCATAGACCGCAAGGCTGGTTAGTACCGTGCGCCCGTCCATCGCTTCGCGAGCCTTGTCCGGATTGTAATTGGCGATCAGCATGCGCTCTTCGAGCGTCTCTCGAAGCACCCTCCCTGCTCCGCGCAGCACGATGTCTGCGATAAGAAGGTTGGTGTTGGGATTGGGGCTGGGCAGCGGGAGACTTCCGCTATCCGGTTCGTTTGTATCACCTTGGGTTTTGCGATTGGCCATGTCGCAACTGCGCGAGGCGCGCGCCTATTTCTTACGGCCGAAATCGACCGTCACGACGTTCGAGCCATCGCCGCCCGAGCCGTCATCCTCTGGGCCGAGCTGTTCGTCGCCATCGTTTTCCGCGTCTTCGTGTTCCTCCGGGGCCATTTCGGCTACCGATGCCTGGAACTGCAGCCCGAAATCGACTGCCGGGTCCACAAACGCGGTGATGGCCGCGAACGGGATCGAAAGCTTTGCCGGAATCTGGTTGAACGACAGGCCCACCGAGAATCCGTCTTCGCGCACTTCGAGGTCCCAGAACTTGTTTTGCAGGACGATCGTCATCTCGTCCGGAAAACGCTCGCGCAGGTGAGGCGGGATCGAGACGCCTTGCGCCCCGGTTTTGAAGGTGATGTAAAAATGGTGGTTGCCGGGGAGTTCGCTGCCCCCCTGCTCGATCTCGCCCAGCACACGCCCGACAACGGCGCGCAACGCCTCCTGCACGATCTCGTCGTACGGAATGAGACTATCGGGGGTATCTTCGCTCATATCGTTCCGAATCGTGGCGAGGCTCGCGGCGCGGGTCAAGCGTTTCGTGATGCGATGCAATAAATGTCGGGAAATCCCCTAGGGCCACAATTCGCCCGCCCGCTTGCGTCCGCGTGTCACAGGCCTATAGCGCGGGGCATGAACGCCCCTGCTGAATTCGCCCCGCGCACCGGTTCGGTCGCGCGCAAGACCGCCGAGACCGAGATCGACATTGCGGTCAATCTCGATGGCACCGGCACGTATCAGGTTTCGACCGGGATCGGCTTTCTCGATCACATGGTCGAGCAATTCTCGAAGCATTCGCTGATCGATGTGACCATGACGGTGAAGGGCGACCTGCATGTCGACCAGCATCACACGACCGAGGATTCGGCAATCGCGCTGGGTCAGGCCTTGTCCGAAGCGCTCGGCGACAAGGCCGGGATCGGGCGCTACGGCAGCGCCTATTCGCCGATGGACGAGACGTTGAGCCGAGTGTCGCTCGACATTTCGGGGCGGCCCTACCTCGTGTGGAAGGCGGGCTTCACCCAGGAAAAGCTTGGCGAATGGGACACCGAGCTGATCGAACACTGGTTCCACTCGGTCGCGCAGACTGCAGGGCTGACGCTGCATTGCGAGCTGCTTTACGGCACCAACAACCACCACATTTGCGAGAGCCTCTACAAGGGCTTCGCCCGCGCGATGCGGATCGCCGTTGAGCGCGACCCGCGCAAGGGCGGCGCGATCCCGAGCACCAAGGGGCAACTGGGCGGATAATGGCTCAGATTACCGCCTTGGTCGACTACGGCGCGGGCAATCTGCAGTCGGTTCACAACGCATTGCGCGCAGTGGGCGCGAACGTGAAGGTGACGGCGGACCCCTACGTCGTGCGCGCGGCCGACCGTGTGGTCTTGCCCGGCGTCGGCTCGTTCAAGGCCTGCGCCAAGGGCCTCAAGGCGATCCCGCACATGATCGACGCCATGACCGAGCGTGTGCATGTCGGCGGCGCGCCGTTCCTGGGAATCTGCGTTGGAATGCAATTGCTTGCGGATCGTGGTCTGGAGCACGGCATCACGCGCGGGCTGGGCTGGATCCCGGGCGAAGTTCACAGGATCGAGCCGAGCGATCCGGCAATAAAGGTCCCGCATATGGGCTGGAACGATGTTGCTATGCTGCCGCATGCCAAGCATCACGAAGTGATCGAGGATGGAGAGGCGTATTTCCTCCATTCCTATCACTTTGACGCCGAGAACCCGTCCGACATCGCGGCGATGACCGATCACGGCGAAGGACTGGTTGCGGCGGTAGCGCGCGGCAACATTCTGGGCGTGCAGTTCCACCCGGAGAAGAGCCAGGCATTCGGGTTGGCAACGCTGGAAAGGTTCCTTGCATGGGCGCCGTGACTCACCTTTGTGAGTTCCTGCGAAAGCAGGAACCCATGCCGCTGGACTCCTGCTTTCGCAGGAGATCACGCTCATGATCGTTTTCCCCGCGATCGACTTGAAGGGCGGCGAAGTCGTAAGGCTGGCCGAAGGCGACATGGATCGCGCCACGATCTATGGCGACGACCCTGCCGCACAGGCGATGATCTTTGCAGATAACGGCGCCGAGCACCTGCACGTCGTCGATCTCGACGGCAGCTTTGCAGGCGAGGCGCGCAACATCGATGCGGTGAAGAGCATTATCGAGCGCTTCCCCGGCCATGTGCAGCTCGGTGGCGGTATCCGCGATGCCAAGGCGGTCGAGGGCTGGTTCGAGCTCGGGGTGTCGCGCGTGGTGATGGGCTCGGCGGCGCTCAAGGACCCCGAATTCGTGCGAGACATGGCGAAGCAATGGGAGGGCGGCATCGTCGTCGCGGTAGACGCCAAAGACGGTATGGTCGCGACCGAGGGCTGGGCTGAGGTCTCGGACGTGCCGGTGGCCGACCTCGCGCGCCGGTTCGAGGATGCCGGGGTCGCCTCGCTGCTGTTCACCGATATCGGCCGCGACGGGCTGCTCAAGGGTGTGAACATCGACGCCACGGTCGGACTCGCGCGGCAGGTCGATATTCCCGTGATCGCCAGCGGCGGGGTCAAGGGGCTGGACGACATCCACGTCCTGTCGCTGCACGCGAATGAGGGGATCGAGGGGGTGATAACCGGACGCGCGCTTTACGAGGGAAAGCTGGATTTGGCAGCGGCGATTGCGATGGGAGCGCGGGGGTGAGTACAGCAACTCGTCATTGCGAGCCGCGAAGCGGCGCGGCAATCCAGAGCGTCAGCGCGTTAGGCTCTGGATTGCTTCGCTGCGCTCGCAATGACGAAGTGAGAGAGATTGGAGCAGTGATCGCCCCATGCGCCTGATGGGTTTCCTCTTCCTCGGCCTTACCTTCCTTGCCGGCATCACGGTCGGCACGATCGAATACGCGATGATCAATGTCGTTGTGTTCCTCGCGCTCGCGCTGCTGGTGGTGAAGTTCGTCGAGCCGCGCTTCGGCACCAACGGGCTGGTCTACGGTATGGCGGGTGCGTTCTTCGCGAGCTTCCTGTGGCCCTATGCGGTGATCGGACTTGCCGACGATTGCGAGGGTGATGAATGCCTCGCTCCGGGCGAATCCGTCGATGTGGTGTTGATGCCGTCATGACCGTCCGTATCCGCGTCATCCCCTGCCTCGACGTTGCCGACGGGCGCGTGGTCAAGGGGGTCAACTTCGTCGATCTCAAGGATGCGGGCGATCCGGTCCAGCAGGCGCGCGCCTATGATGCTGCCGGGGCGGACGAGCTGTGCTTTCTCGACATCTCTGCGACGCATGAAGGGCGCGGGACATTGCTCGATATCGTCAAGCGCACCGCGGAGGTGTGTTTCATGCCGCTGACAGTCGGCGGCGGAGTCGGCTCGGTCGAGGATGCGCGTGCGCTGCTGCTTGCCGGGGCGGACAAGGTCGCGGTCAATTCGGCGGCGGTGAAACGGCCCGGACTGGTGCGCGACATCGCCAAGAAATTCGGCAGCCAGTGTGTCGTCGCCAGCGTCGATGCGCGGCGTGTGGCGCCCGAAGTGCCGGTGCAAGGCGAGCCTCCCGCAGAGGGTCCACGCTGGGAAATCTTCACCCATGGCGGACGCAAGCCAACGGGTATCGACGCCATCGAGCACGCAGTGAAGTTGGCTCACCTCGGCGCGGGCGAGTTACTGGTCACCAGCATGGATGGCGACGGGACCAAGGCGGGCTACGATCTCGAACTCACCCGTACCATCGCCGATGCGGTCAATATCCCTGTTGTCGCGAGCGGTGGCGTGGGCACGCTCGACCACCTCGTCGAAGGCGTGCGCGAGGGCCATGCCAGCGCGGTGCTCGCCGCCTCGATCTTCCATTTCGGCGAGTATTCGATTGCCGATGCGCATGAGGCGCTGAGGGCGGCTGGCTTGCCAGCGCGCGGGGATTGAACGAGAGACGCTTTTCATGAGCACACTCGAACGCCTCGAACAGGTCATCGCCTCGCGCCGCGCGGCCTCGCCCGATGAAAGTTATGTCGCCAAGCTCAACGCCAAGGGCCTGCCGAAAATCGCGCAGAAGCTCGGCGAGGAGGCCACCGAGGCGGTGATCGCGGCGGTTTCCGGCAGCAACGAGGAACTGGTCGGCGAAAGCGCCGACCTTTTGTTCCATCTTCTCGTCCTGCTCGATGCCAAGGGTGTGTCGCTCGACCATGTTCTCGCCGAACTCGAACGACGCGAAGGCCTGTCGGGCCTCGAGGAAAAAGCCAGCAGGAGCGAGTAGTCATGCCGATCGATCCGACGCTTCCCTATGACGACAACAATATCTTCGCGAAAATCCTGCGCGGGGAGATCCCCTCGAACAAGGTCTACGAGGACGATTGGGCCTTTGCCTTCGAGGATATCAACCCGCAGGCCGAGGTCCACACGCTGGTGATCCCGAGGGGAAAATATGTCAGCTGGGACGATTTCAGCACCAGGGCTTCGGATGAGGAGATCGGCGGTTTCGTGCGCGCTGTCGGCGAAGTGGCGCGGATGAAAGGGCTGGTCGAGCCCGGCTACCGGCTGCTGGCCAATATCGGTGCGCATGGTGGGCAAGAAGTGCCGCACCTCCATGTTCACATCTTTGGCGGACAGCCCCTGGGTCCGATGATCTGGCGGAGATAGGGGCGCTTGGTCGCTCGTCAGATTCGTTTCAGCTTCATTCAGGTGGACAGCGCAAGACCGCTGCTATGCAGCGATTCCGCACTGCGCTAGAGCGCGCACACCATGGCTAACCCGAACCCTCCCGGCGGCGTCTTCGACGGCTCGCGGCATCTCTACGCCGTGCGGGTCTATTACGAGGATACCGACCTGTCGGGGATTACCTATCACGCCAATTACCTGCGCTGGTTCGAACGTGCGCGCTCCGATCTCCTGCGCATGCTCGATATCGATCAGCGCGATGCGATCGAGGCGGGCGAGGGCGCCTATGCGGTGACCGAGATCCATATCAAGTACCTGATCCCGGCCAAGCTCGACGACGATATCGTGATCGAAACCACCTGCCATGAACTGGGCGCGGCGAGCGTGCGGATGGAACAGGTTGCGAGGCGCGGCGACGAACTGCTGGTTAAAGCGCAAGTGCGCGCGGCTTTCCTCACGCCGGACGGACGCCCGCGCCGCCAACCCGCCGAATGGCGGACGTCCTTTCGCAACTTCATGAACCAGGGGGAATCCTGACCCAATGCCTTTTGAGCTTCTGACGGCGGCTGCTTCGACCCGGCTCGACCCGCTTGAACTGTTCCTCGACGCCGATATCGTCGTGCAGGCGGTGATGGCGGGGCTGATCCTCGCCAGCATCTGGGTTTGGACGATCATCGTCGCCTTCAGCCTGCGCATAGGCGGGCTGGAGAAGAAGTCGCGCAGCTATGAAGCCGATTTCTGGGAAACCACCGAGCGTGACGCAATGCTGACCAAGCAATTGCGCCGCGAAGTGCCTTCGGCGCGCGTCGCCAGCGCCGGGTTGGATGAATGGAAGCGTTCCAAGGCAGGGGTTTCGATCGACAAAGCCGCTGCCCGCGACCGGATCAACGCCGCGATGGAGAGCCAAGTCGCGCATGAAGCAGACGAGTTGTCGGATCGGCTGGGTTTCCTCGCCACGACCGGTTCGGTGGCGCCGTTTGTCGGGCTGTTCGGAACGGTCTGGGGGATCATGAACAGTTTCTTCCAGATCGGCGCGCAGGAAAGCTCCTCGCTCGCCGTGGTGGCCCCGGGAATCTCGGAGGCGCTATTTGCGACCGCTATCGGCCTCTTTGCCGCCATTCCGGCGGTGATCGCCTACAACCGATTCTCCGGCCGCGTGAACCGCTACGAAGCCAAGCTCCAGCGGTTTGCCGACAAGGTCCATGCGGGCCTCAGCCGCGATTTGGACAAGGCCTGATGGGGGCCTCGCTCTCCTCGGGACGTTCCGGTCGCCGCTCGCGCCGCGCGCCGATGTCCGAGATCAACGTCACGCCCTTCGTCGACGTGATGCTCGTGCTGCTGATCATCTTCATGGTCACCGCCCCGCTGCTGGCGGTCGGTGTGCCGGTCGAATTGCCCGACAGCCGCGCCAATCCGGTCGAGCAGACCCCCGAGCAGGTCACGATCTCGGTCGATCAGGACGGCGTGATCTACATCGAGAACGAAGCCATTCCCACAGGCGGTTTCCCGGCGGCGCTAGCTGCAATCGACCGCGGTGCGGACGGGCAATTGCCGATCATCGTGTTCCGCGGCGACCGCGCCGTCGATTACGGCAGGACGATGGCGGTGCTCGGCGAGTTGAACCGCGCCGGCTTTACCTCAATCTCGCTGGTCACCTCAGATTCAGGCACAGCGCCATAGCGAGCGGCTGAAATGGGAGAGAGCGCCACTTTTCGCAGCGAAGACCGGGCCGGGCTGGCGGTCGCGGTGGTGTTACATGTCGCGGTGGTCGCGCTGCTGGTGTTCCAGCCGGTGCGGCAAGAGATCATGTCGGCACCGGAGCGGATGACGGTAAATCTCGCCAGCGAGGTCAGCTTGGAGGCGACTGCGCCGGTTCCGGCATCCGAAAGCCGTGCGGCCATCGCGCCGACCCTCGGCGAGGAGGTTGCGCCCGACGCCGAGATCGAGCCGACCGAGGCCGCGCCGGAGACGACGCCGGATACGCCGCCGCCCAACCCCCGCACCGCGATCGCGCCGCGCACCCAGCCCACGCAGACGACGCGCCAGAGCACGCCCGCCGCTCGATCGACCCCTACACCACGCCCGACCAATGCCGGGGGCAGCCGGGTCGGCGATGATTTCCTGACCGGACAAGGTGGATCGACGAACACCGACAGCACCAGAGCGCCCGCAGCGACTTTCGGCCGAGCGGAACGCGCGGCCTTGTCATCAGCCATTACCAGACAGCTCCGCCGCCACTGGTCCGCTCCGCAGGGCGTCGACGCCGAACGGCTGGTGTCCGACGTGTCCTGGAGCCTCAATCCCGATGGCTCGCTCAGTGGCAGGCCCCGTTGCCGGACCCGACCTGGCAGCATCACGGCCTCCAACCGCCCGCAGGCCGCGCTTCATTGCGAACGCGCAATTCGCGCTGTCCAGCTGGCAGCCCCTTTTAACTTACCCGAGCAATTCTATAGTCGCTGGAAAGAGCTCGAGTGGGAATTCAACAGAAGGTTGTAATGAAACGCATAGCGATCCTCATCTCGACTGCTGCGGCATGGATTGCCGCACCTGCCCTGGTACAGGCCCAGGACCTTGGCGAACCGATCGGTGAAGGCGGCGAAGTCGAAGCCGTCGCGGTCGAAGGCGAGGACGACTCTGGCCCGCTGCGCGGCACCGTCACTGACGAGAGCGACTGGCAGGATCTTGGAATCGCCATCCCGGCCTTCGCCACCCAGCGCGACCAGGCGACCCCGGCCAATGCTCAAGGCACTGGTGCTTTGGGCCGCGAGATTGCGAGGGTCATCACCGCTAACCTACAGAACAACGGGCTATTCAAGCCGACCGGACCGGACAGACTGCCGCAACCTAGCTTTGCGCAGGTGCGCGCGCCTTCGTGGGGCAGCTGGAGCGGGCGCGGGGCGGAAATGCTGGTGCAGGGCTTCGCAAATGCCCGCAGCGACGGGCGACTGGTGGTCGGCTGCTACCTTTACGATGTCGCGCTGCAGGACGAACTGATCCGCGAAGGCTGGGTCGTGCGCCCGGCAGACTGGCGGCGCGCGGCGCACAAATGCTCGGACCTGATCTACGCACGCCTTACGGGCGAGGATCCGTTTTTCGACAGCCGCATCGCCTACATTGCCGAGACTGGCCCCAAGGATAACCGGGTCAAGCGCCTGGCGGTGATGGACAGCGACGGGGCCAACCACCGTTTCCTGACGCTCGGCAGCGCGACCGCGCTCACGCCGCGCTATTCGCCCGACTACTCGAAGATTCTATACCTCTCCTATGTCGACGGCAATCCGCGCATCTATGTCTATGACATCGGGCGGGGCAGCCAGACCTTGGTGACGGAGAACAGCAACCCGACGCTCGCGCCGCGCTGGTCGCCGGATGGCCGCTACATCCTCTATTCGATGGCGGTCGCGGGCAACACCGATATCTATCGCGTGCCCGTGACGGGCGGACGCAGCGTGCGGCTGACCAATACTCCGGGGATCGACATTGGCGGTTCGTATTCGCCCGATGGTTCCAGAATCGTGTTCGAAAGCGACCGCTCGGGTTCGCAGCAATGCTATGTGATGAATGCCGACGGTTCCAACCAGCGCCGCATCACCTTCTTCGGCGGTCGTTGCGCGACGCCCGAATGGAGCCCGCGCGGCGACCAGATCGCCTTCACTCGCATTGCCGGCGACTTCAATGTGGCCGTCATGACGCCGGGCGGACGCAACCTACGGGTGCTGACCAATGGCTGGCAGGACGAGGCCCCGACCTGGGCACCCAATGGAAGGATCATCCAGTTCTTCCGCACCACGCGCAATTCGGGCCGTTCTGCGCTATGGCAGGTCGATCTGACCGGCCGCAATGAACGTCGCCTGCCGACCCCAGTCGATGCCTCGGACCCCGCCTGGGGCCCGATCCGTCCCTCAGACCCCCGCCCAACAAGGGAGAGCACAATGAAAAAACCAATCACGACCATCCTGCTTCTCGCTTCGGTTTCGACCATGGCCGCGTGTTCGCGCGAGGCGCCCGAGGAACTGCCGCCGCCTCCGGTCGACACGGTGCCCACGCCCGCACCCACCGCTGCGCCGCCGAGCCAGACCGGTCCGCAAGTCGGCTCGCAGGAGCACTTCCAGGCGGCTGTAGGCGGTTCGACCACGATCTATTTCGACACTGATCGGTTCAACATCGACAGCGCCGATGCCGCCGCCCTGCAGGCGCAGGCACAATACTTTGCACGCTATCCGCAGCTTACCTTCACCATCGAAGGGCATTGCGACGAACGCGGGACGCGCGAATACAACCTCGCGCTGGGTGAGCGCCGGGCGAATTCGGCCAAGAATTACCTCGTAAGCCTCGGCGTCTCGCCCGACCGCATCCGCACAGTCAGCTACGGCAAGGAACGTCCGGTGGCGCTGGCATCGAATGAAGGCGCCTGGTCTCAGAACCGCCGCGCCGCTAGCGTGATGATCAACTAAACGCGATCAGCCGGGCAGGCCGGGCACCATCTCGGCCTGCACCAGCGTGGGCGCAGTGTTTGCTGCACCGCCGAAATGATCGGTGGTGGATGCGACGATGCACAAAGCGGCCAGCGCAAGCACTGAAAACACGCTCGAAATCTGCAATTGCTGGCTCATCGTGATCCCTTTCCGGCCGGCGCAATAGGGCCGGGTTATGAACATTCTATTGCATTGCAACATTTCACAGTGAAACCTGTTCCCATTCCTTTGCATTCATTGCCACCTCGCCTAGATTAGGCGTGCAATGCGCTCGACCAACGTCATCCCTTCCTTCCAACACGGCATCTCCGCGTGAGCCGCAGGAAACGCTCCGATGATTGGGGCTTTCCGCGCTGGCGGCCTTACAATTCCTCGCGCGAGGCGGTGACCCAGCGTGAATGCGACCGGCATGGCTGCGACGAACCCGGCCTGTGCCCTGCGCCCAAGGCGCCCAACAGTCCGGATCGCTGGTATTTCTGCCAAAAGCACGCAGCGGAATACAATTCGAAGTGGGACTATTTCGAAGGTCTGGAAAAAGCCGAAGCCGCCGAACGTGCCAAGGCCGAGCGCGCCGAGAGCGCAGCCTATGCCGAAAGCGCGCATTACGGCTGGGCCGGGTCAGGCGACGGCTCGCGCAGTGCCGACGAGATGCGCGCGCTGGAATTGTTGGAACTCGAAGCCGATGCCGATTTCGCGGCGATCAAGAAGGCGTATCGCGCCAAGGCCAAGCTGGTTCACCCGGATGTGAAACCCGGCGACGAGGAAGCGGCGAAGGAATTCCAGAAGCTTCAGGTTGCCTATGACGTGCTGCGCGCGGCGGAGGAACGGCGGGAGTGGAAGGGGTAAAGTCCTAGTCCACAGGTACCCAGTCCGGCCCACCATCCGACCATTGCAGGATTGGACTGCATAACAGCATCCCCGCGATGAATCCTCCGAGATGCGCTTCCCATGCCAGCCCGAAGAAGCCTGCCCCCAACAGCATTGGAATTACGAAGATCGCGACTAACGGAATATGGAGCTTGATCCATTCGATGAACGCTCTCGCCATGGCCGGGCTGAACAAGGGAATGGCGGGCTCCCATGGGTCGGGTTTACGCATCAAGAATCCGAGCAAACCGAAAATTGCGCCGGAAGCGCCAAGCATCGGGATTTCGCTCGCCGGGTTGATTGCTAACCAAAAGATGACGCCAGCCAGACCGCATCCCAAAAACAGGAGCATGAATGCAGCAAGACTGCGCAGATCAAGTGGCCCCAGACGTTCCATCACAGCTGGTCCAAATGCGAGCAGAGCCATCATGTTGAAGGCGATGTGCATGATGCTGCCGTGAGCAAACATGTGGAGCAATAAGAGTTCGTAGTGACCGTCAGCGAGGCGCGGGCCGGATACCGCCCACGCGTTCATACTGCCTTGCCCGATCAGCATAAGTGCGAAGGCAGCCACCATCGGCAAAGCCAATATCAGTGAGGGGACTAGGCGCCGTCTCTTGGTGGCCTCGTCGACATATGCTTCTTCCTTGTACAAAGAGTCGTCTTCGGGCTCGGGGGTTGCGTAGCTCATTCAGCGTGGAATGTAGGATTACTCCTTCGACCCCGCAAACCCAGGATTCGTTGCGGTCGAATTGATCGTCGGGTTGGGGTTGTCGTTCCACCACGCAACATCCGTCCACGGTCGCGCGTCGACTTCGTGGGTCCAGCAATTCTTCGGCTGCTGCGCGAGGTGCCAGTAGGTTTCGGCCAATGCTCCGGGGTCGATCACGCCGTCCTCGCCTTTCGATGCCTTGTAGCGCTCCCAATTGTCTCCGAGCAGCTTGCCTAGCGTGTCGGGTGCATCTACCGAGCCATCGACCACGATATGCGCGACGTGGATGCCTTGCGGTCCGAATTCGGCGTTGAGTGTCTGGCACAGCATCCGCCGCCCACCCATCGCTGCGGCGTGGCTGTGCTGTCCGGCATTGCCGCGCACCGCCGAGGTCGCCGAGGTGACCAGCAGACATCCCTTTCCGCGCTCGACCATGGCCGGGAAAGCAGCATGGGCGAGGCGGAAGACCCCGTAGCAGCCGAGCCGCCAGCCCAGTTCAAACGTCCGGTGCGGGGTATCGTGCAGTGTGCGGTTCCCGATCTGCGCGCCGAGATTATACAGCGCCGTGTCGATCGGGCCGATGTCTTTTTCGACGCGCTCGACCAATTCCTCGATCGTGCCATCTTCGCTGGCGTTGAGCAGGATACCGCTGGCCGAGCCGCCCGCGTCCTCGATCTGCCCGACCAGCCGCGCAAGGCCTTCTTCGTCGGAGCGCCGCGCCAGAACGGCATGATAGCCTCCGGCGGCGAAGCGCGCGGCTACATGGCCGCCGATCCCGGCTCCGGCGCCGATGACGAGGAAGACGGGTTTCTTGTCGCTCACGCAGTCTCTCCCCGCGCCGCCAGTTTCGCCTCATGGGCAGCGAGCCATGCTTCCTCTTCGCCCGGCTCGGGCAGGACGTCTCCACCCTCCATCACCCAGCTTGCAGGCGTGTCTGTGGTGAAGGCATGCACCGCGTCTTCGGACATGCCAGTGTGCTCGCAAACCGACGCTGCCATTTCCTGTGCGATCCGGCTCTTCTGATCATCCGTGCGCCCGGCCCTGATCTGGCCATAGACCATCGCGGCTTTGTCGCCGAGCGGAGGCATTGCCGCACCTTCGAAGAAGAACACATGCACGAATTTGGGTGGTGCATTGGTGACGTCGCAGTGAATCCGGGTGATGTCGGTCGCGATCTTGTCCTTCGAGGTGTTTGGCAATGAACCGGGCTTCGAGTTGACGATGTAAAGTGGCATGTCTCTCTCCCCTTCAGCCCACCGGGTCTGCGATCACGGACACAACTTCGTCCGATGTGCGCCCCGCGTGAGTGGTCCAGATCTGTTCAAGCTCGTGCAGCAGGGGAACCCGCTCCGAAGGCGGCAAGGGACGATCCGACCTCACGCTTACGATTACCGAAGTTGATGGCTTGCCCGCTGTGTAGCCGCTGCCTTTCGGCACCGTGATCCAGTTGATCTCGCCCGGTGAACCAAAGTGCCTTTCGGCAAAGGCGCTGGTTCTGGCCCGCAGTTCAGACTGTTGCGTGTCGGAAATCTGGCCCTCCTGGACCATGCAGGTGCACTGGGTCATGTCTCTCTCCCGTGTAACCCGGGATGATAGTCTGTTTTTCAGACATATTCCAGTGCCAGGAGCTCGGCCGCAGGGTTAGGGGGCAATTTTCAGCTTCGGCAATTCGCGCAGCTGCTCGATCTTGCGCTGGACGTCGGTGTTGGCCGAATTTGCAGCGTCGATTTTCTCTCGCGCGAGGACCTGCGAGTCCTCGATGCGCCGAATCTGGATCGGCGCCAGCGTTACCGGGCGCTGGTTGAGGCTGCGGAACCGCCGGTTCACCTCATCACGATAGTCGGCAAAGGCCTGTCGCTGGAGTTCGAGCTCCTCATTGATGGCGTCGATCGCCTGCTTGTTGGCGACCGAGGCCTCGCCAAGCGCGAGTGCGGTGTCCGAGGTTTGTTCGGCCTTGTTCTTGAGCAATTCGATCTCGCCGATTCCCGGAATATTGGCGCGCACCGTCTGTGCGCCGGTGAGGAAGATGCCGCCCACTGCGAGAAGCGCGGGAAAGACAGCTTTGCTTGTGTCTTTCCAGTAAGATGCGATCGCGCCTATCAAAAGCAGGACCCCGATCACCAACAGAATGATTTCAAGACTGTCCATCGCTTCCCCTCCCCGCACAAGTTGACACGCTTCAGTACCACATTTTTTCGATGGCCTTTTGAAAGAATGCGCCAACTTTTGCTGAGTCGAGTTAGCTGTCTTGCCTAACTTCTAGTCTCGATTACTGGGAGAAAGCTCAAATCGTCCAGCCGATTACACGTGCTCAAGCGCCTGTTCGAAGTCCGCGATCAAGTCGTCAGGGTCCTCGATCCCGATGCTGATCCGCACGAGGTTATCGGTGATCCCGAGCGCCGCCTTGCGTTCGGGCGGGACCGACAGATGAGTCATCGATGCCGGGTGGCTGGCCAGAGTCTCGGTACCGCCGAGGCTGACCGCGAGCTTGGCGATCTTCAGGTTGTCGAGGAACCGGAAGCATTCCGCCTCGCCACCCTTGATGAAGACGCTGAAGGTCGAGCCTGCGCCGAGGCAATGGCGGTCGTAGATGTCCTGCTGGCGCGGATCGTCGATCATCCCGAGATAGCCGAGCCCTTCGACCTTGGGGTGACTTTTCAGGAATTCGCAAACCTTGGCCGCATTCTCGCCGGCGCGCTGCATTCGCAGCTCCACGGTTTCGAGCGAGCGCAGCAGCATCCAAGCTGTGTTGGGATCGGTGATCCCGCCCATCGTGTTGCGTAGCGCACGGATCGCATCGATGAAGCGCTTCTTGCCCGATACGCTGCCCGCAACGAGGTCCGAGTGGCCGCCGACATATTTGGTGAGCGAGTACACCACGAGATCCGCGCCATGCTCGAGCGGGCGCTGCCACAGCGGGCCGAGGAACGTGTTGTCGATCGCGATCGGGCAAAGATCCGCGTCGAAATGCTTGTCGCGCGCGGCTGCAACCGCTTCGACGTCGACGAGCGCATTGGTCGGGTTGCCGGGGCTTTCGAGGTAGATAAGCGGCACTTCACCGCCTTGTGCTTCGGCCTGCGCCTTGGCCTTCTGCATCACTGCGTCGAGTTCCTCCGGTGTCGCTCCGGCGGGGAAATCGACATAGGTGACGCCGTACTTGCTCATCGTCTTGGCGACGAAGCCTTCGCTCGCGGCGTAGAGCGGGCCGGAATGGACGATGACGTCGCCCGCCTTGCACGCGGCCAGCATCAGGATCGCGATGGCGGTCATGCCGCTGGAAAAGCTCAGCGCTTCTTCCGCGCCGTCCCAGATTGCGAGCCGGTCTTCGAGGATTTCCTGGTTGGGCGCGTTGAAGCGCGAATAGACGAGACCTTCCGCGCCGCCTTCGCGCTGACCGGTGATGCCTTCGAAATGGCGCTTGCCCGCCGCTGCATTCTCGAACGCGAAGGTCGAGGTGAGGAAGATCGGGGCCTTGAGCGACCCTTCGGAAAGAGTCGGGTCGAAGCCATAGCCCATCATCAGCGTGCTGGGCTTCATCGGCCTGCCATTGATCGTCGTCACGGGATCCTTGGGTTTGCGGCGAGGGGTGGGGGTGTCGGTCGCGTCGATAGCGTCGGTCATGTGCCGAGTACCTTCCTATGCATGCGCTCCCAGGAAGGCAGGAGCCGATAGAA
>JAAUYI010122206.1_pt1 | contig 19013 bp, 18 predicted proteins | sample 7278041 | NCBI WGS metagenome assembly JAAUYI01 (sample SAMN14350216, study PRJNA611818) | marine sediment metagenome | isolation source: surface marine sediment (0.6m) | place: French Polynesia: Moorea | collected 2018-08
CCCATCCCGAACTCAGAGGTGAAACGCTACTGCGGCAACGATAGTTTTCGGGTAGCCGAATGTGAAAATAGCTCGGTGCCAGGGTAATATTAAAAAAACAAATGCCTCCCATGGTATAGGGAGGTTTTTGTTTTTATTGTAATTATATTTTCAACCTAGACTTAGATTCATACTTCAAATTAGTAACGCCTTATTTTCTTTTCACTTAATACCTTACGCAGAGCTTTAACTGCATTATCAAGTCCTGTTTCAGCAATACTTCCACCTGTAAATTGTACTAAATCAGCAGAATTAACTATAACTTTTATGCTATCATTTGGTACCGTTATTCTGAAAAATTGTGCGTGCTTCATCAATTCACCATTTGGTAAAGTATAGTTAGTTGCTTCATCACGAGTTGAAACAGATACTACATCTTGGTAGTAAAACTCATCGTCTTGTTCATTAAGAGGAACACCTCTGATAGAATTATAATCACACTGATAAGAACTAAGTTTATGCTCAGTTAAATGTACTATTGTTATAGCATTAGCACTAAATCTGATACCCTTGTCTTTACCTTTTTTCCAAACAATTTCATCATTGGGAATTCCATTTGTATTCCAAAGAATAGGTCCTCGAACAACAATAGAATCTCTAATTAGTTCAGATTCATCTAGATTAAGTCTTTCTAATGAACGCTTCTTAAGTTGTTCAATATCATCTATTAACCAAGCATCTATGGTCTGATCTCCTGGTGTGCCTCTATTAAATATGAAAAATAGCCATATTCCTGCAACAGGCAAGAAAATCATGCTCATTTGCGCTAATTCCGTAAATAAAGTGAATATTCCAATAAGAATTAGTCCTATTGCCCATATTAGATGTGATTTTGATTTAGTAAAGTAGTTCCGAATTCGCTTTCGTTTATTATCTTCTGAAGAATTCCTAGATACTGTTTTCATGCTCAATTTATCTAACTAAAATAGTGCTCAGCAAGCGCTGCGTACAATTTGTTATCATGCATAGGTAATCTCACAAGTAATGCTCGTAACCTATTGATATTTGTATTACACGAAACAGCAGTTTCAATAAGATTATTAATGGATGGTGGTGGATATTTGGTTATTCCATTACCGTGATAATAATCATCACGAAGAAGTACACGAAACCACTGAACAGTACCATCTGAATCACCCATAGTAGTAGCTGCATTTAGTAGTTGGTCTATTTCTTCTACTTCACGACTGTTTAATACCTTTGGTCGCTTTCCTTTGAGTAATGCTAGTGCCAAAAGAAAGTAGGCATTACTAATTGAAGCATCTATTGTAATGACCCTTCTAAATACCTCTATTGCTTGCTGATAAGATTTTGCTTCGAGTAATTGAATCCCTTCGTTCAATAATTCTTGAGGATCTGGATTTGAATTAAGATCAAAATTAACATTAAACTGTTTACCAACATTTTGATATTTTTGGTCATAGATTGTCATAATTTTTAGTGGGAATACAGCTACAAAGGAAATATTTAATTACTAGAATAAACTCTGAACCAGTTCGGCAACTTTCAATAAAGCGGTAACCATACCGCTAGCTTGAGCGACTCCAGTCATCAGGTCTTTTGCTGTACCGATATGATTGAGTATAGTTTTCTTATCTGGTTCAGATTTACTAGCTTGCTGAACAGCCTTGGTTATTTGGTACTCAACGTCTGTGGCTAATTCAGCATCTATAACTTCTGCTTCTCTGGCTTTTGCGATCTCAGCTTTGAGCTTTTCTATTTCACTCACAAGGTCTGCACGATTTTGCACATCACTGAAATTGATGTTTCCAGCAGAGTTGTACTGATACGTTACCTTCTGACCACGCTGATCAAAAACTGACATAGGTTTGCCTCCTTAGAAATTAACTTGACCGAGACATTTACTCATATGTGTTTTTCTGTCTAATCTCAGTGTAAATATTTAAAATACTAACTAACACCTGATATACATCAGGAATAACGCTAGAATTACATCAGTAATATTGCTGAATTTTATTTATGGTAAGTGACGAACAGTTTAGCCAAGCGGGAAACCACTGGGACTTAGAAACTCTGTACACAGATTTGAGTTCTGCGAAGGGAAAGCGTATGACACCAGCTGAAAAGCGGCACTTGCGGGGATTGCTTTGTGGTTATAGTCCGGTTGAAATAGCGGAAAAGTTGGGTAAGAGTGCTAACGGTGTTGAAACTGATTTATCCGCTACCATCTACAAATACGTGAAAAGTTTGCTTGATAAATATGATGAAAAAATAGAAAATTGGAGAAATATTACTGAATGGCTTGAGGAAGCAGGTTATAGAACTCAATCTAATAAATTTTCAGTTGGTGATTTTTTACCAGACAATAGCATAGTTAATATTACTAATATAAATATTGAAAAAAATCATATAGAATTTCTGATCAATTTAAAAATACCAACTTCACAAAACCGAGAAATACCTGAAAAGTAAGAAAAAATATGTAGAGACGCAATGTATCGCATCTCTACAATTCTGTAACATCGAGTTATCAAAGTTAGTATTGTTTAGAGTAAATAATACTAACAAGGACAACTTAATATAAAACTTTGCTAAATACTCATCTCCAACATTCTTTGAATCGGACGCAACGCAGCTAACCGTATTTCTTCTGACATACTAATCTCTGGTTCGCGATTTTTCATACACAAATACAGCTTTTCCAAAGTATTCAACCGCATAAATGGACACTCATTACAATTGCAATTATTCGTCGGCGGCGCAGGTATAAAAGTTTTCTCCGGTGCGGCTTTCTGCATTTGGTGAATAATTCCTGCTTCCGTTGCCACAATGAATTCTTGCGCCGAACTGTGTTGACAATATTTCAGTAATGCTGCGGTGGAACCGATGTAATTTGCGTGACGTAATACAGGTTCCTCACATTCTGGGTGGGCAATTACCTCAGCTTCGGGATGGGCAATTTTTAACTGGACAATCTTCTTTTCCGAAAAGGTTTCATGGACAATACAGCTACCTTGCCATAGTACCATTTCCCGCCCCGTTTGTTCCATGACATACCGTCCTAAATTGCGGTCTGGTGCAAAAATTATTGGCTGTTCTGGGGGTATTTGCTGAACAATTTTCACCGCATTAGAACTGGTACAAATAATATCGCTCATCGCCTTAATTTCGGCAGAGCAATTGATATAAGAAATTACTAAATGTCCTGGATGTGCTGCCTTAAAAGCTGCAAACTGGTCCGGTGGACAAGTATCTGCTAAAGAACAACCAGCATCTAAATCTGGTAACAGCACCATTTTATTTGGATTGAGAATCTTTGCTGTTTCTGCCATAAAATGAACCCCAGCAAAGACGATTACATCTGCGTTGGTATCCGCTGCGGCTTTGGAAAGTTGCAGGGAATCCCCAATAAAATCCGCAATATCCTGAATATCCGGTTCTTGATAGTAATGCGCCAAAATCACAGCATTGAGTTCTTTTTTCAGACTCTCAATGGCTGCAAATAAATCTAGTGGTAATGCACCAACCTGGGTGTTGTCTTTTTGAACGAGTGCAGTTGTAAACACAGTTAGGAGTTGCTTAAAGTTGCAAGTAATTTTTTGGTTTCATTAATTATAGTAGTTTTTACCAAAAATGTGGGGTAACCAATGTTCATCTCCACAACTTATTTCCAAATCTTCATGAGTTTCTTATGCTGGAAACATATGGCAAGGAAAATGGCATGACCAGTCAGACAACTAATTCACAAACGCTGAAAATCGCTGTAGTTGGAGATGTTCACGACCAGTGGGAAGTGGAAGATGGCATTGCACTCAAGGATTTGGGTGTGGACTTAGTGCTGTTTGTCGGGGACTTCGGCAATGAATCGGTGGAAGTGGTGAGAGCGATCGCTTCTTTGGAGATTCCTAAAGCGGTGGTGATGGGAAACCACGATGCATGGTACACTGCCACGGAATGGGGACGGAAAAAGTGCCCCTATGACCGCTCACAAGAGGACTGGGTGCAGCTACAGTTGGATTTATTAGGAGAAACCCATGTCGGTTATTCTAAGCTGGATTTTCCGGACTTTAACTTAACCGTGGTTGGAGGTCGTCCTTTTAGTTGGGGTGGTCCGGAGTGGAAATTCGCCGAAATCTGTGACGAACGCTACGGGGTGAAGGATTTAGACGAATCTGCTGTGCGGATTTTTGCAGAAGTCAAGAATGCAACTTGTGAAAATATAATTTTTCTCGGTCACAATGGACCTTCCGGGTTAGGCGATCGCGCTGAAGATCCCTGTGGTAAGGATTGGTATCCCTTGGGTGGTGATTTTGGCGATCCGGATTTAGCAGAAGCAATTTCCCTGACTCTGACAGCGGGTAAAACCGTCCCTCTGGTGACATTTGGGCATATGCACCATACTTTACGACACACGAAGAAAGAACTGCGTAAGCGGCTATTTAAGAGTCCAGAGGGGACAATTTACTTAAATGCGGCAAGTGTGCCTAGAATTGTCCAAAATGGCAAGGAGAAGCAGCGGACTTTCTCCATTGTGCGTATGGATGCTGGTGTGGTGACCCAAGTTTCCCAGGTATGGGTTGGGGATGGGTATAGTGTGCTTTCGGAAGAAATTTTGTATAAACTACCCCATCCAGTAGTGCAAACAGCGTAGATAATGCGTTATAGTATTTTATTGACGGCTGACGGCTTAAGTTCGGCAGCTTTTTTGGAGAGGTGGCAGAGTGGTCGAATGCGCTCGACTTGAAATCGAGTGATGTGAAAGCATCCGTGGGTTCGAATCCCACCCTCTCCGTTGGAGAATTAAGAATTGGTGTACATTGGTATCCCGAATTCATACTTAAAATCAGCAACAGCGCTTTGGATGAGTGGACTGATTTGGATGTTCCCATGCTTTTAGGTGCAGTAAACACGGGGGATATGTGGTGGTTTGGGGTTTTTGACTCTCGATAAAGGCAGATAAAGCAAAATTTGGGGTTTGACAAGATTCCGGCAGATTTGGAAAGTTTGTTCGACATTTTGGTAGAGTGGAGGATAAATATATTATCCTATGATTAGCAACTATAATTATTAGGGTTATGTTACTCAGCTAAAAAATTATATTGTCTTAAAGTCGAAATAGAAGATCATTTTTGCTAAGTCAATTTATATACCTAATAAATCATTAATATAAAATAGATCATGAAGGTAGAGATTTCCCAATTAGGTGTTATTAAAGAAGCTTCAATTGAATTGAAACCTCTAACTGTATTTATTGGTGATAATGGTACAGGTAAAACTTGGACAGCTTATACTTTAGCATCTATTTTTGGAAAAAATGGATTTGAGAGATATTTCAAAGCATATATAGAAGGTAATACCATACAGAAATATTCAGCATTAGATAATGCTGTAGAAGAATTGATAGAATCAGGTAATTCTCAGATAAATATAAGTGAGTTTGTAGACAAGAATGCTGAATTATATATTAACGACGTATCTTTTCTTGCTAAAGGATGGATGTCGGAATTTTTAGCAACAGAAAGAACTATTTTTGATGATTTAGAAGTGAAAATAGACCTATGTGAAGCTAAAGTTAAAATATTGGAAAAAGTAAAAAAATATGAATTAGAGCGAGAAACTAGCTTTATTTCTAAAGCAACTAAATTAAATGTATTAAAGGAAAAGGATGAAGACAACATTTATTTTTATTTTATTTATCAAAACACGAAGGTTAGTAATGAGGATATAAAGGTTCCTAAAGCAGTATTAAGAAAGATTGTTAAAGATTTTGTTTATGGAGTTATTTTTAATTTAATTCATAAATGTTTTTATTCTTATTTGTATATATTCCCAACTGAAAGAACTACTTATATAGGATTCCCATTTGCACTGAAAAATATAAATATTAATATTCGGCAAGAGGTAGAAAAAATTATTGAAAGCGTCAATGAAAGCAATTTAGAACAAGATAACGAATTTACAAAAAGTAATAATATTGACCAAAAACAAGAGAATGAAGTTAAAGTAGAGAGTGCTGAAGAAAACTTATTGGGAGAACAATTGTTAGAAAAATTTATAGAAATTATAAAATTACTAGGAGAAGAAAATGGTGAAGCAAGCCTAGAAAAAGACAAACAGCAAAAACGATCGGGAAAAGGATTTGCTGTACATAGTTTAATAGAAATAATTGGATCGGCTTCCATGAAAACTGAAGCAGAAAGGCAGGAAGAAATAAAAGATAATCCAAGAATAGCAGATTATATTAGTTTGGCAAATTTTTTGTCGAATAATATTTTATACGGAAATATTAAATTTGATAAATCCAAATTACAGAATGAAATAATTTTCCAGCCATCAGAAAGCACTAGTTTAGAAATGCAAGTTGCATCTTCGATGGTTAAAGAACTTGCTCCCCTGTATTTGTGTTTACGGTATCTTGTAGAACCGAATGAATTACTAATCATCGATGAGCCAGAAATGAATTTGCACCCTGCGGCTCAAGTAGAAATTATTGAGTTTTTAGCGATGTTAGTTCAAGCTGGCTTAAACGTCTTAATTACAACTCATAGTCCCTATATTGTGGATCATCTGGCTAACTTGATGCAAGCAGCTAAACATAATGATAAAGAAGGTATTAAAGAAAAATTTTATTTAGAAAGAACAGAGGCTTTTATCCCTGAAGATAAAGTGTCTGTATATTTATTTGAGAATGGTACAGCCAAAAATATTTTGAATGAAGAAGGACGAATAGATTGGGAGACATTTGGCAATGTTTCGGATGACATTTCCCATATTTTCCCTTAATTTATAAGAGAATGAGGAGTGGATATTAGATATTATAGATAATGCCTTTCAATACCTTACTGTTAACAGGTTGTTTTCTACCCGGCAAAACCAGTTTTAAGGAAAATGGAGTGGAGATAAAAGTACAACCAGAAAGTGGTGAAACTATCCTCTTCTTTTCTATAGATGAGCAATCCAACCCTAGTTGTAAATTGCGTCAAGTACTAAAAATAGATCGGCAAAATATGAAAATTTGCGATCTTATCGTTTTTTATGGTAAAGATAATCATAGAGTAATATGCTTTGTGGAATTGAAAGGTAGCGATTTAGAAAGAGCTGTAGAACAAGTTGAGAATAAATATAAATCCTTAACAAATATATTATCATCTCGCTGTAATAGCTTTATTTCAAAGGCATACATTAAAACTAATAGTTCTGCACCACAAGAAATTAAGCAATATCAGGAACAATTATCCACCACTTTTGGGAAAAATAACTATGATATTAGCAAGAACTCAGATTTGGGAGATTTTATTAGAGGTGCAACTCGAAAAGCTAGGGGAAAACGAAAAAAGAAGTAACTAATAAATTTCTCCATCAATATCTTTATTATAATAAGTGATCGCCTGCTTTCTCCCCTCTCTCCTCCATAGCACCCAAATCCAAACCATCTCCAAACTTTTCTACACTCAGAGCGATCGCACAATTGTGGCTCTTGATTCTTAAATAGAAGTATTATTAACCAGATAACTACATACCTTAGTAGAGAATATTTACTTAAACAAAAGTCGAATCCTACTATTACCTATCCGTATATATGCACTGGTAGCTAACCTTTACTAGGTGCTAGCTTGGCTCTATTACTAATAATCTTTTTGTCAAAAATTTAACACAATCAAGGCTTAACATGACAGTTGGGATAGAAGAACAGGGGAGCAAATTTATCACTACCGAACCTCTGCAAGCTGATGCTGAAGAGGGTGAACAGAAAGTTTGGGATGCTGTCCGTAGTGCTTTTGCCGATAGAAGTTGTATTGGCTACTGGCGATATCCGATTTTCTCCCAGGTTGGAGAAATCCGTAAAGAGCCTGATATCTTGGTTGCAGACCGGGAATTTGGTTTACTGGTTATTGAAGTACTCCCAGTTACCATTGAGCAAATTGACACCATCAATGAGGAAAATTGGCAGCTACAAAACTTTAAGAACCCAGAAGCTAATCCCCAGCAAAATGCAGCCCATCAACTGCGAGCATTAATCGCATATTCTGACCGAGAACCTGCAATTTGGCGTAAAGTTACAGGTAGAGCCATAGTTGCATTACCTCTGATTACCCAAGAACAATGGCAGCAAAAAGGCTTTGACCAATTACCTAATTGCCCTAGTATCATTTTTCAAGACCAGTTGGGCAAAGGAAACTTGTTAGAACGGATACAACAAATCTCTCCCGTAGTTCCCGGAGAAAACTTAGAAGATAAAGACTGGGAATTACTCCTATCTGTAATTGGCGGAACTCCCGTATTACGCAAACCTCCCCGCGCTACAGTCTCTACCACAGGTAAAAGCCGCGCCAGCATTATAGACAGTTTGCGCCAAAGCCTGTATGAAATAGATTTACAGCAAGAACATATTGGTAAAGAAATTCCCCCCGGACCTCAGCGAATTCGCGGAATTGCAGGTTCGGGGAAAACCGTACTGCTATGTCAAAAAGCTGCACATATGCACCTCAAGCATCCAGATTGGGATATTGCTTTGGTGTTTTTCACCCGTTCCCTGTATGATTTGATGATTGGGTTGTTGGATCAGTGGATACGTCGTTTTAGTGGCGGTGAGTTACACTACGACCCAGAAACTAACCAGAAATTGCGAGTATTTCATGCTTGGGGTGCAAAAGACCAACCGGGTTTATATGGAACTATTTGCGAATACCACGGTAAAAGACGAGGAACTCCCAATAATACCAATGAGAAACAGCCCAACCGGGGGTTAATAGACTTAAGCAAACGGCTATTGGAAGAGATTGAAATTGAGCCGATGTTCGATGCTATCTTGATTGATGAAGGTCAGGATTTGGTGTCAGCAGACGATTTAAAGTATCAAGATAAGCAAGCCATATATTGGATGGCTTATCAAGCTTTGCGACCTGTAAGCGAGGATAAACCCCAAGAGAGACGCTTAATTTGGGCTTATGATGAAGCTCAAAGTTTGGATAGTTTAGCAGTACCCAAAGCCAAAGAGGTATTTGGGGAAGAATTGAGTAATTTACTGTCTAAACAACCCCAATATCCAGGAGGTATCAAACGTTCGGAAGTTATGCGTCGTTGTTATCGTACTCCTGGACCAATTCTCACCGCAGCCCACGCTATTGGAATGGGTTTGTTACGTCCAGAGGGAATGCTTTCTGGTATTACTAATAAGAAAGATTGGAATAGAATCGGTTACGAAGTCAAGGGAGATTTTCGTCGGTCAGGAAAGCCAATTACTATACAACGTCCCTCCAAATATTCTCCTAATCCAATTCCCGAACTCTGGGGTGAACCAGTATTAGAATTTCAAACCTATAGTTCTCGCCAAGAAGAATTTAATGCTTTGGCAGAGAATATTATGCACAACATTGTTTATGATGGTTTAAACCCCAGTCGGGATATTTTAGTATTGGTTTTGGGTTCCAATAACGAAGCCATAGAGTTAGAAACTGAAGTTGCTGGCTTTTTGATGGATGCAGAAATAGATGTCTACGTCCCCACAGCTTTGAGGTTAAACGATTTATACCCCCAATATCCCCATCACAATCCCGATAAATTCTGGCATGATGGCGGTGTGACAGTTTCCCGGATTACCCGCGCCAAAGGACATGAAGCTGATATGGTTTATGTGGTAGGTTGCGATCGCGTTGCACGGAATGAAAGTGATGTTAATTTCCGTAACCAGTTGTTTGTCGCTTTAACTAGGGCAAGAGGATGGGCTAGTTTAACAGGTGTAGGTAATTATCCCATGTATAAGGAAATTCAGCAAGTTCTAGCAAGTGGAGATACTTTCACCTTTACCTATAAGCGTCAACCTAAGCGCGATATTGGCGATGGGGAAGAGATTTAGGGGAGTTTGATTTTTCACCTCACCCCTAGGGCATGTTTTCAAAGCCCTAAAACCCTCACCCTATAGACGCAGAGCGGCTTCTCGCAGAGTAGGGTGGGGCTATACAAACCAAGCCCACCTGCGTGGGCTAAAAACCTTAATTTTTCGTAGTCCGCGTAGGCGTAAGCCTTCTCGTAGAGTGAAGCCGCTACTCTCCGAGAACGCTTCGCGAACGCGTCTAAGTACCTGTCTTTGAACACACCCTAACCCCTCTTGTTGTTAGGAGAGGGGAAATTTATTGAATTTTGGTGTTCATATCTTGCCAAGCTATAGCCCTACCGATAATAAACCTGTCTTATTATAGGGAGCAAGGCGATGCAGGCAAAACCGATTACCACCCTTAGGCATATCGTGTTACTGAGTATCTATTGACTCGGCTGTCTCAACTTGTCCGCACCTTTGACAACTTTGGCAGATTGAATCCTATCGCCTTGTTGAATTTTATCAACTACATCCATACCTTCAGTCACATAACCAAATACAGCATATTGACCATCAAGAAAATCCAAATTAACTAAAGCAAAATAAAATTGTGAGGAAGCGGAATCAGGCATTTGCGATCGCGCCATGGCAACTGCACCCCGTTTATGGGTCAATTCGGGGGTTTGTGAGATGGTTTTGCTGTAAATAGGTGTTTGTGCACCTTTTGGTTTAATTTCTAAGGGTATACGCCATTCTTGCCCTGTTTTCGGGTCTCTATAACCCCCTGTTCCTAAGCGACTGACGGGCACTTTGGGATCTTTACTTTGGGGGTCGCCACCTTGGACTACGAAAGGTTGGGGTTCTCGGACTACCCTATGGAAAACTAATCCATTGTAGACACCCTTGGACACTAAATCTACAAAACTACCAGCGGTGATTGGAGCGTTAGTTCCGTCTATCTCCATGGTAATTGTCGAGTCATTAACCTGCATCTCCACAGTAGCTTTGCCTTCTAATCTAGGTAAATTATTGAAGTTATTACTGGATTTTGGAGGAGATGTAGATGTAGAGTTAGTTGGAGTTATAACCACCTCTGGGCTTTTAGTCTTAGTACTGGGTTGATAAGTTATAGGTTGAGGACGCTGTGTGGCTAACCACAAACCCATAGTGCCTGTAGCGATAATCGAAGCTGCTGCAACTATCAAGATTTTTGGTAAATTTCCTGATGTTGAACTTTGTTTTGCCCCTTGTGGTTGTAGAGTAATTGGAGGATTAACAGGAACAGTTGGTGGTATTGGCTTTGAATTTAAAGCTTGTAAAACTTCCTCTGCTGAATGATAGCGCTGCTGATAATTCTCTTTGAGTAACTTATCAATAATCAGCCCTAATTGCTGACTTACTGGTTGCTGTAAATGCTGTCTCCAATTTCCAACCCACCCATAACCTTGACTTTTCCACAACTCCCAAGGATGAATCCCACTCAACAAATGAAAGCAAGTGGCACCCAAACTATATAAATCGCTTGCTGGATAAGCTTCCCCTCCCTGCATTTGTTCTAATGATGCATAACCAAAAGAACCAATAGTAGTTCCTTTTGTTGTCATTACTGTTTTTGTGAGTTGCTTGGATGCACCAAAGTCAATTAAAACTAGTTTCCCATCATGACGGTGAATAATATTCTCTGGTTTAATATCCCGATGAATAACTTTGTGCTGATGCACAACTTTGAGAATATTTAACAAATCTTCCAATAAATCCCGTATCTTTCTCTCGCTGAAAGTTCCCTGTTGTTGCAATTCCTGTAATAAATTCTCACCATCGATAAACTGCTGCACCAAATACAACTGACTATTTTCTTGAAAATAGGCTAACAGCGCCGGAATTTGCGGATGTTCTCCTAATAGTTCCAATCGTCTAGCTTCTTGTTCAAATAAATCTGTAGCTTTTCGTAGCGCACCAGTTCCTTGAATCTGTGGCGCAAATTGCTTAATAACACATTTTTTGTTCAATTTGTCAATATCTTCTGCCAAATAAGTTTTGCCAAATCCCCCACCACCCAAGGATTTAATTGGACGATAGCGATTCCTCAACACAACTAAAGGAACACCGCAATTAGGGCAAAACTTTGTACCATCAGGTGCAGATGGATTGTGACAGGCTGAGTTCAGACAACAAAGCATGAATGTACATCCACTGGCAGATATATTTATTATTAACTATTTACCAAGAATTTTAAGTAAAGCTACGGTTTATTTTTATTTCTGGATTATAATTACACCTAAACAAGACAATCTACAGATTTTTGATTTCAGGTGATTGCTCATTTTAACTATTCTTGTCACATCTTACACCTACTTGTCAACCGCCAAGAAATTAATTTCTTGGCTAAAAGTCAAAGTCACCTCAAGCTGACTAAGCAAATGTTTTAGTCCGTTTCAACTGAAAAATTGCACCATTCTCCTTGAGCCATCACAATCACCTTCAAATTTATTTCAAGGAACCCATAGACTAAATAGGTTAAAAGTGATAACTTGCACCAATGTCAGAAACCGGGTTTCTAAACCAAAATGTAGGATTTTACAGGTCAATAATCTTAAGAAACCCGGTTTCTCTACACTTGTTGAAAATGCTACAAGTTGTTAGCTAAAACCCACTCTTAAGCTTACCCAGTCTTATTTATAAGACTTCGTCTATGAGACTGGGATTTTAATACGCACGGCGGTTATGGCAACTGATGCAAGATATAAGTAGATTAATTTGAATCGCCTATTCTTCTACCACCTCAACCAAATCCTCAATCATCACATCAAAAGTCCGCGCTAACTTCTGAATAGCAGTAAAATCAACAGTTGCAAGTCCAGGCGATCGGGCATAGGTTCTGAGAGTACTGTAAACTACCCCAGAACGATCTGATACCTCTTTTAAAGTCCAACCCTTCTGTGCAGCAAACTCTCTAACCTTTAACCTAATCATCCCCATAATTTACTTGACAATTGACTGATATGAGTCTTTAATAATTAATATTACCTATAAAACAATCGCCCTCCGGTATAGGAAACTGAGAGAGCGATTAGATTCAATTCAAAATCCCGTAAATGCGGGAAGTACATACCATGTTAACATCACTCAAACCAAAAACGCTCATCATCCGTGAATCAAAAATTATTCACAAATCCCCCATCATTAATCCTCTAGCACGATTCGTCACAGAAAAAGCAGTTTGCTTGATGTTCAATATCAAACTAGAAGATATTTACGACCTACGATGCTGGCGCTACATAGTTTACGTCCACGCCAAGGGTTTGAGCAAATTTGTCAGCTACGCCGATTTTCCCCCGATTGTGGGAGTTAACGATAGAGTGCTGAAAAACTGGTAATTTCCGGTCATTCCTTCCCTTGTACACTCAAAGCATCTATCAATTCCTCAATTACTTGAGTGATAGTTTTATCATTCTCAGTCGCGTACTGCTCTAACTTCTCTTTTCTCTTAGGGGTTATACGAAGACTGAGTCTAACCTTTAAATCTTTTTTCATACCTGGGTGTGCATTGGATACCCAATTATGCTAACATCAAGATATCAACATTCCAGGGTTGAACAATGCTTTTATCCATCAAAACCAAGCTAAATCTCACACCAGACCAAAAGGTACTTATGAGTAAACACGCCGGGATAGCAAGGTTTACTTACAACTGGGGTCTGTTAACCTGGGATAACTTGTATAGAGATGGGTTGAAGCCTAACAAGTTCATCCTCAAGAAGTTCTTTAACAACTATGTCAAGACTGAATATGCGTGGATTAAAGAAAAGGGTATCTGCCAAAAAATAACTCAATACGCTTTTGACCATCTAGGAACAGCTTTTGACCGCTACTTTAAGAAGTTAGGCGAAAGACCTACCTTTAAGAAAAAGGGGAAACAGGACAGTTTTACTATTGACGCTAGCGGAAAGCCAATACCCGTTGGTGGAACCAGGGTTAAGCTACCTACTATTGGATGGGTCAAGACCTACGAGGGGCTGCCTCACACAACCACACAAGCAATTACCATCTCTCGCACTGCGGATGATTGGTTTATAGCCTTTGCTTATGAGGTAGAAACTAGTCCATCAGCCCATCAAGTCGATGTGGTTGGTGTTGATTTGGGGTTAAAAGCCCTTGCCACTCTTAGCACTGGTGTAATGTTCCCCAACCCTAAGCAATATAAAAAGCAGTTGCGAAAACTGCAACGATTATCTAGACAGTTAGCGCGTAAGGAAAAAGGCAGCAATAACAGATATAAAGCCAAAACCAAATTAGCCAAACTTCATGTTCGCATTGCCAATATCAGAAAGGATACTCTTCATAAAATCACTACTTACTTATGCAAGAACCACGCAAGGATAGTGGTAGAAGATTTAAACGTTTCTGGTATGGTCAAGAACCGCAAGCTAGCCCAGTCTATTGCTGGTAGCGGTTTCTATGAGTTTAGAAGGCAGCTTGAATACAAGTGCAAGAAGTTTGGTAGTGAATTGATAATTGCTAACCGTTTTTACCCATCCAGCAAAACTTGCTCCAACTGTGGGCACAAAAAGGAAGTACTAAGCCTTTCAGAACGAACCTTTAACTGTGATAATTGTGGCTTTAGTTTGGATAGGGATTTAAACGCAGCATTAAATTTAAAGGCGTTAGGATGTAGCGCCTAAGCTTGCTGAGGGATAACTGCTCCCATGCTCCCTATGAAGCAAGAAGTTATTGCCGGAAATTACTAGGCTTGACCAGGTACTACCAGCAAATAACACATCAGTTGCACCACCAACAGCGAGAGAATGTGTTAAATGGCGTAGACGTTGGAGAAAGCAAAACAACCCCCCATACACAAACCAAGCACCCAAATGGTGGGTAGATTTTTTCGCCCATGAATTTTGCCAATCTCTCTCCAAGTCAGCTTTGTATAATTGGGGTAAATTGGTTGGGTTAATTAAATTTGCTTTTAGTGAAGATATATTACAAGAATTGCGAAATAGCTATCGGCAAAAGTTGGTAGTAGTCACTTGATAGATGAAGATGTACGTAATTTAGGGTATGTTACGGTGCAAGTCTAACACACCGTTGATTGAGTTATGGGAGTTAAACTTTGTTGTAAATCATAACTTGCACCATTCTCAACAAGAGACAGAGGTCTCTATGTTCTAGTTACCAGCGCTCTAGTTACTAGGCTCAGCCTGGTAACTAGGGAAAAGGAGGCTCCGCCTCCTGGTTATCCTTTTTGGAAGTGCAAGTTGTTAGTTGTAGTGCACCCTACCCTATTCCTAACTCCTCTAGGGCGCAAGCTTTGCGCCCCTACGAACTCCTAACTTTCTTCAGCTTGCTTTTTCCGAGCTTTTTCCGCACGGGTTTGGGCATCAGCCATCACTTCGTCCATCTTCTCCAGCATTTCCCCAGGGAAATTCTCCAAACCCCTGGTAGAAAGGGCTACCCTTCCCTTACCTTCATCTAAGTCTATGATTAAAGCTTTAATGGGTTGACCAATTTGAAACACCTGTTCCAGATTATCAATAAACTTCTGGCTAATCTGCTTGATGTGTAGCAAAGCACTAACACCATTCACATCCACAAATACCCCAAAAGGTTTGATCCCGGTAATTTTTCCTTCTACCAAGTCACCAATTTGCAGGAGGCTAAAACTAGCAGCACGAGTTGCTTGACGTTGGGAGAGTATCAGTTTTTTATTATTGGGGTCAACTTCTAAGAAGCCGACAGTCAGATTTTGACCGATGAGTGCTTCTAGGTTATCCCTCTCCAACAAGTGCGATCGCGGAATAAATCCCCGTAAACCCAAAACATCAATGGTGACACCACCTTTATTCGTACCCGTAACTCTCACCGACACTGTTTGACCATCATCTTGCATTTGTGCCAGTTTGTCCCATATTTGGCGAATTTCTAACTGGCGTCGAGACAAGGTAACTTGACCTTCAGCATCTTGTTCCCGGATAATTAAAAATTCTAATTCTTCGTTTAATGGTAGCACCTCTGATAAATCGGTTACTGTTCTCAAACAAGCCTCATCCCGGGGAAGAAAAGCCGAAGATTTGCCACCAATATCAACAAAAGCACCATCGGGATCTAGTTGAAATACCTTACCGTGGATTACTTGCCCTTTTTGAAAATTGTAATCGTGTTTGTCTAGTGCCTTAGCAAAATCATCCATTGTAAAGGACGAATTGGCTTCTTGAGAAAGTTTAGCGTCGGAATTCATGACTTTTGAAGATTAATTGTTATTAAAAGACGTGCCACGGTTGCTTTACTCAACGTGAACGTCCGCTGAAAATTTAGAGCTACTAGGAGTTTTAGTTTAAGACGCCTGTAGTTGTGCAAATAATTGCTTTACTTGCTCCCAAGCATCAGCAGCAGCTACTGGATTATAGCTGGCACGATGGTCACAGAAAAATCCGTGGTCAGCTCCATCGTAGCGAAACAGGCGATGGGGTATTTTATATTTTTCTAATTCTGCTTCAATTTGGTCTACTTCCTCTGGGGGAATACTGGCATCTTCCATACCAAAGAAGGCGTAGAGAGTACCTGAAATTTCTGGGGTAAGAGCAAGGGTAGGAGTGTCACTTCCTAGGGTAGCAGTGGTAATTCTGGCACCATAGAAGGAAGCAGTAGCACTGATATCATCAAGGGTAGCAGCAAGATAGGCTACATGACCGCCGAAGCAAAAACCGATACAACCAAAGCCATCTTTTTTCACTTCTGGCAGGGTTTTGAGGTAGTCAATGGCGGCTTGAATATCACTTAATAACTCTGATGCTTTAGTTTGCTCCCAGGCATAATCTTTACCCACTTGTATATCTTCTGGGGTATAGCCAGTTTCAAATCCAGGAGCGATACGTTGAAACAATGCCGGAGCAATGACTACATAACCTTCCCTGGCAATACGTTCTGCAACCTCCCGAATATGAGCATTAACACCGAATATCTCCTGTAATAGCACTATTCCTGGGTAGGAACCTGGGGTTTTGGGTTTTGCCAAATACCCGTCAATTTGTAAATTTTTTTGCGAAATTTTAATTTTTGTGGTATCAATTGTTCTCTCTGTCATAATAATTCTTACGATTGCCGTGTAATTATTTAGATATACCTATGGCGGTATCTCAAAGCAACTATTTTCTACCTCAGGATTAATTATCAAAAATGAAAGCTAAAAAAAATCCCCCAAAGAAATTTAATCTGTAAATAAAATAACTTACATGTAGTAGATGCAGCTGGTTGCACCCCGCTAATAGCACCTAGGAGATTTGGTGATGCTTCAGTTCCGTATTCAGCCAGATAGTGATATTCCTGCATCAACCCAGTTGTTTAATCAAATTCGCTTTGCGATCGCCTCTCGGCAATATTCACCTGGTTACAAATTACCGAGTACGCGGGCGCTAGCAATGCAGACAGGGTTGCATCGCAATACCATTAGTAAAGTTTACCGTCAATTAGAGGAAGAAGGATTTGTTGAAAGTCTTGCTGGCTCCGGTATTTATGTCCGCGCTCAAGGACATGAGGGTGGTTCTCGCCTACAATCACCCATTCTCAAACAACATCCAGAGGCATATAAGGTAGTTCAAAAGGCTTTAGATGAGTTACTCTCAGGAGGCTGCTCCCTGAACCAAGCACGGGAGATATTTTTAGCAGAAATAGACTGGCGCTTGCGTTGTAGCGCTAGAGTACTAGTAGCTGTACCAGCAATGGATATAGGCGCTGGGGAGTTAATGGTGTATGAACTAGAAGAATCCCTGCAAATTCCCATTCAACTGGTAGCAATGGAAGAATTGGCTGCTGTATTGGATCAGACTAGTTCCGCTACAGTGGTAACCAGCCGCTATTTCATTGCCGAAGTGGAAGAGATCGCAGCTCCAAAAGCTGTACGTGTCATTCCCCTAGATATCTACGACTATACAAAAGAATTTAATGTCATTAAAGGACTATCCAAAGATAGCTGTATTGGGGTTGTCAGCCTCAGTTCTGGTATTCTCAACGCCACCGAAGTTATCCTCCACGGAATGCAGGGGGACAACCTACTGGTGATGACGGCTCAACCCAAAGATACTTACAAGCTAAAGGCGATCGTCAAACGGGCACAGATAATTTTTTGCAGCGATCCAGTCAGTTTTGCTGCTGTGCAAGCAGCTTTGCATAACTGTTTGGAGGATATTATTCGTCCACCCAAATTAATTCGCTGTGACAACTATATTGGTACTGAGTCAATTAACTTGCTCAAACGAGAATTGGGTTTGGGGTGAACTACCTACACTGACCTTGCGGTACAGTGTAGGCTTCCCAATTCACAGGGGATTGCCTCGGTCTTCATAGATTTTTTACGTCCTGAAGACTTTGGTCTTACATCCCCTCGGTGGGCACAAGTGCTAGTTCCTAACACCAAAACTCACAATCCTACCCTAGCCCTTTCAGGGCTAGGGTCTGTTTTCAAACTCGCCGTCACCCTATAGACGCGGTAGACGAGGGTCACTCGGCTTCTTTTGAGAGTGCGGCTTCTCGCAGAGTAGGGTGCGGCTTTCCGTACTAAGTCCCTTCGGGTATCTCCTCCCGAGAGGCTACGCCAACGCCAGTTGCCTGGGTCGGGAAACCCTCCCGCAGCACTGGACTCACCGCCTACGCGGACTAGGAAAAATCTACCCTCACCCCTAGCCCCTCTCCCAATGGGAGAGGGGGAAAATGTTTTTAGCCCACCTGTGTGGGCTTGGTTTGTAGGGACTCCACCATGCGCGGGTGAGGGATAATGGGGTTTGAAAACACGCCCTAGGGTAGGAAGAGGGAAAGAAGATTTAACACAAAAGTTTATTTACCCTGCAAAGTTTCATTGGTGAAGCACTAGCATAATTTAACTTTTTGAGAGATAATTTTGTTGTCCCTTACTATAGCGCTATAAGTAATTATGCTTATCGGCACAAAAGAAGCAGCTTCCTTGCTGGGTATTTGCTGTCAAAGAGTACGACAACTTTTAAAACAAGGGAGAATTATTGGTGCTCAAAAAATTGCTGGATTTTGGCAAATTCCTGTAGAGAATGGAATGCCCCAAATCATCGATGCTACCAAAGGTCCCGAAGGGAAGTGGAGAAAAAGAATGAGAAAAGCTCTGACAATTATCCACATTGATAGTAGAAAACTTAAGAGCAATCGGGAAAAACAGGAAAAAGAACCAATA
>JAAUYI010026600.1_pt1 | contig 18953 bp, 16 predicted proteins | sample 7278041 | NCBI WGS metagenome assembly JAAUYI01 (sample SAMN14350216, study PRJNA611818) | marine sediment metagenome | isolation source: surface marine sediment (0.6m) | place: French Polynesia: Moorea | collected 2018-08
CTGCTGCTAATAATAAACTCTTTTTCATACTTCCTCTCCTTGTTGTTAAGGTTACACCTCTTCCCAAAAGAAAGAGTCGAGACACCTGTTAAAAAGTTCTCGGGTGAAAGTAGGGTTTGCTGGCTAACGCATGGTACAGCCACTCTCCTCCTCAGCGATCTGTAAGTGGCTGTACCCACCGGTGAAAATTGAGATTTTTAGGCACCACGCCGGTGGATGCCGTCCCGGTAGTACCTTATCTCGTATCTCATCTATGGACATCTCCTTTCCGCAGTTCCTCTCCTCGTGGATACTTCTACTCATTGCGGATTGAAGGGACAATGCCTGAGACACTAGAAACGGAAGGCATTCATTTGCGCTAACTAATATATTTAAGCAATCTCTATGCCAGCTCCTTGCTGATATCCTGGACTAACGCCCGAGGATTGTCGTACTCTCCCAGCACTGCCAAGACAATCTGCTGCAACTGCAAGTAAAATAAAAGGAAAAAAGCCAAGTGTATTGTATGCAATTGTGGTGTACTTGATTATTTCCTCAAAAACAGTGCAAACAAAGTCTTACGATTGAGGAAAATTTTCCCATGAAATACTGATTTACGGAAAAAATTGATGATTTCATCAAATTTGGCTTTCAGTTCGATCACATTGGTTGTATGGTCATGATTCGATTCTAATGGAAGAAGAAGTAACTCGGTTATTTTCTCGGCCAACGGATATGAAAAAGTCCAATTGTTGTTATCACATGGTTTGGCGGGAAGAAACTCAAAGGAAAACATGCGTAGCCCATACGTCGCCTATAGCATTTATCTTCTCGTGGGATTCAAGGGAGCGAGTTTCAGGACCATGATATGAGCTCTTTTTCGAAGTTATCAAGATCGCCTGCCCGTTTCAGCTTCTCCTGGCTGATTGTATTGGTTGCCTTACTGTCTTTTAGCATAGGCTGCGATACCTCGCCAAAGCAACAACAGGAATTTACTGAAGCCCTTTCCTACCTGGAGATTGACAATATCCAGATTCCGATTTTTACAACCTCCGAAGAGCAGTTCAACTATACCAGGTCGTGGTTTGCCGAGAGCATGAAGAAACAGGCTGCCCTGAAGGCATATATTCAGCTTTATCCGGACCAGAGAAGAAATTGTGGTCTGGCTGCTCTTGATCTTGCCTATTTACAGCTGGGCAGTGATTATCGCTTTGCCCACGAAGAAGCTTATTTTGCTGCCCTCAGCTCCTACAACACTATTCTTGCAGAATATGTTGATTATCCGCAAATAATGGCCAAAGCACTCTGGTACACCGGTTGGATTTCCATGGATTTGCTCTATGATCGGCAGCGGGGTCTTGAGGCTTACCATCAAGTGGTCAGGGAATATCCGCGAGAACCTGTTTTGCTCCTGCCGCCGGCACCCTGGGTAAGTATCATTTATCCTCAAGATGATCTGGAAAATGCCACTTCATTAAAACCATCAGGCCGCAATTGGGCTGCTCTTGCTCTGGTTGAAATCATAAAACATACTGAAGATGCTGAGGTCGGCTGGCAAGCCTTTTCCCAGCTTTGGCAGGAGTATCCCGAGGATGTTGCCACCGGTTTTGGTTTGAGAATTGTGCTGCGCCGTCGTTATCATGTGGAAGAAGCGCTGCTGATGGCTCGCAGTTTCATGGATAACAAGCTTTACAATATCCATTTGCTTAGCGATATTCGCAAAGAGGTGAAAGCCATAACGTCAGGAGAGGGAGCACTTTCGCAATGAGGATCAAGACCTTCTTTCGGCGTTGGGTTCATTCTTTTCAAGTGCGGGTCTTTCTGGCGCTGGCCCTGGTTATTTTTATCTTTATTCCCGGTACCGGTTATATCGGTTTTCTCCAGGCCTATAAGGTTGTTGAAAATCAAATGCAGCAGTATACCATTGGTACGGCTGACCAGATAGCCAAGCGGGTGAACTCATTCCTGGCCCAGCATACCTACAATGTGCGTCTGATAAAAGCGCTTTTGGAAAAGAATCTGGTGGAAGCGAAAAACGAAGGAAACCTTCTTCATCATTTCAGTCTTTTCCGGCGTGACCATCCGGAATTCGTCAATATTTATTATGGTGATGTGGACGGCAAGTTTTCCATGGTTCCTCCGCAGATCCCGGAAGTTCACAAGGTGTTCGACCCGCGGGTTCGACCCTGGTTCAAAGGGGCGGTGGAAACCGGGGATCTGCACTGGACCGATGTCTATCTTTTCGCCTCTACCCAAAAACCAGGAATAACCGTTTCGGTTCCCATCTATGATGATGAGCAGGTTTTACAAGGTGTTTGCGGAATAGATATCGACCTGTCGGCATTTTCCAGATTCCTGGCCGGGATCGAAATAGGCAAGGAAGGCTTTGCCTATATATTTGAAAAAAAACTGGGGCATGTGATCGCCCATCCAGGACTGGTTCAGCTCCCCTGGGACGAGGAGCACATCGAATTGCTCAGGCATTGTCGGCAGGCATTGGAAAAAATGGGCTCCAGTTTCGGGTTGATCAGTTTTAAAGAAAAAGAATATTTCACCGCTTATGTCGATTATCCCGGGAGAAATTGGACGGTTGGGGTAACTCTGCCTTTTTCGGAATACTTCGAGACTATTCAGTTCATTAAAAAATCCACATTTACTCTGGTGGTTATTGCTATTCTGCTCTCCAGCATTCTCAGCTATCTGCTCACCAGAACGGTGATTCGACCTCTCCATACCCTGCAGCAGGGAATTGATCGCATCAGCAGCGGTGATCTCGAGTACAAGGTGGAGATACCTGATCCCGATGTTGCCAGCGATCTGGCTAACTCCTTTAACAGTATGGCCTCGTCGTTGCGTAAAAGCCTTGCTGAACTCAAGGCAACCTACGCGGAACTGGCAGAGAAGGAAAAATTGGCGGCCGTTGGTGAGATGACCGCTGGTATTGCCCATGAGATAAAAAACCCGCTCGGCGTCATTTTAGGCTCGGCCCAGGTCGTGCTTGACCAGGAGAAGCCATGGCAGATGCGGGAGCGGGCGGCCAGGTTTATCATAGATGAGGTCGAACGCCTCGATGAGACGCTAAAAGCTTTTCTTTCCTTTGCCAAACCTGCCTCACCAACCTTTGTTGAAACGGATATGATTCGCTTGCTTGAAGAATCTTTGTCCGCCACGGAGCAGAGGTACGAGGAATTGGGATACCAATTTGAGCGTGACTATGAAGATGATATTTTACCCATCATGGCTGATGCCAATCAGATGCGTCAGGTCTTCTGGAATATTTGTCTCAACGCTATCCAGGCGATGCCCGAGGGTGGTGCAATACGCATTCAGGTGTATTTAGAGGAAGATAGTAAGCCGTCATTAGCCAGCTCTGCTGATCTCAGTTTTGCAAACCCTTTTGCGGTTCCCAGGCAGTGGCTGGTCATTGCTATCGCGGATAATGGTTGTGGCATTCCCAGGGGGAAAATGGAAAAGATTATGGACCCTTTCGTCAGTCTGCGCGATGATGGCATCGGTTTGGGATTGTCGATCGTCTCCCAGATTGTCAAGTTGCATCGGGGCAGAATTGAAGTGATAAGTCAAGAAAACGAAGGCACTACTTTCAAGCTCTTTTTCCCCTGCATATTTAAGGAGAATAGTCTTGCTGACTAATGTACTGATAATTGAAGATGAAGCGCGTATGCGGGAAGTTATGATAATGCTTCTCAGCGATATGCAGATCAAGATTTTTGAGGCCGCCAATGGTGAAGAAGCAATCGAGATTTTTGATAATCAAAACATTCATTTGGTAATTACCGATCTGAAACTCCCCAAGCGAGGTGGGATGGAGGTGCTCAAGCATATCAAGCAGAGCAGGCCGGAGGTGCCGGTAGTCATCGTCACGGCCTTTGGCTCAATCGATAACGCAGTCACTGCCATTCGGGAGGGTGCCTTCGACTATGTCACCAAGCCGTTCAAGGAAGAACGACTTCAGTCATGTGTGAAAAAAGCATTGCAGATCAGCACGTTGACTTACGAGGTCAAACATTTGCGCCAGGAAATTGAAGGGAAGTACAACTTCAACAATATCGTCGGCGATTCACCGGAAATGTGTGAGATTCTGCGGATGGCCGGCGAAGTTTCCAAAACCGATACGACGGTGCTCATCACGGGTGAAAGTGGAACGGGCAAGGAACTTCTCAGCAGAGCAACGCATATAAACAGTTCCCGCTCAAAAGGACCTTTTCTACCAGTGAATTGCGCTGCCATACCGGCCTCGCTGCTGGAGGCGGAGCTTTTCGGCTATGAACGCGGCGCCTTTACTGGTGCCCAGCAACGCAAGAAAGGTAAATTCGAGATTGCCTCAGGCGGTACTCTGTTCCTTGATGAGATTGGCGATATGGAACTCGATGTTCAGGCAAAATTCCTGCGCGTTCTCGAGTCCCAGGAGTTTGAGCGGCTGGGTGGTGATAAATCCATTCAGGCGGATGTTCGTATTATCACGGCCACCAACAAGGATCTCGAGAAGATGGTTGCCGATAAAAGCTTCCGTGAAGATCTGTACTATCGGGTTTCGGTGTTTCCGATCCGTATTCCGCCCCTGCGTGAGCGACGTGACGATATTCCTCTACTCTCCCATCATTTTATCAATGAGTTCAGTCGGGCTTTCGGCAGAAAAGCACCGGTACTCTCTGATAAGGTCATGGAGATGCTGATCAATCATCCCTGGAAGGGCAATATTCGTGAACTCCGCAATGTTCTTGAAAGGGCTATGATTCTCTCGAAGGGCGATCGCATTACCAGGCGTCATGTGGTGTTGAACGAAACGCATGAGAAACCCTTCTCGACGATGAATATCGATCAAATCGTCTCTCTGCTTATTCAAGATTACCGGGTCGGTCTTGAAGAAATAGAGACCAAATGCATAAAATTTGCTCTGGAAAGTTCCAACCATAATGTGTCGAGGGCGGCAAGAATGTTGGGCTTATCGCGGGCGACGCTGCGTTATCGCCTTGAGAAAATGGGGATGTAGCACAGCCCTGATGCCAAATTTGTCCTGAGCTCTTGGTTGCGCCACTGGTAATTGATCTGCTTATTGCAGTTTTGAGCCAGAACGAACCATACCTACCTCCTGGAACACCAGTTTTTCTATGCAGAAAAAAGTTGCGCAAATCCTCAAAAGAATCTGCTGAAATTTGCTTAGGTTGGTCCGGCATTTACTTTTGCTGTTTATCCGAATTGACCTCTTCTTAACGGTATCATCTTGAAGTTCCTTCCTTGTCGAACACCCGTCAAAATCTCGTTTTGGGCGAGCTTGCATGGCATATTATTTGCTTTTTTTGAGCGGATAATCATTGGCCTTAGATGAGGGCAAGTGATACATAATATGTAGTTTTTTGAAAATATAACTGGAGATAAAAGGAGTATGGATACATGAAGGTTCACGAATATCAGGCCAAGGAGCTCTTTACACAGTACGGAATTCCAGTGCCAGCCGGAAAAGCAGCTTTTACTGTCGAAGAGGCGGTTGAGGCCGCCCAGGATCTCAACCTGCCGGTGGTGGTGAAAGCACAGATTCACGCCGGAGGAAGAGGTAAAGGTGGTGGAGTCAAGCTTGCCTATCAAAAAAAAGAGATTGAGCAATATACTCGTCAGATACTGGGAATGAATCTGGTTACCCACCAGACCGGACCAGAGGGAAAAAAAGTTGGCAGGCTGCTGATCGAGCAGGGGATTAATATCGACAGAGAGCTCTACTTCAGCATTGTCCCGGACAGAGCCTCCGCCAGTGTGGTCATCATGGCGAGTACCGAAGGTGGTATGGATATCGAGGAGGTCGCTGCGAAAACGCCTGAGAAGATTATCAAATGTTTTGTCAATCCACTTCTGGGCATCCAGAAATACCATCTACGGGAATTGGCTTTCGGTTTAAAGATACCGAACAAGGCAATGAAAAGTTTTGGTTCCATGGTGGAAGGGCTTTATACCCTTTTCATGAAGAAGGATTGCTCGCTGGTGGAAATAAACCCGTTAGTTATAACAGCCGAAGAGGAAATTGTCGCGGCCGATGCCAAGTTGGACGTGGACAGCAACGCTCTTTTTCGGCAAAAAGATATTATCGCCTACCGTGACACCAGTGAGGAGGATCCTCTGGAACTGAAGGCTTCCGAGTATGACCTCAACTATATCAATCTTGACGGCAATATTGGCAATATCGTCAATGGGGCCGGACTGGCCATGGCGACCATGGACATTATTCAGGCTGCTGGAGCCAAGCCGGCAAATTTTCTCGATGTGGGTGGCGGAGCAACCAGTGAGCAGGTGGAAAAAGCGCTCAGCCTTATTCTGGAGGATGAAAATGTCAAGGGCGTTCTGATCAATATATTCGGTGGTATCCTGAGGTGCGACGTATTTGCCAAAGGGATTGTGCAGGCGGCAAAACAGGCGGGCATTACGGTACCGGTGGTTGTCCGCATGGAAGGCACCAATGTGGAAGAGGGCAGGCGAATTCTCGATGAATCTGGTCTCAGTCTGCAGACCGCCGAGGATCTTGCTGATGCTGCCCAAAAAATCGCTGCTATCGTGGCCTAGCTGTGAGGAGAAGAAAAAATGAGCATTCTTGTAAATAGTGGAACACGCCTCCTCGTCCAGGGGATAACCGGCAAGGAGGGAATGTTCCATACCGGTCAATGCCGGGAATACGGTACCAATGTAGTAGCCGGAGTCACACCCGGTAAAGGGGGGCAGAATGTCGATGGCATACCGGTTTACAATACGGTAAAAGAGGCGGTTATCGAAAGCACGGCCAATGCCAGTATGATCTTTGTCCCGCCAGCCTTTGCCGCCGATGCCATAATGGAGGCGGCTGATGGTGGAGTAGAGCTGATCGTTTGCATCACCGAGGGTATACCTGTGGTCGATATGCTGCGGGTGAAAAACTACCTGCAGGGACGTCCGACCCGGTTGATTGGTCCAAACTGTCCCGGGATCATCACTCCCGGTGAGTGTAAGATAGGCATCATGCCGGGGGCAATTCATAAGCCTGGTGGCCCCATTGGCGTAGTCTCCCGCTCCGGCACCCTAACCTACGAGGTTGTGCATCAGCTGACCTGCCTCGGTATTGGCCAGACCACCTGTATTGGCATCGGTGGAGATCCGGTTAATGGCACTAATTTCATTGATGTACTGGCCGCTTTTGAAGCCGATTCGGACACCAGGGGAGTGGTAATGGTCGGTGAAATCGGCGGAAGCGCCGAAGAAGAGGCCGCAGCCTATATTAAGGAAAAGATGAGCAAGCCGGTTGTCGGCTTTGTCGCCGGCTTAACCGCGCCTCCTGGCCGAAGAATGGGTCATGCCGGCGCAATTATCAGCGGCGGCAGCGGCACCGGCCAGGCCAAGGTCAAAGCCATGCAGGAAAATGGTCTGCACGTTTGTGAAAACCTCGGCCAAATCGGTGAAGTGAGTGCAAAGGCCTTTGTTGCGGTGATTTGAATTCACTCTGAAGGGCTCCTAACGGAAACGGCATATCCGAAAGCTCTCAGATATGCCGTTTGGATTGCCTGTTTTATGGGTTACCTCTACTAGATAAACCTCTAGCCATTATTTCACCACGGCATCCTTCAGGGTCTGCAGACCGATGGCATCGATCATAAAACCAATGCGGGTACGTTTTGAATTTTCTTTATAGTACTCAATGGTTCTTGCCACAAGAGCTTCCGCTTCTTCGGTTGAGAGATCTTCCGCTAGAACCTCGGCCAGCCGCGGCTTGATACCACCCATACCGCCGACCAGGACAGTCCAGCCTTTATCCGTGCCGAACATGGAAATATCCTTGATGCAGTTTTCCGCACACTGGATTTTGCAGCCGCTCACCGCCATCTTCATTTTACTTGGCAGAGGCATGCCGTGATAGGTTTCATCAATTTTGGTACCCATGGCGATGCTGTCCTGCTTAGCCAGACGGCAGAACTGGGTTCCCGGGCACACCTTGACGCTGCGTACGCAGAGTCCAACCGCATGGCCCATGTCGAACTTCAGATCTTCCCAGATTGCATCAACATCCTCTTCTTTGATTCCCAATATGGCTATGCGGGCCGCACTGGTTATCTTCATCGCAGCGGTATTATATTTACGTGCTACTTTGGCAAATGTTTCTAGTATTTCGGGGGTAACCAAACCGCAGGGGATGTGCGGTGCAATACCATATGTTTCTTTGTCTCGTTGCAGAATAACTCCTTTCTGTCCATCTTTAAGCATATAGGTTCTCCTTTGATTGATTAAGGGATGAATGGGAAAAATAGCGAATTTATCCCAGATGGGCAAGTAAAAGCAACGAAAGTTGCTGTAGAAGGGTAGGGCTTACTTTTGTTTATCAGAGATTTAGCTGCACTTGCGGATGGGTAGGGCAGTTTTTCTGATGACGGTCCGTAGGGAAAAAGATGAATGGACGCGTTGGACCCCGGGAAGATTAGTAAGTTTGGTATGTACTTTCTTATAATCTTCGTTGTCTCTGCAGATAATGCGGAGAATATAGTCAGCGTCGCCTGACATTAAATAGCACTCCATGACCTCTTCGATGTTGACGACTCGTGATTCGAAGGCCTCAAGCTTGCTTTGCTGCTGACCGTCCAGAGTAATTCGCACGAAAACAGTGCCAGGGATGCCCACGGCTTTCTGGTCGACGAGAAGAATATAGCGGTCAATGATACCGCTGTCTTCAAGCATTTTAACCCGACGCAGACAGGCCGATTCGGAAAGGCCTACTTTCTTAGCCAGTTGAACATTGGATAATTTGCCATTTTGCTGAAGTGCCGATAAAATTGAGCAATCAATTTCGTCCAATCGGTGGTCCTGCGCTTTCTGCATTTTTCACCTCAGAATATAGAATTATCTGTATTTTCTTAGCTGAAAAACACCCATATTGCAATTTAATTTCACACCGTTGCTGCTAAACTAAAAAGTATACGGTGGAGAAGTATTTCAATCAAACAGGGAGGGTGATTATGATCGTCGGAATTCTGAAGGAAATCAAGTCTGAAGAAAACAGAGTGTGCATGACCCCGGCTGGAGCTGAAGTAATGGTTCAAAATGGTCATCAGGTTCTCGTGGAAAAATCTGCTGGTGTGGGCAGTGGTTTTGCAGACGAGATGTACACGAGTGTCGGTGCGCAAATAATCGAAACACCAGCGGAAGTGTATGCCAAAGCTGAGATGGTTATGCATGTTAAGGAACCCCAACCCCAGGAATATGAGCTGATCAGGGAAAACCAGATCGTTTTTACCTATTTTCATTTTGCCGCCTCGGAAGAACTTACCAGGGCAATGATTGCCAGAAAAGCCGTATGCATTGCCTATGAGACAATCAAGGATGCCGACGGCACTTTACCGTTATTAACCCCCATGAGCGAAGTAGCGGGTAGAATGGCAATCCAGCAGGCGGCCAAATACCTAGAGCGTGCCCAGGGTGGCCGTGGGCTGCTGCTCGGTGGTGTACCCGGCGTCGATCCGGCCAATGTTGTGGTCATCGGCGGCGGTGTTGTCGGCACCCATGCAGCCCAGATGGCCTGTGGTCTTGGCGCCAAAGTCTATCTGCTTGACATGAGCCTGCCGCGTCTTCGCTATCTCTCTGAAGTCATGCCCAAGAATTGCTTCCCACTCATGTCTTCACCTGCCAAGATTCGGGAGCTGGCCTTGGAGGCCGATGTTGTGGTTGGAGCTGTATTGCTCCATGGGGCAAAAGCGCCGAAATTGATAACCAGAGACATGCTTTCATCCATGAAACAGGGCTCTGTGCTGGTCGATGTTGCCATTGATCAGGGAGGCTGTTTTGAAACCTCTAAGCCAACTACTCATGGCAATCCGGTGTATGAAGTGGATGGCGTGATCCATTACTGTGTGGCTAATATGCCGGGTGCAGTGCCGCTTACTTCGACGATGGCACTGACCAATGCCACACTGCCCTATGCCGTTAAATTGGCCAATAAAGGTTGGCAGCAGTGTGCCCTGGAAAGCAATGCTATTCTTGAAGGTTTGAATGTGGTTGCTGGAAAAGTCACCTACGCCGGAGTCGCCGATGCCTTTGGTATGGAGTATGTCGAGGCGAAAAGTCTTTTGCGATAAGATGCGGTTAGCTTTCCGTAACGGTTGAGAGACGGTGCAGAGGCGGATCGTGGGAGGGAGAAGAGGCCTAAGAGATCTGTCGTGCTGCATACATTTTTGTCAGCATTCTTGGTGCATCGTCTTCCAGAAATGAAAACGGCAGCGTAACTCTTGCCGTTTTCTCCAAACACTTCATATGGAGGAGTTGATATGGAAGCTCTTGATGCAATTATTGGAAAAATAGGGGCATTTGCCTGGGGCCCGCCAATGCTGATTTTGCTTGTCGGTACTGGTTGCTGGCTTACCTTTGCTCTGCGAGGGTTACAGTTCACCAAATTGTGGCATGCCCTCTATCTCGCCCTGGTAAAAAGAAAGGAAGAAACTGACCAGCCTGGTGACATTACACATTTTCAGGCACTGATGACGGCGCTTTCGGCAACGGTCGGAACCGGTAATATCGCTGGTGTGGCCACTGCCATTGCCATTGGTGGTCCGGGTGCTTTATTCTGGATGTGGATCACCGGTCTGGTCGGGATGGCTACGAAATATGCAGAGGCCGTACTTGCCGTAAAATACCGGGTGGTTGACGAGAATGGCGAGATGAGCGGCGGGCCGATGTATTACATCTCCAAAGGCTTGAATCTTCCCTGGCTGGGGGCGATATTTGCGGTTTTTGCTTCGGTTGCCGCCTTTGGTATCGGTAATATGGTGCAGTCGAACTCCGTTGCCGATGCAGTACAGGCAACCTTCAGCGTCCCCACCTGGATGACCGGAGTCGCCTTGATGATCTTCACTGCCCTGGTTGTCCTCGGAGGAATCAAGTCCATCGGCCGGGTCACTTCGGTGTTAGTCCCGATCATGATCGTTTTTTACATGGGTGCAGCGCTTTTTATTATTCTCATGAATATCGGTGGCGTGCCTGCAGCCCTCGTTTTTATCGTCAAGCAGGCCTTTAACCCGACTGCCGCCACGGGTGGTTTTGCCGGGGCTACCATAATGCTCGCCATCAGGATGGGTGTTGCTCGCGGCGTATTTTCCAATGAATCAGGGCTTGGCAGTGCTCCCATAGCCGCTGCGGCTGCGCAGACCAAATCTCCGATTACCCAGGCCCTGGTGTCCATGACCCAGACCTTCATCGATACCCTGATCGTCTGTACCATGACCGGCCTCGTTCTGATCCTGACCGGCGCCTGGTCCAACGGCCAGAATGGTGCGGAACTGACCACCACCGCCTTTGCGGTTGGTATGCCCATGGGTAATTATATCGTCACGCTTGGTCTCGTACTCTTCGCCTATTCCACTATCCTGGGCTGGTGTTACTATGGCGAGAAGTCGATCGAATATCTTTTCGGCGTGCGTTCGGTTATGCCCTACAGGATTGTTTTTGTCCTCTTTGTGGGTGTTGGTGCCGTGGCCAAGTTGAGCATTGTCTGGAATATTTCCGATGCACTCAATGGTCTTATGGCGATTCCAAACCTTATCGGTTTGATTATGCTTACACCCGTGATTGTTGCTGAAACCAAGAAGTATTTTAACGAGCCGGTATCTAAGTAAAGATGTAGGCAACCATGGTGCAGGATAAAAGTTGTATTAGTTGTCCTCGCCAAAATCTTCTGAAAACCCGGATAAGCCATTTGGCCTATCCGGGTTTTGACGTTTGCCACAGGGGAATGGCACTTTCTGCTGCTATTGAAGACTTTGCAGTCGCGGTGAATTGTGGTAAGTAGCGCTGAGCGGAAGTAGCGAATATTCAGATACGGGTGATGAAATGGAAGCGGAGTATTTTTCTCAATTTGTAACCATCGTTATTGTTCATCTTCTGGCTGTAGCCAGCCCTGGACCTGATTTTGCCATTGTGGTCAAACAGAGTGTAACCCATGGGAAAGTCACCGCGATGTGGACCAGTATCGGGGTTGGAACCGGCATATTGCTGCATGTGCTCTATTCTCTTTTGGGCATTGGGGTGGTAGTTTCGCAGTCGGTGGTGGCCTTTACGGTGATGAAATATCTCGGGGCAGCTTATCTTGTTTATCTAGGCTGGAAAGCAATACGTACCAAACCGGCTTCGGCTCTACATTTTTCCAAGAAGTCTCATGAGACGCCGAGTGTGCGTCGGGCCTACTGGACCGGATTTCTGACCAACGGCCTTAACCCCAAGGCCACCCTGTTCTTTCTTTCGTTGTTTACCGTCGTTATCGGCTCCGATACCCCCGTTTCTGTGCAGCTTTTTTATGGTGTGTATATGGCTCTGGCTACAGCATTGTGGTTCTCCGGTGTTTCGCTCGTATTCGGCAATAACCGCGTCCGGTTGTTATTTGGTAAAGTCGGTCACTGGTTTGAGAGGTGTATGGGCGGTGCTTTGCTGTTGCTTGGGGTGAAGCTGGCAGTGACTTCCCAGAATTAAACACATCGTAGAATTTTGATATTGTTGCATAACCGGAAGATAAGGACAGTTGAGATGTCTTTGTGAGTTGAGATGGAGAGTGGTGTGGATAAGCCGACGATTGAACAGTATTTGCAAAAATTTATTGAAAACCCTGGATATCTGCTCAAGTCTGGTTGGCTCAGGTCGATGCAGGCGGAGGAGGCGGTTGCTGCTGATGGTAGCCCCATACCTTGGCTTACCTACCCGGCTATCGATTTTCTGGCAGGCAGAGTAACTCCTGAGATGACGGTGTTTGAATATGGCAGCGGCAATTCGACCTTCTGGTGGAGCAGAAGGGTGAGTAAAATGACCAGTTGTGAGCACGATAAGGAATGGTATGCCTACTTTCAGGCAAGGGTGCCGGCCAATGTCACCTATTTGTTGCGCAGGGCCAAGGGTGGCAGCACAGCCTATATCGACGAAATTACCAATTACCGCGAGATGTTCGATATTCTGGTTATTGACGGCCGGGACAGGGTGAGATGCGTATATAACGGTCTTGCTTCTCTGCGCGCTGGTGGGGTGATCGTCTGGGATAACAGCGATCGGGAGGAGTACAGGGAGGGCTTTGATTTTCTCCTCTCCCACGGTTTCAGATCTCTGGACTTCTGGGGTATGGGAGCATTGGCCACCAGACGTTGGTGTACTTCAATTTTTTACCGCGATGAAAATTGTCTTGGCATCTGATTTTTTCTGATTCGTGGCCAGGTGGGAAGAGGGACTAAACTTTTGCGAATAGTTGCTAGTATCTTTCCACAGGTTTAGCCCCAAAATTTTATGAAAAACTATATTTTTAGAGATAATAACTAGATATTTCAATATATTAAGAGATATTTTCCTTGCATTATTTCCGGTACAAATTGTACCGAAAGAAAGAAACAATAGTATATGTTTTCCATCCTTCGGGCAAGTCGATCTGTCCCGCTATCCTTCGTCGCCATTGAGATTCATATACTCCAGTATTATAAATCTCAAGGCTCCTTGTCTAGCAGAACACCTCAACTCGTGAAATATTGCGGCTAGAGTGGTACGGCCATGATGCTCTTGAGATTTTTGCTGAGTCTGAATTTTCGTCTGGATAGGTCTTGCTTCATGATGATTTTTCGATTACCAAGCATGACCGTGGTGCCTCCAAAAACCTTACCCTTGATCTCAATCCGGACGGTTTCGATATTGGTTTCGGGAACATACATAGGATCTTCTTCTTCAAGTTCTTCCCGTTTACTGCCTTGGCCGACGCGTGAATAGAGCTCGGTTCCCGGTATGAGGTTGAGGGTGAGCAGTTTATTTTTTGTCTCAGCTGCGGCCTCCTCCATCCGCAGAATCTTCTTAGGGCGAGATCCCTTGCCGTGGAGTTGTATCGCCTGGATAATTTCCTCCTGCTGAGCCAGGAGTTCCTTCTGCAGCTGCCTGAGCAGGAGATATCTGCCGGCGTCGATACCGGCCCCCAGTATGGCCGGCTCACAGCTCTCCGCGCCGACATTGCCGACAGTCAAACTGCTGCCAGCTAGCAGAATGCCGCCGAGAACGGTTGAATCCGGATGACAGCGAATGTCGGCATTGGCCTCAATATGGCTGTAGTAGCATTGTTTGCGAATGACCACTAACCCTCCTGCTTTAATCGTGCCCCGTTCAATGAATCTCAGGTCGACATCTCCGCCTGCGCCAATGGAAGAAGATTGTCCGGTTATACCGCCCTTGATAACAACATTGCCACCACTTTCAATTTGGGCAGAGGAAACCGCTCCACCTATCTCCAAATCACCGGCAACATCAATAATGAATCCGGGTCTGACCGAGCCTTTGACGATCACATTATTTTCCGATTCGACATTTCCGGTTGAATAATCAACATCGCTGCTAATAGTGGCCTTGGCTGCGATTTTAATGGTGTCGTAATTGACCACGCTCATTGCCCCGTCCTAGGTGGCGTAAACGCAGCTGTCCCGGGAGCTGAACCGAACATCGCCGATACTTTTAATTTTGAGGTCCTTCCCTTTCTTAGGAGGAATTTCCTCGCCGAGTACATTGTGCCCAAGCGATCCTAAGACGGCAGGAATTTTGGTGGCCACGTGTTGGCCTTCTTTGACCCCGACCATCACCTTCCGGTCTCTGAAGTCGATGGTGTCGTCTTCGAGAAGATGCCCGGCAAGCGGACCGATTTCCAGCTCAAACTCGAGTTTGGCGTCTTCGCCTTCCCCTGGAAACGATCCTTCAGCAAAGAGAATCTCATCAAAATCGCTGGGTTGTCCAGCAAGGGCTGTTTGAATTTGATTTAGAGCGTCGTGGTCGACACCGTAAATGATGCCTGCTTCGGCAAGTAAATCTTTGATATCGTTGCCATCGAGCGGATCTGTTTTGGGCAGGGCAGGGTGGATAACCATGCTCGCCTGCATTTTATTATGAGAGATTTTTATACAAGGAATAAGGTCGATGACCAGAAGATCAGGTAGGTCGTCTCTGTTTAACACATGTATCCTGGGATATCCGGAAATAGCGGCAACCAGGGCATGAGTCTGCTCGTCAAAAACAACATTTTTTCCACTTTCCATGGGAGCCCGCAGGTACCCCTTCTTGCGCATAGCAGCATAGTTGGGGAAGTGCGCCAGGATAGAATCTTTTCTGACCAACTGGGAAACCAGAAATTCTTCGGCTGTGCTGCCTCTGCCAACCTGTACTTTTTTTTGGAAGAAGCCTAATTCAGGTTGTAAAAATTTTAAGGAGCTATTCGATTCCTGCTCTTTAGTTACCAACGTTTCTATCCTTTGTTGAATGAGCAATCATTTCTCTTTGTAAACTACTATATATCACTTCCGGCCTATAGTAAATTATGGTATTCACTTCGGTTGCTTACAAATGTTTGTTAGATGGCGTGATGATCATCTCTTTTCACTTAATTAAATTGGTGGTAAAAAGAAGGATAACAGTTTTCATTATCAAATAGTATTTCAGTATCTTTTTATTCTGCTTGGACAGAGAGATCCCGCGACAGCATGGTTTCAAATGCTCTGCAGGTAAAAAATCGTTTTGAGTGACGAAGCGAAAGCTACTGTATGAGGCCGCATATGCAACAGACCGAAAGTGAAAGAGTCCCAGATCAACAGCCTGGATATATGGCGCGACTGAACCGCTTGAAAGAACGCCTCATTGCCACGCAACCCGAGATGGATCTGGAGAATGCTACAATCCTGACCAGAGAATTCAAAGATACCGAAGGAGAGCCCCTGGTCCTCCGTAAAGCCAAAGCATTCCGCAGGCAATGCCAGGAGAAGAGCGTGAATATCTGGGATGATGAGCTCATCGTTGGCTGCGCCGCCAGTAAAATACGGGCCGGAATACTCAATGCGGACACCTGCTGGTCGGTACTTAACGATGAATTGGATACCATCTCTACCCGTCCTTATGATCCCTTCTATCTCACTGAAAATGATCGAAAGGTTTTTGAGCAGGAAATACGACCTTACTGGCAGGGCCGTTCAAACTATGAAGAGTGGCTTGCCCAGATACCCGATGATACCAGGCTGCTGCGTGATAACGGTGTGATTTATATCGACAGAAAGGCGGTGCGTGGTTTCGGTGAAACCACTGCCGGCTATGGTTGGTTGATCCGGGAGGGAGTGAGCGGCATCGAGGAAGAGGTGCACAAAAGACGTTCTGATCTGGACCTGACCCGCCCGGGCGATTATGAAAAAGATTGCTATCTCAGGGCGTTGTTAATCGTTGCCGAAGGGATGAAATTACTTGCCGGACGTTACAGCGATGAGGCAAAACGACTTGCCGAAAAGGCACCTGATGATTGGCGTCGGACAGAGCTGCTGCAGATTGCCGAAACCTGCGCCCGCGTACCGGCAGAGCCGGCGAGAACGTTTCGTGATGCCTTGCAGTCCCTCTACTTTTACCAGATTTACATCTTCATGGAACAGAATGCCGCCAGCTATAATCCCGGGCGTATGGATCAATATCTCTGGCCATACCTGCAAAATGATATTGATGAAGGCCGGCTGACGACGGTGGAGGCCCAGGAGTTGCTGGGTTGTCTCTGGATCAAGTTTGCCGAGCCCTGTCTCTTTCAGGACAAAGTCACCGCCGAATTTGCGGCTGGCTATCCAATGTTTCAAAATGTCTGCGTCGGTGGCGTGGATCAGGCAGGGCGTGATGCTGTCAACGATCTTTCCTACATGATCATCCAGGCAACCATGGATGTCCAGCTTTACCAGCCGTCACTGTCGGTACGTTACAGTCTTGCCAAGAATCCAACGCGATTTCTCCGCAAAGTTGTCGAACTGATCCGGTTGGGCACCGGTTTTCCCGCCTTCCACAATGATGATATTGGTACGAGAATGCTGATGAACAAAGGGATTCCCCTCAAGGAAGCCTTTGACTGGAATCCCTGCGGCTGTGTGGAAACCAACCTTGAAGGGAGGTTGCGGCACTATACGGCCCTGGCCGATATCAATCTGGGTTCGGTCGTCGAATTCACCCTGCTGAACGGTAAATGTCGGAAAAGCGGTAAAGTCGCTTCACTGCAAACCGGTGAAGCGGAGAGCTTTAAAACCTTTACAGAGTTCCTCGAAGCACTCAAGCAGCAGTTTGCCCATATAACCAGGGCTGTGGTCAAGGCCAATCATGTTATCGACGAAGTTTCACTGAACAGGCCTTGTCCCGCTCTCTCCCTGACCTTCAGGGAGTGTATCGAAAACGCCAAGGATTATGCCTGGGGGGGGGCAAAATATAATACCGGTAATGGCGTGATCCTTATCGGTGTAGCCGATCTTATTAACAGTGTGGCAGCCATAAAACACCTGGTCTTCGACACCGGCGTGGTTACCATGGCCCAGCTGCTCGAGGCGTTGGCACATGATTTCGAGGGTTACCAGGATATCCTGAAACACTGCCTGGCCGCACCCAAATATGGCAACGATGATCCCATTGTTGATCGTCTGGCCGCCGATCTGTTCACCTTTTTTGCCGATGAGATTGAGCGTTACCATTCCAAGTTCGGCAGGATGACACCGGGAATCCTGCCTGTATCCGGCAATACGCCATTTGGGCTCGAGGTCGGCGCTTTACCTTCAGGCAGACATGCCTGGAGGCCGCTCGCAGACGGGGTGAGTCCCAGCGGCGGGACCGATTTCAATGGTCCGGCCGCAGTGCTCAAGTCGGTGGCGGCGATCCCTCATGATCGTTTCGTCCAAGGCACCTTACTGAATCTGAAGGTCGAACCGGGTATGCTTCATTCGGAAAACGGCATTGTGCAGATGATGGCACTGCTGAAAAGTATGTGCAGTCTGGGCGTATATCACGTCCAGTTCAATGTCATCGACCAGGAAAAACTGTTGCGCGCCCAGGAAAACCCTGACGAATACCGTGGGCTCCTGGTCAGGGTGGCCGGCTACACGGCCTATTTTGTCGAGCTGGGCAAGGACGTCCAGGATGAAATCATTGGCAGAACGGTCCAGCATGGTATTTCAATTGGCTGAAAACGTTGCGGACAATCCCCAGGGCGTGGTTCTGCGCATTGAACGCTCATCGATCCATGATGGTGCAGGGTTACGCACGGTTGTATTTCTCAAGGGCTGTCCTCTCAGCTGCAGCTGGTGTTCCACACCGGAATCCATAAATATTCGCCCCGAGCGAGGGTATCTCCTGGAACGATGTCAGCGTTGTGGAAAATGTGTAGTGGCCTGTCCACAAGATGCGCTGGCAATGCGAGATGACAAGGTTCTTCTGGACTCAAAGCTCTGCCTTGGCTGCTTTACCTGCGCAGGAGTATGTCCCAATAAGGCTGTCCAGGGCTATGGCAGAACCATGAATGCTGCGGAGGTGGTAACTGAGATCAGCCGGGATGAAGTTTTCTTCTTTCACTCAGGGGGCGGGGTTACCTTGAGTGGAGGTGAGTGTCTGCTACAGGTTGATTTTACCTCCGCCATCCTGGCGGAGTGTCGGTTGCGCGGCATCAATACGGCGATTGAGTCGAGTCTGCACGCACCGTGGCTAAATGTGGAACGTCTGTTACCGCTGCTCGACACCATCTTCGTCGACTTGAAACATCCCGACCCCAAGATGCACGAACAATATACCGGGGCAAAAAATAATCTGTTACTTGACAATCTCGCCAGGCTGGACGCCTCAGAGTATACCGGCAGCCTGCATTTACGTATTCCCCTCGTTCCCGGGATCAACGATGAAGATGTGACCCTGCGTCATATGCTTCGTATCGCTTCGGGTTTATCAAAACTTAGAGAAATAGAAATCCTGCCCTATCATCGCCTTGGTATGACAACTTACGAGTGGCTGCAGTGTGACTATGACCATGCCAATCTCCCCTCCCCAACCCCTGAGTATATTGAGGAGCGCGTTAATTTTATGCGTAACCAGAATCTGGTCGCGGTTCCCATCAGAGTAGGAGGCGGTTTTACTCTTTCTTCTTAGCCACAAGAGAGTAAACAAGGAGAAGCGCATATCGCGATTTA
>JAAUYI010010994.1_pt1 | contig 18932 bp, 17 predicted proteins | sample 7278041 | NCBI WGS metagenome assembly JAAUYI01 (sample SAMN14350216, study PRJNA611818) | marine sediment metagenome | isolation source: surface marine sediment (0.6m) | place: French Polynesia: Moorea | collected 2018-08
ACGGGCCCGGGTCGCCGTCGAGGAGGAGAGGGCCGGGTGGCTCGACCTCGCCGGACAGCACCGCGGCGAGGACGTCGGCAGCCGGGGCGGAGACGGTCAGGTCGACGGGCCCGCCGTCGGGGCGGAGCTCGACCCCGCGCCCCGCGGCGGTGACGGTCACGACCGGTCCGTCGCCGATCTCGAAGCGCCACCGCTGCGGCCGACGCAGCGGAGCACGCCGAGCCAGCCAGCGCAGGGGGAAGATCACCCAGTCGTCGTGCGCCGGTTCGTCGGCCCGGTCGGGGTCACGGAGGTAGCGGGTCCCGAACCGGATCAGCTCCAGCACGACCGGTTCGAGGTCGCGCCCCTCGTCCGTGAGCGCCCACACCGGGGTCCGGGCCGGGGCGGGCAGCTCGGTGGCCTCGACGATGCCGTCGGCCTCCAACCGCTGCAGCCGCTCGGCGAGCACGTTGGTGGAGATGCCACGGAGCGCCCGCTGCAGGTCGACGTAGCGCCGCGGTCCGGTCAACAGCTGGCGGACGATCAGCAGCGTCCACCGGTCGCCGACGTGCTCGAGCGCCCGGGCCAGGCCGCAGAACTGTCCGTAGGAACGTGCGGGCACGGGGGCGAGTCTCGCAGCTCGCCGCGGACGGACCGAGCGGCGACGATGTGGGGGTGCTCGGCCCCGACGTGATCGACGACTTCGCCCGGGACGGTGCCGCCGTCACCCGTGGCCTGCTGGACGCCGAGGCGATCGCGCTGGTCGGGCGGGCCGTCGACGAGGCCCTCCTCGCCCCGACCGACCGGGCCATCGTCGCGAGCGGCCCTGACGACCCCGGACGCTTCGTCGAGGACTTCCGCACCCGCGACCGCCTCCCCCACGTGGACCGCCTGCTCTCCGTCAGCGATCTCGGGGCGACCGCAGCCGCGCTGACCCGTTCGGGCACGGTCCGGCTCCACCACGACCACGTGCTCGTCAAGGAGCCCGGGACGCACCAGCGCACGCCATGGCACCAGGACCAGCCCTACTACGACGTCGTCGGGACCCAGGTGGTCAGCGCGTGGATCCCGGTCGACCCGGTCCCGGCGGACACCTGCCTGCAGGTCGTGGCCGGTTCCCACCTCGGCCCGTGGTTCGTGCCCCGCACGTTCCTCGACCACGAGGCGCGTTGGTTCCCGGAAGGGCAGCTCGCCGAGCTGCCCGACATCGACGGCGAACCCGACCGCCACCGGATCCTGTCGTGGGAGCTGGAACCCGGCGACGTCGTCTGGTTCCACCTCCTCGCCGTCCACGGCGCTCCCGGCGTGGCCGGGACGCACCGGCGGCGGGTGCTGTCGTTGCGCTTCGTCGGCGACGACGCCCGCTGGGACCCGCGCCCGTGGGCCACCTCCCCGACGTTCCCGGAGCTGCCCGGCACGCTGGAGCCCGGCGCGCCGCTCGACCACCCGCTCTTCCCGGTGGTGTGGCCTCGGACCTGAGCGGGCCTACTCCCCGCGACCCCGGAGGCGGTCGATCTCGCGCCGCTCGCGCTTGGTCGGTCGACCTCGGCCCCGCTCGCGGTGACCGCTCTCCGGGACGCCACCGAACGGGTCGAACGGGTCCCGCTCCGGCTTCGGCGGGCTGAGGTCCTCGTAGCACTCGACGGCGACCGGGGCGCCGACCCGCTTCTCGATCAGCCGGACGACCTTGACGACCGTCTCGTGGTCGCGGCGGCGGATGCGGACGAGGTCACCGACCTGCACACGTCGCGCCGGGCGCACCGGTTCGTCGTTCAGCAGGACGAGCCCGGAGGAGCAGGCGTCGGTGGCGCGGGTCCGGCTCGGGAACAGCCGGACCGACCAGGTCCATCGATCGATGCGAACGCCCTCGGCCACGACAGGAGATGATGGCGCCTGAACCGCCACCGGCGCGCCGATCCGGCATAGGATGTCCTCCCGTGCACGAGACGGTCCTGGTCGGTGTCTGTGGCGGAAGTGGCTCGGGGAAGTCGACCTTCACCCACCACCTGGCGGATCGGCTCGGCCGTGACCGCGTCGGCGTGCTCCCGCTGGACTCGTACTACCGCGACCTCGGGCACCTGACCTTCGAGGAACGCCTCGAGGTCAACTTCGACCACCCCGACTCGATCGACCACGAGCTGCTCGAGCAGCACCTCGACCTCGCCTCGACCGGCATCGGCGTCGACGTGCCGGTCTACGACTTCAGCTGCCACTCGCGGGCGGCGGGCACCACCCGGCTCGACGCCCGTCCGGTCGTCCTGGTCGAGGGGATCCTGCTCCTGGCCTTCCCCGGGGTCCGGGAGCGGCTGCACCGCACGGTCTTCCTCGACGTGCCGGCCGCGGTCCGGCTCGAGCGGCGCGTGAGCCGCGACGTCGCCGAGCGGGGCCGCGTCGAGAGGGAGGTCCGTGAGGTCTTCGCCGAGGTCGTCCAACCGATGCACGAGCGCTTCGTCCAGCCCGGCGCGAGCTGGGCCGATCACGTCATCGCCTTCGAGGACGACCCCCGCGTGATCGTCGACGCGCTCCTCGCCGAGATCGACGATCCGGTCCTCGCCCCGGCCTGAGCCCCGGTCCGTCCCGGCCGGCCGCCGCCGACCGGGACGCGCCGTGCGGGGTCAGCCCGAGACCGCCGCCCGCTCCTGCTCGTAGCGCTCGGTGGCCTGCTCGACGGCGACCATCTGCTGGTCGGCGAGGTCGATGCGGGCGTCCTGGGCCCGGTTCGCCGCACCGATGAGCGTGTCGACCTGGCCCTGGAAGCGAGGCATCACGTGGCGGGCGAAGAGCTCGTAGCTCTTGTGGGTCGCCTGCGTGTTCGCCCAGTTGTGGGCGAGCGTGAGGTAGGCACCGAAGCCGCCGTTGGACTGCTCCAGCAGGCTCTCGATCTGGGCGATCGCCATGTCGGGCGTGCCGACCACGCCGAGGCCGTTGTTGACGAAGTCGACCATCTCGTCGAGGTTCCCGCCCTCGACCGCCATCTGCGGGAAGGCCGCGACGTCCTGGAAGTAGCGGAACCACTGCTCCATCCCGTACTCGACGTCGCGCCGGGCCTCCTCCTCGGTCTCGGCGAGGTGCATCAGGCCGACGAGGCGCCACTTGGCCCGGTCGGCGACCTGGCCGTGCTGCGCCGCGACCTCCTCCTGGATCGTCCAGTGGTGGGCGAGCACGTCCATGCCGATGGCCACCGTCGCACCGAGCGACAGCACGCCGGCGCCGTAGCGACCGGCGATCTTGGCCCCCGACGGCGACGCCACCGCGGCGACGGCGATGTCGAACAGCGGGTCGGAGTACGGCCGAAGATGGAGGCGCGCGTTCTCGAGGATCAGCCGGTCGGAGCGGAAGTTCACCGGCTCCTCGCTGGTGAGGAGCTGCATCACGATCTCCATCCGCTCCTCGAGGAGCGGCCGCATCTCGGGCGGGCTGAGGCCGAGCATCCCGGCGTCGGTGGGCAGCGCGCCCGGCCCGACGCCGAGCATGATCCGGCCCCTGGTGAGGTGATCGAGCAGCACGATCCGCTCGGCGACCCACAGCGGGTTGTGGTACGGCAGCGAGATCACGCCCGTGCCGAGCTTGATGTGGCTCGTCCGGGCGGCGGCGCTGGCGATGAAGATCTCCGGCGAGGCGATGATCTCGCTGCCCGCCGAGTGGTGCTCACCGATCCACGCCTCGTCGAAGCCGAGCCGGTCCATGTGCTCGAGCAGCGCCAGATCGGCTTCGAGCGAGAGCGTCGGGTTGTGCTCGGGCGGGTGGAACGGCGCCATGAACGTGCCGAAGCGGAGACGGGCCATGCGTTGGGTACCCCCTGTCATCGGTGTCCGCCGATCCCCCTGAGCGACGATCCACCTCTCCGTGTGAACCTATGCGCGGAACACGGCTCGCGCTCGGCGGTCCACGCTCAGGTCGCGAGCCGGGCGAGCGCGGTCGCTGCGCACGCCACGACGACCACGACGACGAACGGTGCCCGCCACCAGAGCGCCACTCCCGCCACCACGGTCCCCACGACCCGGGCGTCGACCGTCAACGACTCGCCGACGGCGAAGGTCCCCACCACGACGAGGGCTCCCAGGAGCGCGGCGGGGGTGAGGTCGGCCATGGTCTGGACCCGGGCCGGGAGCGCCCGGCCGCCGAGCACCAGCGGTGCCGCGGCCTTGAGCACGTAGGTGATCGAGGCCAGGACCACGAGCGTCACCACGGCGGGGCTCACCGGACCCACCGCGCCGTGGCGACACCGAGGACGGCGGCGACGATCGGCACGCCGGCGGGCGCGACCGGGACGAGCGCCAGGGCGATCAGCGCGCCGACGAGGGCCACGGCCCGCTGCGAGCCGTCGGCGAGACGCGGCCAGACGAGCGCGAGGAACGCCGCCGGCGCCGCGGCGTCGAGACCGGTCCGCTCGATCAGGTCACCGGACGACGAGATCGCGGTCACGCCGACCAGCGTCGTGAGGTTCCAGAGCGCGAAGACGCCGAGCCCGGCGGCGAGGTAGCCGTACCGGCGCCACCGCGGTTCGGGTCGGGCCGTGCCGACGGCGGTCGATTCGTCGATCATGAGCTGCGACAGGAGCGCCCGCTGCCACATCGGCCCGGTGAGGGCCGGTGCCATGGCGACACCGAAGGCGAGCGAGCGCAGGTTGAGCAGCACGCCGGCGGTCACGGCGGCGGCGATCGTGCCCCCGTCGCCGAGCACGTCGACCGCGGCGAACTGGGCGCTCCCTGCGAAGACCAGCGTCGAGTAGCCGAGCGCGACGGCAGGCGAGAGCCCCGCGTCCGCACACGCGACGCCGAACACGATGCCGAACGGCGCCACGGCCAGCGAGATCGAGAGGGCCTGGCGACGGAGCTCGGCGCGGATGCGATCGTCCTCGCGGGCACGGACTGGCCCGTTCGTTGAATCGGACATAGTGTTCACTGTAGTGAACAGCAGGTCTGCGGCCAACAACGCAACCGACGCGAGCGGGATGGTCGCCGTGGTCGGTGCCAACATCCGCCGACTTCGCGCGCGGGCCGGGTGGTCGCTCGGAGAGCTGGCCCGCCGCTCCGACGTCGGGAAGTCCACGTTGTCCCAGCTCGAGTCGGGCCAGGGCAACCCCGGTGTCGAGACGCTCGTGGCGATCTCGGTCGCGCTGGGCATCCCGTTCGGTGAGCTCGTCGTGGAGGCCCGCCCCGAGATCGATGTCCTCGACGCCGACGACGGCCCGTTCATCGAGTCGAGCGACCACCTGTTCCGGGCGCGGCTGCTGCAGAGCACCGGCCGCCGTGGGGTCGCCGAGCTCTACGAGTACACGCTCCGCGCCGGTGGGATCTACGAGGCCGAGCCCCATCCGAGCGGCGTCGTCGAGACGGTCGTGTGCCTCACCGGTCGCGTCCGAGCCGGTCCGGAGCCCGGCGTCGAGCTGGGCCCCGGCGACCGCGCGACCTTCCCGGCCGACCAGCCCCACGAGTACGAGGCGCTCGACGATGACGCCACGATGATCGGCCTCCTCGACTACCCATGAGCGAACGGGTCCACTGACCAGGGTCGATCGACCTTGACCACCCCGAACCGGAGCCCTCCCGGACGCCCGTCGGACGGCGTAGGGTGCCGCCCCGGAACGCACGGGGAGGGGATCGGCCATGGAGCAACGCTGGCGTCATCTGGGTTTCACGTTGTCCCGTCGGACGACCGCGGTGCTCATCGCCGCCGTCGTCCTGACCGTCGTGTTGGTGCCGGGGCTCGCCAGCCTCGACTTCGCCACGGGCCAGGACAGCTACCTCGACGACGACGACCCCGCCGCCGTCTCGAACGAGGCGTACCAGGAGCTCTTCGGCGGCGAGACGATGCTCGTGCTCTTCGGCGCCCAGGACGGACGCTCGGTCGCCGATCTCTTCACGCCGTCCAACATCGCCGCGCTGGAGGAGATGGAGGCGGAGCTGCGGGCCGACGACGTGATCGCCTCGGTGATCAGCCCGCTCACGGTGCTCACCTGGACCCAGGACCTCGTCACGTCCGGCGTCGCCAGCCAGGTGCTGGCCGGGGCGACCGCACGCGAGACCGACGACGAGGCGATCGCGCTCCGTCAGCGCAACGACCTCATCACCGCGCTGCGGGCCGGTGCGGCCGGAGAGCCCAGCTTCGAGAACCCGGCGTGGGTGGAGTTCCTGCTCTTCGACAACCAGGGCTTCGACGTCACTGCCGACAACGAGCTCGTCGCCCCGCCGAACGAGGACCTGATCATCCGACGTTCGCTGCGCGGCTTCATCCCCGACCGCGAGCACGCCCTCTTCGCCGCCGTGCTCACCGGCAACGCCTCGCTCGACGAGCTGGCCGACGGAGACGACGTCGTCGAGGCCGCCGTCGCCGACCAGGAGTTCGAGAACGTCGACGTGACCGTGACCGGCACCCCCACGTTCCTTCGCGACATCAACGACTACCTCCAGGGCGGGATGCTCACCCTCGGGCTCATCGCGCTGATCGTCATGGCGGTCGTGCTCGTCCTCGGCTTCCGGGTGCGGTGGCGGCTGCTCCCGCTCGCCGTCGTGATCTTCGGCGTGATCTGGGGCTTCGGGCTCTTCGGCTACCTCGGGATCGATCTGTCGCTCGTGACGATCTCCGGGCTCCCGATCCTCATCGGCATCGGCGTCGACTTCGCGATCCAGGTCCACTCCCGGGTCGAGGAGGAGTGCGTCGTCGACCGCGAGGAGACGCCCTTCGCCGAGACGCTCGGCAAGCTCGGCTCGCCGCTCGCGATCGCGACGATCGCCGCGGTGCTGGCGTTCCTGGCGATGCTCATCTCGAAGGTGCCGATGATCCGGGACTTCGGGATCCTGCTCGCCGTCGGCATCGTCATGCTGCTGATCGCCGGCATCGCGATCCCGATGGCGGTGCTGGGCATGCGCGAACGTCGCACCCCGACGACGCACGTCCATGACTCCGGGCTGATCGGGCGGGCCGTGTCCTGGCTCGGATCGTTGCCCCGCGCGGCCGTCGCTCCGTTGATCGTGCTCGCCGTCGCGCTGCCGATCCTCGGCGTGGCCCTCGAGGGTGGCGCCGAGATCGAGAGCGACCCGATCAACTGGGCCAACCAGGACACCGACACGATCCGCAACGCCCGAGCGCTCGAGGACGAGACCGGCTTCGCCACGAGCCTCGGGGTGTTCGTCGAGACCGGACGCCCGGACGGGGTGTTCACCGACGAGCTCGCGGCGGGCGTCCACGACCTCGCCAACGACGTGATCGACGGGGAGGAGGTCGTCGCCGAGGGGTCGAGCATCGTCACGACGCTGTCGTACCTGATCGCGCTGCCGGGAACGACGCCGCTGCCTCCGCTCGGCGAGGACGTGCGGGCGGCCTACGAGATCGCCCCGCCGGACATCCAGCGGCTGCTGGTGTCGGAGGACGGCTCGGCCGCCAACATCAGCCTCCGGGTGGGCCCGTCCTCGCTCGAGGACCGCGCCGATCTCATCGATCGGATCGAGGCCCGCATCGCCGCACCGCCCGCGGAGGCCGCCGACCTCCCGGCCGCCACCGAGGCGACGCCTGCCGGGCTGGCCCGGGTCGGCGTCGGCCTGCTCGACAACCTCACGGCGAACCGCGTGGCGCTCACCGCGACCGCCCTGCTCCTCGTGACGGCGTGGCTGCTGATCAGGTTCATGAGCATCGGCCGGGCGCTCCTGGCGATGGTGCCGGTCGTGTTCGCCGTCGGCGCCTCGGCCACGATCGTCAGCCTGCTCGGCATCACGCTCAGCCCGCTGACGACCGTCAGCTCGCCGCTGGTCGCGGCGACGTGCGCCGAGTTCTCCGTCCTGATCCTCTCGCGGTACCTCGAGGAGCGAGAACGCGGGCTCGAACCGGGCGAGGCGTCGCACACCGCGTCGACCCGGACCGGCCGTGCGTTCACCGCATCCGCCCTCACGACCATCGGCGGCTTCGGCGTCCTGGCGTTCTCCGCGCTCCCGCTGCTGCGCGACTTCGGAGCGATCGTCACCCTCAACGTGGCGGTGGCCCTGCTCAGCGCCCTGGTCGTCGTGCCGCCGCTGGCCCGCTGGGCCGATGCCCAGGGTCTGCTCTTCGCCGGTGAGCCGGGCCGCGAGCCGGCCGGTCTGACCGCCCCGCGGTGGGCGACGCTCGGTGCGGGTGCTGCGGCCGCGGTCGTCGCCGCCGTCCTGATCGTCGTGGCCATCGGTGACGAGGACGACGACGTCGTCTCCGCGGCCGAGGCCTCGACCGCCGAGGACGGCGAGACGGCCGCGCCGGAGACGACCGCAACGCCGGAGACGACCGCGGCGCCGGTCACGACGGCTGCGCCGGAGACGACCGCCGCCGGAGGCGGCGACGGACCGGGCACGACGCTGCCGCCGGGTCCGCCGGAGCGGCCCGAGGGTCTCGTGGCCGGGGGTCTCTGGGATGCGTACACCGAGGCGGGGGCCGATCCCGGTGTGGCGAGGTGCCTGACCGACTCGTTGCTCGAGGAGGTGACCGAGGCCGACCTGCTCGGGCTGGGGATCGCGTCCACGCCGCCGGGTGAGGAGGCGGCCGCCCTGGTGGCCGCGGCGGCGGAGCGGTGCGGTGTGCCCCAGGAGGTCCGCGACGCCGTCGCCGATGCGTCTGGCTGAAGGAGCGGTCGCCGGTCAGTCACCGTCCCAGCCGACGGCGACGACGTCGTCGAACGCCCGGCGGATGCAGTCGCCGAGCGCAGGCGGGTCCTCAACGGCGCCGGCGTCGATGGTCAGGCCGACGTGGGCGACGCCGTCGTAGGAGAGCAGTGCCGCGTTGAGGGCCGCGCCCCCGGGGGGAGCGAACGGCACCAGCTCCTCGACGCGGGCGCCGGCCAGCCACATCGGCCGGTCGACGCCCGGCACGTCGGTGACCACGACGTCGACGCCGTGCATCATCTGGCCGACGAGTCGCACCACCACCGGATCCGGGAGCAGGCGGAGCCCCTCGGCCAGGGCGTCCGCCGCCCGGATCCCGGGTTCCTCCCGCCACGCGGTGACGACGTCGTGCACCGCTCGCATCCGGTCACCGGGGTCGTCGATGTCGGCTCGGAGCACGGGGCGGGCCGAGGCCCAGCGGTTGCCCCCGATCCCGTCGCCGTCGGCCCGCAGGCTGATCGGCACGTGCAACCGCAGCTCGCTCGTCGGCGTGCCCTGGCGCCGGTGGTAGTCGGCGATCCCTCCGGCGACGGCGGCCACGAAGGCGTCGTTGATGGTCCCGCCGACGGTGTGGGAGGCCCACCGCAGGTCGTCGAGCGAGACGTCGAGCGCGGTCAGCCACCGACGCATGGTCCGGTCGATCAGCAGCGGTGAGCGCGGCGGGCCGACCGGCGCGAGGATCCGTCCCGCCGAGGCGAGGAACCTCACGGTCCGGTCCGGCCGGCTGAGCGCCCCGACCGACCAGCGCGCCGCTCGGAGCTGCCGGTCGGCCAGCCGTCGGACGCCACCGAGCGGGCCGTTCGCCGAGCCCCGGGTCGGAGCGGGCGGCGGGTCGGGCTTCGGCGGGGCGTCCGCCTCGAGGTCGTACAGCTCGGCCGCGAGCTGGATCGCGCCGAGCCCGTCGGCGACCGAGTGGTGCAGCTTCTGCACGACGGCCGTGCGGCCGTCCGCGAGCTCGTCGACGACGGTCATCTCCCACAGCGGCCGGCTGCGGTCGAAGTCGGCCATCGCGATCGGCGCGCACAGGTCGAGCAGCGCGCGCTCGTCACCGGGTTCGGGGCACCGGACGTGACGGAGGTGGTAGTCGAGGTCGACGTCGACGCGCTCCCAGGACGACGGCCCCCATCCGAGTGCCGGTGTCGCGATGCGATGCGACAGCCGGGGAACGACCTCCGCCGCACGTTCGACCGTGGCGCGGAGGCGGTCACGATCCGGCGAGGCCCCGAGCACGGCGACGGCCACGATCGTCGACCGCAGGCGAGGGTCGTGCTCGACGGCCCACAGCAGATCGGCCATCGCATCGAGCGGATCACCGCCTCCCGCGTCGTGTCGGCGGTCGGTCGCTGGATTCGTCATGGCCCCTCCGTGGTCGGTCCATCGCGCCCCACCGGCACGGTGCGGACCACGGACCTCGGTCCCGGTCCGAGGGCCCGGTCGACCCTGGTCCAAGGTCCGACCGCACGGTGTGCTGGACCGAGGCAGCGAGGTGGAGGGGGACGTCATGACCGCACCGCATCGGGAGACCACGCGTGAGGCCGGAGAGCGGACCGACACGATCGTCGGGCTGTTCCGTCGTCAGGTCGGTGCGCACGGGCGACGGTGTGCGCTGCGCCACCGCATCGACGGCCCCTGGACCAAGGTGAGCTGGACCGAGTACGGCGCCTCCGTCGAGACGGCCGCCGCCGGCCTCGCGGAGCTCGGGGTCCGCCCCGGCGACCGGGTCGGCCTGCTCTCGGCGAACCAGCCCGACTGGCACGTCTGCGACATGTCCGCGCTGTCCGTGGGGGCCGTCACGGTGCCGGTGTACCCGACGAGCACGTCGTCGCAGGTGGCGTACGTCCTGCGCGACTCCGGCGCCGTCGTCTGCTACGTCCAGGACGCGCTCCAGCTCGCCAAGGTGCTCCTGCACCGCGAGGAGCTGCCCGAGCTGCGCCGCATCGTCCTGATGGACGACGCCGGGGGGCTCGACCACGACGACGTCGTGATCGGCCTGGCCGATCTCCATCGCTCCGGCTCGGTCGCGCTCGAGCGCGACGAGGCCGTCGTGGAGCGCCGTGCCGAGGCGATCGGGTCGGACGACCTCGCGACGCTCGTCTACACCAGCGGGACGACGGGCCCGCCGAAGGGCACCAGGCTCACGCACGGCAACATCACCTGGACCATCGACGCCATGCACGGGGTCGTCGAGCTCCGGCGCTCCGACCGGTTCCTGTCGTACCTCCCGCTCAGCCACATCGCCGAGCGGGTCACGAGCCACTTCGGGCAGATCGTCGCCGGTGGCGAGACGTGGTTCGCACGCAGCCTCGTGACCGTGCCGGAGGACCTCCCCGCATGCCGGCCGACGATCTTCTTCGCCGTCCCCCGGGTCTGGCAGAAGTTCCGCGACGCGATCCTCGAGCAGATCGAGGAGCAACCGCTCCCGATCCGGTACGCCTTCGAGCAGTACGTGTCGGCGGGCGAGCGGGTCGTCGACGCCCGCCAGCGCGGTCGTGGACCGTCGCCGGTGGACCTGGGTCGCCACCTTCCCCTCGACCGGACCCTCGGAGCCCGTGTTCGCAAGCAGCTGGGACTGGACCGGGCCCGGGTCCTCGTCTCGTCCGCCGCTCCGATCCACCCGGATCTCGTTCGGTGGTTCCACGCGATCGGCGTGCCCATCGCCGAGGTCTGGGGTCAGACCGAGGACTGCGGTCCCGCCACCGTCAACCCGCCGGACGCCATCCGGATCGGGTCCGTGGGACGGGCGCTGCCGGGGCTGGAGATCCGGACTGACGAGGACGGCGAGCTCCAGGTGCGGGGTGGGAGCGTGTGCGACGGCTACGACGGCAAGCCGGAGGACACCGCCGAGCTGATCGACCCCGACGGGTGGATGCACACCGGCGACCTCGGCGAGATCGACGCCGACGGCTACGTGCGGATCACCGGTCGCAAGAAGGACCTCATCATCAACGCGGCGGGCAAGAACATCTCCCCGTCGGAGATCGAGTCCCGGCTGTCGATGGAGAGCCTGATCGGTCAGGCGGTGGTCGTCGGCGACGGGCGCAAGTACCTCGTCGGGCTGTTGACCCTCGACCTCGACGCGGCGGCGGAATGGGCACGCGAGCACGGCACGTTCACCGACACCTCCCACCTCATCCAGGATCCCGCCCTGCGGGCAGAGGTCGCCGAGGCCGTCGAGCGGGTCAATCGCGAGCACGCGCCCGTCGAGCAGCTCAAGCAGTGGCGGCTCCTGCCCGAGCCGCTCACCGTCGAGAGCGGCGAGCTGACCCCGACCATGAAGGTGAAGCGCTCGGTCGTCCAGGACCGCAACGCCGACCTGGTCGAGGAGATGTACACCGAGGTCTGAGCCGGGCCGGCTCAGTGGCCCGGGTCGAAGCGGATCGGGAGCTCGGCCGGGCCCCAGATGCCCGTCCCGTCGGGCTTCCAGGTGATCTCGCCGTCGAGCTCCAGGTTCGGCATCCGCCGGGAGAGGACGACGAAGGCCTCCTGGAGCTCGGCGCGGGCCAGCGACGCACCGAGGCAGAAGTGGATGCCGCTGCCGAAGGTGAGCTGCGCCTTGGCTCGCTCGGCGGTGATGTCGAAGGTCTCGGCGTCCTCCCACAGCTCGGGGTCGTGGTTGGCCGAGGTGAAGCTGGGGAACATCAACGTGCCGGTCGGGAAGGCGACGTCGCGGTACTCGATGTCCTCCGAGGCGTAGCGGCCCGTCCCCCGGATGGCGCCGAGGTGGCGCATGGTCTCCTCGACGGCTCGCGGTGCCAGCTCGGGCCGCTCGGCGAGCAGCTGCCACTGGTCGGGGTGGCGGGCGAAGAGCGCGACGGCGCAGGCGAGCTGGTTCCGGGTGGTGTCGGTCCCGGCGAGGATGAGCGCCTCGACGAGCGACAGCAGCTCGGTGTCGGACAGCCGGTCCCCCTCCTCCTCGACCCGGATGAGGTCGGTGAGCAGGTCGTCCCGCGGTGCCGCACGCCGCTCCTCGATCAGCGCGGTGACGTAGGCGTCCATCTCCTCGCGGGCGGCGACGATCTCGTCGACGTGGTCCCTGGCGTCCTCGTCGAAGAAGCGGAACACCGAGCTGGCGAGTCGGCTGAAGAGCTGCCAGTCCTCCCGTGGCGCGCCGACCATCGCGCAGATGATCGGGATCGGGTAGGGCTCGCAGACGTCGGCGACGAACTCGCTGCGACCCGTCGGGGCGACCGGATCGACCAGCTCGCTGATGACCTGACGCATGAGCGGCCGCATCGTGTCGGCCTGCTTCGGCGTGAACGCAGGGCCGACGAGCTTGCGCAGTCGGAGGTGCTCGGCACCCTCGGTGGTGAGGATCGACGGTCGCTGCCGCTCGGTCATGCGCGGATCGTCGATCCCGCGGGTCTGATTCATCAGCGCGACGGCCGAGAACCAGCGTCCGTCGCGCAGCACCTTGACGCAGTCCTCGTAGCGGGTCAGGAGGTACCCCATCGGCGTGCGGGCCAGCCAGTGCTGCTCCCTGGCCGCGTCGAGCTGGTCGCGTCGTTCGCCCCGGTCGGCGCCGTCGACGACGGGCAGCTCCATCTCGCTCACCGGTGTGGCCATGTCCGTCCCCTCCCGCCGGTCAGTGTGGCCCTTCGTCGTGGCGCGGACCAAGGGCCGGCCCGTCATCGCGGACTAGACGGGCGGCGAGCCACTCGGCGTCGGCCACCGCCGCCCCACCGATGTCGTTGTTGAAGTACGCGTAGACGTCGCAGCCGGCGTCGAGCCAGCCGGCCAGCCGCTCCGCGGGGCGCCAGAGCCTCCGGCCGCCGTACCGGCCGGCATACGGCTCGTCCCCGGCCCGAGGGCCGTGGAAGCGGACGTAGGCCCAGTCGGTCGTGAGCTCCCACGGGTGGTCGGGAAGGAGATCGTGGACGCACAGCGCCGCTCCGGCGTCGGCGAGGACGCGCAACACGTCGTCGTGGATCCAGGAGGGATCGCGGACCTCGACCGCCCAGCGCAGGCTGCGGGGGGCGACCGCGAAGAACGCCTCGAGGCGCTCCACGTCGCGGCCCCAGCGGGGTGGCAGCTGCACCAGGTTGGGGCCGAGCGACGGTCCGAGTCGCTCGACCCGTTCGAGGTGGTGGGCCAGCCACGTCCCGGGATCGCGGAGCTTCTTGCGATGGGTCCCGAACCGACCCACCTTGACGGCGTAGACGAACTCGGCCGGGGCCTGCGCCGCCCAGGCATCCACCGTCTCGGCGCTGGGGAGTCGGTAGAAGGTGGCGTTGATCTCGACGGTGTCGAAGCGCCGGGCGTAGTGCTCGAACCATCGACGGGCCGGCGCGTCCGACGGGTAGACGGTGCCTCGCCAGTCGCGGTAGTGCCAGCCGGAGCAGCCGACCCGGGCTCGTCCTCGGCTCCGAGCGGTCATCGCAGCTCCCTCCCCGTCACCGGGGATGCGCCGAGTCGGGGCCGCCTCAGCGGCCGGTGAGCTCGAAGTACCGGGCCAGGTTGCCGACCACGGCGTCGAACCGGTCCCGGTCCAGGATCGCCCCCTCCCGACGCACCTCGTCCGGGTCGATGCGCAGCAGCCGGTCGACCTTCGCGTAGCTCGGCCGGCGCTTCGGGTCCCAGCCGACCGACCCGACGGGCACCTGGCTCCGGTGGCGCTTCCGCCTCGACGTCAGCTGCACGCCGGCGAGGTCGTCGCCCGTGCGGCCGATGATCACGACCGGACGGTCCTTGCCGCGGTTCGGGTCGTCCTCGTAGGGCACCCAGGTCCAGACGACCTCGCCGGGGTCGGGGTCGCCGTCGAGCTCCGGGGAGTACTCGACGCGGGTGCCCCGCTCGACGGCGGCCGTGCGCTGCCGGCGGCGCTTCGTGGTCGGGCCGACGCCACGCTCGTACTCGCGTCCGGTGGCCCGCACCCGGTCGACGACGTCCCGCAGCACCCTGATCCGGCTCACGGCGCAGGAGCGTACGCCTCGTCGCGCTCGACGATCCGCTCCGTACCGCCGTCGGCGACCGGAGCCTCACCGCCCGAACAGCTCGAGATAGGCGCGCATCGGGCCCGACCCGTCGTCGTACGTGACGTACCGGTGACCGGACGCCGTCAGCTCCCGATGGAGGACGTCGTCCGGGGCGGCGGTCGCAGGTGTGCCCACGAGGTGGAGCGCCGTTCCGCCGGGGCGCACGACCCGCTCGACCTCCCGCCGCTCCTCGTCGAGGCGCCATCCGATCGCCCGGCGGGTGATCAGGACGTCGGCGCTCGCGTCGGGCTGCGGGATGGCGTGCAGGAACCCGTCCACCACGAAGAGGTTGCGGAGCCCGGCTCGTTCCGCCCGTGCCCGCAGGAAGGTCCTGAGCGACGCCACGGGCTCGACGGCCAGGACGGATCCGGCCACGGGGGCGACGACCAGCGAGACCGCTCCGGTGCCGGCGCCGGCGTCGATGACCGTCCGGTCGCGCACGTCGACGAGCCCGGCGATGGCGGCCGCCAGCGCCTCGGGGTCGACGTCCCCGTCGAGGAGCTCGGGCGCGCGCTGGTACACGATCCAGTCGGCGAGCTCCCAGAGCAGCTCCTCCCGGCTCGAGTCGAGCTGGCCGGGTGACACCGGTGGGTGCAGCGCGAGGAGACCGGTGAGGAAGGGCTCGATCGGCGGGTGGCGGACGACGAGGTGGCGGCGCAGCCTCGCGTCTGCGTGCAGGACCGCCGCCAGCGCGGCCGCAGGCGCACGAACCGGGAGCTCGTCGATCTGGTGCGCCTCGAGGAGGAACAGGTCGTCCACCTGCGGATCGAGCGTGGCGAATCGCAGCCGGAGCCTCTCGGCGTAGGTCATCGGTCGACACCGACGACACACCCGCGTCGTCCTCGGAGCACGATCAGAACCTCGCGCCGTCCCGGTCGCCGGCACAGGGCACGAAGACCCGGAGCCGGGATCGGTGTCCGGCGTCGCATCCGTCGGTCGCCGGTCAGCGATCAGAAACAGGGTCGTCCCCACCGGTTCCCGGAGCGGAAACCTGGAGCGTCGTACCGTGGGATCCGTGGTCGCCACGCTGCCCCCACGGTCGGTCGCCTCACCGGCGTGTGTCGACGAGTTGCGCCGCCGGATCGGCTCGGCGCACGTGCTGGTCGACGAGGTCCATCGCCGGCGAGCCTCGCGCGACCACGCCTGGATGTCGCCGGTGCTGACCGAGGACCTGCCCGACACGATCGCCGACGTGGTCGTGCGGCCGGGTGACGTCGAGGCGCTACGGGCGGTGCTGGCCATCGCCCACGAGCACGAGGTCGCGGTCACTCCGCGCGGGCGGGGGACCGGCAACTACGGACAGGGTGTCCCGCTCGCGGGTGGGGTCGTGCTCGACTGCGCAGGGCTCGGAGGTGTGCTCGACGTCGAGCGAGGCTGGATCCACGCCGGCGCCGGTACGACCTTCGTTGAGCTCGAGGCCGCGGCGCGGGAGACCGACCAGGAGCTGGCCATGTTCCCGAGCACGGTCAACAGCATGCGGGGCGGCTTCCTCAGCGGCGGGGCCGGCGGCACGGGCACGCTGGAGCACGGCTTCGTGTGGGACGGCTTCGTCGAGAGCGCAGAGGTGGTGCCGTGCTGGGCCGACCCGGAGGCGATGATGCACGAGGGCGCTGCGGTCGTGCCGCACCTCCACACCTACGGCACGACCGGGATCATCGCGTCGGCGCGCGTCCGGTTGGTCCCGGCCCGCCGGTGGACCGCCCTGTTCGCGTCCTTCGACTCGTTCGCCGACGCAGCAGCCGCAGGGACCGCGGCGATGGAGCTCGACCCGGTGCCGCGGAACCTCGTCGTCGACGACGCCGCGCTCGTCGGCCACCTGCGCGAGCACCCTCGCCTGGATCTCGACCGGGTGAGCCTCCGCGCCATCATCGACGAGTCGAGCGTCGAGCAGGCGGTCGGCATCGTGTGGGGTCACGGCGGCCGGGTCGATCTGGTGCGGGCCGATGCGGTCGGGTACGTGGTGGCGACCTCGTTCAACCACGTGACCCTGTCCGCCAAGCGGGCCGACCCGGGGCTCTGCCACCTCCAGGTCGGCGGTCCCGCGCTGCTGGAGCGGACCGCCGAGGTCCGCAGCGTGCTCCCCGGGTCGATGCTGCACCTCGACGGCCAGCTCGTCGCAGGCGTCCGGCAGTTCGGTGGCCTCCTCATCTCCCGGTTCGTCGATCGAGAGCTGCTGTACCGGGGCATGGACGAGCTGCGGTCGCTCGGCGTGTTCGTCCTCGATCCGCACACCTGGCGGCTCGGTGCGCACGGTGACCTCGAGGAGCTCCGGGCCCTGGCGGCGTCGCAGGACCCGAAGGGACTGCTCAACCCCGGCAAGCTGCCCTGAGGCCCGCCGGCGACGGCGAGCTCTGTCGCCTCGGGCAGGCGTACCGTTGGGGTCGCGACCTGTGCGCGTCCGCTCCGGGGAGGTGCCATGACGCCGAGGACCTGTTGGGGCAACTGCGCCCTGACCTCGGATCCCGAGATCGAGGCGATCGACGCGATGGAGGACTCGCTCGGAGCCGTGCCCGAGGGAGTCAGGCGCGTGCGCGCCCTCATCTCGACCTTCGAGCTCTGCCACCACGACGCCGCTCATCGCATCGACAACGTCCTCGACGCCATCGAGGCGCTCGACACCGACCGGGGGTTCGGCACGCGCCCCGCCGGACGAGAGCACCCGGCCGAGCGCACGTGGCGAGCGGCCGCGAACCGGGTCGAGGCCCTCGCAGCCGACGCGGACCCGCTGCGCCGGTGGCAGTTCGAGCGAGTGGTCGAGAAGATCCGCAGCGTGCTCGACCCGACCCGGCACTACACCTGGCTGCTGTTGCGTGACGACGGGACCTTCCGCGCGGACTGCCCGGAGACCCACCGGTCGGAGGAGGGGCACTGGCTCGCGACGGTGAGGACGCTGCTCCGTGATCCCGAGGAGCTCTCGCTGGCGCTGGCGATCGACATGTTGTGGCCGTGCCACTGGCGCTTCGAGGACAACCTGCAGATCGTGCTCGACGCCATCGATGGTGAGCTCCACCCGACGACGCCGTTCATGGCGTGTGGGCGCAACATCGAGATGACACCACTGCGTGGCCGGGTGGAGCAGGTGTGCGCTCGACTGCGGGAGGTCGGGGACCCGGGCACGGCGCAGCGTTGGCTGTCGGCGTCGTTCGACAAGACGCTCCGGCTCCAGCTCTCCCCACCTGACGACGTCAGCGCGATCTCGGCGCTCCGGACGCCGGATCGTTGATGACGCGACCGTCAGTCCCAGTCGGCGGCGACCAAGGGGGCGAGCTGCTCGAAGAAGCCCGCCGGGGGCCGCGTCGGGCGGCCGGTGCGGTCGGTGATGCCGCCCTTGAGCTCCCCCTCGACGCAGACCTGCCCGTCGACGCTGACCCGTTGGGCCCACACCGACGACGCCCGCCCGGTCTTCGCCACTCGGCTCTCGACGACGGCGTGATCGGCGGCCTCGACCGGGCGCCGATACCGGAGGTGCACGTCGGTGATGACGATCTGGAAGCCGGTCTCGGCGAGCGCGTCCAGTCCGAGGCCGACGTCCTCGAGCGCGCGCACCCGGGCCTCCTCGAACCAGGCGAGGTAGACGGCGTGGTTGACGTGGCCGTACGGGTCCATCTCGGCGAAGCGGGGGCGGAGGCTGAGGCGGTGCGTCATCGCAGGCGAACGCTACGACCTGCGTGGGAGGATCATCGACCATGGGGGAGACACTGACCGAGTCCTACTGCCCGGCCTTCGACGGGCCGCCGATCCGTGACCTGACCGTCGGCGACCTGCTGCGCGAGGCCGCAGCCGACGCACCCGACGCCACGGCGCTCGTCGCCGGCATGCCCGACCCGGCCGACCGTCGGCGCTGGACCTACGCCGAGCTGCTCGCCGAGTCCGAACGGGTGGCACGGGCGCTCCTCGCCCGCTTCGAGCCGGGGGAGCGGGTCGCCGTCTGGGCCCCGAACGTGCCCGAGTGGGTGATGCTCGAGTTCGGCTGCGGGCTGGCCGGCGTCGTGCTCGTGACCGTCAACCCGGCGTTCCAGTCGAAGGAGGTCGACTACGTCCTTCGCCAGTCGGGGGCGAGCGGGGTCGTCACGATGGCCGAGTTCCGGGGGAACCCGATGCTCGCCACCGTGCAGGAGCTGCAGACCGGTCTCCCGGAGCTGCGCGAGGTCGTCTCGCTGGGCGAGTGGGGCGACTTCCTCGCCTCTGGCGACCCCGACCGGGCGCTCCCGCACGTCGATCCGGGCGCCGCCGCTCAGATCCAGTACACGAGCGGCACCACGGGCTTCCCCAAGGGCGCGGTCCTCCACCACCGGGGCATCGTCAACAACGCCCGCGACATCCTCCAGCGCAACGACCGGTGGGTCGTTGCGCT
>JAAUYI010073245.1_pt1 | contig 18918 bp, 24 predicted proteins | sample 7278041 | NCBI WGS metagenome assembly JAAUYI01 (sample SAMN14350216, study PRJNA611818) | marine sediment metagenome | isolation source: surface marine sediment (0.6m) | place: French Polynesia: Moorea | collected 2018-08
CAAAGCCGCAGGCCAAGCAGGTGCTGGACAACAACATCCGCATCCTCGGCCTGCTGGGCGAGTGCATCGCCGTCGCCGAGAGCAGCACCAAGACCCTGGACAAGGAGTTCGGTCCGGCGGTCAAGGGCAAGCCGAGGATCGGCAACCTCTAGATCAAACCCCGTTCAATTGGATTCAATTGAGCGGGGATGATTTGATCTATTTCATATAGGTAGAGCAGCTTGTCCGCGTTCAAGTGAACGCGGGCTGCTCTAGGATTGGCCGCCCACCGGGACCGCCGTCCCGCCTGCAGGCTTGCCTGATCGGGCGCGAGGGGCCATATCGCTCTTCCAAGAGCCGCCCCGCCCACAGCCTGCAGCACCCGCCGAGATGTCCCGAACCCCGCCCGTCTGGTTCAAGCCCGCGATCGAGTACGGGCCGCTCCTGATCTTCCTCGCCGTCTACTTTTTCGCCGGCCTGATGGCCGCGACCGCCGCCATCATTCTGGCCGCGGCGGTGGCGGTGGCCTTGGCGGCGGTGGTCGAGCGGCAGATCCCACGGATGCCGCTGTTCACCGCCGTGGTCATCGCCGTCTTCGGCGGGATCACCCTGGCCCTCAACGACGAGACCTTCATCAAGATGAAGCCGACCTTCGTCCAGCTCTTCTTCGCCGCGATCCTGGGCGGCGGACTGCTGCTCAAGCGGCCGCTGCTCAAGGCGCTGCTCGGCGGCTCCTGGCCGATGGACGACCTCGGCTGGCGGCGCCTGACCTGGCGTTTCGCGGCCTTCTTCGTGGCGATGGGCGCGCTGAACGAGCTGGTCTGGCGGACTCAGACGACCGATTTCTGGGTGGTCTTCAAGGCCTTGGGTCTCAGCGGTCTGACCCTGACCTTTGTACTTTGCCAGCTGCCCCTGCTGCGGCGCCACGCACTGGCCAGCGAAGCCTCGGAGCAGGATCAGAGCTAGTGCCGTTCACCTTCCGGCGCGGCGTCGGCGGCTTCCAGCGGACCGGCTGAGCCACCTTCCGCGGGTCGATGTTGAAATGGCGCTTGAAGGCCTCCAGCCCGAGGGTCCGGGGACCGTCGGAGTATTCGCCATTGCGGTCGCGCATCGTCACCACGAAGCGAACGTGGGGGATGCCGTTGTCGTTCTCCTCGATCCGGAGGACTTGGGCGATCTCCATCAGGTCACCGGTGCGGAATCGCGCGAAGGAGGCGCCCGCGACGACTTCTTCTGGACGCGGCAGCTCAGACTTTGTCGGCAGTGAGATCTGGAGAGAGCGGAACGCTTCTAAACTGCGCGTCAACCACGAACTCGGCATATACACGGAATCCGGTCCTATTCATTTGTCGGTTGCCTCTCTCCCAAGGGCAAGAGTTAACCCAATACCGCCCGTCGTGGTTGTGGCAAAAGGTGGGGTTGGCTGTGTCAGGAAAGGGTCGAGGGCCAGTGATTTCAATCCTTTGGCATAGGATGTCTGGCCCTATGGCCCAGCGCTGAGGGCGCGCCGACGCCGGGCGTCATCGGGGGCGTCGCAGCCGGGCAGTCACACAGATTTGACTCTGGGATTGATTGTGTAGAAATTTGTAATACTTAAATAAAGCCGGACGTATATCGTAGTATTAAATATCGTTACGGTAAATGTGTAACAGAAAGTTCAGGGTTATTACCTAGTTTTTGACGCGGGACCGAGACCGGGACCAACCCGGGGACGGGAGAGCATGGTGTCCAGGCGTTCGACCCGGGCCAAAGCCTTAGACGGGGCAGGCGTGGCATGAATCTGAGCCTCTTCGCGTCCGTGGTGATCAGCGTCTTCGCGGTCGGCGGCTCGATCGTGCTGCTGCGCCGCTACGGCGACTGGCGCGTCGGCTTCTTCGCCGCCCTGACCGCCTTCATGGCGACCCTGATGGCGGTCTACTTCACCGCGGAGCTGGTGATGGCGCCGCCGGGCTGGGTGATGACCGGCTCGGCCGGCCAGATCTCGGGCCTGGCTATGAGCGCCCTGGCCATGGTCGCGGTCTTCTTCATGGAGCGCATCATCGGCCAGCACACCGCCCGGCAGCGGGCGCTGCGCCTGCCTCAGTTCACCGTCGACCGCGCCGCGATCGCGGCCTTCTGGGTCGCCCCCGACGGCGCGCTGCTCTACGCCAACCAGTGGGCCTGCCAATGTCTCGGCTACACCCGGGAGGAGCTGCTCAGCCGGAACATCGGGGACATCAGCCCGGACCTGCCCCGCTGGCGCTGGCTGGCCAACTGGCGGACCCTGAAGGAAGCCGGCTCGCTGAGCTTCGAGACGCAGTACCGGACCAAGAAGGGCCTCCTGCTGCCCATGGACGTGACCACCAACTACCTGGAGTTCGACGACCAGGCCTATGCCTGCCTCTTCGCCCGCGACATCACCGACCGCAAGCAGGCGGAGACGGAGCTGCGCCGGGCCAAGGAGCAAGCGGAGGCCGCCAACCATGCCAAGAGCGAGTTCCTGGCCAACATGAGCCACGAGCTGCGCACCCCGCTGAACGCCATCATCGGCTTCTCCGAGATCCTGGCCATGCAGATCTTCGGGCCCCTGGGCTCCGAGCGCTACCGCTCCTACGTCGAGGACATCCACCAGAGCGGCAACCACCTGCTGGGCATCATCAACGGCATTCTCGACCTCTCGAAGGCCGAGGCCGGCAAGCTGACCCTGGACGAGACCGAGGTCGACTTGGCCGAGGTCCTGCGCCAGAGCGGCCGCATGTTCCGGACCAAGGCCGCCGAGCAGGGCATCAAGCTGATCTTCGATCTGCCCGAGGCGATGCCCGGAATCCTGGCCGATGCGCGCCTGGTCAGCCAGGTCGTGATCAACCTGATCTCCAACGCGATCAAGTTCACGAACCAGGGAACCGTGGCCGTCAGCCTGGGGCGCGAGGCCGAGGGGGCGTGCTACATCCGGGTCCGCGACACCGGGGTCGGCATCGCCAAGGAAAACATCTCGAAGGTCGTCGAGCCCTTCGTCCAGGTCGAGAGCGCCTTCAGCCGCGGCCACGAGGGCACGGGCCTCGGCCTGCCCTTCGTCCAGAAGATCATGGAGCTGCACGGCGGCCGCCTGACCATCGAGAGCGAGCTGGGCGAGGGCACGACGGTGACCGTGTACTTCCCGTCCGAGCGGGCGGTGGCGCCGGGATCCCAGCTTCCCGGGGCGGTGCTTCACGGCCCGGGCGCCAAGACGGAGGCGGTCGCCTGATGGCCCGGCGCCCGGTCCGGCGTCGCCGGCGGGCGCCCGCGCAACGCTCGATCAGTGGAGAGCGGCGCCGTTCTGGCCGCGCGTCAGGAGGCGGTTCACCGAGGCCATGACCGCCTCGAGCTCGGGCCCGAGGCTGGTCTCGATCTCGGAGGACAGGCGTTCCAGCATCACGTGGGTGTACTGGAAGCGCCAGGTCTGGGCCTTTTCCCAGCCGACCTCCTGGACCAGCTCGATGGCGATCAGGAAGGGCCTGAGTAGCGGCTCGGGCAGCCCGGTCTTGCGATAGAGCTTGCGGAAGCCCTCCGGGCCGCCGTCTTGGAGCACGGTGCGGGCGCTCGCGATAGGGATCCCGGCCAGCACGCCCATCGCGGCCTCGAAGAAGCGGAGGTCGCCGAGGCAGAGCGCGCGCAGCAGCAAGGTCGGCGTCAATCGGTCCTGGGACTTCAGCCGCTTCGCCAGCTCGCGGGCCTCACCCCCGGCGCCGTCCGTCTTGGCCGCCTGGGCCAGGGCCTTCTCGCTGCCCTGCTGGATCAGCTCGGCGGCGATCTCGGGCGGCAGCTCCTGCCGGCTGATCAGCTCCTCGTAGAGATCCTCGGCGATCACCGTGATCAGGCGCTCGGTCACCGAGAGCGGCAGCATCGGCCGGGCGACGAGCAGCTTCTGGACATCGCGGTCCTCGCCGAAATCGGCGATGACCCGGCCGTAGCCATTGGCCGAGATCCGGGCCCCGTCGTTTCCGAGCAGCACCTTGATGGCGTCGTGGTTCCGGGTCGCGATCAGGGCGTCCGAGACCCGGGAGGTGACGTCGTCGCGCGCCGCGACCGCGCCCAGCTTGGTCGCGGTCCCGGCCTCGATCACCGCGATCAGGTCGTCGTCGGTGAGGACGCTGGAGTAGCGGATCACCGGTAGGGCCACGGCCTCGACGTCCGCGGCCAGGCGGCAGGCGACGTTCCGCGGCAGGAAGGGGCAGGACTTGGCGTGCTCGGCGACCGCCTGGCGAACCGCGACCTCCAGGTCCCGGGCCAGGAGATCGAGGATCTCGCCGGCGAGCTCGCGCTCGGCCTTGCCGAGGCTGCCGAAGGACAGCGCCTGGGCGACGCTGGCCGCGGTCTCGGCCCGGCCCCTGGGCGAGGGATCGGACAGGAGCCGCTTGACGGAGTCCTGCGAAAGCGCGACGGGGCTGTTCATCTGCAATCTGCTGATTTGCGCATGGCACCAAGCGGTGGCACAGGTCGGCCTACATAAATAGAATTATGCTTTTATGGCTAACAGCATCATGCGCTAGAGGACTTAAGCATCGCTTAAGCGCGCCACACGAGGGCGTGAGGTCACCGATGGGCCATGACGGCGAGACCGCGCGGTCCGGTTTGGGCCCGTTCCAGGCGCAGGCTCGGTCGTCGCCTTGATGCCGACGGGAATTCCGCGCCCGGCCGCGGCGCCGCGGAGACGGCCACGGCGGAAAAAAAGAAACCCCGCTCGGGCAGAGCGGGGTTTCGCACAATAGCAGAGGTAGGAGAGGGGAGCGCTAACGGCTCCGTGACACAATTTGGCCTCAGGGTCTTAACAAAGCCTTAACGCGGCAGCTTTTCCAGAGGCCCAGGCGGGCCGCCGCCTGTAATGGTTTCCAAGTGCTCTATTTCACTCGGAGTCCGGACGCGCGGGCCGAAGCTGTGACAAAAACGGGATCCGGTGCCCCGGTCGCCTGCCCAATGCCGCGGCCCCGGATCTCCCCCGCGGCATCCCTGCAACGAAGGCCCGGGGTGCGGCGGGTCCGAAGAATCTGCCCGAGCCGGCTTGACAGGGGCAGCGGTTTATGACAATTTCGCACGTACGATGAATTCGTGCGCCCGCGGCACTCCAAGGCCGGCGGGCGTTTTCTTTGTCTTCCCTGTCATTCCCGGATTTCGAGGGTCTTGAATGCCGAAGGATCCCCTTATGGGACCCCTGCGCCCGCCGCTGCCGCAAGGCGGCACGGCCATGCTGCCCCTGGACTTCATGCTGGCGCTGCTGCGCGATGAGACCGCCACCCTGGCCGACCGGAAGTGGGCGGCCGAGCGGGCCGCGCCCTACTGCCACCCCCGGGCCACGGCGGCAGCCCAGGAGGACCCGGGCACCCGCCAGGAAGACGCCCTGGACGCCTTGGCTTAGGAACTGGCGGGGGAAGCATGGAGCCCCGAGAGCGGGCGATCCGGCAGCGCCTCAAGGACGACTTCCCGCACTACGCCGCGCGCTGCCTCAGGATCCGGCCCAAGACCGGCGGCCTGAGGCCCTTCGCGCTGAACGAGGTGCAGCGGCGCCTGCACGACCGGATCGAGGCCCAGCGGGCGGCGCGCGGGCGGGTCCGGGTCCTGGTCCTCAAGGCGCGCCAGCCCGGGGTCTCGACCTACGTCGCCGGCCGCTTCTTCTGGCGCGTCACCCACGGCCCGGGGCTGCACGCCTTCATCCTGACCCACCGCAACCAGGCGACCGACAACCTTTTCGCCATCGCCAAGCGCTTCCAGGAACACTGCCCGGCGCCGGTCCGGCCTGCCCTGGGCACCAGCAACGCCAAGGAGCTGCGCTTCTCCGGCCTGGACTCCGGCTACCGCGTCGGGACCGCCTCGGCGGCCGGGGTCGGCCGCTCCGAGACCATCCAGTGCTTCCACGGCTCCGAGGTCGCCTTCTGGCCCCGGGCCGAGGAGCACGCCGCCGGCATCCTGCAGGCGGTGCCCGAGACGGAGGGCACCGAGGTCATCCTGGAATCGACCGCCAACGGCCTGGGCGGGGTCTTCTACGACCTCTGCCGGGCGGCCGAGCGGGGCGAGGGGGACTTCGAGCTGGTCTTCATTCCCTGGTTCTGGCACGCCGACTACAGGCGGCCCGCGCCGGACGGCTGGACACCGCCGCCGGCTTTCCTGGCCTACGAGACGCTGCACCGCCTGGAGCGGCCCCAGACCTACTGGGCCTACGCCAAGAACCGCGAGCTGGCCCTGGCCCTGGGCGCCGAGGCCGATACCATCTGCTGGAAGTTTCACCAGGAATACCCGGCGACCGCCCAGGACGCCTTCCAGTCGGGCGGCGGCGACAGCCTGATCGCCTCCGACCTCGTGATCCGGGCCCGGCGCGAGACGCTGCCGGCGCCTGGACCGCGCACGCCGCTGGTCCTGGGCGTCGACGTCGCCCGCGGCGGCGGCGACAAGACCCGGATCCTCGACCGCCAGGGCCGGCGCTACGGCCACCGTGTGAACCGCGCCCTCGACTGCCCCGACCTGATGCAGGTCGCCGGGATCCTGGCCGCCGAGATCGAGCGCCTGCGGCCCGACCGGGTCTTCATCGACGCGACCGGCGGCTACGGCGCGGCGGTCTACGACCGGCTGAAGGAGCTGGGCTACCGCCGACTGGTCTCGGCCGTGGAGTTCGGCGGCCGGGCCCGCGACCCCGAGGCCTACGCCAACCGCCGGGCCGAGATCTGGGCCGCCCTGCGCGACCACCTGCGCGAGCCGGGCGGCTGCGACCTGGTCGACGACGAGGAGCTGCACCGGCATATCTGCGCCCCGGGCTACAGTTTCGATTCCAGCGGCCGGCTGCTGCTCGAGCGCAAGGAGGAGATCAAGAAGCGCCTGGGCTTCTCCCCCGACGCCGGCGACGCCGCGGCCCTGACCCATGCCGAGCCCCTGCGCTGCCGCGACGCTTCGGCCGCGCGGCCGGCCCGGGCCGAGGGCGACTACCGGGTGCACGGCTGGTAGGCTGGTGACGCCCAGCCGAACGGAGACTGGTGGATCAGGAGCGCGTGTGCTGACCAGCGAACAGACCAACGCCTTCCGGGGGGACGGCTTCCTGGTCCTGGAGCGCTTCGTGGCGCCCGAGGCCTGCGACGAGCTGCGGGCGCGGGCCGAGGCCCTGGTCGCCGACTTCGATGCCGAGGATCTGCGCTCGGTCTTCTCGACCACCTCGCGGGTCCAGGACCGGGACGACTACTTCCTCGGCTCTGGCGGCGGCATCGGCTTCTTCTTCGAGGAGGAGGCCTTCGACGCCGACGGGCGGCTGACCGTGCCGAAGGATCGCGCGCTCAACAAGCTGGGCCATGCGATGCACGACCTGGACCCGGTCTTCGACCGCTTTTCGCGCAACCCGGGAGTCGCCGCCGTGGTCGCCGGCCTCGGCCTGGCGGATCCCCGGCTGCTGCAGTCGATGTACATCTTCAAGCAGCCGGGCATCGGCGGCGAGGTCGTGCCGCACCAGGACGCGACCTTCCTGCGGACCGAGCCGAGCTCGGTCATGGGGCTGTGGTTCGCCCTGGAGGATGCCGATCGGGACAACGGCTGCCTCTGGGCGCTGCCAGGCGGCCAGCGGCTGGGCCTGAAGAGCCTCTACCGCCGCGACCCGGAGCGGGGCATGGTGATGGAGGTGCTGGACGACAGCCCCTTCGACCTCGCGGCCGGGCGGCCGCTGGAGGTCCCCAAGGGCACGATGGTCGTCCTCCACGGCCTGCTGCCCCACTGGAGCGCCCCCAATCGCTCGCCGCGGTCGCGCCACGCCTACACCCTGCACGTCATCGACGGCGGCGCCCGTTACCTCGAAGACAACTGGCTGCAGCGCCCGCCGGAGCTGCCGCTGCGCGGCTTCTGATCTGCCCCACCCGACATCGAAAAGGACCCAGGACCTTGCGTGCGCTCGCGGTGTTCCACGGCGCCGGGCTCGGCTTGGCCGTGCGCCTCTTCTGCGGCCACCGGCCCGGCTTTCGCCATTGCTTCGCGGCGCTGGAGACCGAGGCGGGCTGGCTGCGGATCGACGCCCAGGCCCACCGCACTGTGGTCGAGCTGGTGGCGCCGCCGGGCTACGACCTTGCCGATTTCTACCGCGGTGCCGGCCTGACCGTGGTCGAGACCGATGTCCGACGGCCGCCGCGGCGCGACCTGGCGCCGACCTGGTTTTCCTGCGTCGAGACCGCGAAGCGGATTCTCGGGGTCCAGCGCTGGTGGATCTGGACCCCCTGGCAGCTCTACCGCTTTCTGTCGAAGGCCTGAGCGCGCGATCCTGCTATACTGAAACGCTCGAAGCCGGCGATGCGGGGCGAGCACCATGCGGCGGCGTTTCGGTCTGATCACCTTTGTCTGGGCAACGGCTTGCGGCGCGGCGCAGGGTCCGGCGGCGGCCGCGGACTGCCGAACGGTGTCGCAGGTCGAGGCCTATCGCTTCGAGCTCTGTGCCGGTGCCGCCGAGGGACCGGCCCAGCGCCTGAGGCTCCTGCATGACGACGCGGAGGTCTTCGTCGCCGAGGATCACCGGATCGAGGTCGCGCCGCCCCTTCTCGAGTCGGGCCGGCAGCGTGACCCGATTCCGGCCGGCTACGACGTCACCGGCGATGGCCGGCCCAATGCCGTGGTCTACGGCGATTCCGGCGGTGCGCATTGCTGCATCCAGGTCTATGTCCTGCAGCTCGGGCCGGACTTTGCGGTGCTGAATCGCCTCGACGCCGGCAACCACCTGCCCCTGTTTCGCCAGGCCGACGCCGACCCGGCGCTGGAGATCGAGCTGCGCGACGGCATCTTCGCCTATTGGCGAGCGCCCTTCGCCAAGTCCCCGGCGCCCCGGGTGGTCCTCGACTTCCGGGACGGCCGCTACCGTCCGGCGCCGGAGCTGATGCGCCAGCCGGCGCTCGGCAACGCCCGCCTGCAACGCCGCGCGCAGGCGCTGCGCCGGGGCGAGGGCTGGGACCGGGATCCCCGCTATCCGCTCGACAGCGGCCTCTGGACGGTCATGCTCGAGCTGGTCTACAGCGGCAACCTGGACCAAGCCGAACGCTTCCTCGAGCTCGCCTGGCCCGAGGGCCGGCCGGGCCGCGAGGACTTCCACCGCGCCTTCTTCGACTGCCAGCTGCGGCTGAGCCTCTACTGGCCGGCGATCGCCGCCCTGAACGGCCTCGATCCCCTGCCGCCCGCGCGCGGCTGCGGCGGCTGATCGCCCGACTCCTGCTCCATCCTCAACCGGAGACCCAGCATGTTCCGACGCCACATCGCCGGGCTGGAAAGCCCGTGGTTCGACCGCCGCCGACACAAGTCGCTCGTCGATCCGCCCAAGCCGCCGCCACCACCGCCGCCGCCGCCGGAACCGGACGATCCGGCCCTCGACGAGGCGCGCCGGCGCGAGCGGCTTGCCCGCCGCCGGCGCGGCGGCCTGCGCGGCACGATCCTGACCAGCAGCCTGGGCGACACCTCGCCGCAGCCCGACCGGCGCAGCAGCCTGCTCGGCCGCTAGCCGGGCCGAACGGACAGAAAGGAGAACACCTTGTCCAAGGACATTCAGGACCTGCTGAGCCGCTACCGCAGCCTGAAGGCGGAGCGCCGGGTCTGGGAGAGCCACTGGCAGGACCTGGCAGAGGTCTTCCTGCCGCGGCGGGCCGACTTCACGACCGGCCAGGTCGCCGGCGGCAAGCGCACCGAGCGGATCTTCGACGGCACCCCGATGCTGGCCCGGCGCGGCCTGGCGGCGGCGGTCGACGGCCTGCTGAAGCCCAAGACCAGCCGCTGGTTCCGGCTCCGGCCGCAGGACCCGGCACTGGAGGCCGACGACGCCGTCAAGCGCTGGGTCGAGCTGGCCGAGGAGCGGCTCTGGTCGGCGCTCTACGACCCCCGCGCCAAGTTCGTGCAGCGCAGCGCCGAAGTCGACGACGACCTGGTCACCTTCGGGACCGGGGTGCTGTTCATCGGCGAGGCCGGCGGGCTGGACCGCCTGCTGTTCCGCTCGGTGTCGCTGAAGAACGCGCTGCTGGTCGAGGGCGCCGAGGGCGACGTCGACAGCCTCTTCCTGCTGATGGAACTCAGCGCCCGCCAGGCCGCCGAGCGCTTCGGCCGTGAGCGCCTTGGCGCCAAGACCCTGGAGGCGCTGGAAGGGCCGGAGGCCAAGCCGGACCGGCGCTTCGGCTTCCTGCAGGGCATCTTCCCGCGCCGGGAGCGGGATCCGCGCCGGGCCGGTGCCGCGGACCTGCCCTTCGCCTCGGTGGTGATCGACGTCGAGTCCCAGCACAAGGTCGGGGAGGGCGGCTTCCACGACTTCCCCTTCGCGCTGCCGCGCTGGGACACCGCCGCGGGCGAGGTCTACGGCCGCTCGCCGGCCATGCTGGCCCTGCCCGACGCCAACAGCCTGCAGGAGATGGGCAAGACCCTGCTGGTCGCCGGCCACAAGGCGACCGACCCGCCGCTGCTGGCCGCCGACGACAGCGTCCTGGGGGCGATCAAGACCTTCCCCGGCGGCATCACCTACTTCGACGCCGAGACCGTTCGCGACCTCGGCCGTGTCCCGGTCACGCCGCTGCAGAGCGGCGCCAACGTGCCCCTGGGCCGCGAGATGCAGAACGACACCCGCGACCAGATCTGGCAGGCCTTCTTCCGCAACGTCCTGCAGCTTCCGGTCGGGGCGCCGAGCATGACCGCCACCGAGGTGCTGGAGCGCAAGGACGAGTTCCTGCGCACGGTCGGCCCGGTCTTCGGTCGCCTGGAAGCGGACTATCCGGCGGTGATTGTCGAGCGCGCCTTCGGCCTGCTGGACCGGGCCGGCGCCTTTTCCGAGCGGCCCGAGCGGCTGCGCGGCCGGCGCCTGCGCTTCACCTTCGCCTCGCCGGTCGAGCAGGCCCGCCGCCAGGTCGAGGCGGCCGGGGCGGCCCGCGCGGTCGAGCTGCTGGCGCCCTTCGTCACCGCCCAGCCCGAGATCATGGACCACTTCGACGGCGACGCCATCGCCCGCGACACGCCGGAGATCTTCGGCCTGCCGCAGCGCTGGCTGCGCCCGCGCGAGACCGTGGACGGCCTGCGCGAGAGCCGGGCCGAGGCCCAGCAGGCGGCGGCCTTGGCCGCGGTCCTGGGCGCCGACGGCGCGGCGGCGGGCGCCCGATGACCTGGAGTTTCTTTCGCCGCTCCGCCGGCGACCGGGGCGGCGACCTGGAGCGCTTCTTCGGCCGCCTGGCCCGCGACCAGCTCGGCCCGGGCTACGGTGCGGCCGAGCGTCGGCGGGACTTCCGCAGCGTCTTCGCGACCCCGGCCGGCCGCCGGGTGCTCTGGAGCCTGCTCGACTGGTGCGGCCTGTTCCGCCCGGTGGCGGTCAAGGGCGATCCCTACGAGACCTACCACCGGGACGGCCGTCGCGACATCGGGCTGCGGATCATTCGGACCTTGGAAGCGGCGCCGCCGCCCGGGGAGGATACCCCGGCCGCCGTACAAGAGGAAAGGCAGGGCTAGCCATGGATCGAAACCAAGCGCAGCTGTCGGACAGCGGCGGTTCCGCGGAGCCGATCGATGCCTCCCCCGACCCGGGGGACGCGGCGCCGGCCTGGCCGGAAGACCTTCCGGAGGATCTGACCACTGCCGCGCGGAAATTCGCCGACCCGACCGAGGCGCTCCGCTCCTACGTCGAGCTGGAGCGCCGGCTCGGCCGCGCGGTCGTCCTACCCGGCGAGGACGCCGACGAGACCGAGGTCCGGCAGTTCCACCGGCGCCTCGGGGTGCCCGAGCGGCCCGAGGACTACCCGGTGCACTTTCCCGAGCCGCTGGACGCCGGGGAGGGAGATGGCGTCCTGGCCGAGCGGCGCGGCCGCTTCCTGGCGGCGATGCAGGCGGCCGGGGCGACCCCCGGCGTGGTGCAGGCGGCGCTCGACTGGTTCGGCGGCGAGGTCGCGGGCCTCGACGGTGCGGCGGCGGCGCGGCGCGATCAGGTCGAGGCGGCCGCGGAAGGCGAGCTGCGCCGGGACTGGGGGCCGGACTACGAGCGCAACCTGGCCCTGGCCCGGCGCGCGGCGCAGCGCTTCGGGTCCGAGGAGGGCCAGGCCTTGGCCGAGCTCACCCTGGCCGACGGCAGCCGGCTGGGCAGCCAGGCCGGCTTCCTGCGCCTGCTCGCCGCCGTCGGCGGCGCGCTGCTCGAAGATCAGCCCCTGATCGGTCCCGGCAGCCCCGAGGATGACGGCGTGGCTCAGCGCATCGACGGCCTGCACCGCCTGCCGGCCGAGCGCTACAAGTCCGAGGCGGTCCAGAGCGAACTGCGCGGCCTCTACCGCCGGCTGCACGGCGGGGAAGGGTAGAGCGGCGTGACCGGATGAGCCCGAACGCGGTACTTGCCTCGGTGGAGCCAAGGCCCATTGCAGGCCGGCATCATTCACTCAACGCGGAAAGAGGCCTTACCGGCACCAGGCCCGTCGCCTTCGACGCCAAGTCGCTGTTCTCTGTTACGAGGGCGTCCGCTTGAAGCTGCGTCAGGGCCAGGTACTCGGCCTGAAACGTCGAGGCCATCCCCGTCTCTGCGGCAAGTGCCCAAGCGCGGCGTCGCAGGACCGCGTCGCCGAGGTACCTTAGCTTCAGCTTGCCAAAGCGCGCGTTGAGATCCAGCCCCGCCTTCTCGGTCAAATCGCCGCGTTGGACGCGTCCGTACAGCAGGTCCAGAAGTTGCGAGCGCAACAGCGTCGGCGCCAGCAAGCGGTGCGAGGGTGCCGGCTCAATCGCTTCCTCGGCAATCAGGAGCGCAACGCCGGCGTCGATCACAAAACGGGTCATTGGATCGTCGTCGCCTGTCTCGATGTTCCGCTTACAGCTTCTCGCCCGGCAGCCTGACGGCCTGCGCGACCCAATCCTCGATCCGGGCCTCGTCCAGCTCGTCTTCCTCGTAGATGTTGAAGTAGCGCGTGCCCTCGACCTTCGACGCGACCGGCGGTACGGGCTCAAGCGAAGTCCCTTGCATGAACGTCAGCTGGACGTAGGTCTTGTAGCAGTACATCCCCATGAAGTAGCCGTCTTCCTTGCCGAACAGGGGCGTGTTCCATTTGACGGCCTTTTGCACCTCGGGGAAGATTCGCTCCACGATGTGATCCACACGGCGACCTATTTCGCTTTTCCAGCCCGGCATTGCGGCGACATAGGCTTGGACGGGCGCGTTGCCCTCACCCTTCGGAATTTGCGGGTTGCCGCTGGAAAGAAGCTTTGGCTCGTTCTTCTCGCTCATGGCTTCGGCACAAACAGTGAGGACTACAACTTTCGCAGGAAGGCGCGGGAGCGCTCCAGACAGAACTCGGCGGCTGCGGCATCATAGACCGGCAGGCTGCGGTCCAGAAAGTAGTGCCGAACGCCATCATAGCGATGCATCTCGAGCGCTGCTTCGCCGGCGGCGGCGGTCCATTCGGTGAAGAACTCTTCGTTGTCGAAGGGATCGGGACGCGCGATATGCACCGAGACGCGAATCCCGGATCATCGAGGGCGTGGTCGCCAACGCGTCGAAAAGCGACCGTCCGGTGCCGGTCCAGTGCGGCAGCCTGCACGATGGCTCCGGCCGAGAACTGGTGGCCTGGTGTTTCTCGACCGAGCTCAAGAAGCTCTCGCCCGGCGAGCGGACCAGCTTCCACACCCATGTCCCGAGCCGGACGGACGGCGCCGCCGAGATCACGATCGATTTCGCCGCCGAGGCACCGCAGGACGAGCGACGCTAGAGCCGCCCGCGTTCACTTGAACGCGGATAACTTGATCTGGCTCTTGGCCAGCCCGCTCCGCGCCACTTCGCGAGCGGCCTGGAACCAAAGGTCTGCGGACGCCTCTTTGGACGCCGATCTCCAGGGACGCCGATCTCGGTCAAGGCCCCAGTCCTGACCCGGGCAGCCGACTCCGTCCGACACGCCAGGCGGTGGCCGATCGCCTGATGGCCAGCCTCCTCAGGTGCCCAAGGGGACCTTGGGACCGCCGCCGGGCTCGATCACCCAGGCCTTGGGGAAGCGGGCGGTGGCGCGCAGGCCGAACTCGGGAATGCAGTGCACCTCGAGACGGCCGCCGTGGAGCTCGACCAGGGATTTGGGGATGTCGAGCCCGAGCCGGGTCGGCAGGTTGGCCAGCGCCGGATCGTTGGTCTTGACCTCCTCGGCCTGGGTCGGCGGCAGGGGTTGGCCGCCGGGCAGGCTGCCGAGCTGGGACTGCACGGTCAGGCGGAACTCGCCCGAGAGGCTGACGTCGGGGACCGTGGAGACGAGGTCGCCCGGGTCCGAGGCCCGGATCGCGTTGAGGATCAGGGTCAGGACGATCTGCTGCAGGGCCCGCTGGTCCATCTTGAGCAGCGGCAGGTTGTCGGGCACGTCGATCGCCAACGTCACGCCGGCGTCCCGCGCCAGCTTGCTGGCCAGGCGCCGGGCCTCGGCCAGGGCGGTCGGGACATGGCAGACCTGGTAGGGTCGCCGGGCGTCGTCGGCGGTGGCGCGCGGCAGCTGTTCGACCTCGCCGAGGAAGGCCATGAGCTGCTGTCCGGTCTTGAAGATGTCCTGGGCGTATTGCCGGTACTGCGGGTTGCCGACCGGCCCGAACATCTCCTGGCTGATGACCTCGGAGAAGCCCAGGATGGCGGTCAGGGCGGTGCGCAAGGCGTGGTCGATCTGCACCCGCTCGTCGTCCTGCGCCGCGGCCCGGACCGGCTGGGCCGCTCCCTGCGGCCGCTTGGTCTCGGTGCTCGGGGCCTGGCGGCCGGGGTTCTGGGTCTTCGGAAGTGCGCTGGTCACCTGGTCTCAGATCCCGCTTTGTGGCGCCCGGCACCGGCATCTCCCGCGTCCCGCCGGGAAGGGTCCCGGGGCCGCCGCCGCCCGTGCCTGTCTCGATCGCCCAGAGGGTAGCCGGATCTTTTTGAGAACTTATTAATAAAGGCAAACAATTCACTTTTCATAATAGAGATTCACCATATTCACGATCTATAGTTAACGTACTACCCAAAAGTTGTGGCAATTTTAGTGTAATTGATGATTTATTATTGACGATCCGCGCCTTTCCAGGTACTTCATTAACAAGAAGTAAACAAGAAACGAAGACATCGGGAGGGGTGCATGAAGCGGCTGCGTCGGGGATTCTGGACCGCCGAGCAGGGGGCGACGGCCATCGAATACGCGATGCTGGCGGCGACCCTGTCGGTCCCCGTCCTGCTGGTCTTCGCCTATCTGGCCGACGACGCACTGGCGATCTGGGACTTCGTGGCGCGGCGCCTGGCCGAGGTGACGGAGCAGATCCGCCTGCTCGACTAGGCGCCGGCTCGACTAGGCGATCGCCGCCGGCAGCCGAGGACGGCGATATCCGCGCGGGCGCGCCGGGCGCGGGGGCCTTGGCAGGCTTGGATCCTCGGAAAACGGTTGCGGGTGCGGCGCCTTCCGCAGCCGCGGCAAGACGACTTCGGGCCCGGCCTCGCAGCCCTGTCGCTGCGGGGCCGTCGCCGTGGCGCCTCAGTAACGGTCCTCGCGATGCTGCGAGCGGCGGACGCGGGCCTGAACGGCCTGGAGGACCGTCAGGGTCGCGGGATAGCCGATCAGCACCACAAGCAGGAGTACGATCGAAAGGTCGACGAGGTCTGCGATCATCGCAGCAGGCTCCCTGCGCCTGTTTGGTTAACCGATGATTTAGCCCCTAGCCTTAAAAAACCGTTAAAGATCCGGGACCTGGCGGCCGACTTTCTTCGGATTCGGCATCTCCGGCAACACTAAGGCGGAGGAGATAACATCGGCGGGCGATATCTGTGAGCTTTGTGGTTAGCGGGCATCTTTCACCAAGGGCCGAGCCGTTAAGGATTTGTTAACCTTACCGGTCGTATTTTGATCCTTGGGAGCTGCCTCTTTCTCCATCGCGGCCATCGCGGAGAAGCTTCTAGCCTTCTTCTCTTGGTCATGCCAGCTCCCGATCTTGGCTCGCAAAACCGGAAGAGTCCCGTTGCCCCCCAACGGGGCTCTTCCACTTTTGAGCCGCGCTTTCCCGACTATCCGCCCCGGCACGACGGGCGCCGCCCGACCGCACCCGCTCGGCAGGACTCGCTTGACAGCGCGGGCGCCGCCCGGCGCAGGATGGTCGCGCGATGTTCTCGGTCCGAAATCTCGCCCGTCCCGGCCTGGGTCCGCTGTCCTTCGAGGTCGCCGCGGGCGGCTGCCTGGGGATCGGCGGCCCCTCGGGCGCCGGCAAGTCGTTGCTGCTGCGCGCCCTGGCCGACCTCGACGCCAGCGATGGCGATGTCAGCCTGGACGGCACCCGGCGCGAGGACCTGCCGGCGCCGCTCTGGCGCCGGCGGGTCTGCTACCTGGCCGCCGAATCCGGCTGGTGGGCGGACCGGGTCGGGGCCCACGTTCCGGCCTGGGATGCGGCGCGGCCGCTGCTGGCGGCGCTCGGCCTGCCCGAGGACTGCCAAGACTGGCCGGTGGCCCGCCTGTCCAGCGGCGAGCGCCAGCGCCTGGCGCTGGTCCGGGCGCTGGTCCGGGGCCCGCAGGTGCTGCTGCTCGACGAGCCGACCGCGGCCCTCGATTGCGAGAGCACGGCCGCGGTCGAGGCCCTGATCGCCGAGCACCGCGCCGGCGGCGGTTGCGCGCTCTGGATCAGCCATGACGCGGCGCAGCTGGGCCGAGTGGCCCAGGGCGTGCTGCGGCTGCGGGCCGGCCGGGTGGTGGAGCCGGCGGCATGAGCTACATCGTGCTCGATCTCCAGGACTTGGCGCTGGCCTCCCTGCTGGTGCTGCTCAACGGCGCGCTGTCGCTGGCCTTCCGGCTGCGGCTCGAGCGCCAGTACCTGATCGCCGCGGCGCGGATGATCGTCCAGCTGCTGCTGATCGGCCTGGTGCTGACCTGGCTCTTCGCCCAGGTCTCGCCGCTCTGGACCGGCCTGGCCGCCCTGGCCATGGTGCTCTTCGCCGGCCGCGAGATCGCCGCCCGCCAGGAGCGCCCGCTGGCCGGGCTGTGGCGCTATGGCCTGGGCACCGGCTGCATGCTCATGGCCGCGGCGGCGGTCACGGTCCTGGCCCTGACCACCGCGGTCCAGCCCGAGCCCTGGTACCACCCGCGCTACGCCCTGCCGCTGCTGGGCATGGTCCTGGGCAACACCATGACCGGGGTCAGCCTCGGCCTGCAGAGCCTGAGCACCGGGCTCTGGCGGGCCCGCGCCGGGGTCGAGGCCCAACTCGCCCTGGGCGCGACCCGCGACGAGGCGACCCGGCCCATCGCCCGCGAGGCCCTGCGCGCCGCCCTGATGCCGATCGTCAACGCCATGGCCGCGACCGGGCTGGTCGCCCTGCCGGGCATGATGACCGGCCAGATCCTGGCCGGGGTCGAGCCGGTGGAGGCGGTGACGTACCAGCTTCTGATCATGTTCCTGATCGCCGGCGGCACCGGCCTGGGCGCGGTCGCCGCGGTCCTGGGCGGGGTCCGGCGCCTGACCGACGGCCGCCACCGCCTGCGGCTGGACCGCCTGCTGCCGGCCAAGGAGGAGGGCTGACGGGGCCTTCGGCGGCGCCGGGCCTTGCCGACTCCACCGGCGGCCGTGCTACACAGGAGCATGGAGGCAAGATCGCCGAACAGGGAGTACAAGACCATGGCCCGCCTCGCCGCAATCCTCGTCCTGCTCCTGCCGCTCGCGCTCGCGGGCTGCGCCAGGACCGCCGGCAGCAACGCAACCGCGCCCGCCGCCACCGCGACGCCGGTGTCCTCGGGTCCCACCGTCTTCGAGCTGCAGCGCCAGATCAACAACCTGCAGACCCAGGTCGACCTGATGCGCGAGCAGATCCGCGAGCTGCAGACGGGACAGAGCGGCAAGACCTTGTGAGCGTCGCCGCGGCGACGCTGGCGCCGACGCGCCGCCCCCGGCCGGCGCGAGGCGGATCCGCGTGACCGAAAAGCCCTTCCTCGAGCGCTACGCGGGCCAGACCCTGAACGAGTTGCTGGCGCTGGACGCCGCCTATCGGATCGATTCCCTGGTCCTGGCCGTCGAGGAGGCGCTCGGCCGGAAGGCGGACGAGCGCGGCAAGGGCGCCCTGAGCGAGCCGGAGCTCACGGTGCTGGCGGTCGAGGCGCTGGAGCGGGAGGTCAACAACGGCGGCTATTCGCAGTTCTTCTTCAACTCCTCGAACCGCTTCGCGTCCCGCATCGTCGCCGACCTGGAGACCATCGGTTGCCCCGAGACCGCGGCGATCACGAAGCGAGCGGTCGCGGCCCTGAAGCTCTCCGACCTCGGCCCGGAGGCGGTCGAGGAGCGGATGGACAGCGAAGACGATGAGCTGGAGGACGCCCTGGGCGCCTGCGATCAGGCCTACTACGCGGCCGGCGAGGATATTGCCGGGCGGCTCTTCGACTTTATCCGGGCCAACAAGGACCGGATCGATCTGACGGCCGGCTGACCGCGCCTGCTGTCGCGGGCGGCTTGGACCGGGCGGCACTCGATTCGGCAGGCCGGCCGACACTCGATTCTTTTGTCGATTTTACCACCCCGGGCTCGGGGCGGAGAACCCTGCCGCATCGGCGGGGCCCGCGCCGGGCCCGGCTCGCCTTTTCACGCATGCCCGGTGGCCCTGAAGCGGGCCGGCGAACCGTGGCCCGCGCCCCTCCCGCGCCACGTCGCGGGTGGGGCCGGGGAACCGCGGCCGACGGTCCCGAAGGCCAGGACAACCGGCGGGGTGCTCTTTCCAAAACCCGAAGACAAGCTGACAAGGAGCGACCTCACGCGATGAGCACCTCCATCGACCTGAGCTTCGTCAAGCAGTTCGAGCGCGAAGTTCACGAAGCCTACCAGCGGCGCGGCTCCCTTCTGCGGGGCACGGTGCGGACCAAGAACAACGTCCGCGGCGCCTCGACGACCTTCCAGAAGGTCGGCAAGGGGGCGGCCACGACCAAGGCCCGCCACGGCCAGATCACGCCGATGAACGCCAGCCACGACCCCATCGAATGCCAGCTCGCCGACTTCTACGCCGGCGACTGGGTCGACAAGCTG